>JADMIO011711112.1_pt1 | contig 62434 bp, 53 predicted proteins | sample 8958161 | NCBI WGS metagenome assembly JADMIO01 (sample SAMN16585339, study PRJNA669376) | soil metagenome | isolation source: Crop rotation soil | place: USA: Cullars Rotation, Alabama | collected 2011 | reverse complement strand
CGACAACTTGTCCACGTGGAATTCTAAGCTTAGGATCCCAATGTGCTGGAAAGATGCGCTCCCAAGATGCATACTTGTGCAACCCATCCGAAGCCAATAGCAGGGTGCCGCCAAAAAACGGCAAATGAAAGGCGATGGGCCGTGCCGCTCCGGTGCCCAGAAAGGGCTTGCGATGCTGGCCCATGCTGTTTTCGTCCAGCAAATCGCGAGTTTGTTGAGGATGGATCAGCCACGCGCCTGAATCTCCGACCGCAGCGCCCCACAATGTTATGCTATCTCCACTTTTGACAACGGCCACGATGACGCCGGTTGTCTCTCCCGCACGGGTGTCATCGGCAATGGCCACGTCAATGCGTTCCAGCAAGCCGCGCCACGCTTTGCCGCTGTCGAGCTTCAGGCTAGCGTTCACTTCGCGGCGCGTGAGATCAATCACCATCTGCGCGGCTTGAGCGCCGCCGGCCCGTCCGCCCGCGCCATCGGCCAGGACGAACACGCGCGATTCGCCGGCAGGAATAATCTCCGCGCGGTCTTGCAGATCACCCCGATAATCTTCCAGGCGGCGTGCGGTGAGTAGGGTAGTCATGAGAATATGGACGATGCCGGGCATTGTTGGTCTTTGATTATCTCACCCAATTGCACTGGGAGGTGATGCGGGTTCAGGAACCTCACGCCGTTCCTACCGTCCCACCAAATCTCCCAACCCCACGAATCGCCCACCATTCCAAACGGCCAGCGGCATCAGATAATCACCGTCCCACTCGCCAAACAGCGAAATGGCGTGCCCGCCGCTTAATGCCATTAAATGCCACTCGGCCCCAAAGCCCGCCGCGAGTGGGAGAGTGTATCCGGTCTCGTCGTGTACCAGCCATCGCTCGCCACGCCGAACCGGCACGACGGCTTCCAGGGAAAAGGGAAACTCTTCCAGCCAGACATGGCGCGCCAGTGCCGCAGCATAGGCGGCGCCCGCTGCTTCAATCGAAGCATGGCCTGGCATGGCGTCCAGCATCTCGGTTGCGCTGTGCCGCTCTTTCAGGGCGGCGCGCAGGGGATAAGCGGAGGGATAAAACACCAACTCGGCGTCCACCATAGTGCCGGGCGCGATGGATTTATCCAACTGTTGTCCAAACGCTGCGAAGGATAGCACGAGGGCACTGCGTCCAGTGTCTTGTCCATGCAGCCAGGTGCGCTGCACTTTGAAGCGTTCCTCTTCCTCAACGCGCTGGCCCAATACCAGCCACTTATCGCGCACCCCCGGCTCCTCCCGGATTTGCTCTTCCTTCGTCGTCCAGCCAATCGCCGTGCGCACATCGCATTGCACGTCGAGCGGCAAATCGGAAAGGTGCTTATAGCCTTCGGCCAACAAATGAATCCGGCTCAGGCGCTCCAACAGTCGCCCCTGCCAGCCCTCACCCGACGATGGCACGCCCGCCGCTTCCCGCACCAGACGCGCCACACCTGATGCCTGGGCATCCACCAGGCGCGCCGCAGGTGTTTCCCAGAAGCCATAGCCTTCACCCTGCACAGATGCCAGGCCGCGCCGCATCAAATCGCCCACCCACACTTCCAGGTCTTGCAGCCCTGCCGCGACTTTTTGCTCGCGTTGAAGGGCGCGCTTGGCCTGAGCCTCCACATCGGGCGCCTTCTCTTTTTTCTCGGTTTTAGCTTCGGCTTTTTTGGCGCGCTCTTCCAGCCATTGCGCCACCCACGTGGGCGGCTCCTTCCCATCGAACGCCTTGTCGTTGGCGGCCAACAGCAAGAACAGGCCCAGCCCATGCTTGCAGGGAAACTTGCGGCTGGGGCACGAACACTTGAAGGCCGGTTCGCCCAAGTCAATCTGGGTTTGATAGGGCAATTTGCCGCTGCCCTGGCATTCGCCCCACGCCGCGGCATCGTTGGCACCCAATGTTACCCATTTGCGCGCGTTTGCCAAGCCTTGCCCTGCCTTGGCCGATGCCGAGTCGGGCGCCAGGGCCGTGATTTGTTCGGGAGTCCAGGTCGTAGACATAAGAATTGGAAGTCGTCTGCCTTTGACGGATGTAGATGATTGCGTTACAAGTTGCGGTAGAAGAACAAGCCGTTGCCGTTCAGGTCGTAGAAGGCGAACTCGCGCGTGCCCCAGGGAGTATTTTGGAGTGCCGTGCGATCATGGAACACACCTTTGTCGCGGTATTCTTCAAAAAGGCCATCCACATCGCTAATGACGAAACGCAGAGCCACTTTATCAACTGTGTCAAAAGTGGCGGCATCATGCCATTGCAAATGAAGCTGCACATCATCGCGCTCGATTCCGGCGTATTTCGGGTTCTCTTTAAGATCCTGAAACCTCAGACGAAATCCTAACTTCTCGACGTAGTAGGCAACGGCCGTATCCACATTCCGGGCGGGAAGAACCGGATGCACTGCTTGAAATTGAGTCATGCCGGTATGTATCTCCTGGGGAGCCTCGATTTCATTCAGATTAATGAAATGAGATAGGACATATTATAGCGATGTTTTGCTCATTTTACAAGGGGGACTGGCGAGAATTTTTGTGGAGGGGCAGACAGCTACTTCGGCACGCTCATCCCCAGCTTTTCATAGGCTATGACTTCGGCCTGATCCATGGCTTCCTGGACGACGAGGCGCCATTCTTCGATCTGGTCGCGCGGCAGGTTTTCGGGCAGGTGGATGGGTTCGCCCATGTGAATGTGGACGCGCGCAAACGGTTTGGGAATGAGATAACGATCCCATGTTTTCATGCGCCAGGCCGCCGACGCGGCCACGCCACAAGGAAAGATAACCGATGGCGCGTGCGATGCCATGAAGACCACACCGGGTTGGGCTTCGCGGCGCGGGCCTTTGGGTCCATCGGGCGAAAACGCGAAGGAACGTCCCGAACGCAACAAGTTAATGCCTGCGCGCAAAGCTTGGACGGCTTCGCGCTTGCGCGTCGAAGAACCCCAGACCGTCGGCCAGCCATAGAGGCGCCAGAAGGCGGCTTGCATCTGCCCGGCGCGCGAGCGACTCATCATCACGGCCAGGTTTTTGTTCCGCAGAGAGTTCAGTGGGCACAGCGTCAGATCATGCCAGGTCACTAAAATGGCGCCACGCTCGCTGGGCATATCCAGGTAGGGATAAGTGCGTTTCAGGCCGGAGATGGACACACGCAGGGAACACATCAAAAGCGAGTGCGTTGCTTTGAGCAAGCGTGGCACCACCCAGAAGCGCACGCTGCGCCACGGCTCACCCGGTGTCCAAAAGAAGTGACGAAAATTGAAGCGCCGCTTTTTAGGTTGTTTTTGTTGTATTTCGGTCATTCCGTCCTTGCCTCAATTGGTGTCGTCTGCAATGTGTTGTCGGTGCCCGACAACTTCATCCCCAGGCACCTCCGGTATGACTGCCGAAACCGTGCCGGCTTCACCCGCCGTTGGAACGCTTGGCCCCCCAACACCGGGCAACGAAAACACTCCCATTTGCGATGGCGCGCCGCGTTCGGAATCGGACGGCCCGACAGGTGCGAAGCGCACGCCGTAGCCAAATCGCTCCGCCACCCCCCTGCCCCATGTCTCGAACTCGGCTCGTGTCCACTCGAAGCGGTGATCCTTATGGCGCAATTGGCCCGCAGGGAGAGAGGGCCAGAGGGCATTATATTCTCGATTCGGTGTGGTCAACACGATGAGTCCGGGCCGGGCGAACTCGAACAAGACACGCTCGAAGGCGGCCAGGCGACCCGCATCCAGATGTTCGATCACTTCAATGATGGCGGCGGCATCATAGCCGGCCAGGCGCGCATCGCGGTAAATGAGCGAGCCTTGAAACAGTTCCAATCGCTCGCGCTGTTTTTCGGGCATTCGCTCCCAGTGCAGACGATCTTTGGCGATTTCCAGGGCGCGATGCGACACATCCATACCTACAATGCGCTCGAACTTTTCTTTGAGCAGCAATTGCAGCAAGCGTCCCTCACCGCAACCCAAATCCAGCACGCGCCGCGCCCTGCTGTCGCGTAACACTTCGACGGCTGCTTCCAGGCGTTGCTGATGCAGGGTCACGCGCTCCTTAGGCGACAACGGTGAGTCCGTCACAGCCGGCGCGGCAATCGGTTCAACGGCTTCTCCTGCGACTTCTTCACCTTCGACTGCTTCGCCTTCGACAATCGGCCCGGAAGCTTCGGATGAGGGCTGGTCTTCTTCCAACAGGCGCGCCAGGGCCGCATTGGTCAAGCGACGCTGGCGGCGCAGGTAGCGATGCACAATGTGATCGCGCTCCGGGTGTCCGGCCAGCCATTCCTGGCCGTGCCGCAGCAGTTTTTCGACCTCGGCCTCATCCACCCAGTAGTGCTTTTCTTCGTCCAGCACGGGAATTAAAACGTAAAGATGGCGCAGCAAATCGCGCACGCTGGTGGTTGCTTCCAGTGTGACGGCGAAATAATGGCTATCGCCCCATTCAGGAAAGTGCGGATCAAGCGGTCGGCGCCGGGCCGTCACGGCATAGCCCAGTGGCTCGAACAAACGGTGCAAGGCTGGCTCACCGCCCCGGCAACTAATGGCCGCAATGGAGGCTTTCAAAGGCATGGGGGTTTCGACAAGTTCAGGCCGTTCCTTGCTTTTACCGGCCAGGGCGCTCCGAAATACATCGGCCAGAGCGACACTCAGAAACGACGAGGCGACATAAGGGCGGTCGTTGACGTATTGATCCAAAGCGCCCTCGCCCATGCCGCGCCCGCGCACCAGACCAACCGGATCCACATCGAGCAACAGCGCGGCAGTGCATTTGTCTTCGCCAGCTTCGGGATAAAAGACATGTGCCTTGCCGAACGACATGGCAAACGACTGCAAATGTGCCGGGTTTTTGTGCAGCAAAAATCCCAGATCAGTTGCGGGGCGATGAGTTGTCGAGATGGTGAGTAACATGGTTCAGGTGGCGGGAGGCGCGGACGCAATGTAGGGGCGTGCAGCGGCACGCCCGCGTGTGTCGGAACGACACGCGCCATTGGATGCATGTTGGATGCATTAGGCGGCGTCCTGTGGACGACCGCCGGGCGTGCCGCTGCACGCCCCTACATTGCGTCCGCGCCTCTTGCACCCTGCAACTATTATCTGCCGCTTTTCTCCCAATCCTCCCGCAAAATTGCATACAATTTCATGTCCTGAAATGCGCCCTTGCAAAACATGTGCTGGCGCAGCACACCTTCAAAGCTCAAGCCGGCTTTTGCCATGACACGCGCCGAGGCCGCGTTTGCCATCAGGCAACGCGCTTCGATGCGATTGAAATGCAACCGCGCGAAGCCGAAATGAATAATAGTCCGCGTCGCTTCGGTCATCAAGCCGTGGCCCCAGTAGGGCCGCGCCAGGACATAGCCCAACTCGGCGCGCAAGTCGCGCCGGTGCGTTTCGGCCAGGCCGCAGGTACCGATCAGCCGCCCATTGTCCTTGAAAACCAGGCCCCAGGTAAAGATATGATTGCGCTGATGATGATGGACGACACCGTGAATAAATGCGCGCGAAGCATCAAGAGAAGTGTGCGCTTCCCACGCCGTGTAGCGCGACACGAGCGGATCGCTGGCATACGCGAACACATCCTCGGCGTCTTCCAGGCGCAACTCGCGCAGGCACAAGCGCGCGGTTTCCAAAGTCGGCATGGCCTCGAAATCATGCATGGTTTCTTTTCACCGCAGAGACGCAGAGAGTTTTGGAGAGAAAAGCAGGAGGAACGCCCTACCTTAGTCATTCGACAGTCCTTACTCGGTATTCATAGCTCTCTTTATCTTCTCTTAAAACTCTCTGCGTCTCTGCGCCTCTGCGGTGAATAAAATTATCCAGCCAGGTGCCGGGCGCATTCGTTGGCTCGCTCGCCGATGCGCGCCGCATCTATATCCACGAACGCGCCACCGCGCAGCAGAACCTTGCCATCTATCAAGACCGTGTCCACATCCGCTGCGCCGGCGGCGTAAACCAGGTGCGAGACGACGTTGTGGCGTGGCTGCAAGTGGGGCTTGTCGAAGTCCACCAGAACCACATCCGCCTGCTTGCCCGCTTCCAGAGTGCCGGTGCGGTCGTCCAAGTTCAGGCAACGTGCGCCTTCGCGCGTTGCCATCAAAAGTGCCTGTTGCGCCGAAACCGCTGTGGGGTCGCCTGTCGTGCCCTTGTGGAGCAGGGCTGCCAGACGCATTTCTTCCCACATATCCAGATTGTTGTTAGACGCCGTGCCGTCGGTGCCCAGCCCCGTTGTGATACCGGCTTGCAGAAACTTTGGGACAGGCGCGAAACCCGATGCCAGCTTCAAGTTGGACGTGGGGTTGTGCGCGACCCGGAAATGCGTCGCGCCATGGGTTTGTTCGGCCATGATTTCGATGTCGTGGTTATTGGCCTGGACGCAGTGCGCGGCAAGCAGCGGGCCATCCAGGGCGCCAATAGCTTTCAAGGTTCGAATCGGTCCCTGTCCCCATTGCGCCGTCACGTCGGCAACTTCTTGTTGGGTTTCTGAGACGTGCGTGTGCATCGGCACGCCGGTTTCTCGCGCCCCGGCGATGAGGGCGGCCCACTGTTCCCGGTTGCAGGTGTAAAGCGAGTGCGGTGCGATGAAGGGCGTGATGCGCCCAGCCCCAGCGCCGTTCCATTCCCCGGCGAAGGCGATGGCCTTGGCGATGCGCTTTTGGGGTTCGGGCAAAAAGCCCAGCAGCACGGCGCCCGGACAAGCGCGCACGTCCGTTTCCAGCATGGCGCGCAAGCCATCTTCGTAAAAGTGATACATGTCGGCGAAGCACGTCGTGCCGCCGCGCACCATCTCGATGATGGCGAGCAGGGTGCCCCAGTAAACGTCCTCGCCGGTGATATGTTGCTCGAAAGGCCAGATTTTCTCGTGCAGCCAGGGTTCTAAGGCCATGTCGTCGGCATAGCCGCGCATTAAGGTCATGGCAGCGTGCGTGTGCGTGTTAACCAGTCCCGGCATGGCAACCAGATGCACGCCGCCGATGATGGTATCGGCCTCGAAGGGGGGCGCAGCCTGCGCCGGGCCGACGTAGGTGAGGCGCGAATCTTCGATGTGAATAGCGGCATTTTCGATGACATCAAAGGCATCGTTGCAAGTGACGGCGGTGACGGGCGAAAGCAGAATGCGGGACATGAGCGAAAATCTTTATGGGCCGGATCGGTTGGAGGGAGTTTAGCAAACATGAAGGAGCAGTTGACGCCTGCCCTGGAAATATGCCAACCTTGAAAGAGTGAACTATCAAGCCTTAGCCGACCTTGCCCTGCGTGGCGAACCCCTGGCGCGCGAGCAAGCGCGCGCCGTGCTGGAGGCGCCTGCTGCCGACCTGGACGACCTGTTAAGCGCCACCTTGCGTGTGCGCGAGTATTTTTTCGGGCGGCGCGTCAAAATGTGCGTGTTGCTCAATGCCCAGAGCGGCATTTGCCCCGAAGATTGCCACTACTGCTCGCAGTCGAAAATCTCGACGGCGCCGGTGCAAAAATATAAGTTGTTGCCTGAAGCCACCATTGTCTCCAATGCGCGGCGCGCCGCCGAATCGGGGGCCAAACGCTTTTGCATTGTTATCGCGGCGCGCGGGCCAAGGCAAACCGATATTGAACATCTCGCGTCCGCCGTCAAAAGCATTAAAAGCCAGAATGACACGGCGCATCTGGAAATCTGCACGTCCCTCGGTCTGCTGGATGAGGCCATGTGCCGCACTTTGAAAGACGCCGGCGTGGATTACGTCAACCACAACCTCAACACCAGCGAAACCCACTATGCGAAGATTTGCACCACGCATACCTATGATGACCGCGTGACAACGCTGCGCCACGTCCAGGCTGCCGGCTTGAAAACGTGCAGCGGCGGCATTGTGGGCATGGGTGAAAGTAAGGACGATGTGCTGGATTTGGCTTATTCGCTGCGCGCTATGGACATCGAATCCATTCCCATCAATTTCCTGCTGTCTATCGAAGGCACGCCCCTGCATGGCGCGACGCCGATTGATCCACTTTATGGCCTTCAAGTGTTGTGCCTGATGCGCCTGTTGAACCCGGATAAGGAAGTGCGTGTGGCAGCGGGACGCGAAACGCATTTAAGGGAATTGCAGTCTAAGGCCCTGTGCGCGGCCAATTCGCTGTTCGTGGATGGCTATCTCACCACGCCCGGCGATGCTCATGCCGGAGTGCGCGCCTGGATCGAAGCCGCCGGCTTTGAAGTGGAAGGGTGTGAAGTCGAAGAACGTGAAGTGACAACGGTTGAGTTGCAAGCTGCCCTGGTGGAATCTTTATGAGCGAGTTCACGCCGCGCAATTGGGGATTAAAAATCTTTTCGGGTAATGCCAACCCAGGTCTGGCGCAGGAAATCTGTGACGACCTGGGTGAGCCATTGGGGCGCGCTTCGATCAGCCGCTTCTCCAATGAAAACATTTTCGTGCAGATTCAGGAAAACGTGCGTGAGGCCGACTGCTATGTTGTGCAGCCGTTCTCGACGCCGGTGCATGAAAACATCATGGAATTGCTGATCTTGATGGATGCTCTGCGCAACGCTTCAGCGCGGCGCATCACGGCAGTCATTCCCTACTATTCGTATGCGCGCTCGGACAAGAAAGACGCGCCGCGCATTTCCATTACGGGCCGCTTGATGGCCGACTTGCTGGCGACAGCGGGCGCCAACCGGGTGCTGACCATGACCCTGCACTCGCCCCAGGTGCATGGATTTTTCAGTGTGCCGACGGATCACCTGGTGGCGACGCCCATTCTGGCCGATTACTTTGCCTCGCTCGAAGTGGAAAACGCCGTCATCGTGGCGCCCGACGCGGGCCACGCCAAGCGCGCCGGCGAGTTCGCTCAACGCTTGAAACTGCCCATCGCTTTTGTGGATAAGCGCCGCATCAGCGATACCGAAGTCGAAACCATCAGTGTGGTGGGCGACATTGCCGGCAAGAACTGCTTGATCGTGGACGACGAAATCGCTGCCGCTTCCACCACGGTCGGCACCTGCAAGGCGTTAAAGGAAGGCGGCGCCAACGACGTTTACGCCGCCGCCACGCATGGCGTGCTGTGCGGCCCGGCCATCACACGCCTGCACGATAGTCCCCTACGCGAAGTCATCGTCACCAACACCGTCCCCGTGCCACCGGAAAAGCAGCTCGATAAGCTGAAAGTGCTGTCGGTGGCGCCCTTATTCGGCGCGGCCATTAAAAGCATTCACACCGGCGAAAGCGTGTCATCGCTGTTTTTGTGAGGCGACATGGCTGTGCGCGGGTTGTAGGGACACGGCTTGCCATACCCTCCACAGGCATCAAGCTAAGGCGCGAGCGTAGGTGTAGGGACGCGGCAGGCCGCGTCCCTACACCTTTGCCCCATCCCTGTGGCGGTCATGGCAGGCCATGTCCCTACAATCTGGCCCTCAAAATTCGCAACTCTCCTTTCCTTTTCTCGTCCAAACCACCATGACTCGATCTCTTACCCGCCGTCAAATGCTGGCTCTCCTCGCACCTGCTCTGGCCGCGCCCGGTGCTTTGTTGGCTGCTACGCAGCAAAACAAAGCCAAGAGTAATGCTGCCCAGACCCCTGCAATCATGAACGCAAACATCGCTTTGAGCGATTTGGATTTGACCCTTGTTGATCAGCAATGGAACGTTGCCGGGCGCAATCTATCGGTTGGCGGCAAGCCGCTCCGTATTGGCGGGCGCACCTTCGCCACTGGTGTGGGCACGCACGCCGACAGCCGCATCGTCCTTCATCTGAATCGCGGCACGCGCCGCTTTCGCGCGTTGGTAGGTGTGGACGATGAAGCTGAAGTCCAGGGCAGCGTGCGCTTTTCGATTCAGGGCGATGGCAAGGAGTTATGGAACAGCGGCGTGCGCAAGAAGGGCGATGCCGCCCTCCCAGTTGATCTTGATGTGTCTGCCGTCCAATGGCTCGTGCTGCACGCCGACGATGGGGGCGACGGCATCGCCAATGACCACGCCGATTGGGCCGAAGCCGCTTTTCAGGGCGTTTCCAAACGCCCCGTCATCGTGTCGCGGCTGCCGAAGGAAAACGGTCTGTTTCTGCCGGACAAGCAATGGACGGACACCGACGGCAAACTCATTCAGGCGCACGGCGGTGGCTTGTTGAAGCATGGCAACGAGTGGTGGTGGCATGGCGAAGACCGCTCGAACGGCTACGTCGCCATCGGCGCCTCGGCCTACGTTTCCACTGATTTGGTGCATTGGAAGCGTAGTGGCCTGGCCCTGCCGCGCTCGTCCTATGACCAAAAGCATGGCGATCAAACGATCTGCGAGCGGCCCAAGGTGATCTACAATCCGACCACCAAGAAGTTCGTGATGTGGTTCCATTACGACCGCTCCGGCTACGGCGATTCGCGTGGCGGTGTGGCCGTCGCGGATCATCCCGCCGGGCCGTTTCAATTTCTGGGTGCCATCAGGCCGGTTGAAAGCAGCACATTCCGCGACATGAATCTGTTCGTGGATGATGACGGCAAGGCTTACGTCTTCTACGCCGGTGAGGGTAATCCCACCATGCACGTCGTGCGCTTGAACGACGAATGGACCGCGCCACAACAGCCCATGGTCGAAGGCCAAACCTGGGCGCGCATTCTGGTGAACAAGATGCGTGAAGCTCCCGCACCGTTCAAGCACGACGGCAAGTATTACCTCATCACCTCGGCCTGCACCGGCTGGTCGCCCAACGCCGCCGATCTCGCCGTCGCCGATTCTCCGCTTGGCCCGTATAAGTCCCTGGGCAACCCCTGCGTAGGGCCGCGCGCCAACACAACGTTCGACACGCAAAGCACCTACGTCCTGCCGGTGCCGGGTGCGCCGGGCCACTTCATCTTTCTGGCCGACCGCTGGAAGCCCGAAGCCCTGGCCGACGCCCGCTACATCTGGCTGCCGTTCAAGATGGAAAATGGCCGCACGACCATTACATGGCGGGATTCATGGAGATGGGATGCGGCGGCGAAGGCTTGAAATAGCCTGTCATGTCTCGTCCAGCCGATCGTTGAGGAATATGCGAAGTTTGTCTTGATCTCGCCTCGTAATGAGGTCAAAGCCGTGAGCCGCCGCCGAACAGCGGATTATCCGCACCTGCGGATAATCCGCTGTTCGGCGGCGGCTCACGGCTTTGTGGCAGACTGTAATTCTGCCGTCTGGAGACTACACAATGAGAATAATTCACCATTATTCCATGACCTCTGCAATTTTCCTGTTATCAGCTACGCTCTTGGCTGTGCTTCTGGCTACAATTTCTGGGTCGGCGCATGATCAAACAAAGGCATCCGGTCCCATTGTCAGAAAGGATAGGATGAAGAGAAAATACTTCTTTGGCTTGGGGCACTTTCAAATCTACGCTACCCATCGCAAAAATGGTGTCCTTTTTGATGTGGTGGCATTCAACAACTATCGTTCCGAGCCTGGACGAAGACCCGTAACTCTCTTTGCTCGCCGCATGGAGAAGGCTCAGCACCGACCAGGTGTGTGGTATTTATTTGAGGGCCTATACAAAAGGGGCCAAGTCATCATTGCAGAATTTAATACGCTCCCTATGGATGCAGAAACGGGAGCCATCCTGTCATAACAGCATTGCATAACAGTAAGACAACAAATCATTGCCGCCGACCGCGTTCCGCTCATGCAGTGAGCGAGTTCAGTCATTGTGCTGCTTGTGTACAGCGTATCTGAGAGCCATACTGTCTTGATGACAGGAGATAAAGATGAAACGCTTGAAAACTTGTCCGGCTTTAGTTCCTCCCCCGCCTGTTCCACCTTCTCGCACGTCAACGGCGGCAGCCAATCCAGAGCCGTCACACCGTCCATCTACCATTGCGGCTCCAAATAGCTTCATTCAGGAGGTGTTGGCTGAGTTAAAGCACGTTGTTTGGCCTGCCCAAAGCACGGTTTGCGCCATGTCTTGCATCACGATTGGCCTGCTTTGCTTCTTCATACTTTACATCCTCTGTTTAGATCTGGTTATGAGCGTGGTTTCTCATGCCATTGGCCTGGCTCCAAAATAAGCACGGCCAAATAGCTTTCTCCAAGCAGCAAAACCCTGCACCTGACCGCCTGTGAGCTGGTCGTGCCTCCCTTCACGTCCGGCGGCGTCCGAGTGTGGTCACTGTGTGGCCGCGCAGCTTTACATCGCGGCAAGTGAAAGTCGCTGATGAAAACAGTGCGACATGGTATTCAGGCAGTTGACTTTTTTCATGGAGGTTGAAATGAGTTACGACATCCAAATTTGTGAAGTCCCTCAGCAGACCACAGCCGTCGTTCGTTGTCGAGCAACGCAATCCGAACTCTCAACCGTGATTCCCCAGGGTTGCGGCGAAGTGTGGTCATTCATGCGCTCGTCCGGGCTGCCCCATCCGGGACGAAACTTGGCGCTGTATCTAGACGGCGAGATGAACATCGAGGTTGGCGTTGAGGTGGTTCAACTCTTTGAAGGGAATGATCGAGTCGTCTGCTCCAGCATCCCCGCCGGCACGGTGGCCACGACGGCGCACTTTGGCCCGTATGATCGTCTAGGTGAAGCTCATGCCGCCATTCACCAGTATTGCTCAGATCACGGTCATGAGTTGGCCGGGCCAAGCTGGGAGCTATACGGTCACTGGACGGACAACCCCGATGAGCTTCGGACCGACATCTTTTGGCTGTTGAAGGAGTGATGGCCCTGTGATGTCATCCGATAAAGAACTCGAAATCGCCTCATGCCTGGCCTACGAAGTGTTGCGCCACCCGGACGACTGGCTTGGCGCCGCCGTGCCATCCTGGTTGCAGTGTTTTCTGCAGGGGACTCATGCACGGGCCTGTTATGTGCAACCCGATTTACCCCTCTGGCGCATTAATGGGGTTCTTGCCGACCATGCCTTTTACAAGCCGTTTGTGCGTGCCACTGGGCATCCCCTGGCGATGATTAGGGCGGAAACCGCGCTCGAAATGGCGCACTTTTCGCTTGCAGCGGGTTTCGCCACATTGAGAGACGAAGCGATTGCCTGGCATCGCGCTCATGGCGTCCGGCACGAGACGCGCGATCAAGGTGCGCCATCCAAGTTTGATATTGACGAATTCTGGTCTTATTTCGCAAAGCGCCCCGGCATGTATATCGGGACTCCATCAGGGTGGCTGCTGTATTGCTTTCTCAATGGAATGCAGCGCGGCGGCGATTGGCTTGGTCTACCGGAGATGCCGCGCCTGCATGAGATTTTCGGCGGCATGAAAAGCTGGTCTGAAAAACATTACGGCTCGTCCTTCGCGGCCTTTCGCTTCTGTAATGTCCAGGGATTGTTTAAGCAGGTTGGACTGGCGTCAGATTGAAGCATGAGGGCGAGATAGGAATCGGGTTAATCTGACGTGAGCCACTTTCGGTTCTAGAGCATAAGCATCATCACTCGTAGCATATGTAAGCGAAATCGGACGTTGACTGCTTGCGCGCAGCTTGACAAAAAGGAAGCGGAATACCCATGAATAATCAAACCGCTCTAACCGAAGAAGAATTGGTGAGCATACGTCTCCATAGCGCGGGCGCGACGGTGCGACATCAAAGCCCCTTTGCTCATCTTCCCAGTCCGCTCAACGACACGCCCATGTCCCAGGAGATGCGAGCCAAATGGGTTATCCCCTTTTACATGTGGGCATACGAGGGGGCTGACTTTGCAGCGGCATGTGCTGAGGCCACACCCGAACTCGCCTTGTTGCTACTGAGCGAGTTCAATTGGCGGCCTCGGAGTGTTGGCGCTCGCTTTATTGCCGTCCGGCAGTTTTCCATGTTGCAACAGGAAGTATCTCATCTACTTTTGAAAAGCGAAGTGTGTTTCGCCGGGAGAGAATACTGCATTGCTCTTGCATCGCTGGGCAATGAAGCCGCTGCTGATACACTCTCGACCTATCTGGATTATTACCTACGCCAACCCGACCTCTGGTTTGACCAGGCCCACGCGATGTCCGCACTCATATATCTTGATGAATTGCTTGGTGCAAATAAAGCATCCCAATTCACGGATCAATGGCGGCAGTTTGTTAGCGATAAGCCCAACTGGAAATTAGACAACTTTAACAAGCGGTTTCGCCAGGAAATAGCCGCTGTCCAGGACATCCGGCAAAGAATCGCGCTGGCAGCATGAAATCAAAGGTATCCACAAGCAGCCCACCCGCTTGCTTGAAAGGAGAACAAGCCATGACGATTGATGAAGCCTTTGCCTTGGTCGGGCAAGCCGAATACTATCAGGTGGTGTGGCGCTTTGACACGGGTGAGATCACCTCCGTCACCGCTCTGGACGAGAAACCTGGCAAGATGTTTTGGAGCCAGCTTCGGCAAAGCCTGAAGGACAGCAACCCACCGCTTAAGGGCACCTTTTTCAAGACGGCAAAGCTGACCTGGGAGGCTCTGGAAGATATAACCCAGAATACGGCGGAGCGAGAAGCGCAAAGGCGCCATGAAATTGCGACACGTCAGGCGATTCTCAATCGGTGGGCCAATCAACCAGCCGAACAATTGCTTGACATCCTGGAGACAGCTTCCTATGAATGGCCGATGGGCAGCCATTGGGATATGCAGTTCCTGATGGAACACCTGTTCTACTTTCATCATGATGATCTAAAAGGTTCCTTAAAGCAACGTCTACACCATCTGGCCGCAAGGCAACCGCCTTTTCCCGAAATTGAAGCTTGGCGCTGGGCACTTCGCTTGAACTTCGAGTTGCGGGTTTACCTGGCAACCCTCGACCACGATACGGACACTCTGTTCGACATCTGGCGTGAAACTTCCATCGAGACGTCCTACATCAGCGACATGAATTGGGCGCTGCTGATGGAATGCTATGCTTTTGCCGGCGGCAAGGATGCGGCGATCATTGATGACTTGGTGGAACATGTTGAGCATTCCAGGGTCTTCTTTTTTCATCGCTACGAAGCCATGCTCAACCTGGGCCGGATTGGTGCAGCCGCCGGAAGCCGTGCCGTTGAGGTCATTCGTGCCGTCATTTACGATAGTTCGCCCACCGTCACGGCTTTGCGCGAGCGGGTTTGTGAACGCATTTCTATACCCGATTCGGCCTGGACGCCGTGCCCTCATTGCTATCATGGCTATGTGCTGGGAGCGGGAGACCACAGCTTCTCGAGGCAAATATGTCGCGTGTGTTTAGGCATCGGCTTTGTGGCGAAGTGAAGGCGTCCCTGAATCCAGTAAAGAAACGCTTGGGAAGGAAGGCATGGCAATGTCATTTTTCTCTCTGCTCTTTGGTTCCGCGAAGATACCCTCAGCCTCCATGACGCAGTTGCAAACGGAAGGCATCGTCCTGTTGGATGAGAATGTGAAGGGTTCCGTCACCTACCGCAATTTTCATCGCCCAGGCAAATCGGCGGGATGGGAGAAACGCAGGATTGGCGGTTCCATCGCTCTCACCAAAACGCGCCTGGTGGCATTCAATGGCCCTAATTTTCTGATTGATGTTCCCTTAACCGACGAACGCCTTCATGCGATGCGATTCACACTGGAAGACGAAGCAATCTTGTGTGTTGCGTTTGACGCCGCATTGTTTCACCCTGACTGGTCGGGAACGATTGAATACCGCTTCCGCACGCCCCAGGCTCAACGCTTTCTGGACGCCTTGCCGAAGTAGATTTCCACTGTGCCGCAAGATACCGAAACTATCTCACTTAAACAACTCCGCCATGTCCAGATGATGTCCCTCATGCGTTATTCTGCCGAACGGTCATGGTGTCCCTCAAGGATTCAAATGGAAACATCTCAACACCACAAAACGAGCTTCTGGTTTAGTCTTGCTGCTCTCTTGTTGATTCCTGTCAACAACGTGCTGCTTTTGTGGTGGTTCGTGTCGGTGCCGCTGTGGATCATTGTGACCTATCACGTCATGGCAGCCGTGGGATTGCTTGCTGTATTGGCATGGCGTGGCACGCCGCGTCACATTAAACAGATTGCCTGCTACGCTTTGATCGGGGGCATTCTAGGCTGCCTGGCTGAAGTCTGGCTCATGCATCGGATGGCCGACGCCTTGTTTGAATCGGCCATGGGTGGCCTGGCGCCATGAAGGGTGGCAGAGGGCGCCAGCCTTGTTGTCATCCAAACAATTCCGCCACGTCCAGATGATGTTCTTCATACTCCGCCGTCGCATTTTGATGCTGTAAGATGAGACAAACCGGGCGCGACATGATTCGATTTACGTCGCGTGCCATTCATCGGAACTTTGAATTTCATATTGGAGGAATGACGTGGAAAACAGCACGGTGACAAAGCGGCTTCCGGTTTCAGGCACGAACATCACGGCTTGCCTGACTCCTCTTGTTTTCCTGGGTGTTCTGATCCTTATCGCTCTAATCTTTACTCCGGCCAACTCGATCTCGTCCGCCAGTAGGGCCGATGACATGGATGTTCCGATCTCCATTCGAGATTTAATCACTGAGATTCAGGGCAAGTCGCCTGATGAAGTGACTTCCATTATTCACAAACGATTCGGGCCAGGACATGACATCGGCTCAGGCTTTCGGATTGAGTTGTGGGACATAGATGGCGGCGTTCTCTGCTACTCGCCACCGAACAGCCCCACCTACAAGAAGGCAGGCAAGGCCATCTGGCTTCTAAAAACGACCAATTACCTGGGAGCCAATCTCAACAGTTCTTTCGAGATGACTTCTCTTCCGACCAAGCAGAATCATAATGAGTATTGGATGGGTGATCTGAAACTTCGCCCTAACAAGACCTACCAGTTTAAGTTTCCAGACGATGACAAAGAACCGAGTCACACTGGGAACCCAGATGTAGACAAAAGTTGGCGCGTTAATTTTCTCAGGCTTTACACAAAGGGCAAAGTAAGCGTTCGATACGCTGACCAAATGACCAGTAAGACGCTTCTGGAAAATGTGCCTGATCGCGCCAAGGTTGCTGAGATCACGTTGACTTCCATGGACGGACGCCAAAAGGAATCATTTGATGTGGTCAATTGGACAACGGCAAGAATGCTGTTCTTGATTAATGTCCGAATACCTGGATTTCAAATTTGGAAGGCATGGGACAACAACTGGCCCTAATCGGTTCGCGCCGGATGCTCTATCCAAACAATTCCGCTGCGTCCAGATGATGTTCCTCATACTCTGCCGTTGCATTGCGCGCGGGTGCGCTAGGGTCGTCTTGATATTGGCGTGCGGCGTGGAGAAACAGGCGCGCGACATCGGGCAGCACGAGGCTCATGGCCTGGACGACTTCGGTGTGTGTGAGGGGGTGGGGCGAAATGCCGGCAGCAGCGTTAGCTACGACGGACACGCCCGCATACGAGATGTTGGCTTCGCGTGCCAGGGTCGCTTCGGGCACGCCAGTCATGCCGACAACATCGGCGCCCCAGCGCGCATAGGCGCGGATTTCGGCGGGCGTTTCAAAGCGCGGGCCGTCGGCACACAGATAGGTGCCACCATCGTGCAGGGCGATGCCCATTTCCTCTGCGCTTTTTAAGAGCAGGGCGCGCACATGGCCGCAATAGGGTTCGGTCACATCAATGTGGACGGCGCGCTCATCGAAAAACGTCTTGGCGCGATTGGATGTGCAATCAATGAATTGGTCAAGTAGCACCAGCGTGCCGGCGGGCCATTCGGGGCGTAGGGAGCCAACGGCCGTTGAAGCCAGAATGCCGGTCACTCCCAGCCTTTTAAGAGCCGCAATGTTGGCGCGATAGTTGATGGAATGGGGCGGAATCGCCGGGCCGGTTGGATGGCGTGGGTTGGCGTGGCGGTGCAGGAAGATGATCTCGCGCCCGCCAATGTTTCCTTCGCTATTGGCCAGGTGCGCCCTGGTGACAAAAGCGGTGCCCCAGCGCGTGGAAATGGTTTCGTCATGCGCGTCGCGCAATGGCGAATCGGCACCGCGCAAGTCTACGCCGGTGCCGCCGATGATGGCGAGGAGATCGTTCATAGTGGGATGGATGGGCAATGCGTTTCAACCTAACCCCCCGGCCCCCTTCCCTGGGCACTCGCTTAGGCTCGTTAGGGAAGGGGGAGTAAAAACTACTATCTGCTGGCTCTGGTGCTACCCCAATAAGTAGTAGAGGCGACTCCCCCTTCCCTGTGAGCGCAGCGAACGCATCAGGGAAGGGGGCCGGGGGTTAGGTTCCTACTGCGGTGTCAGTGTAATCTCGACTGGCTCCGAACGCCGATTAGCGGCGTCGGTTTGGGTTGCGGTCACGGTGTATTTCAGGCCCGTGACGTTGCGCGGTTTGGGCAGCGTAATCGGCTGGGTCTGCCAGTTGCCGTTGGCGTCGGCCTGAAGTTGCTGGGTGCCCAGGTCTTGCTGGTATTCCAGGAACAGGTAGCGCACGCCCGTCGCGCGCACCGAAACTTCCACCAGGGCGTTGGGTGTGGCGCGTCCCCGAATCACCAGCGGTGAAGTCACTCTGTCGGTATCGTCGGGATCCGTGATCGTCAGGGCGTCATTGCCGTTGATGTTGTTGCCGTTTCTGGTGCCATTGTTGTTGACATCCAGGCGCACGGTGGTTGTCGCGTCCATGGTGCTGATCTGATTGTTCAGATCGTTGAAACGGCCCACGATGCGCAGACTGTCGGCGTTGAGATCATCGGGAATGGTGTAGTTGCCCCGGTAGCGGCCCGGATAGCGTGCCGGGTCTACGGCGTTCATGCGCACGTTGCGCTGCACCATGTGGTTGGTTTCATCCAGCACATCGAAGCTGGCCTGGCCGCCGGGTGTGGCTTCCAACGTGACGGAAAGCACGTCGCCGGCCTGTAAGGGGCGTGTCGCGTTGTGCGTCACTGATCGGATGACGCCTTCATCACCCTGGACGAAAAAGGTTAAGGTGCTGCGCGCCGCGTTGCCGGCAGCATCTGCAACGGTGATAGTGGCCGTGACCTGGCCCGACAAATCGCGCGTGGGCACGGCGGTGACGGTGAACGGCGGATTGACCGTCACGCGCGACTTGACGTTCTGGCCGTTGTTCGAAAACGTGACCGTCGCGCGGGCAATGCCACTGCCGCCCAGGTCGTCAACCGAAATCGAAACGTTGGGCCGCGCCGTGTTGATGGTTTCCCGGTCGCCGGGCGTGGTTTCCAGAATGCGTGGCGCAACCGTGTCAATGGTGATGGGGGCTTGCGACTGGTCAATGTCTTCCTGACCGTTGTTGCCCATCAGGTGCGCCGTGACGCGCCCGTTCAGCACATCGTCGCCGGGCCGAATCGTATAGGTGCCGGTGTAAAGGCCGGGTTGGTTGTTGCTTTCCAGGAGTTCAAGGCCCTGGGCGCGGGGTGACACGTCAAAGGTGCCGCGCGCTCCCGGCGTGCCTCGCACAGTCACGACAAGCGTGCTGTTATTTCCCAGGGCTTTGCGGGCGTCGTGCTGCACCAATTGGATGCGCGGTGTGCCCGCCGGCAGTTGGTTGCCGGTGCCGCCGTTATTGCCATTATCACCGGGAAAGGTATCGCCGGGGAAGGTGTCTCCGGGATTGCCAGGATTGCCGGGATTACCACCAATCGTGCCGCCGGGATTGACACCGCCATTGGCGGCGGCGATGTCGGTGCTCAGAGCTGAGATTTGATACACGTTGCGCGTGCCGGGCGCCACGAAAAGCGCCACGTTTTGACCCGGCTGTAAGGTTGCCGTGTTGACGACTCGCCCACGCGCATCCACCATGCGCACCGCGTTGGGGCCGGTGCCCAGCGTTAAAGTCGTGCCGCGCGCGTCGTCCAGCACAATCTGGTTGCCGCCTGCAAAGCGCACGCGCGACGGGATGAGCGACACGTTTGAGACGACCTGACGCACATTGTTTTGTGCGTCCAACACCAGACGCACTTCTTCGCCGGGCACAATCGAACCCAGGGCAACCGGTGTGGGCGCGCCATAAACCGGCGTCGTGCCGGGGGCTATCGCGCCCGTTACCTGGCGATAAACCAGGGCGTCCTCCGTCATGTTGTAAGTCTGAACGCGGTTGTTGGTGTTGAGCGTGATCGTTGCCGGCAGCGTGGGATCCACTTTCAGCACGACGCCGCTGACCGAGGGGGCTGTGCCCGGCGTGGTGTAGGGCGGAGTGGTGTCCACACCCGTGCCCGGTATTCCCGTGCCGGGCGTGCCGGTTCCGGGATTGCCGATGCCCGTGCCAGGCGTTCCCGTGCCAGGTGTGCCGGTGCCGGGTGTGCCGGTGTTATCGTTGGGGAAGGTGTTGCCGCCAGTGTCGCTCCCAGTGTCGGTTCCACTGGTATCGGTGATGGTGACGGTGCGTGTGGTGCCATTCCAGCCCACATCGGCGCCCAGGGCTTCGGAAACGAAACGCAACGGCACAAGCGTGCGCCCCAACCGTGCCTGGGCCGGGACGGCGAGCGGTCGCGGTTGGCCGTTGACAAACGCCTGGGTCGAATTCAGGGTGAGCTGAATTTGGGTGGTGCCCCGATTGGCATAGACGGTACTGGTTTCCGGCTTGAAATCAACGGTTGCGTTCAAGGCTTCAAACACAGCGCGCATAGGCACCATGACGGCGCCGTTGATTTGGTCGGGTGCGGCACCGGGAAAGTTGAGCGGGCGTCCATTTAACACCACGCGGATGGGTTGTTGCGCGTTGGCCGCATGAGGTAAGGCCACAGCGGACAAAACGGCGGCCAGGGTTCCGGCGCGCAAGACCTTTTTCCAAAAGCAGGGCAAAGCGTGCGATCTTTGCATCGTTTCTCTCCTTGGAATGTCATTGATATGTGCGATTTCGCACCTGCGTCATGCAAAGGCAGGGCCATGATTCGCTGTTTTGGCAGACGCCAGGCGGCGGGTGCGGGTTCAAGTTAGGTGGGCTTTGCGTCGTTGTTGCCGCGAGTTTACTCGCCAGGCTCTGCCTCATGCTTTTCTGGGATCATTCGCGGCCATTCGCGCAATTCGCGGTTAAACTATTCCAGGCGGAGGGAAACTCATGCGGCGGGTGCGGATTGGCATCATTGGGGCGGGCGGAATCACGGAATGGGCCATTTTGCCGGCGCTGTCCGGCCCGGATGCTCTGGCGCCACCCGATAGCGGCGCGTGGTGGGGGCGCCGGCCCGGTGCCCACGCCGACATCGCTTATCAGCCACCGGCGCGACCCGAAGTGGTGGCTCTCGCCGACGCTGATTACCCCCTGGCGCAGCGCGTCGCCCAGACCGCGCGCATCGGCGCAGTTTATGGCGATTGGCGTGCCCTGTGGCGCGAAATGCGCCCGGATGCCCTCGTGTGTGCTGCCTCTCCCGCCTTGCACGCCGAGATCGCCCTGGAATTGAGTAAGGGCACGGTGGGTGCGGGAATAGATGCCCTGGCGCAAATGTGGGTGTATGGCCCGCTCGCCCCGACGGCGCACGATGTAGCCAAGATTGAGCGTCACTTGAAAGGCCGGCCCCTGGCCGTGTGGCCAGCCCGGCCCTTAGCGCGCGCGACGGCGCATCGCGCGGCGCGGCAACTGTTGGAACGCGGTGAAATCGGCCCCGTCGCGGCCCTGCATCTGCGCTGGGGCTTGCCCCTCCATCCTTCTAATGGCTCCGGTGTTAGTAGTGAGCGCGAGAATGGTTTGTCCTTGGCAGCCTCCTCTGCGGCGCTTGATTGCCTGTTGGCCTTTGCTGCGCCGGCAATTCTGGCATCCTCCACAAGCGATGTGCGAGCCGGTGCATCTGACGACATGGAAATGCGTGCTTCGGCGCGTCCTCTGCAAGTGCTGGCGAGCGAGCATCAGGGCGCCACAACGCTGTGGCTGCGTTGCGCCGACGGCGTGAACGCGACGGCGCTGTTTGCCGCCGCCGAAAGTTGGAGTGCGCCGCTCCCGCGATTGGAAATCTGCGGCACCGAAGGACGTTCCATTATCTGCGAGGCGGGCCGTCGCCTGTGGTTACATCGCCCGCGCGAAGCGGCGCGCTTGCTGGAACCTCCCGGCCTGGCGACGCACGTTTCGGCGGCCAGTGTGGCCGGAGTTGCCGAAGACTTGAAAGCATTTCTGGCCGCCTGTGCCCATCCTGGCACGGATGTTTCCAGGCCGCAAGCGTGGACGGCGGCGCAGCGTGCCTTGCTGCTGTTGGAAGCGGCTGGCCGCTCTTTGCAAACCGGAGCTATCGTAGAGGTGCCGGAAGGGGGCGGCGACTCGCCCACTCCAGCGCCGGTTCCTGAAACTTCTTCGCGAACCGGCGCTTTAAGCCACAAACAACAGGCGCCATCCGTTACACTGCCTTTGCAATTGTGAGAGATTAGCAGAGCCTGGGGCCGTGTCTAGGAGGAAGGCGGGGTGCAACGGAGCGCGGGCGTCTCGCCCGCATTGGCGGCATCAGCCGCCTCAAACGGCGGGGCATAGCCCCGCATGATGCGGGCGAGACGCCCGCGCTCCGTTGCACCCCGCCTTCCTGAACACGGTACTAGAATTTGCCTCACCCAAAGGAGTATCCAGCCAGCAGTGTTCCGGTCTTCTAAATCAAAAAGTTCTCCTGAATCGGCATCTCTCGCCGATATGGCCCACGCCGAAGCATCGGGCGAAAACGAACGCGGTGGACGCGGGCGGCGTGGGGCGCCACGCCAGTCGGCGCACGCCACGCTGGATCCATTTGGCATTTATGGCACGCGCACGGCCCACCGCATGTTGGCGGCGCGGCGGCGGCGTGCCTGGCAACGCTGGATTCTGGCTGCCCTGGCGCTTGTCGCTGGATTTATGTGGTGGGGCGGCGCTCATGTGCCGCGCTCTTCGTTGCGCGACAGCGACCGGCAAATCAACCTGGCCATCACACCATCGGCAATAGCGGCGCAGGCCGGCACTCGGGGCGAAACGTTGTTGGTGCCCACTGAAAACGGGCGCCTGTGGTCACTGAATGCCTCCGGAGCCAGGGTGCCGGTGCTGACGACGGATTTTCCTTTGCGCGCCCAGCCCGTCGTTGAAGGCGACACGGCATTCGTGGGTTGCGAAAACGGCGTGTTGTATGCGGTGAACTGGCGCGACGGGCGCGTGCTGTGGCAGCACGAAAGCAGCGCTCCCGTGACGGCGCGCCCGGCCTTGACCCGGCTGGCGCTCCCTGCGCCGACAGCAATCCCCGCAGCGACTCCGGCGGCAACGCCCACTGCGACTCCGACAGCGACGCCCATCATCACTCGCGTGTCGGGTCAGCCGGCTGTGACGCCCACAGCGACGCCTATTCCGACTCCGGTGCCGACCGAGGAAAGGGCCGTTGTTGTGTCGGGCGACGATGGTGGGTGGGTGACGGCTTTGGAGGCCCGCAATGGGCATGTGCTGTGGCGGAAACCGCTGGATGAACCGGTCGGCAACGGCATCACGGCGACCGATGCGGACGGGCGCGCTTTGATTCTGGTGCCGCTGTTGCCGGGGCTGGTAGCGCGCGGCGGCCTGGTGTGTCTGGACGGACGTACCGGGAAAGTGCAGTGGCGTTTTCCGGCTGACCCAAACATTTTCGGCGCCCAACTGGCGCCGCCGGTGGTGGATGGCTTTCGTCACGTCTATTGCACCGATGATGCGGGAACCATCGTCTGCCTTGATGCGCGCAACGGCACGAAAATCTGGAAAACGTTTGCGCGCCCCTTGCACGGCAAGAGTTCCGGCACCCTGGTGCCCTTGCGCGGCGAGCCGTTGCTGCGCGTCTTTAACTGGGGATCGTGTCTCATCGTAGGCGGTAACGACGGCGGTGTGCGTTGCTTCGACACGCGGCGCGGACAACTGTTATGGAACTACGATGCCGGCGCTGCCGTGCGCTGCCGCCCGTTCGCCGTGACATGGAAAAATGGTTCCACCACACGCGACGTTTTGCTCGTGGGCAGCGACGGCCCGGCCTTTCATGCCCTCGACCCGCAAACCGGACATCCTCTGTGGACGTTTCGCACCAACGGCGACGCCGGAATGGGCGCTTTTAATTGTGATGGGCATCTGGTCTCGATCAGTGATGAGGGCGTGTGGCAGGAGTTCTCCGTGCCGGGTTGAGGAGCATCGAAGCGCGTGTCGTGTGCCTTCTATCACCCCTCGCGCTTTTGCGCTATACTGCGTCATCCTGTAAGTTGCCGCTAAGCTGCAACTTATAACACTGTCATCGCTCTAACAACGTGTATGTCCGATCATTGCTCCGATCAAAACTTCTTTGCTAACACCGGTTCTCCGCAAAATGACGGCGCGGCGGGCCGTGGCGCTTCGGGCGATAGCTCCGGTGAGGGTCTCAACCATCGGAACGAATGCGCGCGACATGCCCTGGTGCTGACCGCGTATTTCGATGGCGAAGCCGGTGCCGAGGAGATTCGCCTGGCGCAACTGCACCTGACCGCGTGCCGGTCGTGTGCCTTGCTGTGGCACGATTGGACGCGCACGCGCTTTTTGCTGCAAGTCTTGCCTGTGCCGCCCCTCCCTGCGACCCTGCTCACGCGCATTTTGCTGGCCTGCCGCTTGAGTGCCCTGCCGCGCAAAAAGAAGTCCGACGCGCGCCGTTTTGATCCGCTCTGGTGCGAAACGCCCGATGCGGAACTGGCGGGCTATCCTCTGGCGCCGGAGACGGATTTTGTGGCGCGTTGGGAGGTTGAGCGGGACGATGATCTGGCCGATGTGAGCGATGAAGTTCTGGCCATGTCGCTGGAAGAAATGATGAAAATGCTGCCCGGATTTCCCAATGCGCAGGAAAATCCGCTCGAAGCATTCTTCCCGGCGCCGCCGGTGCCATCTCAACTCAAAGACGAAATTCTGCGTCGCACCATTGGCACTGTGCCCACCGCAACGGCACCCTTTATGGCAGCCAACGCTCCGGCTCCTGAATTGGAAGTTCCGGTCGTCGAAGTGCCAATCGTCGAAGCCTTGGTCATCGAGCCTCCGGTGTTCGCGACAGCACAGCCGGCGATGGGCACGGCACGACGTGACGCTACAAGCGGCACAGGGGGAAAGCGGAGCGCCAGCAAGGCAATTTCCTGGCCGGCAATGTCCCTGTCGTCGAGCCGGTGGGCGGCCTTAGCGGTGCCGGCGGTCGTATTGTGGATGTCGTTTGTGGCTTCTCAAAATCAGTCTGGTCCTTACGGGCCAATGGGCGCGGCCAATGCGCTGGCACCCACTGTAACCACGCCTGAAACTCTCACGGCCGGCGCAGGTGCGTCGTCCATCATCGGACGTGCGGAGCGGCACGTGGTCAAGGCCGCAGTGCATCTCGCTAAAGCCATCGTGCCAGGTCCGGCAGCAGTTCAGCCAGCATCGGCTCAACCAGGAGCGGCTCAGACGGCAGCGGGTGTGCCTGTGGCTCGCAACGCCGTGCCAGGTGCGCCTCATGCATCGGAGCAGCCGTCAGAAATAGAGAGTGGGCGCGTGATTCAAGCGAGCCTCAATGAGACGGAAATGCAGCCAAAGACCCTGCCGGAAGAAGCGGCGGCTGCGCGGCACGCTCGCATTGAAAGTGTTGCCGACCGCGACGCTTCCCTTGCGACACGCCCCACGACGCCAGCACCGGCAACACACCCTCGTTTTGCGATGGTCTCCTACACGCCGCAGCACCATGCGTCCTTACAAAATCGGGGAAGCCTGGTGTCGCGCGCTGAGGTATCGCGGGCCACGACTTCTCTCTCCCTGCCGGGGCCGCGCATTTCTCTAGCCGCCATGCCGCGCTTGCGCTCGGCGGTGGCCAGCCAAAGTGACGCTCCCCTCGTGCGCGTGTCCCAACCCACGCCGTCCGATGGTCCTTCTCATGCCGATCTCAATGATGCGTTCAACGACGTGCGTGATGTGGGCGATGACCGTCCCGAAGCCCTGCGCGCCGTAGTAGATGATTATCGCGCCAGCGTCGTGGACGATGGCGATGACGACTCGGATGATACTTCCGATAGCTGATTTTTGATTCACCACAAAGACACAAAGGGCACAAAGGACTTTTATCTCCTTTGTGCCCTTTGTGTCTTTGTGGTGAATCCTACACGGCGGCTTGCCAGTACGCTTGTAATTGGCGCGTGATGGTGCCCGGCCACTGATAAACATGATCCTGGCCATCGTGAAATGATTGCATGGTGCGCGGGCCGGTGGCGGCGGAGAGTAGGAATACTTCATCCGCAGCCGCTAATTCAGCTACCTCAAATGCGCCCTGATGCACGGTGATGCCATCTTGTGCGGCCCAATCCAAGACGATTTCGCGCCCGATGCCGGGTAGCGGCCCGCATTCCAAGGATGGCGTCCAAAGCGCGCCATCACGCGCCCAGAACACATTTGCCCGTGCCGCTTCACATATCGCCCCATCGCTATTTAGCACGACGGCTTCATCGTAGCCGCGTGCGCGCACTTCAAGCCAGATTCTTTGATATTCGGCGTAAGACGTGGATTTTACGCCCGCCAGAGGGCGGCGCGCGTCGAGTCGAAATGGCGATAAAGCCAAACGTAAGCTACCGGGGTAAGGAGCATTGGGCACTGGCGGCAGGGCCATGATGGACACATCGCCGCCCGTTTCTCTGTTCCAGCGTCCATCGCCGCGCCGCCAGGCTGTGATACGCGCTATACCTTGGCTGACTCCGTTATGACCGATGATGTTTTCGAGGGCTTCCGCGAGAATCTTGTCGTCGAACTCCAGGGGAATATCCAAAGCAGCAGCATCGCGGCGTAAGCGCGCGAGATGCAGCGGCAGGGCAAAAGCGCGCCTGTGCCATACGCCGATGGTGGTGAAGACGCCCCAGCCCAACAGGGCACCCGCTGCAAAAGCTGGCAGGGTCGCGCTGGGTTCAGTGTGATACTCTCCGTTGAGCCAGACGGTCATGGGAATGATATTGCCTATGGGTGCCTGGCGGCTAAAGCCGGCGGCAACCAAACGAAGCCTGCCTGCGCAGGCTGGAGGCCAGCTCTTACAGGCCACGCAGGTGGCCTTCGTTTGGTTGCCGCCGGCTTAGCCGCCAGGCACTCAGGCCATTAACCTGATTGTTCTGCACGTTCCACCCAGCGTGCCGCCGCGCGCCCGGCGACGGTGCCGCTGCTCCACGCCCATTGGAAGTTGTAGCCGCCCAGCCAACCATCCACATCGGCGATTTCGCCCGCCAGAAACAGGCCCGGCACCAGGCGCGACATCATGGTGGCCGGCTCGATTTCGTCCAGACTGATGCCGCCCGCCGTCGCTTCGGCTTTGGGATAATCGGCGACGGCATGGACGGGTAGGGGAGCGTCCATCAATTCGCGCCGCACCGCGTTGGCCTGGGCGGGTGACAAGCGGCCTAGAGCGGCCTGGGGCGGAATGCCGGCGCGCGCCGCGATGCTTTCGGCGACACGCGCGGGCAATTGCTCGGCCAGGGCATTAGTCACGGTTTTCTTCGCGTGCCGTTTCAGCAAGTCGCTCCAAAAGCGCCCTTCCTCGCCATTGGCGACGTGAGGCAGTAAGCGAACGATGACCCTGGCGTTCTTGTGCGTCCATCTGTCGCGCGCGACGTGGCGGCTGATGTTCAAAGCCGCCGGGCCACTGTATCCGGTATGCGTGAACAAAAACGAGCCATCATATTGAGCCAGTGTCGCCGTCTCTTCGCGCAAGGACAAGCGCACTGGCAGGGTGATGCCACTGAGATTGGCGTGCGACTGCGTTTGATTTGGATGCGACAGCAAGGGGGAAAGCGCCGGTGTGGTGCGCACGAGCGTGTGGTCGAACTGAGTGGCAAACGCATAGCCAGCGCCGTTTGAGCCGCTTTTCGGCAGGGACAATCCGCCGGTGCAGAGAATGACAGCCGCGCTGGTCATGCGGCCCTGAGGCGTGTGGACGCGCCAGCCATCTCCGGCGCGCTCGATGCCCGCCACCGGGCATTCAGTCACGAGTTCAGCGCCCGCGTCGCGCACCCTTTGCAGCAGGGCATTCAACACAGCGCGCGAGGAGTTGGCGACGGGAAAATACTTGCCGGTCTCTTCCAATTTGAGGGGAACGCCGATGCTTTCAAAAAAGCGATGCGTGTCTTCGACGCTAAAAGCGCGCAGCACGCGCCCCACAAACGAGCGCGATCCTGCTCCTTCATGCGAAGTGTGAAAGCGCGAGGGATGGACGTATTCATTGGTGACGTTGCAGCGCCCGCCGCCTGCGACCAAGATTTTAGCGCCTATCTTCCTTTGCGAATCCAACAGGCGCACACGCACGCCGCGTTCTGCGGCGGCAATGCCTGCCATCAACCCTGCCGCTCCGGCGCCAATAATCAGCACATCGCAATCCATAGCACGTTTAGACGCTTGAGATGATGGAAGGATGCAGGGGAGCCGAAGTGGGTATAATGACAGCATGAAACGCGATCTTTGGGCCATTCTGATGGTCTTTGTTCTGGCGTTAGCCCTTATTGCGGGCACCGTTTATTACCATCCTCGCCTGAGAGGGCTTGTGCCAGTGACCCCGGAAGACCAAGCAGCGCAGATTATCGAGCAAGTCAGATTCAAAGAAGCCCTCCGTGGAGATGACCCGGATTACAGAAGTGCCTTGCTGAAGTTAGGGCCTCCTGCCTATGATTTGGTCTTGGCGGAGTTAAAGACAATGCAACAGCATCCGGAGCGTTATCGCGGAGGGCGTGGATATGTTATTTTTTTTGATGTTATGGCTGCGGCAGGCGACGAACGCGCGTTACCCTATCTCACGCACTTTGAATCTGATCCTGACACGTGGGTTCATCACTACGCGCTTCTATCCAGAGAGGATTTAGAAGAAAAACTCAGAGAGATAAGGCTGGGAATTACTCCTTCGCCGCGCCCGCCCGAACCCTACGAATAGCCGCCGCGAGGAAACCTCGCCAGGCTTCGCGCAGTGCCTTCCATCCTCAACAAGACGGTTGTGCTTTATGCTTTCGGCTTTTGCATTCTCTTCGGCTATAATCACAGCATGAATCATCGCAACGGGAACGGCGATCTGTTTTGGCCCCTTGTCATCGCCAGTGCCCTGACGCTGGCCATCATTGGCGCAACTGCCTTGTATAGCATTCGTCACTCGCCGTCGCCATTGGTGATTCGAGTGCCCTGGCGGATAAAATAACAGCATGAAGCGCGATTTGTGGCCCATGTTGCTCGTCACGACCCTGGCTCTAGCGATCATCGGGGCCGCTGCCTTTTATCGCAGCCATCAGCCAGCATTCTCTCTGTATTCCAAACTGCGGTTGGTTATCGCTCCCGCTTCCACTCCCACTCCAGGGCCATGCATGAATCGCGTTGACGGGACGCTTTAACCGCTACTGCACCCCATCGCCCTCACTCACTTGCACCGCATTGACGTTGGCGCCGATGTTCACCTGCACGTTGGGCAGTTGCATTTTTCTCACTCGAATGACGTGGCACGAATCTTTCACAAGCCCCCGATATGCCCGAAGGCCCTGAAGTGCGGCGTCATGCCGATGCGCTGTCGGTTGCGCTGAACGGAAAACTGATCGTTTCCCTCTCATCGCGCTTGCGTGGCGCCAAAGCGTGGTTGCAGGAACATCCGGGTGTCTTGAACGGGCGACGCATTCAAAGCGTGCGCTCACATGGCAAGCACGTCATCGGCCTCATAGAGGGCGACTTTTATTTTCACTCACATCTGATGATGTGGGGCCGTTGGCATATTGTGCCCAATGATGGCCCGGTTGCCCCGGATAGACGCGAACGGGCGCGCATTGAAGTCGCCGATGCCATTGCCCTGCTGCATTCGGCGCCGATTTTTGAATTAGGCCAGGGTGATCCTTACGATCTCGTTGATAACTTGCGCACGCTTGGCCCAGACATCTTACCCTATGATTCTGCCGGGCCATTCGATAAGGACGAGTTCCTGAAACGCTTGCTGTCTCCCGAACACCTGCCGCGCACCATCGGCGCGGCGTTGCTCGATCAGCAAATCTCTGCCGGCATTGGTAACTATTTGCGCGCTGAGATTTTGTTCGATTGCCGCCTCAATCCTTGGATGCCGGTAGCCGATCTGGACGCTGACGCGCTCGATTGCCTGTGCCGCACGATTGCGACGTTGACCCAACGTGCCTACCAGGAAGGCGGCAGAACCGTAACGGAGGAGGAAAGGGATCAAATGCAGCATGATCCATCCCTTCTTTACCGACCTGGCAGTGAATGGCAGGCGCGCCACTGGGTATTTCGCCGCACCAATTTGCCTTGCGTGCGCTGCCGCACGATCATTCGCCAGCAGCGCCAGGTCACTTATGCCGATGAGGAAAACGAGAAAACGCGCATCATCTACTTCTGTCCTTCGTGCCAGAACGTTCCGGTTGAGGAAAAGCCGAAGCGAAGGAAGCGGGCGACGGTATCGTCGCACATGAGTTGAAGCTCTATTGGATACGCTTATCATGAAATCCATCAGGCAACGCGCTCATGCAACCACAATTTTTGCTTTGTTTTGGACACTGTTTTCGGCGGGTGCCATTGCCAGCGCAATTGATGCTTGGAAGCATGGTACTCGAGATTATGGCGGCCCACTTGTTGCGGCAGTAGTTCTTGCCGTCCACATTGCTTCGATTATGTATGCAGTTCATCTGTGGAAAACAGAACAGGCTGTGCCAACGTATGGAGTTGAGGGATCTGTAATAGACGACTTACTGGATACCAAACCAGAAGAAGTCGATTTGGTCGGGGAAACGGCACGATTAAAGCGGATAATCATTGGAGAAATTAGCACTTTTCTATGCCTGATGTTGTTCGCATGGCTGAAACACATGAAAGGTTTGGTCGAGACGGGTGTTCTTTTTAGTGGCATCCTCCTTTTGCATATCTTGGCAGAGATAGTTAGATACTCCATTTTAAGGCGAAGGGCTAGAGCATCTTCGGGACACAGAACAACCATGTAAAAAGAGGCCATCACTGCGCGAGGCACCCACTGCTCTTCAAAAACAAACCATGACCCCTAACTCCCTCCTGCGCTTCGCCGAAGTCGCTGATCGAATCGGCTCTACAACGAAACGCCTGGGAAAAGCCGCATTGCTGGGCGAGTATTTCGTGTCGCTAAGTGACGATGATCTCGCTCTCGCGGCCCGCTACTTTGCCGGCACCATTTTTCCTCTCCGCGACCAACGCACGGCGAATGTCGGTGGCGCGGCCCTGTTCGCTGCGATTCTGGCTGTTAGTGGCGCCGACGACAATCAAGCGCGCTCGCGTTTGGTGGCTCTTGGCGATCCCGGTGACATGACATTTGAAGTGTTCAACGCTTCGCCCCAGGCTGCTCTGGCGCCGACCCTGACGCTGGCTGATCTCCATCATGAGTTTCAAACCCTGGCTGCCACAAGTGGCACCAAGCGTAAAATTGAGTTAGTCACGGCCCTGCTGCGCCGGGCGACCCCGCTTGAGGCCAAATACATCGTGAAGCTGCTGACGGGTGACTTGCGTATCGGCTTGAAGGAAGGTGCTGTCGAGGATGGTCTGGCGCGCGGCGCCAAAGAAGAAGTGGGGCGCATTCAATGGGTCAACATGCTGACCGGCGACATCGGCGAAACGGCCATTCTGGCGCGCCATGCTCAACTTGACCGGGTGCAGATGCGCTTGTTTCATCCCCTCAAGTTCATGCTGGCCACACCCGCCGCTGACCTGGCCGATGTCGAGCGGCAGATGCCGGAACGGTTCATTGTCGAAGATAAGTTCGATGGCATTCGCGCCCAGGCGCACGTCGCCTTCTCGCGTCCCGGCGATGAGGCGTTGCATGGTGTGGCCTATGAGGGTCGCCGCGTGGCGTTGTTTTCGCGCACCCTAGATGAAATCACCGGCTCATTTCCCGACCTGGTGGCGCCCTTAGCCTCCCTGTTGCCGGATAATGCACAGGATGATACGAAGGGTGATGGAGTGGGCTTGCTGCTCGATGGTGAAATTGTGCCGGTTCAGGGCGAGCGCATTCTGCCCTTTCAAGACTTGCAACTCCGCCTGGGGCGCAAAACCCTGCCGCCTGAACTGCTGGCGCGTGTGCCGGTTGCTTTTGTCGCTTATGATGCGCTCTACGGCGATGGCCGCGTGCTGTTAGACGAGCCGTTCTCCGTGCGCCGTGCCGTTTTGGATGCCTTGCCGGTTGATGGCATCGGCACACGCCGCGCGATTTTGCAAACGTTCGGGAGTGTGGCTGACCTGGATGCCGAGTTTGATGCGGCCAGAGCGAGAGGCAATGAGGGCCTGATGGTCAAAGACCCGCGCGCGTCTTACAAGCCGGGACGGCGCGGGCGCGAGTGGCTCAAAATCAAGCGCGCTCTGGCGACTTTAGATGTGGTTGTCACCGCGGTCGAAGTGGGACACGGACGGCGCTCGAGGTTTTTGTCCGACTACACCTTTGCCGTTCGCGCCGGGGAAGATGATCCCACACTATTAAACGTTGGCAAAGCCTATTCCGGCCTGACTGATGCTGAAATAAGCGAATTATCCGAGTGGTTCAAAGTCCATACACTACAAGAGTTCGCACATGGGCGCGTGCGCCTGGTTGAGCCGCGTATTGTAATGGAGATCGCCTTTGATAGAGTGCAGCCTTCGACACGCCACAAAAGCGGCTTCGCCCTGCGCTTTCCTCGTATTTTGCGTTTGCGCCCCGATAAGCCAGTTGAGCATATAGACACGCTGGAAACCGTGCGAAAGTTGGCGGAAGCGGGGTAGCTGCTTACTCGCCGCGTGGTTCATTCAGTGAGGAATAAGGGATGGCGCACTTGGAGCGCGGGTGTCCCGCCCGCATCGGGTGGGGCAACGTCGTGCCCTTGGCAGCGACTCCTGCGGCGGCATAGGCCACCTTGGCGGGCGGGACGCCCGCGCTCCCAGGTGCGCCATCCCTTATGGGGCACAGCACCAGCAGCGGTGGGGTGCTGCCGTTAGCTAATGACCAGTGACTAAGGACTATTCCGCCGGTTTGGAATCGGCATCGTCCGATGGAGTCAGCGCATCACCACCCAGCGATTGAATGGTGTCAGCGGCGGCGGTGTCGGCTTTCTCCGTGAGTTCGCTGGCCTTGGCCACGACCGCGTCGGCCTTGGACGAAAGCGCATCGCCGGTTTGCGGCATGACGCCCTGGAACCTGTCCTTGAGCAGGCTGCGACGCACCGCTCCCAGTTCAGGATCGAACAAATACATCAGCCCTGCGCCGATGCCCATGCAGATAATGGTCTTTTTCATTGACTTCTCCTTCTCTTTTCCTATGATGATGAGCCTGAAACTCATTTCCAACTCGCTAGATGCAGTTCGCGTGCCTTGTTTTGAGCGCGGTTGACACTAAAATCTCGGCTTTTCTCCGTTTGTAACCTTGTTGAAGCCCAAAAGTTTCTCTCCTGAAACATGGTCGCAACAGTGGCAAGGCATAATGATGCCAACGCTTGAAAAAGGAGCGAACAACAGGATGAGATTTGGCAACGGCGAAGAAGTTTGGATGGAATACGAGCAATGGACGAAGGATTTGAAGCCACGCACGTGTCTGGTGCTGCATTGGTTGGCCGATTTAGGTGCCATCCCCGAACCGGGAGTGCAAGCGCGTTGGAAGGCCATGCGTTTGACCGACAAGCATTCCCTCCTGGTCATGCTGCTGGGACGCAGCGATGATTTAAACGAGCGTGCCAATCAATTGCTGGACAATGGCGATCTCGATATTTACGTGGCCTGGCTGTTGTGGATGCGCTTTCTGGAATATGTGCCGGGTCGCTTTGTCCTGCCCGGCGGACGCGAGAAGGTGCTGGCGTGGGTGCGCATCCAACTGCGCCGGCCCGAACTGACCGCCAAAGAAACCGTTGTCGAACTGCAATGGCAGGCCGAGCAAATCCGCCGCGAATGGCCCGACGAAGTGCCGGCGTGGTTTTTGAATTAGCTGTGCCGGGCGGCAGGATCTACCGTTTTGCTAACACTTTGCCTTTACCCGGCAGTGGGGGCAGTTTCATGCGTCGCCGCAGTTCCGGGTCTTTCAGCAAGTAGAGCGGCCCGGAAGTAATGGTGGGGAAGATGGACTGGCGATTGAATGGCAAGCGCGAGGTGGGCCGGCGCTTGATGAGATTGGCAACCACAATAAAGCGATTAGCCGACTTGGGCAGGGTGCAGGTGTAAAGCGTCAGGCGCGGTGCGGCGTTGGGGTTTGGCGAGCGTTCCAACACACGTGTCTGGGATCCGGGCACGATGCGCGCGAAAATAACCTGGTATACGAGGGTTTCTTTGCGGGTTTGTAGCAGTATGGTGTTTTGGCGGCTGAGCCTGGTCAAATACCAGAAGGGTGCGCCGTGGACGTTGCGATGCGCCGCGATGACGCAATTCCCTTTTTCGCCCGGCCCATCCGAAAGCGGGTCATGACCCGGCCCGGCGCGCAACGTCTCATTATCCACGCCGCGCACCACCAGGGTATCCAGTTTCAGCGCCGGAATAATCAAGCGGAACGGCTGCCACTGGTGATGGCGTGCCCCCTGCATCGTCGTGGGTGATGAGGCGGGATGCGATTTGATCGAAGACGATCTGTGAGGGGATGGTGCAACGCAGGCGGTCGAGGGAAGTGGCGTCTGGCGTGCGTGGACAGGGAGCATGGCGCCACACAGCATTATCCCGGCAATAAGTCCAAGTCGCACACGGCGAAAAAAGAATGGCATGAAGGGGTTGAGAAGCGCGCCGAAATAAAAATCAAGTGTCCGATAGAACACGCAGCAGAGACGAAACCGCATAAGAAAAGTTCCAGTGTGGGAGCGTCCCCGCACGCAAAAGCTCCCGGCTGAATCAGCCGGGAGCTTTTATGTGTTGTGGGCCAGCGTGAGTTATTCTCCGGTGTTGGCGTAGGAGCGTGTGCGGCGATAGCTGGCCGTGCGGTGCATCGGCACAGTGTGATACACATGGCGCGTGCGGTAAACACGACGGTGCGAAACGATGCGGCCACTACGATAAACCGGCACCGTGTGGTAGGTGCGGACGGTGCGGACAACACGATGTATGTGAATCGTCCGGGTCGTCCGCACCGAGCCGCTTGCCATCGAACCACCTGTGGAGGACGATTCCATTGAGCCGCTCTCCATCGAACCACCCGTTGAGCCGGCTGCGGCGTGGCCTCGCGTCGTGGTGATCGTTGCACGGTGGCGAATCGTGACCTGCTCCGATGAGCCTGAGTGTCCGGTCACGGTGCTGCTGGAACCGGTCTGCGCTGTTGCTCCCGTTGTGTCCTGAGTGGTCTGGTCATCTGTCTGTGCCTGTGCCAGGCCCGAAGTCAGCAACAACGCACCCACACCTAAAACGGCAAAAATCCTGTTCTCCATCTTGCGGTCTCCTTGCTCTTCTATGATTTTGGCCCAGATCGAGGCATTCCCCGCCGCATCAATGGGTCAACACCGGCAACCAAAGCAAATTCTTGGCCAAGGCATGACTGGGAGGAATGAGTGAAGGCTAACGAAGATGGATTGAAAGCTCTTCTACTCGCAAGCTAATCAGCTCTTCCACTCGCGCAGGCTTTGCAACTGCTGCGACGAGAGATCGTAGATGGGCAAGGTGTCGGGTGAAAAGTCGGCTTGCTGCCAGAGGTAGTTGGCCAGGGCGTTTTCGCACACGGCGTCCCAGGCCGGATGGGCGGGCGCCAAGTCGTGTCCGGTGGCGGCGCGCACGATGTCGCGCACGTAAAGCGTCACGTCCACCAGGCAGTGGCGTGCCTCACCTGATGGTCCCTGCACTTCAAAGGCCCTTCGCACGCGCATGGTTTCAGTTTCCTTTTCGCTGGCCGGCAAAGGCAGGGGGCGGAATTGATAACCGTTCAGCGAACAAAATGGGCGTATGGTGCGCTCTTCGTCATTGCCGCACGTTTCCTGGCGGGATCGTGCCAGGGCTGCGCGCACTGCGCTGCGGAGCGTGCCAAATGAAAACGGCTTACGAAAGAAATCCATTGCGCCACCTTGCAATGCTTTGGATGCCAGTTCAATCGTGGCGTGTGCTGTGACCATGATGATGCGCGATGTCGGGTCTTGCGCGCGCAAACGACGCAGCACTTCCAGCCCGTCCATGCGAGGCATCTGCTGGTCGAGCAACACCAAATCCCATTCTGCTCCGGTGCCGAACTTGGCGACACCCACGATGCCGTCCGCCGCCGTTTCCACTTCATAACCGGCATCGCGCAGATCAAATTGCATCATCTCGCGGATGTCGGTTTCGTCTTCAATTACTAATATCTTGGCTTGTGTCATTTCGATTTACGACTGTGGATCGACGATGGACAATTTAAAATCGTCAATCGTCGATCCACAATAGTCCATTCTCTTACCAGGCATAGCCTTCGGGCGAAGGCTTATGGCCGGGGAAGATTTCGTCCAACTTCTTCCGTGTTTCGTCCGTCAGTTTGATTTCCAGGGCGCGTAGAGAACCGTCAAGCTGTTCCAGGGTGCGCGGGCCGATAATGGGTGCGGTAACGGCTTTGTTGTGCAGCAGCCAGGCCAGGGCCACGTCTGCCGGCTTCTCGCCCAACTCCTTGCACAAGCCTTCCCATGCTTCCAACTTGCTACGGTTTTTCTCGATCTGCTCATCCATGCCGGCGCGCCGCCCTTCCTTGGGCTTGTCCAGAATTCCACCCAGCAAGCCGCCGCCCAGAGGACTCCACGGGATGATGCCCACCCCATACGCTTCGCACGCCGGAATTAAATCGCGCTCGACAGTGCGCGCATTCAGATTATACAAGCTTTGCTCGGACACCAGGCCCAAAAAATTGCGATTCTTAGCCCGCTCATTGGCCTGGACGATGTGCCAACCGGCAAAGTTAGACGAGCCGACGTAAAGCACCTTGCCCTGCTGCACCAGCAACTCCATCGCCTGCCAGATTTCCTCCCACGGAGCCTCGCGCCAGACGTGGTGCATCTGATATAAGTCAATATAGTCGGTTTGCAAGCGCCGCAAGGAGTCATCACACGCGCGGCGGATGTGCAGCGCCGACAAGCGTGAGGTGTTGGGCCAATCGCCCATGTCCCCATAAACCTTGGTCGCCAGGACGACCTTTTCCCGCCGCCCACCACCCTGGGCGAAATAGCGCCCGATGATTTGCTCAGTCAAGCCCTCGCCTTTTTTCCAGCCATAAACGTCGGCGGTGTCCCAGAAGTTGATGCCGAGTTCCAAAGCACGATCCATCACGGCATAGGAATCTTCTTCGGGCGTCTGCGGCCCAAAGTTCATCGTGCCCAGACACAGCTTGCTGACTTTGAGACCCGTCCGACCCAGGTTGGTGTATTCCATTAAAAGCGGTTCCTTTGAAGAATATTTTCTCATTTAGGATACTCGATAGACGCTTGAAAGACCGTCTGAGACCGCTCAAAACTCTCATAGGAGCAACAATTTTTCATGCAACCATCACACGCCGCCGTCATCGGCTACGGCTTTGCCGGTAAAAGTTTTCATTCCTACCTGATTGGCCTCACCCCCGGCCTTGTTCTGCGCGGCATCGCGTCGCGTGATCCTGCTACGCGCGAGCGCATCGTGGCTGAACGCCATTGCCGCGCTTATGAAAGCTTCGACGAGGTGTTGGCCGATCCGAACGTTGATCTGGTCGTCCTCGCCACACCCAACGATGTGCATGCCGAGTATTCCATTCGTGCGCTTCAAGCCGGCAAGAACGTCGTGACCGACAAGCCGATGTGCTTGTCGCTCGCAGAATGCGATAGCATGATCGCGGCAGCGGAGCAAAGCGACAGGCTGCTGACAGTCTTTCAAAATCGCCGCTGGGATGGCGATTTTCTGACTCTGCGGCAGACGATGGAAAGCGGCGCGTTGGGCGATGTGCGCTGGCTGGAAATGGCGTGGCATAACTTCGGCCCGTCGGGTGGCTGGCGCGGCAAAGTGGAATCGGGCGGCGGGCGCTTCTATGATCTGGGCGCGCACCTTGTGGATCAATTGATGCTGTTGTTCCCGGCGCGCCCGACGAAGGTCTACTGTCGAATGCACCACGATTTCCCGAACAGTGAAGTGGAAAGTGAAGCCTTCATCGTCGTCGAGTTCGAGGATGGCCGTACCGGCGTGTGCGACCTGTCGAGCCTGGCGGCCATTAAGAAGCCGCGCTTTTACGCGCGCGGCACGAAGGGCGCGTTCATTAAATACGGCCTGGATCCCCAGGAAAACGCCATGAAAGCCGGCGACATTGACGCTGCACGCGAAGACCCGGCCAACTATGCGCGTCTGAGCGATGGCAAGGAAGAAACGACTATTCCAACGCTACCGGGCCGCTGGCGCAACTTTTATGAAAACGTCGCCGCTGTCTTGAATGAGGGCGCCGAGCCTGCCGTGACCCTCTCCTCTGTCCGCCGTGCCGTCGCCGTGTTGGACGCGGCCCTTGCTTCGGCCCGCACCGGCAACACTGTAACACCGGATGTTTGAACCGCCAAGACGCCAAGATTTTTGCCGCAGAGGCGCAAAGAGTTTTTGAGGAGTGGGAGAACCCATGTTTAGAACCATGCAACGCCGTCCGCATTCCCACAGCGCACGCCTGATAGCGTGCCTGTTCGTCCTGTTCGGGCCGCTCGTGGGTGCGACACTGGCGCACGCCGCCGATTACGTGTGGATTGAAGCGGAAAACACGACCTCGAACAACCTGGGCGACAAGCTGAAAGCCTGGGGCGGATGGGGCAATGACAAGTTCCTCTCCGAAAAGAAGTGGGCGCAAGTCAGCATTGATGCCGACAAGGTGGAAAAAGACCTGCCCGAAGGTGGCGGAATGCTGTCCTATAAGTTCACCGTGACCAAGGGCGGCCCACAGGAAATCTGGGATCGCATTGGTTTTGAATTTGTGCGTTCGCCCTTCGAGTGGCGCCTGGGCGGTGGCGATTGGAAAACCGTTTCGCCCGATGAACTGACGACTGATTTGATGCCCATTGAGTTCTTCGCCGAAATCGCGTGGCTTAAGCTGGGCGATGTCAATCTCCCGGTGGGCGATCACACGCTCGACATCCACTTGCCCAAAGATAAAGATAAGGACAAAGACGGCAAATATCAGAAAGTTAACTACACGTCCGATGCCATTCTGATTTATCCCGGCAAGTTCCATCCCAACTCTTTCCACAAGCCGGATGATGCGGGCCGCACGCCTGCCGATGAAGCGGCAACCGAAAAAGTGTTCGATGTTCCCGCCGCGACCAATGGCGCACGTTCGATGGTGACGCTCGAAGGCGATTGGGAAGTGTGCCGCAACGATGAGCAACTGCCGCGCGAAGTGGACGTGCCCATCAAAGATTTTCCCGAAGAACCACACTGGACGGCGATTGCCGTGCCCTCGGACAAGAACAAGTCGCGCGTGGATTTGCAGTTTGCGCATCGCCTCTGGTATCGCACCAGGGTGAATGTGCCGGCAAGCCAGATTGGGCGCTCCTTTGTTCTCAGTTTCCCGATGAACAGCCTGAACACGACTGTCTATGTCAACGGCACATATTGTGGTTTCAGCGACGCGCCTTTAACGCGCACCGATATTGATGTGACCAAGGGCATCAAGGCGGGGGTGAATGAAGTGTGGGTCGGCATTCGGGATGCGTGGTATGGGCGCACCTCTAATCCCGACAATCCTATGAAACTGCGGCGCACCTTCAATTTGCCCATCAAGTTCTTCGGCGATGGCTTTCAAGACCTTGATTACCCGATCTGGAACAATCCCCAGTCGGGCATTCTGGAAGCGCCGGTTTTGACCGTCGCCGGCTCGACTTATGCTTCCGATGTGTTCGTCAAACCTCTCGTCTCGCAGAAGCAACTGGCTGCGGAGATTACGTTGGCCAATCCCTCGAACGCGGCGGCGCAGGGCGAAGTGGCATGGGCGGCGATCAATGACAAAACTGGTGCCGCCGAAAAGACGTTTAAGTCCCAGACGTTCAACGTTTCTGCGGGCGGTACCACAACATTGAACGTCGCGGATAGCTGGCCCAATGCGAAATTGTGGTGGCCCGATCAACCGAATCTGTATCGCCTGCGCACGACGGTTAATGTGGGTGGTCAGCCAGTAGACACCCTTGAAACGACGTTTGGCTATCGGGAATGGAGTTCGCGCGGCACGCAATTCACCCTGAACGGCGTCAACTGGCCCTTGTGGGCCGATCTCTCGCCCCAATCAGGCAAAGACCCGCAAGCGTTCCTCCAAATTTACCGGGACACGCATCAGCGCACCATGCGCTTGATGATGCCCGGCCAGGGTGGTGGGCAGTGGCGCTGGTATGGCATGACGCTGCCGACGGCGCTCGACTTTTTTGACCGCAACGGCGTATGCGTGCGTCGCAATGGCATGATAGATGGCGAAGCCATCGGTTATCAGTTTTCTGAAGGTGATGACGCGCTCAAAAAGAAATACGGCACGGAAATCAAGGCGCAACTGATGCGCAAGTGGCGCGAGCAAACCCTCGCCCAGGTGCGCGCCGAGCGCAACCACCCCTCGATTCAGATTTGGAGTATTGAAAACGAATTCGCTTTTATCAATCTCATCAATTTGCTGGGCAACAGCGAGAAGATGGACGAATACGAGCGCGAGATTTCCAAAATTTCGGACGCCGTGATGCAGGAAGATCCCACGCGCCTGGTGATGACCGATGGCGGCGGTGCGACCAAGTTCCAAACCTTGCCCGTCCATGGCAACCACTATGTGTTTAATCCCGCTGACCCGCGCTATCCCAACCTTGCCTATGAAACCAATCCCGAAGGCGGCGGACGGGGCCGTTGGGTATGGGACATGAAGCGCCCGCGCTTCATGGGCGAAGATTATTTTGCGACCGGCATTAACCCCGCCGATTACGCGCAGTGGGGCGGCGAGGGTGCGTTCTTGTCTAAAACCGCTGCGCGCCCTGCTGCCGACTTCATTTACCGGATGCTGACCGAAGGCTATCGCTGGGCCGGGCAAAGCGCCTGGCAATTCTGGTCGGGGACGGGCGAAGTCGTCAACCCATGGAACTCGCAATCACCGCGCGCCGTTTTTGTGCGCCAGTATGATTGGACGTTTGGCAGCGGACAAAGCATCAAGCGCACCTACGGCGTTTTCAACGATACGGAATATCCTGATCCTCTGACCTTCACGCGCACCTTAATGGTGGGCGGCAAAAAAGCATGGAGCAAAAGCACGGTTCACCCTCTTGCACCCGGCACGGAAGTCAAGTTCGATGAAACGCTGCCCATTCCTGCCGTGACGGCGCGCCAGGATGGGCAACTGATTCTCACATTAGTGGCGGGCGGTAAGGAAGTGTTCCGTGATGTCAAGCCGCTTTCGATTCTTCCTCCAGTTTCTCTTGGGGTTCCGGCTGCCAATGGTTCGAGGCGCCGGGCCGCTTTGCCATCTGGCCCAGAACCGGGGGTTAAAACCCCCGGCAGGGAGCCTGCGGCTAAGCGTGCTCCGCACGCCATGAAATCGCCAAAGCGCCACACAGTGAGTTACTCCGTGCCACTGGATGCTACCCGTCTCGCGTGCGGAGCACGCTTAGCCGCAGGCTCCCTGCCGGGGGTTTTAACCCCCGGTTCTGGGCCGCTGGTAAGGATTTCGGCTCAGATGAGTCCAGCGTTGGGCAACAGGCTTGTGGTTTACGACCCGAAGAATTCGGTTGCGCCGTTTCTAAAAAATCGGCGCGTGGCTTTCACCCCGATCAATAGCCTAGCGAACCTGCCGGCGAACGGGCGCGTGCTGCTCATCGGCCCGGATGCGCTGAGTGAAGCGGAAAGCACCTCCAGCGTGCTTGCGGCCTATGCCGCGAGTGGACGCAGCGTCGTCGTGCTGGATCAAGCGAACCCCTTGAAATATCAAGCATTGACGGCTCAACTCGACACCGCACCGCCGTCGCGCGGTGACTTCGGACAGCAACAACCGACCGGCAATGGCTCGATTGGCTTTCCCGAAGACCTCAATCATCCTTTGATGCGTGGCTTGCGCGCGGGCGATTTCCAGGGATGGGGCAACGATAACCTAGTGTATCGCAACGCTTACCTCAAGCCGGGCAGTGGAGCGCGCTCGCTGCTGCAAGTCGGGCCGCGTCTGGGCAATACGGCCCTGGTTGAAGTGCCGACCGGCAAAGGAGTCATGCTGTTGTGCCAGTTGACCGTCGGCGAAAACGTGGGCAACAACGCCGTCGCGCAGCAACTACTGGCTAACCTGCTCTCGTATGGCATGACCTACAAGCAGGAGTTTCGTCCTGTTGCCCTGGTCAGTGGCGGCAACGATCAACTGGTCAAAGCCGCTGATGCCATCGGCCTGCAATATGCTAAGGCTGGCGATGCCCTGGCGGCCATCAGCGATCCGAAAATCCGGTTAGCCCTGGTCGAAGCCACGCCCGCCAACTTGAAGCAACTCAGCTCCAACATGGTGAAGCTGAACGCTTTCATGCAGGGCGGCGGCTACATCATGTTTCACGGCCTCGGCGCGGCTGGCCTGGAAGATTACAACAAGATTGTGGGCTTCAACCACATGATTCGCCCGATGCGGCGCGAGCGTGTGACGTTCCCCCCCAACAAAGACCCATTGACCAGCGGCATGACAACGGGCGACATCGTGATGCTTTCGGGCGAGCGCATCTTTGGCTGGACGGCGGATGAATACGTCGCTGATGACATCTTCTCGGCCATTGTGGATTACGATGACGTGGCGCCTTTCGGCACGTCCGACAGCTACCTGTATAATAACGCCGTCAACAACTTCACCCAGGCCGACGGCTGGAAGCTGATTAACAACTTTGACGCGCCAGCCACCGGCCCCGCCGAAATCCCCATCAAGCTGTCCAAACCGCAAACCATCACCGAGTTCACCTGGATTGGCAATACCCTTTATAATGGGCAAACCAAAGTCGGCCTGGTCTTTGATGGCAAGGACAAGGTTTCCTGGCCCGTGCAGCCGACCAACGATCCGCAGACTTTGCCCGTCAACCCACCACGCACCGGGCAAACCATCACTGTCCAGATTCAAGACTGGGTGCATGACAAGAAAAACGATAAGGGCAACTACGTCATCGGCATTGACAACATCTATCTCAAAGCCAAGCGGCCCGCTGACTTTTATCAGAAAGTGAAGCCAATGCTGAACATTGGCGGTCTGATGGATTACCCGCGCGGCAAGGGTGGTATGGTGCTGTGCAACCTGCTGTTCAAGGAAACCGAAGCCGTGCCGGTCAACGCCGGCAAAAAGCGGGCGATTTTTGGCACGCTTCTCCGCAACTTGAATGCGCCCTTTGCGGGAGGCAAGACCGTGATTGCAGGCGCGGGGCTGCAATATGCGCCGGTTGACCTGCACGTTCAAGCGACACAATATCTCAATGAGCGCGGTTGGTTCGGTGATAAGAACTTTACCTTCAATGCCCTGCCGCGCGGCGCCAACACGTTTGCGGGCGTAACGTATAACATCTATGAGAACGCGACTTCGCCTGTGCCCAACGTGGTGTCGCTCGGCGGCAAGGGTGTGCCGGGCAACTTGCCCGACGAAGTGACAGGCATTCCGGTCAATCAGAAGGCGGATGCCTTGTTCTTCCTGCAAACCGCGCGCATGGACGCGCGGCGCAATGACAAGGACCTGCGCGACAATAAGAAGTTCGAGATGGCGCGCTACGTCGTGCATTACGCTGACGGCCAAACCGCAATCGTTCCGGTTTATGCCGAAATCAACGTGGATGATTGGAAGGTGAAAGACCCGCACGGCTTGCCCGGCGCACAACTGGCCTGGACGAGCCAATATCCCGGCACGGAGTTTTCGGCGGCAGCCTATTCGATGCAGTGGAACAACCCGCGTCCCGATGTGGTCATCACCAGCGTTGATTTGACCTATGGCCCGGATCGGCGCGGCGTGCCCGTCTTGTTGGCGCTGACAGCAGCAACGGCACGGTAGGTGAGATAGAGTAGACAGCGGGGCTTGCGCCCTCTTCCAAGCACATGAGTTCCAGTGCAATGCCTGGAAGAGGGCGCAAGCCCCGCTGTCTCGGCCATCATGGAGGAACGCAAAATGACCGATTTACCTGTCGTTTGCACGCTATCTGCAGCCGCGCAGCAGCAACGGCGCGACGAAGTGCTGTTGCGCTTGAAAGCACACGTTCAAGAAATCAAGGCGCTGCCGGATGGCTATGCTTTCCGCCTGGACGCGGAGGACGACCGTTTGAACGAAGCCGTGCAATTGATCCAACTGGAGCGTCACTGCTGTGGCTTTTTGCGCTTTCGCTTGACCGTCGAACCACAGCAAGGGCCGCTGTGGCTGGAAATCACCGGGCAGGACGGGACGGTTGAGTTTTTGGATGGCGTGTTTGATTTGAGTAATGGATAATGACAAAAGGTTCATCTAATCTGCTGTGCTCATGGGTTGCACCCGGCAAGCTGCAAAAAAGAAACCTCATTGAGGTTGCAAGGGGGATAACGATGTCGCTCAGAGCCTCTGTGCTACTGCTTTTGTCACTGGAGTTGCTGTTATGCATGGGCCGTGCGCATGGCTGCCTCAATGACCGAGACAGCGATGGCTTTGAAGCGGAGCCAAGTTCTCCCTCCCCGGCCCAACAAGCCAAAGATCTGCCCGACGTAGTGCAGGTCATCACAGGTCGCTTTGAGCGCAACCCGCTGCTGTTCTATCAAATGCGCGTCACGCGCGTGGCGGCGGAACTGAAGGCTGATCCTACTAAGCTTGGTTTGTATGATGATGCCGCCGTCGCGTGCGACAGGATGGGGCGCGATGATGAGGCCATTGCCTGGATCGAGAAAAAGCACCATTGCTTGCCGCCTTTGCAGGCCGGAAATGCTGCTCTCAAGGAAGCATGGTATCGCTACTATGCCAATGTCGGCACATTCCGGGCACACCGTTGGTTACGCGCAGGTGCCTCTCGCGCGCGTCTCGTGGAAGTGGAACGGGCGCGTGATGAGATTGCCGAGGCGATTCGCTTGAAGCCTAATGCGCACCTGGGCCGCGAGAAATACCAGTTGCAAGTGCTGCAGTGGATTATTCATCCTGCCCTTCCCGGCGAGGAAGGGGAGCCACCGGCTTCTCTTGGTTATTACCTGGATAATCCCATTACCACCATACCTGCCAGTGAATGGAGTGCGTCGTCGGCCAGCCAGATGGACACCAAACTCAAAGACCTGGTGCGGGGGTTGTCGGGCCTGATCGTGCTGGGGAACGCCTGGCAAAGCATGGACATCTTTGATGCCCTGACCGAGTCCCTTGACAAGAGTGATAAAGGAACTTTAGCGTATTTGGCTCAACTGCGGCGCCAGGAGATACAGGCCGCCGGGGGCCACACCCTGGCACCACCGGCAGATTTTTACGAGGTAGGGGAACTCAATGAGCCGAACACGCAGGACCTCCAGCGCCTCTATCATCACTTGCGGGTAGAAGCTGAGCAATGGCAGCAGCAACGCACCGCTTTCATGATGCCGCGCCTGCGGGCGGGCCGCCACCCCGACACCGACCCGACCTTCTGGCAGGGCTACCAGAATATGCCACCCCCGACGCTAGACATCCCGTGGTATACGCCCGCAGGACGCCAATCTGACAATAGACCGGCTTTCTGGGTATGGGCATCTGCCTTCTCCTTAATTGGCCTCGCCGGACTCTTCGCCTTGAAGCGTCTGCGCCTGAAGCGGCACATGAAACGACAAGCGCTCCTGTGATTTTTCATGGCCAGTAAAATATGCAGGTGCCAGCCTGAGCCGCTTGTGCGAAGTGGCCAGCGTGCTGGCGCGGCAACTGGCAAGCCATGCCCTCCCATCCTGTATCTGCACTTCTGCCCTCATCCTCTCCGCTATAATTAAGAATAGATAGTTTTTAGGGAGAGCGATGAGCAAGGGCCGTCTTGAAGCATTCAGCGATGGCGTGATCGCTATTTTAATCACGATCATGGTGCTGGAATTGAAGGTGCCACACGGCGCGGACTGGGCAGCGATGCGCCCGCTGTTTCCTGTCTTTTTGGCCTACGTGCTGAGTTTCGTGTTTCTGGGCATCTATTGGAACAATCATCATCACATGCTGCACGCGGCGGGGCCGATCAATGGCAAAGTCATGTGGGCCAATCACCATCTTTTGTTCTGGCTGTCGCTTATTCCCTTTGCGACCGCCTGGATGGGTGAAAGTCATTTCACGTCTGTGCCCACTGCTGTTTACGGCGTGGTTATGCTGATGTGCGGCGTGGCTTATTCGCTTCTCCAAAGGATGCTGGTTGTTCAGCAAGGCTCCCACTCCAAACTGGCTGAGGCCGTAGGCGAAGATAGCAAAGGCAAGCTTTCGGTTGTGCTCTACCTGGCAGCGATTCCAGCGGCCTTCATGAGTCCCTGGATTTCTGATGCTATTTACGTGTTCGTGGCCCTTATGTGGCTGATTCCCGACACACGCATTGAATCGAAGCTGAATCACAAGGATTAAGTCAGTGCCATGAACAAATTGACCCTGAGCGCCAAACTCAGCGGAGGGTTGCTCGTCCTCAGCCTGCTGGTGGCCGCTCTGGGTCAAAAACTGTTGCCCCATCATCACGCGACGCCGCGCCAGGATAACAAAGCGCCCGCCACGCTGGGACTGGAAAGCGGCACCCTCGACTTCGACACGTCCGACTTCACTCTCAAACTGGTCAAAGCCTCACAAACCATCGCGGCGTTACAACCCAAAGGCGCCAATGGTTTCGATTTCACACCTGCCGACCGCCTGAACCTGCGCGCGGCCAACGGCTATCATCACCTGGGCGACTTGACGTTGCGCGTGCGCCAAGGTCAGTCCGAAGCGTGGCGCGATTATGACACCGCTGCCGCGCGCCAGCCGGTGCGGGCGCTGCCTGCATCGGGCGACGTGCTGGCTTCTGCTGAATTAGCGTCTACCCTTCCGCCGGATTGTCCCGTTCAAATCACGCGCTCCTGGTCGCAGGAGCATGGGCGCCTGGTCTTGCGTTTCGTCATCAAGAACACCCTGACGCGCTCCATCCAAATCGGCGCCCTCGGCATTCCGATGATCTTTAACAACATCATTACCGACCGGGATCTGGCACAATCGCATGAGAAGTGCGTGTTTTTCGACCCCTACATCGGCCAGGACGCCGGCTATTTGCAGGTGACGCGCTTGAACGGGAAAGGGCCAGTCCTGGTCGTGGTGCCCGATGGTCACACGCCTTTCGAGGCATACCAGCCGCTTCAAGAACCGACATTTGCCAGCCAAACATTTGAGGGCGCTTTTGCGTGGATGGCGCACTCCCATGCTTACGTCGAAAATGAATGGCACAGCGCCGTGCCCTGGAACCCGTCCACGCTGGCAACACTAAAACCGGGCGCGACGCGCACTTATGGCGTCAAGTTTCTGTTGTCACCACAAATCCGCGACATTGAGGCGACCCTGACGCATAACGTCCGGCCCGTCGCTGTTAGCATTCCCGGCTATGTTTTGCCCCAGGACTTGAACGCATGCCTGTTCCTCGACTCGGGGCGTGAGATCAGGACAATGGACGTTGAGCCGAAAAATGCCATTACCATCCAGCAGGACGGATTTCCCAACGCCCGATGGCAAGCCTTCACCTTACGGGGCAAGACGTGGGGACGAGCGCGCCTCACCATCACATATGGCGATGGACTCACACAATCCATCCATTACTATGTCATCAAGCCGGCAGCGCACGCTGTTGCCGACCTGGGCCATTTCCTGCTGACGAGCCAGTGGTTCGTTGATCCCGAAGACCCGTTTCATCGCAGTCCCTCGGTGATGAGTTACGACCGGGAAAATAACAAAATCGTGGCCCAGGAAAGCCGTGTCTGGATCGCGGGTTTGAGTGATGAAGGCGGCTGTGGCTCGTGGCTGGCCGCCGCCATGAAAGAGTTCGGCCAGCCCGACAAGTCGGAATTAGCCCGCTATGAGCAGTTCATCAATGGCGTGTTATGGGGCGGCATCCAATATAAAAGCGGCCCGCAAGCCTATGGAGTGCGCAAGAGCCTGTTCTTTTATGCGCCGAAGGAACTGCCCGCTTTCCAATATGACAAGTCGTTTGACTGGCGATCCTGGACGAGTTGGAACCGCGCGGCATCCGAGGACATCGGGCGCGGCTACAATTACCCGCACGTCGTGGCGGCATATTGGACGATGTATCGCCTGGCGCGCAATCATCCTGGCCTGGTCGTGGGGCATCCCTGGCAATGGTATCTCGATCACGCTTATCAAACCGTCGAGTTTCTCACCAATCCGGCGCCTGTTGGCCGTCCGCGTGTTGGCTACACTAACACTGGCTTAATGGAAGGCGACGTATTCGTGTTGCTGTTGAAGGACTTGCAGCGCGAGGGCTGGACGAAAGAAGCCGCTCTGCTCGAATCGCGCATGAAGGCGCGCGCCGACCGATGGAAGGACGAAGCCTATCCCTTCGGCAGCGAAATGGCGTGGGATTCGACAGGCCAGGAAGAAGTCTATGCCTGGTGCAAGTATTTCGGGCACGATGACAAGGCCGAAGTCTCACTCGATTCGATTCTGGGTTACATGCCCACTATTCCGCATTGGGGTTATAACGGCAACGCGCGCCGCTACTGGGATTTTCTGTATGCCGGCAAGCTGACGCGCATTGAACGCCAGTTGCATCATTACGGTTCGGGCATCAACGCCATTCCCGTCCTGGCGGAATATCGTCAGCATCCCAACGATTATTACCTGCTGCGCATCGGCTATGGCGGCACGATGGGCGCCCTGACCAACATTGACCAGGAAGGCTTCGCGTCCGCCGCATTTCATTCGTTTCCGTCCACGCTCAAATGGGATGGCTATTCAGGTGATTACGGCCCCAATTTTTTCGGCCATGCCCTGAATGCTGCGACCTACATCATCCACCATCCCCACTTCGGCTGGCAAGCCTTCGGCGGCAATGTGGAGCAAAGCGGCGAATGGCTGCGCGTGCGCCCCCTGGATTCGTTTCGCACCCGCCTCTACATCGCGCCGCGCGGCCTGTGGCTGACGCTTGATGCCGGCACGTTTGAAAGCATCGCCATTAACACGCGCACGCACGCCGTGCGCGTGGAATTGTCGAGTGCCTCGCCTTATACGCCCCTCGCGCGGTTGCGCATCGAGCAACCAGCGCAAATCAAAGGCGTTGAAACCTACCATCTCGCGCAACGACTGGCGATGGAACGTGGCGCTTATGTAGTGCCACTGCGACAGAACACGACGTGGGTGACGTTGGGTGATGGATAGGCAGCATAATTTCATGCCAGGTAGAATCGAGTGCTATACTTGTATTGCGGGAGGGCCATGACATGAGTTTTGAAATTACATTGCGTATTCAAGAGGGCAGCGCCGCTGAACACAACATTGAGGCAATTGCTGAAGAGGAACACGTTAGCCGTGAAGAAGCCGCTTTGAAATTGCTGGATGGGGCACCGATGGCCCGGCGCAGCAAGGCCAGTCCTGCCGCACGCCGCATTATTGGCGCGTTCAAGGAAGATGCGGCTTTGATGGATGAAGTATTAGAAATCGCCATGGAGGACCGGCGTCGCCGCAATGCGACTCCGCCCCAAGACTAAGAACACGGCCAACGGCATGATTCAAGGCATTTTAGACACGGAAATTTTGTCTGAAATTGGCAAAGGCATCAACGCCAACGTGCTGCAAAACGTTTCAGATTACCTGGACGAATACGAGCAACTAACCTTTACCAGTATCAGTGTTTACGAGCAGCTTTATGGCTTTAAAATCAAGGGCGCCACGAAACAGATTCAGGACTTTTTGGAACTCATTGCTGAACATGAAGAGATCGTGCCGGAGACCGAAGATTACCGGGTGGCCGCTGAAATTCGGGCCGCGATGCACTTAGCCGGAACGCCCATCGGAAGTATTGACCCCATCATTGCTACATGTGCCATCCGTCGTGGCTTGCCGCTCATTACAGGCAACATGCGGCATCATGGCCAGTTCAAAGCGCCGGTTTTGCCCTGCAACTCATCAACTGGCGAGAGCCGCAATCATAGCCGCGTGTTTTCCTGACGGCAACCACCTTTTCATTCATCATGCGCTACGTTCAACTTCCTGCATCCGTATTCCAATCCAACCGTGAGCGACTGGCCGCCTTGCTGCCCGAAAAATCGCTCGCCGTTCTCAACGCCAATGACATCATGCCGACCAACGCCGATGGCATGATGGGCTTCCGGCAAAATAGCGACTTGTTCTACCTGTCCGGCGTGGATCAGGAAGAAACGATTCTTGTGCTGTTTCCTGCGGCGCGCGATCCCCAGCGTCGTGCGGTTTTGTTCGTGCGTGAAACCAACGACTTGCTGGCGATCTGGGAAGGCGCCAAGTTGACGAAGGAAGAGGCGCGCAAGGTTTCGGGCGTCGAAAGTGTGTTCTGGCTGGGCGACTTCTCACGCATCTTCCGCGAGATGATGCATGAAGCCGAAACCGTTTATGTCAACCTGAACGAACACCTGCGCGCCGTCGTAACGGTGCCATCGCGTGACCGGCGCTTTTTGGATGAACTCAGACGCGATTACCCCCTTCATCGCACGGCGCGCCTGGCGCCTCTGCTGCACGGCTTGCGCATGGTGAAATCGTCTGCCGAGATCGAAGCGATTCGAGCCGCCACGCGCATCACGGACGCGGGCTTCCGGCGCTTGTTGTCTTTTGTGCGACCCGGCGTGCAAGAGTTTGAAGTCGAGGCGGAACTGGCGCATGAATATCTGCGAGGCCGCTCGCGTGGCTTCGCTTATCCGCCGATTATCGCTTCGGGCGCCAATGCGTGCGTGCTGCACTACGTCGAAAACAACGCCGAATGTAAAGATGGCGAATTGTTGCTGCTGGATGTAGCTGCCGAATATGCCAACTATCACTCGGACATGACGCGCACCATTCCCGTCAATGGTCGCTTCACGCCGCGCCAACGCGCCGTTTATGATGCCGTGTTGCGCGTGCTACGCGCCTGCACCACGATGCTGCGTCCCGGCGTGTGGCATAAGGAATATCAAACCGAAGTCGAGAAGCTGATGGAAAGCGAACTCATCGGGCTGGGCTTGCTCGACCGCGACGAGGTAGCAACGCAAGACCCGGACAAGCCGTTGTTCAAGAAGTATTTCATGCACGGCGTGTCGCACCACATCGGCCTGGACGTGCATGACGTGTCCGACCCTTCCGTTCCCTTCGCCGAGAACATGATCCTGACCGTCGAACCAGGCATCTATATTCGAGAGGAAAACCTGGCGGTGCGGTTGGAGAATCTGATCGTCATCGGCAAGAACGGCAACGAAGACTTGATGGCAGGGGTGCCGCTTGAGGCCGAGGAGATTGAGGCTTTGATGAGAGAAATTCAATAACGCCATTGATAACGATAGATTCCTTTCTTTCGATCCATTTTCGCAGTTTCCTGATGGGCGGTTTTGAATGCTCCACGCATCGTCTTCGTTCAGGCCAGCGGTTGGACATGATCGCTGCCACACAGCATGATAAGTTTGCTCTGCTCGATTACCATCGCTTGTGGAACGCTGGCATTCAGACGGCGCGTGATGGCGTGCGCTGGCACTTGATTGAAGCATCTCGCCATCACTACGAGTTTGCGAGCCTGTTGCCCCAGGTGCGTGCCGCGTGCGATGCTGGAGTCGAAGTCATCTGGGATTTGTGCCACTATGGTTATCCCAACGATCTGGATCCCTTCTCTCCTTCATTCGTAGAACGTTTTGCGCGCTTTGCTCTGGCAACGGCGCGGGTTTTACGCAATGAAACCGAAGGGCGGCTTTTCATTGCGCCGATTAATGAAATTTCGTTTTTCGCTTGGGCCGCCGGGGATGTTACTTACCTGAACCCGTTTGCGCAAGGGCGGGCCGATGTTCTCAAAGCGCAACTGGTGCGGGCTTGCATTGCGGCTATCGAAGCGATTTGGAGCGTGGCCCCAGACGCGCGCATCGTGCATCCCGATCCGCTTATCAACGTTGTTGCCGAAAGTCCCGCTGATTATGACATTGCCGAAGCTCAACGCCTCGCTCAGTTCGAGGCGTGGGACATGATCGCGGGACGGCAGCAGGAACATCTGGGAGGACACCCTAAGTATCTGGACATCTTAGGCGCCAACTACTACGTTCATAACCAACGCTTCTACACCCCGGCGGAGCAGCCGCCGCGCACGATCAGCGTGGGCGATGCGTTTTATCGCCCTTTTGCGGACATGCTGCGCGAAGTGCATGAACGCTATGGACGGCCCATTCTGGTGGCCGAAACAGGCATTGAAGACCAGGCGCGTCCGGCGTGGCTGCGCTACATGTGTGGTGAAGTGCGTGATGCTCTGGAAATGGGTGTGCCAGTTGAAGGAATTTGCCTTTATCCCGTTGTGGATCATCCCGGTTGGGACAGGGGATTCCATCGTCATAACGGCTTGTGGGGCTATGCTAACGGGGACGGAGATCGCCCGATTTATGAGCCTCTGGCCGCTGAGTTGGAGCGTCAGCAGATGATGTTCTCAACTTTTCTCAACGCCCCGCAGGGCAGCTCCACTCGTCAGCACCGGCAGCCAGTTGATGTGCGTGCATTTGACAACCAGATTGATTTGTTCGACGCAACGAATGCTGCTCCGGCTAAGATTCCCATGAACCAGGGCATTTAGTTCTGCGCAGCATGCGTGAGAGATGTCATCTCGATCGGAGTGCAGGGAGCCTTGGCGACCTAAACGCAGTCGAGAAATCTTGCCTTTGAAGGTGGCGTAACACTGAGAAAAAGATTGCTCAACTGTGCTGCGTTCGTGCCTCACTGCGCTTCGGTCGAAATGACACACTTCGCAGCCTGCTGCACAACATCAAATAACCTGAACATGAGCAGGAGGCCATGCGCTGAGCATCAGCTTCGGTCAAACTGAAAAGCGATTATTCATTATGCAACGTGTTTCCGTTCTTGATTCGCATACCGAAGGTGAGCCGACGCGCATTGTCATGGCCGGTGGCCCCGATTTAGGAGATGGGCCATTAGCCGAGCGGCGTGAGCGGTTTCGCCGCGAGTTCGATGTTTTTCGCTCTGCCGTCGTGAATGAGCCGCGCGGCGCCGATCACATCGTCGGGGCACTGTTGTGTGCGCCTCATGATTCATCGTGTGCGGCGGGCGTTATCTTTTTCAACAACACAGGCTACCTGGGAATGTGCGGGCACGGCACGATTGGTCTCATGGCAACTCTGGCGCATACCGGCGCCATAGCGCCCGGCGAGCATCGCATTGAAACCCCCGTCGGCATTGTCACAGCGCAGTGGCACGGTGGCGGGCGCGCGTCCGTTACTAATGTCGTGTCTTATCGCTTGATGAAAGGTGTGCCGGTTGAAGTCGAAGGTATAGGAACCCTGACGGGTGACGTGGCGTGGGGTGGCAACTGGTTTTTCCTGTGCAACGATCATGGTCAGGAAATCAGCATGAGGCGGTTGGACGAACTGACTGATTGTGCCCGGCGCATTAAGCGTGCCCTGGCCAAAGCCAATCTGACAGGGAAAGATGGCGCTGAGATTGATCACATCGAATTGTTCGGGCCGCCCCAACGCGCCGATGCGAATAGCCGCTCGTTTGTTTTATGTCCCGGTGATGCTTACGACCGTTCGCCGTGCGGCACGGGCACAAGCGCCAAACTTGCCTGTCTGGTGGCCGACGGCAAGTTCGACGAAGACCAGGTGTGGCGCCAGGAAAGCGTGCTGGGCACGCTCTTCGAGGGCAGCGTGCGTGTGGTGGATGGGGAGATCGTTCCTACTATCACTGGAAGCGCGTTTGTGACCGGCGAAACGACCTTACTGTTCGATCCGGCTGATCCACTGCGCGAAGGCGTGCGGTTTTAGCCAGGAACTTAGGGTCTTAGGGACTTGGGTTCTTAGCACCAAAGCCCCAAGTTCCTAAGACCCTAAGTTCCTAAGACCCTAAGTTTCCATGTCCAGACACATCGTTATCCTTGGTGGCGGCGTTATCGGGTTGTGCTGCGCGTATTTTCTGGCGCAGAGCGATTATCGCGTGACGGTTCTTGACCGGGGCGCACCCGCCGATGAGAACTGCTCGTTTGGCAACGCCGGCCTGGTCGTGCCCAGTCATATTGTGCCGCTGGCCGCGCCGGGCATGATGATGATGGGCTTAAAGTGGATGCGCGACCCCGAAAGTCCGTTCTACGTCAAGCCGCGGCTCGCCCCCGATTTGCTGTTGTGGGGCTGGCACTTTTATCGTGCGGGCACTGCTGCGCACGTTGAGCGTAGCGCGCCTCTACTGCGCGATTTGAACATGGCTTCGCGTGCCGCGTATGAAGAATTGAATGCTGACCTGAGCGGCTTCGATTTCGAGCAGCGCGGCCTGATGATGCTATTCAAAACCGCACAAGCCATGGACGAAGAAGCGCACGTCGTGGCGCACGCCCGGCGCTTGGGGATGAATGCTGAATTGCTGGACGCCGCCGCCGCCACCGCGCGCGAGCCGGGACTGAACATGGACATCATCGGCGCGGCCTATTACCCCGATGATTGTCATATGTCGCCCGGCAAGCTGATGGTGGCGCTGCAACACCGGCTCGAAGAGCAGGGCGCTGAATTATGCTGGAACACTTCGGTCGAAGGTTGGAAGATGGAGGGGCGGCGCGTGCGGGCCGCTCGCGTGGCGACGCATGACGGTGCCGGCGAGATCGAAGCTGATGAATGGGTGTTGTGCGGTGGCTCATGGTCGCCCGGTCTGGTGCGAGGTTTGGGATTGCGCTTGCCGTTGCAGGCCGGCAAGGGATATAGCGTGACCTTGCCCCATCCGGCGCATCGTCCGTCCCTGCCGGCGATTTTGTCCGAAGCGCGCGTCGCCGTGACGCCGATGGGCACGTCGCTGCGTTTCGCGGGCACCATGGAGATCGCCGGATTGGATACAAGCGTGAATCCATCGCGCGTGCGCGGCATCCTCAAGGCGATTCCCGCTTATTACCCCGATTTTACGGCAGATGATTTCGCGGGCGTCCAAGCGTGGGCCGGACTGCGTCCCTGCTCGCCGGATGGTTTGCCCTATGTCGGGCGCACGGCGCGATGGGATAACCTGTGCATTGCAACAGGGCACGCCATGATGGGCCTGAGCCTGGCGCCAATTACGGGCAAACTGATCGCTCAAACTGTTGCCGGGCACGAGCCGCAGTTAAGCTTGGAACTGCTGAACCCGGATCGTTACGGGTAATCTGCCGGTTCGTTCTGCTTTACACTTCTTTACCGGAACTTTATCAAACTGCGACAACCGGGCTATGTGCTTTTGCGTCCATGAGAGCGTAGGACATCATGGGACGAAGACCGCAGTCTTCAAATTTTCCTCGTCCCCAAGGAACAAGCACAATGAAAACGCAAAGCAAGACACTCGTTGGAAAAATGCTGGCTGTGGCCGCATTAGGACTGGGCACGATGGTGACGCTGCACCATCCTGTTGAAGCGGCTTCTGGTTCGTCGGGCCAGCGGCATGAAATGGCAGGTAGGAGGCGCGGCCACCGCGACCCCGCCGCGATGCTGCAACACATGACGCAAGAGCTATCGCTCACGGCTCGTCAGCAAGCCAAGATTAAGCCGATTCTGGAGAAGGCCAGCACGCGCCGCCGTGCAGTGTTCGCCAACACATCGCTGTCACGCGAACAAAAGCAGGCGGCCATGCGGCGCATCGGCGATGACATGCATCGCCAGATGGATGCCATCTTGACCTCGACCCAGAAAGCCAAGTTGCGCCAGATGAAGCAGAACCATCGTGATCACCCCGGTCAGGGTGGTCCCGACCGTTAAGCTATGCTAAACGGGTCGGACAAAAGAAACCACCGCCTGAAAAGCGGTGGTTTCTTTTGTGTGAGATGGATGGTTCAATCACAGTCATGCGTCGTTACCCTTCATCTTACGGCTCCTAATATACTCTTTATATCTATCATGCATAATGCTAGAAGATCGAAATTCATGCTCATGGAGAACGACGTTGCGAATTTTGTTGGTTAATGATGACGGCATTCACGCGCCAGGCCTACACGCTGCGTGGCGTGCCTTGAACGCTGCCGGATATGATGTCTTTACTTGTGTTCCCGACCGACCGCGCAGTGCAGTGAGCCATGCCATCACTATGCACAAACCGCTGCGCGCTAACCAGGTGCAAACGCCGGAGGGCATCGCGCACACCTGCAACGGAATGCCCGCCGATTGCGTGCCTCTGGCTCTTTTGCAACTGATGCCGGCACCGCCCGATCTGGTCGTCAGTGGCATCAACCTCGGCCCTAATTTGGGCGACGATGTGCATTATTCCGGCACGGTGGCCGGCGCTATGGAAGGCATTTTGAATGGCGTGCCGGGTTTCGCCATTTCACTCGCGCATTGGGAAAATCCCATCTGGGACGCGGCGGCGCGCTTTTGCGCTGAGTTCGCCGGGAAAATGGAATCGCTGCGCTTGCCGCGTGATACGTTTGTCAACGTCAACGTGCCCAACGTCCCGCCGTCGGAGATTCGTGGTGTGCGCGTCACGACACAGGGCAGCCGGCGCTACAAGGGCGACATTTCGCGCCATGAAGCGCCTCAAGTGGGTGTCTACTACTGGCGCGGCGGCGAAGTCATTGATCGCTCGGAGACCGACGATACGGACATTGTGGCGGTGAAAAACAATTACATTTCTGTCACACCGCTTCATGTTGATCTCACACGCCGGGATGCCCTTGACGTGTTGAAGCAGGTGTTTTGAGTAGCGACTGGGCATTGCCTCGGGGCATTGAAATACCCGTCTAGGGAGCCTACGGCTAACCGTCCTGCCGGACGGAACATTACTGGCCAGAGACTCTTTCCTGTTCTGAGACAAGCTCTCGTTCCGTCCGGCAGGACGGTTAGCCGTAGGCTCCCCAGACGGGTATTTCAATGCCCGGTTTCTGCGTGGCCCTCTGACTGTTGCCGTTTTTCTTCCGGGATGTAAAGGTGGCAGGCGACCTGGCAAGCAGCGCCCTCGATAGGTTCGAGCCAGGGCACAATTTTGTCGCATGGCTCGAAGCGGTGCGGGCAACGCGGATGAAAGCTGCATCCGGGCGGTAGTTTTCCGGCGTCGGCCACTTCACCGCCGATGCCGAAATTCATTTTTACGTCGGGGTCAATGTTCGGCACTGCTGACAGCAGCGCGCGCGTGTAGGGATGGCGTGGATTCTCAAACAATTCTTCGGTTGCCGCGAGTTCGACGACCTTTCCGGCATACATCACCGCGACCCGGTCACAGATGTGCTGCACGACGCTTAAATCATGTGCCACGAAGATGTAGGTCAGGTCGAACTCTTGCTGTAAGTCGGCCAGCAGATTGATAACCTGCGCTTGAACGGACACGTCGAGGGCCGACACCGCTTCATCGGCCACGACAAGCGATGGCTTCATGATGAGTGCCCTCGCGATGCCGATGCGCTGGCGTTGGCCGCCGCTAAAAGCGTGCGGATAACGCTGCCGGTGTTCGGGTTTTAACCCCACCTTAACCAATATTTCCACGACGCGATCATCTAGTTCCTTGCCCTTGGCCAGATTATGAATGACAAGTGGCTCGGCGACGATCTCGCCGACGGTCATGCGCGGGTTGAGCGAGGAAAACGGATCCTGGAAAATCATCTGCATTTCCTGGCGCAGCGGCTTGAGTTCTTTTTCGGGCAGAGTCGCCAGGTCTATGGTCGTGTCCCCGGAGCGAAACAATGCCTGGCCCCTCGTGGGCGTCAGGGCGCGCAGAATAGTGCGAGCGCACGTCGTCTTGCCGGAACCGCTTTCGCCGACCAGCCCCAGGGTTTCGCCGCGATGCAAATCGAAGCTGACTTCATCCACAGCTTTGACTGCCCCGATTTGCTTGCGTGCAAAGCCCTTGCTCATGATCGGGAAATGCTTGCACAAATTGCGAACCTGCAAAAGTGGCGCTTCTGTTGTCGTATTCGTCATGGCATTATCACTGGCTGGTCACTGACGCGACGCGGGAATTGTTGACCGGGCTGATTTCTTTCACGCCGGGATGAAGTTCTTCGACCCGAATGCAGGCGGCCTGATGTCCATCCGGGACACCGTCACCGGTAAAGGTGCGCAGCGTGGGCCGGTCGCCCACGTCGCAGCGTCCTGGAACCGCGTGCGGGCAGCGCGGATGAAAGGGGCAGCCCGGCGGAATGGCCGTCAGGGATGGCACGCTGCCCTTGATGGCGGGCAGTCGTCCACCTTTGTGCTGAAAGCTGGGCAGCGATTGCAACAGGCTCATCGCATAGGGGTGCAACGGCGCTTTTAACACAGCGCGCACCGGCGCTTTTTCGACGACGCGCCCCAGATACATCACCGCCACGTCATCGGCGACCTGGGCCACCACGCCCAAGTCATGGGTAATGAAAACCACCGATGTGCCCCGCTCGGTGACTAAATCTTTGATCAATTTGAGAATCTGAGCCTGGATTGTTACGTCCAGGGCTGTGGTGGGTTCATCCGCGATCAGAATTTCGGGATTGCAAACCAAAGCCATCGCAATGACGACGCGCTGCCTCATGCCGCCGCTCATTTCGTGCGGATACTGGTCAATGCGCCGTTCGGCACCCGGAATGCCGACCTTGCGCAGCATCTCGATGGCACGCTCACGCGCCTGTTTGGGCGTCATGTCCTGGTGCAGCAGGATCGCTTCGGAAATCTGATTGTTGACGGTATGCACCGGGCTAAGCGCCGTCATCGGCTCCTGGAAAATCATGCTGATGTGGCCGCCGCGCACTTTGTAGAGCGCATCCGATTTTTCGCTCAGGGCCGCAATGTCAACAGATTCGCCTTCCTGAGGACGAAAGAGAATCTTGCCGCCCACGATTTTACCGGGCGGGCGAATCAGGCGCAGAATCGAATAGGAAGTGACGGATTTGCCGCAGCCGCTCTCGCCGACAAGCGCCAGCACCTTGCCGCGCTCGAGCGAAACCGTCACGCCATCCACCGCTGGAATCTCCCCTTCCTCGGTGTAGAAATACGTCTTCAGATTTTCAATTTCAAGAACCGTGTTGTTCATGTTTTTTCACCGCAGAGACGCAGAGGCGCAGAGAGTGTTTTAGAGGGTAGGAACTTAGGGACTTGGGCATGATAATGCGACTCGTTCTAAGATCCTAAGAACCCACCCTCTAAAACTCTCTGCGTCTTTGCGTCTCTGCGGTTCACTTATTTGGAAGCATAAGGATCAGCGGCGTCGCGCAGGCCGTCGCCAAAGAAGTTGAAAGACAGCACCGTTAGCACGATGAACACGACGGGCATCAGCAGCCAGGGATAATTGGCGACCACGTCAATGTTCAGGCAATCCTGCAACATTACGCCCCAACTCACAACGGGTGGGCGCAAGCCCAGGCCCAGAAAAGACAGCGCGGTTTCGCCCAAAATCATGCCGGGCACGCTGAGCGACAGGCTGACGATGATGTGGCTGCTGAAGCCTGGCAACAGGTGGCGGAAAATGATGCGGCCATGGCTCGCGCCTAATAAACGCGCCGCGACGGCGTAATCTTCTTCGCGCAACGAGAGAATCTTGCCTCTCACCACGCGCGCCAGGCCCGTCCAACTGAGCAGGCTTAGTACAATGGTGATGGCGAAGTAGGTCTGGATCGGCGACCAGTCGGAAGGCAGCACGGCGGCGAAGGCCAGCCATAAGGGCAGGTGCGGAAACGAGTTGATGACTTCGATGACGCGCTGAATGAAGGTATCCGTTCCCCCACCGACATAGCCCGAAATGCCGCCAATAGTGGCGCCCAGCAAAAAGGTTGCAATGATGGCGACGACGCCAATGGACAGGCTGACGCGCGCTCCATAAATCAACCGGGTGTAAATGTCGCGCCCGTATTTATCGGCGCCCAGGAAGAAGAAAGTGCCCGGCTTGCCATTGGTCAGGGCACTGGTATCTCGCACGCCAAAAAAGTGCCGATCCATCGGGATCAGCCCCCAGAACTCGTAGGGTTCTCCTTTGACGAAGAAACCCAGCGGCACGATATCCCCCGTGCTGGTGTAATAGTTTTTCTGGGTGATAGGATCAATCTGACGCTCGATGCGATTGGTGTAGAAGCCGTTGGCAAAGCTGAACTTTGGCAGTTGCGGAGGGCAGTAGATTTTCTCGACATCGCCCCAACCGCGCGTGTAGGGCGCCGCGAACTCGGCAAAGATGGCGAGCGAGTAGAGCAGCATCAGAATGAACAGCGAGGCAACGGCCAGGGAATGCCTGGAAAAGCGCAGGGCGATGAGTTGCCATTGCGAGAGAGTCGCGGCAGAGCTTTTTTCGGGTACTTCGGCGCTCGGGAGATGTTCCTCGACTAGCTCCGGGGGTGCCTGGTGTTCATGGGGCAGTTCGGCAGCGATGGGCAGCAGATCGTCGGGTAACCGGATGTGCGTGCTGTCAAATTCGGCTTTGGCTTCTTCCGGCGCTTCCAGTTCGTGGGCCTTCCTCATTTCGAGCCTCCCTCCATTCTGATGCGCGGGTCAAGCCATAGCAACAGTAGGTCGCTCACCAGGGTGCCGAAAATGCCCAGTAAAGAAAGCACCATCAGCATGGAACCCGCCAAATACACGTCCTGGGTCTGTAAGCCTTGCAGCAGGAGAGGCCCGACCATGGGCAGACTCAGCACAATGGCCACAATCGCGCCGCCGGAAATCAGTTGTGGGAAAATGCCGCCGATGCCCGAAATAAAGGGGTTGAGCGCCAGACGCACGGGATATTTCATCAGCAAGCGGAAAGGCCGGACGCCCTTGGCCATCGCCGTCGTGACATAAGGCTTGCGCAGTTCATCGAGCAGGTTGCCGCGCATCACCCGAATCATGCCCGCCGTGCCGGCAGTGGCAATGACGATGATTGGCACCCAGACGTGTTGCAACAAGTCCATGAACTTGCCCATCGTCCATTCCGGAGCGGCAGCGTATTCAGGCGAGAATAGGCCCGTCACGTTGATGCCCAGATATTTTCGGCTCCAATACATCAGGATGATGCCGAGCAGGAAGTTCGGCACGCACATGCCGATGAAGCCCAGAAACGTGAGCAGATAGTCTCCCGCCGAATACTGCTTCACCGCCGAGTAGATGCCAATCGGCATGGCAATGGCCCAGGTGAACAAAATCGTGCCCAGAGACACCAGAAACGTCAGCATCACCCGATCGCCCACCATCTCATTGACTGACTTTTGGGTTTCCATCGAGCGCCCCATGGTGCCTTGCAGCAAGCCCTTGTCGCCCTCATCAAAAGTCACGAACCACTTCAAACCCATCCAGCGCACGTATTGCTTCCACATCGGCTCCTTCAGATGGAACATTTCCCCTAATCGTTCCACTTCCTGGACGGCACTTTCATCGCCCGTCGCGCGCAATTCGATGATGCGCGTCGAAATGAAGTCGCCCGGCGGCATTTGGATGATGGTGAAGGTGACGACCGAAATAATCAGCATCGTCGGGATCATGATGAGGAAGCGCCGCCCGATGTAAGGATGGCGAACAATGGCCAGGATCAGGCCCAACGCCAGAATGCCATAGATCAGCAACTTCACGAGCCGGCCCAGTCCAAAACCGCCACTGCTCGCCCCGGCGTCACCGGCATCACCTTTTCCCGTGGCTGGTTTGGCATCCGTGAGGATGGCATCGGGTTCCGGCGTGATGGTCGTCATTTCCTGCTTGATTTGCGCAATGGCACCCGGCGAGTCTTTGGGCTTGTCCCAGAAGAAGGTTTCAATGCCGGCATTGGCGGGCGTGTTGTAGGACGCACCGTAGATCACGTTGTGGGGCACGTTGTGAAAGCCATTCTTGACGACGGCCAGTTGGGGTGGAGGTGTGGCAATGCTGATAGACCACACGTTTTCTTCGGCAATAGCCGCGATTTGCTTCCACAGTTTGAACTGCTGAGCCTTGTCGGGAGCCTGCTTGACTTTTTCCAAGAGTTCCTGAGCGCGGCGCAGTGGGCTGCCCGGTGGCGGCGCCTGGCCCCCTTGCAAGGCTCTGGGATCGCCGTAGAGGCCACCTTTTTGATACCAGATGCCATAAGCCGGCGCGTAAAAAGATTCAATGTAGGTCGGCACGAAGCTGCGCGGCTCCACCAGGGGGTTGAACTCACTTTCTCCTGTCCAGACGGTAAAGTCGTGCATCAAGGCGGCTTTTTCGGTCGAGAAAAGAGGACGCGACCGACTGCGCTGAATGGCCCTGATGCCCACTTTGGCCCAATCGTCCACGATGAACTGGGATGGCCCCTCGCCAGTGAAGTCGGTCAACTCGATATAAAAGGTCATGCGCGTGCCGTCAGGAAATTCGCGCATTCCCTCGTAGTCACGCTTGTCCAGCCCCAAAGAATCGAGCATCTGGTTGGCGCGTTGGGGATCGAATTGAGTGAAGCTCTTCATCAACTTTTCGGAGTGGAACTGCGATTCGCGCCCCGGATCAATTTGCGCGGGTTCGCCGTAGCCGTTGTAAATGGATTTGATGATTTTCCAGCGATCAATGGCGAGGGAAAGCGCCTGACGGAAGGTTTTGTTGCCCAACAACTGCGCTTTCTGTTGCGACACCTTATCACCGGGCGTGACGTGGCGATTGTTGTTGGGCCACAGGGTAAAGGCCGAGCGCGAAGCCGGAAACCAATGATAGACCTGGTAGCCTCCGGCAGCTCGTCCTTCCATCAGCATGGTGTAGCTATCGTAAGCGATGTGGCGATCCTGCATGGTGGCATCGCCACCGGAGGCCGCCAGGGGAATGATTTGCGGGCTTTTGACATCGAAGAGAATGCGATCCAGATAACTTTCCAGCACAGTGGGATCCGAAGCTTGGAATTCACGTGACTTGAAGTCGCGGC
>JADMIO011631524.1_pt1 | contig 62439 bp, 50 predicted proteins | sample 8958161 | NCBI WGS metagenome assembly JADMIO01 (sample SAMN16585339, study PRJNA669376) | soil metagenome | isolation source: Crop rotation soil | place: USA: Cullars Rotation, Alabama | collected 2011 | reverse complement strand
CGCGACAACTTGTCCACGTGGAATTCTAAGCTTAGGATCCCAATGTGCTGGAAAGATAACCAGCCTGCATAACAATGCCGGTTGGGTAACGTTCGCTTATTAACCGTTCAGGATGATGTACCAGGCAATAAACTTGTAAGCGAAATTGCCTGTCGCCTTTAATCACATCAACATCTTTGATAAAAGCTTCATCACGTTGCAGCCATTGGTTTTTAAACCAGTTCCAAAAGATGCTGCTTTCCAGCATGTAGTCAATGTATTCCGGGCTGTGTGGTATATAGCCTTGCAAGTACTGTCTGCCTGCTTTCATTTGAAATTCGCAGTAGTCTAATTCAGTCCAGCGCATCAATCGCATTACTTCATGCTTAGCGCTACACATTTGCTTGCGGATGTGTGCAGTGTATTTATTCATGGCTGTTAGTTTTGGCTTTTACGATTGGCAACCTTATGTTTCAAAATCTTACGTTCCACCGCCCGTAGATCACCGTTGTAGCTATTGTATATTTCTGTGATGTCAATTTTTGCAGTAATGCCGTGGGCTTTGCAAATAGCTTCCACTTCATTAAAGTTGGTTCCATCCAATTCAATAAATTTTGAACCAATACGGCTGTATATTTCTTTGTAACCACGGGTGTTTCTTTCCACGCCACGTAGTATTCTCTTTTTCAGGTAGTCAGTGCCCATCATTACCATACCACACAAGCCATGCAGTTCATTATAAAGCGTTATGTAGAAGAGAAAAACAATATCGTCCAGCTTATCAAATTCATCCAGTATCAAAAGCGGTTCCTGCACCCGGCGCAAATGGTTTACAATGGCGTTCATCATTTCGCCTACATTGTAGCCACTGTTTACCACTCCCATCTTTGCAAGTATGTTGGCAAGGAATTGTTTTTTATTCCAATACTGCCTGCACTCAATATGATACACACCGCCTTTGCGATGCTCGGTTGCAAAGTATCTGCTGCTGGATGTTTTGCTGCTGCCTGGTTGCCCAATGATGGCGAAGTTTGCACCCTCTTCACGGGCAATAGAAAATAGTTCAATCATTGTTGTTACATCCAGCGTTTCAACAATGGCAATGCTGTTGGAGAAACAACCAAGCTGCTTTGCAATCTTAGTCCACATGGTTTCTGAAATGTCTTTCCAGTTGCCTTTTAAAACTTGAATGATGGTGGCTTCGCTTACATCATGCAATGATGCAGCGGCTTTTGATTGGCTGGCAAATGTTCCTACATAATCTGCCAGTAATTTTTGAATGTCGGTTTTTTGATTAGCTGTGTACATGATATATTGGTTTAGAGTTTACATTTTATCAGCGGCTGATTGTCGCCGTTGCGGTTCAATCAACAGCATTTCATTTTCCATGTAATTGTCAATGGCGGCGGTTCTATCTTCTTTTAACAGGTTGCCTTCAGTCAGCAGCTTGTCAATGTTTACACCGTAATGCTGCAATACATTTTGGCGCTGTACCATTCCTTCAGATACTTGCTTCACATGATCTTTACGGGCTTCTAAGCGTTCGTTAATATCAGTTCTATCACCTGCAACCATATCAGCCATTGCCTTGCCATGCATGCGTGGTTTATCGGCAACAAACCGGATGCTTTTTTTATCAGTTAACAGTACAGTATTTAAGTTTGAAGGGTCGTAATAGGTGAAGAGTGAACAGCCTTTGTGTTTGTAGAAATATTCATCGGGTACATCGTAATTGTGAAGCTTATTGCCAATTCTCAAATCGACACCGTTCTTAGTAATTTGATTTGTTTCCGGTTTTTCAATTCCGAACTTCAACAGGTAGTCTTCAATACCAATAATTTTCTTTTTATCAGCAGGCATTGCGTTGTAAGCATCTACCCATTGTTGTTGTTTTGATGGTTTGCCATCGCCTTGCGGCATCAAACGCAATCTTGTAACGAGGTCGGCAAAATATTGTGGTGCCTGCTGTACAGTTGGGAAATTCTTTTTGTTAGCTACTAAAGCTTCACGGTTTACACCTGATTTTTTTGCAGTAATGTTATGGCCTGTGTAGTTTATTGCTCCAACCTTCATGCAGCGTTCAAAATGTGAAGAGCCGAAAAACTGTTCTATATATCCACGGTTTTTACTGCCCACCGGCGCTGGTGCATAGTTGCTGATGCTTTCATAAAATGGCTGCAAAGCTTTTAATGCCCATCTATCAGTTTTTGTTTCATGTGGAAGGTGCCAGTTACCAGTAAGATGATGAACATAATGCATTGCATTGCGGTAAGCTTCACGTACCAGGTCTATTGTAATTTCTCTACCGATGGCGTAGCCCAAAACCAGATCATTAAAACTATCAGTTACAAATACAGCCTTAAATGTTTTCCAGTATTTTTTTTCGGTGGTATCTTCCCAATCAACAAAGTAATAGTCGGTGTGGTTATCATCACTTTCCCAAAGGAACGTTGGCTGTGTAGGTCTAAAAGCTTTTATTGATTTGCCATATACTTTATTGTAGCGCTCATTACCTTCCCTTTGAATGATAAGCATATTGTAGTAACGGCGGCGGTAGTTACCTACTGTTTCGGGGATGATAGTTTCGTAATCATTTGCCTTCGCCCATGCATTGTATTGCCAGCTGATATAAATATCATCGTACTGGTTAGCGTGGGCAATCATCTCATAAAGGATGGATTGGGAAAGTTCATCAGCTACTTTTACACCGGCTGTATTACCGAGATTGCCATGCAATAGATAACTGTAACCTTCTTTTTTGTAGGCTTCCATTGTTGGTCGTAGGTGCCTGTAAGAAGATGGAAGTTTCACACCTTCAGCTTTCATTATCTCACCAACTTTTTTATAGAAATCAACAACAGAAATACCGAGGTCTTTTTTAATATAGTTGTTGCTGATATTGTTAAGCATGTTCAGCCAGCTTGCCGCTTCAGTGTATTCCTTTATCTGTTCGGTTGTAAGTTTTTTGCCATTATACTTGTGCTGTATGTAAAAACTTTCGGCTGCAAAGTCTTTTACCACAAGCTTTTTAATTGGTTGCTTTACTATGTATTGGTAAGGGTCACCAAAAATTTGCCAAAGCATTTTTTTATACTTATCGCCCATGCTTTCGTAATGCCATAGAACCTTAGTTCTGCATTCGGGGTCTTTTACACCAACCCATATTGGTGATTTTCTTGCTTTACCTTTCAGGGCGGTATTTTCTTCAATACCTGCTGCCCTCAATTCATCGGTAGTAATGTACAGTTCGTTATCCGGCTGTAATCGTTTCAAGTGGCTTTGGTTTAGAGTTATTAAAGGAAATTATTTGGGGTATGCAGGGTGTCAGCATGTTAGTGAAGAGTAATTCCAATGCTTCATCAAGCTTCATGTAGTCAGCGAAAATGGTTTCGCATATTCTTTCGCCATTGATGATTTTGTAGATGTAGTCTTCAGAAACACCGTGTTTTTCTGCCAGCTTTTTTACTAAAAGCGTTTTTTGATTATCTCTTTTTGCTGTGTTGGACATTGGTTTTTGCCTATATTTGTTTTGTCGTCTTGTAGAATACAAAGTTATAGAAAGAAATTTGGTACTACCAAATTTTATACTAAAAATCAGCAAAAAATTTTCTATCGTGGGGACAATTACAGCAAAAAATTTGGTATTCTTACGTAAGCGGAGAGGCTTAAAACAGGCTGAAATTGAAGCCCTGTGCGGTATTAAGCAACGTAATTGGAGTAATTATGAGAATGGTACAACCGAACCGGACATTACCAGTTTAATTGCTACCAGTAAATTATTTGGTACGCCTGTTGACTGGCTTATAAAGGTAGATTTGGAACAAAATGTACATCTTTTAAGTAAGTTACCTTTGGAATTAGAGGACTTAAAAAGTACATCTTTTCATACATCTAATAGTACATCTAATGTTCAAAATGAAGGGCAAAAAGCTTATGGAAATGATCAGGGTAAAGGCACTGATTTACTAATATTACACCAGTTGGAAGTATTGACGGGAGAAGTAAAGAAGATAGCTGAAAACCTGCAACAGAAGGGCATTTAAGCGGTATTTGGGCAATTATTAAACAGCAATTAGACGTATATTAACCTCAACTATACTAAGACCAGGCTGGCAGGCTTCAAAATGAACCGTAAATTAACCATTAATGGACAATTTGAATTTTTCGGTTATTAACATCAATTCGGCTGAAACCCACGCCAGTTGTGCATTTTTCGCACTTTTATATAATCTTGTCCTTAGGACATATTAATTTACCCCCCTTGGTTTGCAGATTGTTGTTCCCGGTATTCATTCGGCGCACAGTTATAGCGTTTCCTGAATTCCCTGAAAAAGTAGGACTGATTATTAAAGCCTGTGCGGTAAAAAATTTCTGTTACATTAAAATTAGTAGTGGCAAGAAGTATAGCAGCTTGCTTCAACCGGATATGTTTTATAAATTCCCCTGGTGTCATTCCGGTCATGGTTTTTAATTTACGATACAGTTGCATTTTACTCAGGCTGAATTCTTTTTCAAGAAACACAGCGTTTAACTCCGGTTCAATGATATGTTCTTCAATGATCTTTACCAACTGCATTAGAAATTCTTTATCACTTACGGCAAGATCGGCTTCCACCACGATCTCAGCAATTTTGTCGTTGCTGAAAAGATCCAGTAATTTTTGCCTGTATTCAAGCAGTTTGCGGATGCGTAATTTTAAATGCGTTGTATGAAAAGGTTTGGCTACATAGGCATCAGCACCCACTTCATATCCTTCCATGTGATGGTCTTCACTTCCCCGTGCTGATAAAATAATAAAAGGAATATGGCAGGTAGCGGGTGCATTCTTCATTTTATTACAGAGTTCAAGGCCACCCATGTTCGGCATCATCACATCACAAATAACCAGGTCTGGAATTATTTTTTCCATGAGTTCAAGTGCCTTTCTCCCATCTTCAGCTTCATATACAATATAGTCATCCTTTAAAATATCGTTTATGAGGAAACGTATATCTGGTTGGTCTTCTACCACCAGTATATTTTTTCTTTTGTTGTCTCCTAAGTTTTCAATGATGGCCTGCTTATTAATTTCAACAGTCGGCAGTAACGGCACCGGTTCTGAATAAGCTGTAATGGTACGATAGAGATACGAAGGCTGATCATTCAATGCATTACCGTTTCCTGCAAGTGATTCACCAGGTCGTTCTTTATCCAAAGGCAAATACACCGTAAAGGTTATCCTGTCGTTTTCGCTCTTTGCACTTATATCTCCATTCAGCAGCGTAACCAGTTGTCTTGTGAAAGCAAGGCCGATGCCTGTTCCAAATTTGCCGCTGTCATTTGTATTAGGATCTGCAACATAAAATTTTTCAAACAACCGGTCCAGCTTTCCTTCAGGTAATTGGGCGCCTGAATTGATAACCCTTATTTCCAGTTGCCTGGTTACAGTATTTTCGCAGGCTGAAAAAATTACCTGCTCATTTTTTTCAGAATGCTTAAACGCATTTGATAAAAGATTGAAAATTATTTTCTCAATTTTATCTTTATCAACCAAACCAGCCATTCCCGGCGCAATATTAATTTCATACTCCATTTTATTTTGTTCACTTAATGGGATGAAAGGCTCTGTAAGGTTCAGCAATAATTCCGATATATCCAGGTAATTAAACTCGTTCTTAAAAAAACCTGCTTCTACTTTCCTGAACTCCAGTAACTGGTGTACCAAATAAGTAAGCCTCGATGCCTGCTGATGGATCAATGATAAAAAATAGGGTTTGTCATTTTGTTCTTTACCTGTTGTTGTTTTGTGCAGGAAACGCTCTGAACTACCCATTATCAATGTCAACGGTGTTTGTAGTTCATGAGCAATATTGGTAAAAAAGCCAAGGCGATTCTGGTGTATCTCCTCTTCTTTTTCACGGAGTAAATGTTCTACGGCCAGTTGATGTTTTATTTCGAGTTTATTTTTACGATAGCGGTAAAATATAAATATCAACACTGATAACAGTATAAAATATCCTGCATAAGCATATGCGGTCAGCCAGGGATATTGTTTTATCTCTGCCGTAATTAATACAACTTCTTTGCTCCAAAGACCTTCCCCATTACTCCATTTAATTTTTAAAGAATAATTACCCGGCAATATATTGCTGTACACAATTTTTCCATTACTGCCTGCATAATGCCATACTTTATCATATCCCTCCAGGTAATATGCATATTCACATTTCTCTGCATTTAAAAAACTTACTGCCTTTATATCCAGTTCAAAAAAGTTTTCCCTCCTGCTAACAGAAAAATCAAATGGTTTACTTATGGAAGAATCGACAACACTAAAGCCATTTTCAGCAGTTGCGTTACCACCAATTGAAATACCTGATATCAAAAGATTTGGCAACCAGTTGCTCTTACGGATATTTTGCGGCAGAAAATGATTGAATCCATACGTGCCACCAAAAAAAATATTACCGGTATTATCTTTCCAAACTGCGCCATCACAAAATTCATTGCTCTGCAATCCATCCAGCTGTTGGTAATATGAAATTTCATTCCCTGCTTTGCTCACTTTTGCCAAACCCTTATTTGTACTTACCCAAATATGCCCCATACTGTCTTCTTCAATGGCATGAATGGTATTATTTGGCAACCCATTGGCGGTAGTAAACTTTTGAAACAGCAGTTCTTCTTTTACTGCATCACCATTATCTATCCAGTTGAGACCATAACTGGTGCCGATCCATATCCTGTTGCGGCTGTCTTTATACAACGACAATACATCATTATTGGAAAGGCTTCCTTCGTAAGTAAATGCTTTATATGTTTTAAAAACCAACGTTGTCTTATCGAGAAGGCTAAGGCCGCCATAACGGCAACCGATCCATAAATGATCCTTATCGCCATCCGCCAGGGAATAAATTATATCATTACCCGGGCCTGAATTATTATTATTATATGTAAAACGACGAAGGAACGCTACAGAAAGTTTTCCTGATTTATCCCTGTTAATCTTTAAGTGTATCAAACCATAACCACTGGTGCCTAACCACAAAGAATTATCAGTATCCTGTTTGATCGCATATACGGATCCAAACTCAGGATAAGCGTCATGCCCACTTATTGCTGACCATTTATTGAATTGATCAGTTGACAGGTCATACACACCGATCCCCTTTCCGTCTGTTCCAATATATAGCAACCCATCATTTCCTTTTTTTAAAACATACACCGAATTATTATCCAGTTCCGACGGAGCTGAAAAATATCTTTTGCTGTAAGAGATGATTGTATCTGACCAAAAATTCTGAATACTGATTATCCCACTTCCTTTTGTACCGACCCATAAATTTCCATTGGCTTCACAAAATGACCTTACTGATTTATTATATGGCATTCCATTGTCTGATGTTGTGACCGTACCAAAGGATTTTGTTTTCGGATAAATTTTTATGATCCCATTTCCATCTGTACCATACCATAATATATCTTCGCTGCCGGCAGCCCACGAAGTGATCTTAATGTCCTGCATCTGCAGTGTTTCCTGCTTAAGAAAACCGGATGATTGAAAATTAACATCATATACATTATATCCTTTGCTTGACCATGCCAGCAGGTAATGATTTTTATAAAAAGTAAGGGCAGTCAATGAATGCTTCATCTGCATTACCTGTCTTATATCCAACGTACCGCTGTGAACCGTAAATAATTGATCAGCCTGATTACTAAAAAAAAGCTGGTGATTTACAGTAAAAAAATTACTGATCGCATTTTCATCGTGATAGGTACGCAGTTTTTTAAACTGCTTTGCATCTCCCTCGTATACCTCCAAGTCACCCTTTGTATTTAATAACCATAAACGGTTATTTTCATCAAATGCAACTTTCGTAATTACAGCCTGCTTTGCCGCCAAACTACAGACCCTGAAAGTGTCTGTAGTTTCATCATAATAATTAAGTCCTGTTTTCTGGTTCAGGCAATATACCCGTCCACCTGTATCAATCGCCAGCGCATATTCCTGTTCGCTGACCCTGCTGCGTTGGTATTGATTATAGAAATAATTATAGAATTTACCGGTTTGTTTTTCATACCTGGATATCCCTTCAATTGTTGTTATCCAGATATTGCCCCGCTTGTCTCCTGTTACCTGCTGAATAACATTACTGCCGATGCTTTTAAAATCATTTTCCTTACTATAATTAAAAACATGAAAAATATTACCGTCATACATGTTAAGTCCATCCCATGTTGCCACCCACAACAAATTACCGGCGTCCCTGTAAATATGATTAATGGAACTGTTAGAGAGTCCATTTCTGTTATCGTAATGCTGAACAAAGAAGGGATCGGTAGCTAAAATTTTTGCCGGAGCAAAAAAAAACAAGAGGATGATATAACAAAACCGAAGAATATTCTTCATTTATAAATATTAATTAACCTATAAAAAATTGGATACAACGATCGTCTTAGCCTGATTACATTTTATACTGCAAAGTACAGCTTATTAAATATAACTACATTATCATCACGGTCAATAGAAAATATGATACAATTAAATAAACCCGGGACGACAGGCAATTATTCAGCATCATTCTTCGTACGAAACAGTGGCTGCCTGGCACGCCGGTAAATTTCGGTACAGAGAGAAATTTAGTAGTGGGCCATGTTCGGAATTTAAAGTAGTGTTTTTCTGGCAATCAAAGGAAACACGGGAAGTTATAAAATAGTGCAATTTGAGTTGTGGAATTTTGAATCTTCAACTATTCTAATAATCATTCACTTCACGCAAATTATTTTTTGGAAGCCAACCTTTAACTGCCCGGCCGTTCTGTAACAAACGAACATACATAAAATCGTCTTTCTCACTCAACAACTGCAAAGTGATATTTCCTTTTGTTACATAAGAGTCTGTTTTGCTGTACTTGTTGGGATATTTATATAGATACGTTGACTCTATTACATTGTATTCGGTCCCCTGAACTGTTTTCTCATTTGCAAATTTTTTGGCTACTTCTATGTCATTTTCATTTTGTACAGCATTTTTTTTAGCACCTGTTTCACTACTCTTCGTTTTATTATTTTTCTGTTTTTTTACATTTTTACCCCCGGTTGCGGCAGAGGAATCTACAATACTTACCGGAACTGTTGCTATTTGAACAGGGTTTACATTTACTTCCTTTTTGTAAAATTCATTATAAGCTGCAAAACAACCCAGGCCAATTGCAACAACCAGTACAAATAGAAATAAAGATTTGGAGATCATTTTAGGTTTCGCATCAATGCTATATTGAAGATCATACAGCTCCATTTCTCTTGCCTGCACTTTATATTGCATTTCATTCAGCAATTCTTCTTTTTCTGCCAGTAGTACCTGGAGTTTATTTACTTCGGTTTTCCAGGTTGAATCATCAACATATGTTAATGGTGGCTCACTCAAAGGAGTAATTGTTGTTCGTTTTCTTTCTTCTGCAATGATGCCGGAATGTATGTGATCCAGTAATTCACCACCGTTACGAAATCTTTCACCAGGTAACTTCTCCAGGCATTTATAGATCATGCTGATAAACCAAACGGGTATCTGCATTTCACGTTCTGCTTTTTCATAACTCCATAAGCTTCCAATCGCCTCTCTCCTGAGTGTTATAATATCTGGCGGAAGGGTTTCCATGTGCGCCAGCATTACAGCATTCCGAGCCATCTCACCCTTGTTCATTAAAGGAAAAGGAACTGTACCGGTGAGCAATTCAAATAAAATTATGCCAAAACTATAAACGTCCGTTTCAAAAAGTGTTTCACCGGTACTTTGCTCTGGCGCCATAAATTCGATGGCACCGGCATACCTGATACTTGTTCTCCTTTGCTCGTCAGACATCACAGATAAACCAAAATCAAGCAGTACATAATTACCTGTGCGCTGGTTAAATTTTATATTGTTACTTTTTATATCACCATGTTTTATATTAGAGCGATGGCAATGTGCCAATGCATTGGCCAATTGTTCTGCTACCTTCATAGTTTCTTTTACAGTAAACACTGATTCATAAGGAGGTTTTAAAAGGTCGCCTAGGTCAGGCCCCTCTATGTACTCCATTTCTATATAAGGAAGATTTCCTGACGTTGTAATACCCGAAGCAATAATGCTCACCACATTTGGATTGCTGATCTCATTTACTTTCTTCAGTTTTTGCACTTCATTTTGAAAAGAAGCAAAATGTTTGTCATCATCGCTTTCGCTTGCAATAGGTGTGGGAAGAATTTTGATGGCAGTAATTATTTCCCCGGTTTTTCTTGCTTTATATACAGATCCCTGTCCGCCCGATTTTAACGCACCTAGATTTTCAACTCCTTCTGTTATCGTAAATACTTTTCCCATTTTTATTTTTCTGCTGAGTAAGAAAATTCGATCACTGCCACATCACCAAGTATTACCTGGTCACCTTCCTGCAGCCTGTGCCCAACTTCTGTTGCCTGCATTTTTATTAAAGCGCCATCAGGCGTACGCACTTTCATTTTGTTATAAGGCGGGATACCCCCTTCATCTGCAAAAATTAAAAACGAACCACTACCTGCTTCCCATTCGATATGAGCATGTTGACGGCTAACAGAACGGTTTGCTTCATTTGTTTTAAATGCAATATTGTTTTTCCGCATATAATTACCTGCAGCCTGTACCAATGTATCACGGCCAATATTCACTCTTCCGTTAGATGATGAAATGGAATATGTCTTCATTTCTGCTTCACCGTTCAGCACCTTTATATAAGCGCTGCCCTGTTTACTATTTAATCCTGCTTTGTTTGTTGAGATAAAAATGGCCGCATTGATGCCATTAACCGGCTCTGCCTGTAGCGGAAACTTGTCGGTGAATACCGATTCAAATTTGAATGAAGGCGATAGTGTGATGGCATAATCATCTGCAATTCTTTGCACTTCATCATTCTTAAATTTACCCGGCACGTTTGAATATATAGCCGCTTCATACAAATGCCTGTTTGCTTCTGTACAATTAAAAAAAACATACACAGCCATGATATTGGCACCTTCTCCTCCCTGCATACGCTGCAGTTTTTCTTTTATCGACTGTAATAAATTATTTCGTATCGATTTTACGTCCGGCTGGCGCTCTTTTGAAAAACTAAACATATCATTCTTTGATTTAATTATAATTAATTCATCCTGCTTTCGGTCAGCACAGCCCCGTCTCTCTTCTGCAATTGCTCAAAACTCCTTATATATTGCTGCTGCTGTAATATTGGTATTACATGTTTACCGGCAAGCTTAACAGCTTCACTTGAACCTTTAGCTCCTTCTATCCGTATACAAACAACAAGGTGGCCTTCACCGTTAGCTTCTGGTGCAAAAAAAACATACCAGCCATCGTTGATGCTTTCGCCCTTAACGATCCTTTCCGGTGTACCGGTTTTACCGGCTACAAAAATTCCAAGCTTGCTTTTTTTAGGGGCACTTTGTTCTCTCATATATGTTTCCATAAACCGGGCATAAGCAGAATCTTTTGCTATCTTGATCCCCTGCTTCACATTTACAGGGATTCCATTAATATTCATTGCATAACGGTTGGGCATCATTATTCCATTGTTAGCAATGCCTGCTGCAATCCTTGCCACAGCGGCGGGTGTTGCAACCAGTTCTCCCTGTCCCCACGACATACCTGAAATACCTATCGCCCTTGTTCTTTTTATATTATCCGGATTATAACGCTTTAAACTTTTAAATTCGGTTTCCCTCCATAGTGTTCTCCATTTTTCCTGCTGAACAGTATTCGTTTCATTTTCGAAATAGTATCCACCCACACCATGTAGAAACATGCCTGACTGCATATACAGGTTCACCATTTCTTCCTGTAGTTGTTCCTCATTTGCCAGGCGTATAAAAAATGAATTGTTTGATTTTACAATGGCCTTTTCAATATTTATCAAACCGGCTTCATCAGGCTCAGGCCCGGTCACTCTTATCAGGTCTTTGGGATAAACCCTGATATTCTTTTTTGCTGCTGCTGTTCCCAATTTATTAAATGCAGCCATTGCCGTAATAAGTTTAGCAGTAGAACCTGGTTGTGTTGCATGTGCAAACCCAATATCAGCATTAACATTCCAGCCGGGTAATTTATTTAATTCATTTTCGGATAAGCTTAACCGCTCAAAATCATTGACAGGTGGCAGGGGCCAGCAGGCGGATGCCAATACATCGCCTGTTTTATCCTCCATCACCACCACTGAAACTCTTTTACTATTTACACTGTCATCACTTTGTATCGACCGTTCAATTTTTGTTTGCAAAGCTGCATCAATGGTAAGCGTTACATCACGGTTCTTCTTTTTAAATGCAATGACCTCATCACTGTTGATACCAGCTACCAGCATATCAGTGAGAGCACTGTAATCTCTTTTTGCCACTGTCATTTCTGTTTCAGATACCGGCAGGAATTTTTCAGCCCGGTAGCGGTTTGCACTCACCTGGTATTTTACAACAGGCGCAGGAAATCCTCGTAGTTCTGCCGCATGTGCATACTCAGCGAAATAACCATTGTTACCTCCTGAGAATACACCCGTGTTGGCGTCCCCTGTCCAGAAGAACATGTGTTCGCCAAAAGGATAATACCGCTCCTGCCGTTTATAAGAAAGAGACGTGATGTCCTCTATTGGAATACCCAATGCCATCAAAGAATCTTTTTGAGATTGTACCAGGTCAGAATTACTGGTAGCTACCAACCTGCCATTACGATCGTAAATATTACCAGCCTGCAAACGGTTCATCAGGATATTGATCCTTGGATTATAACTGAACATTCTCACACCATTCCTGTCTGCCACTAATGCAGGTTCGGTAAGCCATTTCTTTTCCTGGAAGGTATAGGCAGATACATTTACAGCCAATAACACGATAGCAGCGCATGCAGCCAGCATAGCAGGCATCAGGTTTTTATCATGCCGCCGGGTAATGTATTTCATCTGGACAGGCGTTCCAGTTAGTCGAGAAACACTTAATAAAAAACCGGCAGCCACCATACTGCACAAAAGTGAAGTACCGCCATAACTTGTGAATGGCAATGCCACACCCGATAAAGGCAATGCTCCTGTAGAACCTCCTGCTATTAATAAGAACTGAACAAATATGCCAATACCAGCACCTGCACATAAATAAAATAAAAAAGGAGCGCCAGCCTGTCTTCCAATAATGATGGAACGGTGAAGCAATAAAAGGAACAAAATAAAAATACAGGCAATACCGGTCCACCCCAATTCTTCACCTATGGCAGGTAATATCATATCTGTATGTGCTTCAGGTATTGTTTTACCAAATCCTTCGCCTGCACCTTGCCCGGTAATACCACCCGTTGAAATTGCCCATATTCCATTTGCCACCTGGTCCCCGCCATACACCTGGTTATCCCATGCATTTGACCAGATAGCTTTTCTATCAACAAGTCTTTGTATCGGGCCGGGAATTATTTTAGCTAACACCTGTATCTTATCAAGTAGTAAAAAACTACTCACTACTACCAATGCCATCACTGTTGATTCGCTTATTTTCTTTTTTGCAATAAGCATATAGATTAACAGAGCGGCAACTGTGATACCGGTAGCCATCCATAAATTCTTACATATCCATGCAGCAAGAGAATACAGTATCAATGCCGCCGCCATTGGCATAAAGTCACCACGGGAAAAAGAAAAAAGAATAATGAATGTAAAGCAACAAACAATTGCAGGGCCAAGATCACCCAACACAAGGAATAGTAAAATAGAAGCAATAATGGCAATTAACGCAGATATAAAAAATGATAACCGTTTGCCAAAGGAAGGATATTCAGAAATGAACTTTTCGTTGGCAGTAAAGAAGCCTGCCAGGAAAAGTATGATCATGTATTTTACGATCTCACTCGGCTGAAAACCAAAAAGGTTTACTTTAACACCACTTCCTTCCGGCCCGGTGCCAAACAAAATAGTAAGCCCGAGCAAAGCCATTGCTCCTGCTACCCATGGCCACCCATTAGCTGCATACCTATTATTTTTAAAGAGAAACAATCGGAAAAAACCTGAATCAGGTGTAAACTTTTTAAGGTTCATGAATTGCAGCAATACAATAAAAGCAATACCAATTAAAAAGTAAACAAAAGTGCTTTTTGCAAGGAACCTGTCCCTTAAAGGATCTTGTAAGCTGAACAGCGCAAGAAATGAAAGCCCGGTGAGTATCACAATAACGGGCAGCAGTAGCTGGTCTGCATTAGGAAAACGTACTGTAAGAATAATATGTAACAGTATAAACGACGCAAAGAATCCAATAACAATATTCCAGAACCAGCTGGTTACTTCTTCCGGTGTTCTTACAATAAAAGCTTTTTCCTTTTTGAACGTAGCAAAATCCTTTGCAGAAAAAAGCCTCAATAGATGTGGCGACTGTACGAAATCAAATGACGTATTTTGTTTGAGTGACACAATACCTTTTGATCTGCCGAATTCAAAACCCGGTTGCAATGGCAATACTTCGTATGATTTGTCAGGAGGCAGCCCGGTAAAGCTGTATGAACCATTTGCATCCGTACGGGCATACGCATTAAAAGAAAGTAATTGTAATTTTTTTGAAGAATCCGCAATCAATATTTTACGTATCCCGTCTTTGAATTGAACAGTGCTTTCTTCCCCGTTTGCATCAATACTGTCCTGTGCCGCCAATTGTTTTAATCTCACCAAAGCAGCAGTAACCGGTTGACCATTTTGATCCTTAATGGTGCCGGATATGCTTAGGTTTCCTAACCCTGCATTGGTTTGTGAAGTGACTGCAAGCGGCTTTGTCCTTTCTTTTTCAAAAGTTATAGAATCCGCTTCAGAAAAACCGAGCAGGTTTCTTGATAGCAATACACGTTTCTTAAATGATCTGCCACCGTTTGAAAATGCTTCATCAGCGCTTACATAAAATTTCTTTTTATTCAGTTCACCTGCATTGTCTATCATGCCGATATCTCCTTGCTTATCGAGATTGTGAGCAATAAAGGCGATGTCTTTGGGGTCTTCAAAATACATTCCTTTTTGCAGCAATACCTGCATATTGCCTGAAAGCTTTCCGTTATTCAGGTTGATCATTGTCCCGTTTTGCAAACGGTTGTCAACATCTGCAAAATCACGCTGGATCACTGAAAATAATTTCCAGAAAAGCAGGCACAAAATTGCTCCCGTAATTAAAATGGAAAACCGTTCTGTTTTCCTTACACTGATCCATTTGCTGACAAGCGGCATTGTTTAATGAGCTTTTGAACTGTTTGTAAATATTGAATCAGAAAATCTTCCGGATACAATTGTATCTGGTAAGGATAGATCATACTGCATAGGTACACGGCAATTGATAAACCGCACATTTTTTAATACCACGTTATTCTTATGCACCAATATTGCTATATCAAAATTTTTAAACACAACACTGTCAATAATGATCTGCTTCGATGCCGGCGCAATATTGAATGCTTCGCTTTTAAATGAGCTGTCCGGAATAAGTATTGCTCCGTTACCATTTAAGTGAAAACTGTCTTTGTCAATATTTATAGTGGCTGATACTATAACAGGATTGCTGTTTGCAGGCAATGTATATTCTTTTGCAGTATCCTTTACATGCAACACGAGTTGTTTAAAAGCCTCGTCTTCCTTTTTTTCAGCAACAGCAGATACAAGTGCTGTTAGCGGCTGGTCTTTTTTTTGAAATGCAACCGCCAGTATTACAAGTAAAACAGCAATTGCTATATAAATCAATGTGTCTGGCAACCCTTTGCTTTTTTTATTTTGTATCTTACTATTTGTTGATGAAGTTTCTGTCACATTTTTTTCCTGCCGGATATTATCTATACTCTTTCTTACAGGCAAAGACTGCTTTTTCTCTACCGGCTGTTTATTATTCTCTATGATAATAGCAGTTATGTTATCATTACCACCGGCATTATTGGCAGCATCTACCAGGTCTTTTGTTTTAGCTGAAATACTCTTATCCAAAGTCAAGACAGATGTGATCGTTGAAGAATTGATCATGTCAGTAAGCCCATCGCTGCACAGCAGTATCATATCACCAGGTAAAAAAGGAGATTCGCCGGTTTCAATAAAATCGTCAATAACGGCAATATCTTCCTCGAAGCCGAGTGCTTTGTTTATTTCATTTCTCCTCGGGTGTCTCATCGCTTCTTCCTCCGAGAGACGGCCCGTTTCTTCCAGGAAACCTATTGCGGAATGATCAGTGGAAATTTTCACAAGAGATCTATCCCTCAACAGGTATATCCTGGTATCTCCTACATGTGCATACCAGAGTTTGTTATTCCTTACATCTACCACTGTACAGGTAAGTACGCAGGCCATATGTTCATTCTCTCCCTGTTTTTTTTGTTCCTGTATTTTGGCGTTCGCAGCTATCACTGCCTCCAGCAAGGTATCCTGGACATCTGCTGTGATCTTTTTTAAATACCGCATGATAACGCTTCGGGCAATAGCAGCAGCAAGTTCGCCGCCGTGGTAGCCACCAACACCATCGATCACACAGGCTACTACATACTTTTTGTCACCGGTTTCATGAACAAAGAATGTATCCTCGTTCTTATTCCGGCGTTTGCCTGTATCCGTTATGCCATAAAAATATTCACCCATTCTTGTGCGTTTTTCTTATGTCAGTAAAATGAAGTACTAATAATATAATACTTACAGCCAGCAGGCCTATAGAAAGTAATTTATCCATGTTATACTTTAAAGATGTTGATAGATACAATTCCGTTGAGTACGATCCTTGAGTTCAGTGGAAGCTCATTCCATACAGGAGCTTCTTTGCCACTGTTAGGAATTTCGTTTTCATTCACAATGGTCTTTTCACCGAAAGAAGCTATTAAAAACTTATCTGCACTTTTATCATAGCGGATAGAAAGATGTGGAGTTGATACCCACTCTGATGGAATGCGAAAGATCCCCTTCAGATCAGGCTTTTCATCAATACCTGATACTGTCAGTTCTTCATCTTTTACCAGGTACTCCAGTTTTTTTCCTGCAAATTGTTTGTCAGGTAATGTTGCTTCCAGCCGGGCAAAATAATTGGGACCTTTAGTGCCGGCTTCTTCGCCCAATACAAGGTTATCATTCCATGGCAGTTCATAATAACCATCACTGTAAAAAGTAAAATCATTTAATATCTCATCTGCTATATCAAACTTTTGTGCAATGCCTGTTGCCCTGGGGATAAAAGTGACCCTTAAATTCTCCTCTCCACGTTGCACATTGCCCGGTAATAGTTTACCAATAAAACTCTTATCTCCTTTTTCATAATCCGGGTGAGAGACAAAACGGAATACCCACTTATTGGCAGATGCCCTAACCTTTTTTCCTTTCTGTCGTTGTTCCTGCAGTATATCATAAAAAGATTTTACCGATTCTTTAATGATCAATGAAAATATACCCCTGTTATTGTCCATGAATTTATTGTAGTCAGGCGGGCTGAAACAAATAATGTACTCATGGTAAAATATGACACGGTCTGCAAATGACAATTCTGCTACAGACTCACGGAATTTTTCAATGATATACTTATATACTACATCAGGTGTCAAAGAAGATGTTTCCAATACACCTGTTTCCTTTTTTAAAAACCAGTTTTGTACACCTGTCCGTTGCCAGATAGTTGACTTTGGGGTTACCTGCATATCTTTATTTTAATTCAGTTTATATAATAAATCTTACAGAACTGCTCCGTCATAATTAATATGTACAGCTATTGCCGGTATAGAGTACTGGGTAATTCTTTTTCTCTTAGCAGAAAGAATGGAAATAAAAAAAAGTAGAGTTTAAATTATACGGTTGGATTATTTGTAAGATGAAATTAAAGGGTCAATTCTTAACAGATTGCCAAAGCCCAAATTAAATGAGTGAAAGAAAACATAAAAAAGTAAAAAGCACAGTTTTGCCAAACTTCTTGTTGGCAGCAGTTTTATCTTTTTGGTCAGCAAGCTTATTTTAGCAGAATTCCTTTTTCCACACTCTCATCAATCAATTTCTCAGCATACTCCCAAATTACAGTTGAACCTTCTTTAATTGCCTTTTTCTTTTCATACACTTTTTGATAAGGCACATTAAATTCTTTCCAGGTTCCGCCATTGTTTGATATATTCTGAAGTAATGGTTCAAATCTATCCATTGACTTTGCAAATTTTGCATCAACTGTTATACCATCTTCGAATTCTTGCCAAATTGCAATAAACTCCTCTGCCTGTTCTTTCGGCAAAAGTCCAAATATCCGTTTTGCTGCAATAAGTTCCTGCTCAGAGTTCGTGTGATCCTTTGCTGTGTCATAAATAAAAGTATCGCCTGCATCAATTTCAACAATATCGTGGATCAAAACCATTTTCAATACTTTGAGAACGTCTATTGGTTTGTCAGAATGTTTAGCCAATACAATTGTCATCATAGCTAAATGCCAACTATGTTCTGCATCATTTTCATTTCTGTCACTGTTAAATAATTTAGTTTTCCGTTGTATGTATTTTAACTTATCGATCTCCTTTATAAAACTTACTTGCTTAAGCAGGTTATCCGTCTTCATTAGATTAAAATTTAAAGAAATTGCCAATGTTATAGTAAAGTGCCCAAGTTCATTTATTCTTTGTTATAATTATGTGGGTTGCATTTTCTCCTTCTGTTTTTTGTATTTGGTTAAACCCCAGTTTATCCATATCAATTCCTGAAAATAAATGTTCCCCTGCACCAAGAAAGATAGGTGAGATGGCAATATGCAGTTCATCAATATAACCAGCTTGCAAGAATTGACGAACGGTTGATACACCGCCACCGATCCGTATATCTTTTCCATTAACTACTGCTCTTGCTTTTTCTAATGCCGCATCAATACCCTCAGTGATAAAGTGAAACGTAGTTTCTCCCTTCATCTCAACCGGGCGTCTTGCATGATTAGTAAGAACATACACGGGAACATGATAAGGCGGTGTTTCACCCCACCATCCCCGCCATTCATCATTGGGCCAGGAACCACGTATGGGGCCAAACATATTTCTTCCCATGATCCAGGCACCAATATTTTCCATCGATTTTTCTGCAAAGTCATTATCTGTTCCTTCGGTACCACCTTCTTTTGACATCATTTTTTGAAACATCTTTGTGGGGAACATCCAGTTGTGAAGTTCCTCATCTTTGATACCTAATGGGATTTCTTTACTTTGGTTTAGCCCTGCTCCAAAACCGTCCAATGAGATCGAGAATGCGGATACTGTGACTTTACTCATAACAGAATTGAATTTAGAATTGTAAATTAATACATTTTCTGTCCGCCTAAAGGTACATACCGGCTACAAAACTCTTATCAATGGCTTTAATCCATTTGCCAATAGAAGTTCTTGGCATTGTAATTTTTCCCTGCATTTCGATTCTCTCTAATACTTATTGCAAGACAGAATTTGCATTAAGATAAATTATCGATCCTGTTGCACCTGGCGTGTGCATTGAGGTTTTTGCCAGGTCCCGGCAATTTTTGCTTTCATGGGATCAAACGGAAACATAACAGGCTGTATTCCGGGCATATTTATTTGTATTGGTCAATAAATTTTATTTTTAGTTGATTGCTTGTTTTCACATCCTGCACTAAAATTTGTCCAATGCATTTTTATTTAACTATTTATTTTTACCATTTTGCCCAATTGCCAGGGGCCGCCCAGTTTGTAGACCCAATTGCACCTTTGTAGCTAACCACGGTAAAAAATGTAGAATAATCTGCTCCCTCAAAGTTAGCGCCTGTTAATGCCGGTGATGTAGCAAGCGGTGTAAGATCCGGGGTATTTGGGCTATACATGGAAGTGAGTTGCAGCTCAGCTGATGACGCCATCAATTGATTTTGATTAACGTTATCAAGAGCAAAATCTCTCAATTGCAGGTCTGCAAAAACGCCGTAAAATCCAGCAGGGTCCGATCCATGATCGTAACTAAAAGTTCTATCCAGGCTGTCGCTATGTACTAAATTATATCTGAATAAAGAACCGTTGTTCTGCAACAAAGGCGGTCTTGTCCTGGGGCAAACCATTAATGCACCGTTTGGATATTCAGCAATAATAGAATTTTCCATTACGAACCTTGTTCCTTTACGGATATAAACGCCTTGGTTTAGAGTTGTTGCAGGTGCTGACATTCCCTGAGGACCAATGATGGTCATATTAGAAATAACAGGGCGAGTGAGTGGCGTATTGACTGTGGGAACGGCATCATTATAACTTTCCAGCGCATTTGCCCTCAGGGCGTGAGCAGAAGTAAGTTCACTGCGGTACGAAACAAGGAACTGCATCTTGCCTGTGTAGCCGTAATCAAAATCAAAATCATCATCCAGGTTATTGTATGCGATCAGGTGAGTAACATTTACCGAACCACCCACAAATTGAAATCCGTCATCACCAGAGTGTGTTACCATTACATTATCCACGGTAGTGCCGGAGCCAACACTTTCCAGACACAAGCCGCTTACTTTATCAATCCCCCATTCTTCTTCCGCATCTGCATTTATGCCGCCGCAGTATTCCAGTCTCAAATATTTAATGGAACCTGAATTGTCATCCACAGCAGTTCCTCCATATTTTGTATCATCCGAAACAGCTAACCCTTCTGCATTACCGCTACCAATATTTGTGGGTGCATTGCCAAGTATGATGAGTGCACCCCAATCGCCTGGTGATTTTGTTACGGCAGCCGAAGTAAACACCACAGGCTTATCGGAAGTTCCATTAACAAACAATTTTGAGCCCTTGGTGATTATGAGCGAGCCTTTGTTTAAAGGATCGTCATTTTTTGCAACGAAAATGGTAATGCCTGCAGGAATAGTTAACGAGGCATTATTTTTTACAAATAACTGTCCTTCAAGTGCATAGTCCTTACTGGCATCCAGCACCATATCCGCACTGATGATGTTTGGAAGTGCCTCTACCATCCGGGTAGCCGGAGGCGTAACAATGTCATCATTCTTCTTACAGGCTACATAGAAAAGCAGCACGACTACAACTAGTAATGATCTCTTTCTCATAAAAATCTCTTTTAACTTAAATATTGAATAAATGGTTTCACAGTAAAATGACGAGCTTACTGAAATTGCGGCAGGCTTGAGAGGGTAAATTGATCAGCGTAAAAATTTGTAACGGTCGTAATTTATCTCACAGATTGTGCCAATTACTTTAATTCAATGAAAAAAAATTATAGCAAGAAGACAGTATTTTCTATTTCGGGGCCTTAATTTATAAAAAGGCCCGGATAGAAATCCAGGCCGATAATTGTCCAATATCCATATGAAAAACCTATACTAAAACATAACAAAATTGACGCCTTATTCATGAGCTAATATTGCATGTATACTCATTTCTACATTTGTGGATTTTCGTTACCACACATTGTGGTTTTATTTTTGCAACATATCAGTACACCATAAATTTTAATTGTATGAGTAAATTAAAATTGCATAAACCCTGGCATGAGGTAAAAGAATTATTAAAAGAGATCAATGGTGATCTTACAGATGAAGACCTGGTATACGAAGAAGGCAAAGAAGCCGAATTATTGGCAAGAGTATCACAGAAGATCAATATGACTATAGATAATGTGAAAAGCCTGATAGAAAGTGTTTCATACAATGAAGGCAAGGCCTCATGATCCAATAATTTTTTATCGTTCTTTCTTTTTGCAACTTGAAAAAGAGTTCTAATCTTTCTTTTCTCCTCCTAAACTATAGAAATTATTTTCTTCATCCCCCTCCCCAATCTCTTCGTTTGCGTCATCTTCTTCGCTCCCTGGCACATCCAACTCATTACCTGTTGCTGCATCATCTGATGTGTTTTCATTTAGCAAGTCTCCTTCGGCATCTCTGTTATCCAGTTCTGCTCCATGCAAACGATTTTCTTCTTCATCTTCCCCTGCAGCATCAAGCAGGCTTTCTTCCTCTTTTGTAATAGCTGTATCCTCTTGCAATATATCCGGATCTGTTTTGGCACCTGCATTCAGAGCTTTCTTTTTCATATGTTTATTTTAAAATAGTGTTGACTAAAATCATTATAGTTCTTATAAAATGTATGCCACATTTCGGCAGATGCTCTGCCGTTATTGATTCATCTTTTGATACAGGCCCACCAAGTCTCCGTTTGCAATAATATGCTCTTGCATTGCAGTCTGCAATTCAGCTTTTGAGGAACCTTCTTTTAAAGTGAGCATCATATCAAGCGCATATACTTTAAAATGATAATGATGAGTACCGGTTGGCGGACAAGGCCCTTTATAGCTTGTATTGCCTGATCCATTTCTGCCCAGTATACCTGCTTCTATATTTTCGGCAATAGCTTGTGCAGGTTCCAGATTCCATACGATCCAATGATCATAAGTGCCGCCGGCGGCATCAGGGTCATCCATTATTATAGCAATACTTTTTGTTTGCGCAGGGATATTTTTTATATCAAGAGGTGGGCTGACATTAATGCCCTCGCAGGTATATTTAGCTGGCATTAATTCGTTCTCTTTGAAAGAAGGGCTTGTTACCTGTAAAGTACCTGATGTAAACATGGCAAACAGGTACAACATAAAAGAGTTCATAAAACTGGTTTTAGTTAATGATTTAAACAATGATCATTACACAAAAAGCTACCCAAAAATTCAATTGATGTATGTAACCAAAAAAAGAGGTTTTGACAAAATGCCAAAACCTCGTGTGCCTGTCTTATGATCGTTCCTTTACGGCCTTCGCTGTTTCCGGTTCGTTGAGAATTTAACTTTTTACTGGTGAATCCTCTTCATTGTCACAGGCTGATTATCATTTTTCAAATTGGATGCCAGTCTTATTGACAAGTATAGACAATAATAAATAGCATACAACTGTCTATATAATTCTACAAAACAAAATGCAAGCTTCGCACACTGCTGATGAAATTACACAACTGGTATATTGCCTGGCAGATATTTTTAAATTATAGATTTCATTTCAAATTTTTAAAGAGGCATTTTATACACATGATGTAATCTGAATATCTCTTTCCAAAATGAACAGTCTAAACATTTTTCTAATATACCTTTCCACTTAATTGATTATCAAAATATATTCATCTGGCCGTGCAGTTATATTGAAATTATTTTGCAACTCTACCGGCAGAAATTACTACCCGTTAATAATAGCTTAAACTACTTTTTGTTTGCCGGTTGCTGGTTAAATTTGTTTTTCAATTACCTCCGATACCAGGTACCGTTGTTAATACACCGCAATACCTGCGCCTTAGCCACAGAAAGAAACGATCAACAAGACTGATAAGGTTAACAATATTCAATTAATGCTATAACCATAAATTACGCCTGCTGTATGCAGCGTAGCCAATACCACTTTATGAAAGATCTGCTGTTGAAAACAAGTATGCCTGTGCTTCTGTGCTCATGGCTTTTATCTTGCTCCACCGCAAAAAAAACCACCGGCACCACCGTTATAAGTTCGGTAGGTATTAAAACAGACTCTGCTTACCTGCTGAAACCAAAATCATTCTACGAGAATATCATAAAAAAAGGAACGGGCAATAGTAAAGGTTTCTGCCTCTTTCACAAAGTAGATAACAAATACTACTTTGAGGTACCTGATTCAGTGTTTGGGAAAGATATACTGGTAGTAAACCGTATTGCTAAAGCTGCTGCACAGGTACGGCCGGATAATAACTATGCAGGCTATGGTGCAGACCAGATAGGAGAAAACATAATACAGTTTGTAAAAAGTGCTAACAATAAAATATTTATCAGGAAAATTGAATACTCCGGTATCCGGTCTGCAGATACAAGTGAAAATGGGCTATTCAGGGCTGTTAGCAACAGCAACCTCTCTCCCATTATGGCAGCCTTTGATATACAAGCATGGGCACCAGACAGCAGCAGCGTATTGATCGATATGACGGAGTATATCAATACCGATAATGATCTTTTTTTCTTTAGTGGTTCTCAAAAAAAATTATATAGCCTTGGCACACTGCAAAAAGACAGGAGTTATATACAGCAGGCTTCCGGATTTCCTGTAAATATTGAATTGAGAACAGTAAAAACATTTGCCAATAATAACAACAACACTAATTTGTATTTGCCTTACCTCACCTATGAGCTTAATACCTCTATGGTATTATTGCCGGAAGATCCTATGAAGACAAGGCAGGTTGATCAACGGGTGGGATATTTTGGCCGGGGCTATGTTGATTTTGATATACCAAGGCCACAAGGTTTTAATGGTACCTGGCTGGCTACCCGGTGGAGACTGCAACCAAAGAAACAGGATATGCAGCGCTATCTTAATGGCGAACTAGTGGAACCCGAAAAGCCAATAGTATTTTACATTGATCCTGCTACTCCTAAAAAGTGGGTTCCCTATCTTATAAAAGGTGTGAAACAATGGCAAAAAGCATTTGAAAAAGCTGGTTTTAAAAATGCGATCTATGCATTGGAAGCCCCGGTCAACGATCCGGAATGGAGCCTGGAAGATGCAAGGCACAGTGCAATTGTATACAAAGCATCATCAGTACAAAACGCCAGCGGCCCCAATGTAAACGATCCCCGTACAGGCGAAATATTAGAAGCACATATCAACTGGTATCACAATGTAACCGAAATACTCCGTGACTGGTATTTTACACAGGCATCTCCCAGCGATATTGGTGGCCGCAAAATGGTGCTTGATGATACATTAATGGGCAAACTGATAACTTATGTATGCACTCACGAGGTGGGGCATACGCTTGGGCTGGCGCATAACTTTGGTGCTTCTTCTACAGTACCGGTGGACAGCCTTCGTAGCAAAACATACATATCTGCCAATGGCATTTGTCCTTCTATAATGGACTATGCCCGTTTTAACTACGTGGCGCAACCAGAAGATAATTTATCGCAGGATGATATGATACCAGTTATTGGTGCTTATGATGAATGGGCCATTGAATGGGGTTACCGCTGGTTGCCTCTTTTTGCAACGCCTGCGGCAGAAAAGGAATATCTTAATAAATGGGTATCAAAAAAACTGGAAGATCCAAGATTATATTTTAGCTACGGTGGGTCTCAATGCCAGGCAGAAGATCTTGGTGATGACCCTGTAAAGGCTGGCACTTACGGCATACAAAACCTGCAGATGATAATGCCCCACTTGCTGCAATGGACAAAACTACCAAATGAGAATTATGAAGGCGTTAGTAAAATGGAATGGCAACTATTGCAGCAGTACCGCCGCTATATCAATAATGCGTGCAGAACGATCGGCGCTGTTTATTATACTCCTAAAACAGTGGAACAGAGTGGCACTGTATTACAATATGCAGATAAGGAAAAACAAAAAGCTGCTGTGGCTTTTTTACAAAAGGAATTGTTCAGCACACCACAGTGGCTATGTAATAACCAGTTGTTTGCCATTACGGGCGGCAGCGGTTATACCACTGTGCTTGACATACAAAAAAATACTTTGACCCAATTAATGAACCCGTTGGCTTTAAAAGGCTTGTTATATGTACAATCCCAGCAACCGGCTACGGCTTACACACCTGCACAATTGCTGGATGATATTGAAACAGGCATCTGGAGTGAGCTGCAAAGCAATACACCTGTAAGCCTTTATCGCCGCAACCTGCAAAAAGCTTATGCCACTCAATTGCTGAACCTCGAGAGCAGCGCAATTAATACAGGTACAGGCATGTTTGTATCGGATTTGCCATTAACAGACCTTTTGAGTTTAATTAAAGCACACAAACAAAAACTTTATAAAAAAATAAATGCTTCGCTTGCTAAATGTAAAGACGAAGAAACAAGAATGCATTTTGAAGACCTCCTGGAAAGGTTTAAACGCAGTTCAACAAATGCTCCAGCTGAGCAATTTAAAATCAATCTCCCATTTGGCGATGCAATAAACGGAGACGAAAAGTACAATACTCTTCCCTTTGCTGTACCGTCTTTTGAAAACTATATGTTACGCAACAGCAGCTACCGGTGTTGGGAAAACGCAGTCAACAATTAATAAACAAACCCCTCTATCACAATAAAAAGAACCGCTTTACAGTAGTGTAAAGCGGTTCTTTTGTTATTAAAATTGAACTATTGATTTGCTGCTGTAGTATTGCCATTTACCATTACAGTACGGTATATACCATTTTCCTGTACCCTGGCGCTGTAACCATATTGACTTTCTCCTGTTTTAAGCATTGTAATATCATATAGTTTATCTCCATGTTCCATTTTTAGTTTATCTACCACATCCTGCGGTACATAAGTATTTAATATTGGCAATGCCGACCATTTATTTAATCCTGTAAGCAATACAGTGGATTCAGGATTGTTTACACCACGGGGCAGATTATAATTTGTATTGCTAACCGTCTGTTCAGCAGGCATTGTTTGTTGTGGTGGCATTGTTTCCTGTGGCGCTGGTACAGCAGGTACTGTAGTGAGCATAGTATCGCCTGATGGCAATGGCACTATTGGAATTACATCTGTATTAGTATCAGGAACAGATGGTTCAGTAAGTGTTGTTTTTACATTTATTGTATCAGCCAGGGGCTCGCTGTTTTTTACATCAGTATTGACCGGCTGCGCAGGAGGTATATTCATTGTATCCGGTACTGTAGTGGCGGGCGGTGCAGCTTCTACAGGTGCTACTTGCGGGGTAATCACTGTTGAATCCGGTGGATAAACAACATTCAGCTGCTGTAGCCTTGTTGTATCAGGCGTTTGTGCTGCAGCTACTAAACAACTGCCTGATACCAGTAGCAATAAAATTGACTTTTTCATACGTTCGAGATTTATTTATTCTTACAAATTGTTTAAATAATTTGATACACAATTCCCGTACCTTATCTATTAATAGATAACCGATGTTATAAAGAACAATTAACATTTTACGCAAACCGCATGCAAATTTTTATGCTCTTAAAAAACAGATCCCATACAGTAATTAAACTGTATTTCCGGGGCTGTATTTCCTCAATTGCATAAACGATACGTGAGCCATTTCCACATGTTAGTAATATATGGAAATCACTAAATTGACAAAAGCTACTTTAAGACACTATAATATAGAATTTAATGGTCACCCAGCATGTGACACTTGCAGTACGGCGAGCTGGCAAAACGATGAAGATTAGAAAAACAGAAAATACCTTATATTCGGGAGGCCTTAAATAACTATAGTGAGAATAATATTTTGTGTTGCTTTTGTAATATTTTCTGCTCAAATAGCAGCATCGCAGACAAAGTATACTTTCATTGGAAATGGTCCTTGGACAAACACTTCTAACTGGACAGGGAACACGATACCTCCTGCTATATTACCTTCTGGAGATACCATAAAAATAAACCCAATACCAGGCGACACTTGTATTTTGAATACATCTCAAACAATCTCTCCGGGTGGTGGTTTAGTTGTTTCTCCCGGTGCCATCTTCATAGTTCTTGGGGGTGTTACTATTACAGGTATAATTCCAGTTGTCAGAACTGATAGTGTCTACAATATTTCATGGAACAGCGTAACCTGCAAAGGCTCTATCCTGTCATATGGCGGTAGCGATATATTATCAAAGGGCTTTGTTTGGGATACAGTACCGAATCCAGTGATAAGTTTACCCACCAAAGTTTATTCGCTCGACACTTTTGACGTCTTTAATAGTTATATCTATAACCTGCAACCTGGTAAAACATATTATGTAAGAGCATTTGCAAGCAACAGCGCAGGAGTAGGCTATGGCAATGAAAAAAGTTTTACTACACCTCTTGTAAATGCTAATGGTGACAGTAGTTTTATTGATGTGAGGGATGGAGAAGAATATACTTTCAGAAGAATTGGCAACCAGGTTTGGATGACAAAGAATTTAAATTATGCCACTGACAGTTCTTATTGCTTTAGAAACTATCCAGCGAACTGTAATGTATTTGGTAAGTTGTATCAGTGGGATGAAGCTTTTGCTGCAGTACCCACAGGTTGGCACATTCCTTCAGATGATGAATGGCAGGTATTAGTAAATCACTTGGGTGGAGATGCAGTTGCAGGTGGAGCAATGAAATCGACTTCAGCGCTTTGGCTTCCTACCAATTCTGGCGCTACTAACAGCAGCTATTTTAATGCACTTCCCGGTGGGCTTATAAATAATCACCGTTTTGTTGATAGCGGAGCAGCCGCTTATTTCTGGACTTCATCAGAAATCGATACAGCTAAGGTTGGGGCACGCTCGGTTTACTTTGGTAATACCAGCGTTACCAAATTTTCTTTTGCTAAAGATAGATACAAGGTTGCAGTACGTTGCGTTAGGGATGACACTTCATTCCCAAGTTTAATAACAGATACAGCAATGACTATAACCGATAGCTCTGCAGTATTTAGAGGCATCATTACTTCAAATGGAGGTAGCAGCATTACATCAACAGGATTGGTCTGGGATACAATTCCCAATCCTACAATTAACCTTTCAACAAAAACAGTCAATACGGTAATAACAGATACGTTTAATAATACTATCCCACATCTTGAATCCCACAAAAAATATTATGTAAGAGCTTATGCAACCAATGTTTTGGGTACAGGATATGGCAGTAACAGAATGTTTATAACAAATTCAGACAGCACTTTTACCGATCCAAGAGACGGGAAAATTTACACATTCAGACATATCGGCTCACAGGTATGGATGACCCAGAATCTAAACTATGATACCTCTGGTGCGTCACGATGCTATGATAATAATGAGAACAATTGTGATGTGTATGGACGTTTATATAAATGGGATGTTGCAAGAGCGGTAATACCTCCTGGATGGCACTTGCCGTCATATAGTGAAATGCAAACTTTGGCAACATTTGTTGGTGGTGTCAATGTAGCTGGAGGCCCATTAAAAGCCACAGCCTTCTGGACACAACCTAATACTGGTGCTACTAATAGTAGTGGCTTCACAGCTCTTCCTGGTGGGCGTGACAATAATGATGGGTCTTTTGGGTGGGCAGGATTAATTGGTTTCTGGTGGACAAGCAGCGCAGACTCTTTTAGTGACCCTTATTACTTACAGATAACCTATGACACTATTAGAATACTGGTACAAAACGGGGCATCAACAAAGAGTTTCTCAGTAAGATGTATCAGAGACTAAGTAAAATGAAAATATTTATCAGTGCCTTCTATTCCTTCATAGAGGTGAAACAAAAAGCACTTACCGGAATGCAACCTTGTAAGTGCTTGATTTTATGGTGACCGCGTTAGGATTCAAACCTTTCAATTATACGCTTAAATCAATTTCTTAAAATTCAATCTTTCGTCAGGTGAAACAAAATGAGAGTTATTTCATTCTAATTGTGCTCACTAATGTTTTGTAAAGTTAGTAAAATCCAGTAGGATAAAAATATACCATCACACAACTGATGCTATTTTGGCTTCCTTATTAATATACGCTTTGTACGTATGCATACGAGAGATTATAATCTATTTTATTGAGATTAATGATGAACGAAGATCTTACCCGATACTAATCTGCAACCAGATGACAGGATTTTTGGTCATATATCACTATTCCTTTTTTTGCCGGAGTGTTCCACTTGGTGCATGACGCAGCATTCATAGATGCACATTTTTCGATAGCCTTACCATCGGGACTTCAAGCAGGAAATAGTTTGATCAATGACCATAATTTTCAGCTAACACTCTGGCAGGTGGCAAAAACGTAATCCCTGGCTTCCTGAAATAGCAAACAGAAAGAGAGCGCTGAATTGTAAAAAACTAGGTGAAAAATAAAACATTGGCAGCAGAGAAATGCGGGTGATACACACTTAAGAATATTGCGGCCGATTACCGTAAACAACAACCGGCGATAAATACCGCCGGTTGTTAATAATGCTATTACGACTACAGCCGTTAACGCCGTTTTATTTTTCGAATATTAGTTTTGCATGATAAGTTTTGCCATCTATTATAACACTTACCAGGTAGACCCCGCTGGCTGCTGGTGCAGGTATATTGACAGACTGGTTCAGCATACCGGCATTCATTTTGGCCTGTTGTGTGTATATGATTTTGCCGGCAATATCCTGCAATTGTATTTGCGCCATTGCATTTAGTTGTCCTTCCACGTGCAGGTTTGTTGTAAATCTACCCTTTGTTGGGTTGGGGTAAACTTTAAGCGCCGGTACTCTTTCTTCCATTGTTGCTGACGATATACTTTCCCCTCTACCCTTCATGGCCGATGCTTTTGCTGTTTTAAAGCCCGGACCATTTATCCAGGCTGTCCAGGTCCTGTCACATTTGGCGGATATGCGCCAATTGTACGATTGTCCCGCAGTTAGTCCAGAGATGGTCACTGACCGGGCAGATGGGGCAGGAATCGGGGAAACGTCTATCCAGGAGGAATAAGGGGCGGTGGACTTGTATTGCACTTGCCATTGCACAGGGTTTGCACTGGCAACCCAAGCCAATGTGGCTTTTGCCGCTGTAATGTTATAAGTGGTTAAACTGGTAGCATTTTTACAGACAGGGCAATTCTCGTCAACCTGTCCATTGCAATTGTCATCAATACCATTGCCACACAATTCAACAGCCCCTGGGTTTACAGCGGTATTGTTATCATTGCAATCTGTTTTATTGGACACATAACCAGCAGGCTTGGCACAGGCGGAGGTTTTAACAGCAGCGTTGCCATAGCCATCCCCGTCAGCATCCCGGTACCAGGTTGTTTTTACAATCCCTTCATCAATCAGCCCGTCACAATCATTGTCCAGCCCATCGCAGATTTCCGGAGCGCCTGGATATACGCTGGCCTTAGAGTCATTACAATCTGTTTTGTTGGCTACATAGCCAGCAGGCTTGGCACAGGCGGAGGTTTTAACAGCAGCGTTGCCATAGCCATCCCCGTCAGCATCCCGGTACCAGGTTGTTTTTACAATCCCTTCATCAATCAGCCCGTCACAATCATTGTCCAGCCCATCGCAGATTTCCGGAGCGCCTGGATATACGCTGGCCTTAGAGTCATTACAATCTGTTTTGTTGGCTACATAGCCAGCAGGCTTGGCACAGGCGGAGGTTTTAACAGCAGCGTTGCCATAGCCATCCCCGTCAGCATCCCGGTACCAGGTTGTTTTTACAATCCCTTCGTCAATCAGCCCATCACAATCATTGTCAAGCCCATCGCAGATTTCCGGAGCGTCTGGATATATCGATGCTTTCGTATCATTGCAATCCCCACCTACTGCTGCATAGCCTGCAGGTGGTGTAGCATTGTCGGAGGTTAACGGGCTGCTTGTTTTCCCAAAGCCATCCTGATCGGTATCTAAATAATAAGTGTAAATAGCGCATCCTTCATCAATTACCCCATTGCAATTGTTGTCCAGCCCATCGCAAATTTCCAGAGCGCCGGGATATATCGTATTCTTGCTGTCATTACAATCTGTTCCTAATGTAGCGGCTTTATAGCCTGAAGGAATAGACGCACCATAACAAATAGTTGTTCCTGAGCCAACCGTATATCCATCCCCATCAGCATCTATATACAGAAGAGCACTACGCCATTTGGTATTATTGCTATCATCGCAATCTGTTCCAAGTGAAGAAGCTTTGTAACCTGAAGGAATCGCTGCACCATAACATACAGGCGTAGCCGAACCAATAGTATACCCATCACCATCTACATCTACATACAACAGAACACTTTGCCATTTCGTATTATCAGCGTCGTTGCAATCTGTTCCAAGTGAAGTTGCTTTGTAACCTGAAGGAATAGTAGTTCCATAACAAACAGGTATTGGAGCACCTACGGTGTATCCATCACCATCAGCATCTACATAAAGAACAGCGCTTTGCCAAACCAAGCTATCTGATCCTTGAGTTCCTTTATAATCTGTTACTGTTAATTTATAAAGCAAGTTGCTTGAGTTATTGATCACAATAGATTTTGTTGTCTCTCCATTTGGCATCCATTTATAAGACGCAAAATCGAGAGGCGCTGTTGAAGGAGTTACACTAATGACAGGTTTCATAAATGTTGCAGTCCTGGCTGACTTAGAAATATCACTGGCACCATCATTAAGGTTCTCGTCAAACCTGTAGTATAAGCCCAATCCAGCACTCCAAGGATCAACAAGTGAATCCTTAGTTTTCAATATTGCTGCCGCATCTCTTTTTGCGCCCCAGGCACGGAACTCATCCATTTCACCCCTAAATCCAAACTGAGTACCTAATCCACCCAGGCAGAAGTCAGGGAAAATACCTACAAAAGTGCCCGGTTCGTTGTAAGAAATATTGATCGTGTTTTCGTTCGTTTGTAATGTTCCCTGCAATTGGCCATTAATGTAAACATGCATTGCAGAATCGTAATAAGAGGCTGCCACATGCGTCCATACATCCGGCAATATATCAACAGCAGAACTAAGTTTATAGTCTGTATATGGTAATGTATAACCTTTCGTGAACTCATACACGAACTTATGGTCTTGAATAGACAATGCCATGAAAGGACCATGCGTCTTAACACTGTCCCTTGATACTATATATTGTATTCCATCTACTGTAGTTGGTTTTATCCAAACCTCAAATGATGAAACAAAATTAAACCTGCTACTACCCGCAATAGGTAAAACATTATAATACCCCAGGGCACCTGGGCCGTAAGTCTTACTCACATTTTTAATAAGACCGAAATTAGTACCATCAAAGCTAATGGCATTTTTAGCAGCGCTACTTGCTGTCAGTGTAACTTGACCATTTGCACAATTGCCTTTGGTAATGACAGGCTTCGGAGCTCCTTCATATACTAAATGCAATGTGTACAAGGTATCGTTTGCCTCTGTTTGGTTAGTAACCAAAGCCGTGGCAGTATCCGTTGCTGCATCAAAAGACTTGCCTCTCCATACAAAAGGCAAAGCATTAGTTAAGAAGCTCTCCGTTTTATAAGAAAGGCCTTTGGTGGTTATTGTCATAGGAGCAGCACTCACACCGTACTGGTTGGCTGCTACAATAGAATATGCTGTAGAAGTATTGTTTGCAAAAATAGTACCTCCTGAAGAATAAATAGCCCTGGCAGTACCCACTATGGAACCGCTACTATCCAATCTTATTCTTTTATCAAAATCGGTAAAGTTTACTGTTCCCTGATTGACTCCGGAAACGCCATAATTATCCATGAACGGAATGGAACCAACACCATAAACGTTGACGGTGTATAGTTTACCGGTTGAACTATTAACGATAGAAACCTTTCCATTGTCAACACTGAAGATCTGGTCTTTGTATTGGTCAAAAGTACGGCGGGGGCCGGTGAGTGCAGTTACGTTTTCGGCTGTATCGATCCTAAGAAGGTTACCATTAGCCATTACATACACATTATCATTAGTTGAATCAATTGCTATACTGGTTATCGTAGGCATCGTCGCATCTATTCCATTTCCCGGCTTATATAAATCGGTAAATACAGTATTTTTCCCAATACCTGACATGTGTCCGTTTGGTTTAATTTTCACAATATTATTACCCACATTCCGATACATATAAATGTTTCCCCGAGAATCACTCTTGAAGTCTTCTGGATAAAAATCAAAATAAGGACTGTTGTCCAGATCCTTTTGAACATACAGATTCGTAGAAAGGTTGAGACTGGTAATTCTAATTTGATTTTGAGACATCTGAGAATGAATAATTAAATTCTCTTCAGGATCAAGTGCCAAAGCTTCTATACCAGAGAAAGTTGCAAACCCGGGTACTTCGCTTACTACCCCCCCAGGCGTTATTTTTCTCACTACACTACGTGTCTCGCCAATACTAACGTACAGGTTACCCGACTTATCCATAACCATACCCTTAACTGGTCCGTTAAAAGGAACAAAGACAGACCACAGCCCTGAGCTGGTTAATTTAAAAATATTATAATTGTCAACTACCCTGGCGTAGTATGCTCCATCGAGGCCTTTTATAGTTTTGATATGATCCCCCGGACCATTTGAAAAGGAAATCAAAGTATCTCTTTCCCCTAATTTTAAAGCAGGTATAAGAGTGCCGGTATTGTTCATGCCAATAGGCGGAGCAATTGTCCTCTCCCAATACAAGATAGTATCGGCTGTAGCAAAGCTAATATCCGGTAACACATCTGATATGCTGACTGTCATTGAAAGAACACTGTCACATCCAACACTATTCACCAGAATAATAGATTGAGTACCTGGCACGTTAAAGGTTAATCCTCTCCATGTATACGGCAAATCTGATTGATTCAGGTTTACATAGCGGTTGTGATAAGATAGTTTTTTAATGGTCAGGTTAAGATAAATAGTGCTATCGCAACCAACCGCATTCGTGTAAACCTTACTGTATACACCTGTTGTATCATAAGTTACTCCATACCATACATAACTTCCACAAGCTGTAATAGTAGTGGTAGGGCCTGTAGAACTGTATTTGACAGTAAGATGCATAGTAACAACACTATCACAACCTCCGTTATTTTTTAGAGTACGGGTATGCGTTGTGCTCGTGGCATAGGTGCTATCATTCCATAAATATTTGTCACATGCAACTTTTGTAAATGATGTAGCCATCGTATTACAAACAGCAATGATCACTTTGATACTGTCTGCTCCAGCATTATTAAAAGCACGAATGGTATGGGTAACAGGTTGTAACAACGTATCTGTAGGTGTTCCACTGATAATACCTGTTGCTTGATTAAAAAGCAATCCATTTACCAATGAAGGTTGAATGGTATAATTGATAACTGAGCCTCCTGTTTGTTCCGGAGCAATAGGTACTATCGGTAAATTCGGCGCTAAAATAATAGGCGATGAATACGATATTTTAGGGCTGATAGTTACATTCGCTGTTACTGCACTATCGCAGGCTGCAGCATTTACGAAGTGAACGGTTTCAGCACCTTCTTTTGTTATCAAAATTCCATTCCATTCATAAGGTATATCAGACTGGTTTAAAAGCAACGGTACAACTGTAGCAGATAGGTTTCTTATGGACAGTTGCAAGGTTGCAACACTGTCAAAACCATATTGATTTATTAAAGTAACCGTTTTAGTTCCGGGTGTTGTGTATTCTACATCATTCCAGGTAAAAGGCCCACAATTATCTACAGTAGTTGTAGATGATGTTGGTTGGCCTACAGATAGTATAAAAGTTGAAGGTATTGCACCTTCCTGCTGTCTTGTCACAGTATAGGTTTGATACGGACTTAGCTGTACGGGCGTTCCATAAATGGCCCCTGTATTTACATCAAACCCTAGTCCCCAAGGTAAGTTTGGAGTTATAGTACATCCTGAATTAGGATTGTTCGGACCAGATACATAGTTCCCTTCAAACTGCGGAATTATAGGCTGGATAGCCTGGTTAATTGCTAAAGTATTAGTAGGCGGATAATTAACATGGAATTGCACCTTAAGCACCAAACTGGCAGTACTATCACACCCTTCTGCATTCACAAAGTGAACAGAATAGGTACCAGCGGGTGAAAAATCTAAATTATTCCAATGATATGGAAGTGCACTCGGTATCACTTCAACAATTGTTGTCGAAACAGTGGCCTTCTGACGGAATTTAAAAGTGATGGCGCTATCACAACCTACAGCATTGATAGCATGAACTAAGTAATCGCCTGAGGTGTTATACACCACCCCTCTGTAGGTAAACGGTCCACAGTAGACTGTGTCCACTACCGATGAGGTTGCTTGTTTAACAAAAAGGTTTAAAGTAGCTGCGCTGTCTGCACCATACTGATTTACCAGGTGAGCCGTGTCTTTACCAGCCGTCGTAAATGTTAGCCCATTCCAGTGATATGGAAGCTCAGTTGAACAAATGGTTGTATTGGTGGTAGATGCACTAGGTATGTTAATTGCAATCAGTAAAGGAGCCTGGTCACTACCAAGCGAATTGCTGCCAGTAACAACATACGATTGGGTTGCCATATTAACTATATCAATATTATAATCTTCAAATTCACCGTAGTCTAACCAACTATGGAATTGGCTTTCTGGAAGCAGCGCCTGTATGTCACTAAAAAATGGATAAAATGATAACGCTTGACTTGTTGTTCTAAATACACTGTAGGGACTACCACCACCATCATAAAAAACGTAAGAGCTAAGTGCGGTCTTAGCCTCTACACAATAGATACGCATTTTTGTTACACCTGCTTTTGCCGTAACCGGAATGTTCAAATTAAAGGTTTCGGCATGTGCATCTGTTTGCGGAGCTCCAGAAATATATGCCCTTTCACCAGCATCAGCAAAATCTCCATCCCTGTTATAATCTATATATACTGCGTACGAGTTCATAAAATTCAACGACCCCATATTGGTGTTTAAACTATACGGTAACCCAGACGCCGGGGCGAGGGCGTTAGACAATCGCATTGAATAAGGGCTATTCGTAAACATTTTGATTGGCCCCAATCCACTGAAATCAGTGTAAGCACCTGCTGTACCTGTGCCTTGTCCGGCACTTCCCTGCAAACTTCTAAAGGCTGAGTTATTTTCAAAAATAGGTTTCTGATTACCATCTGATATTTTAACCTGCGTAATATCAGCACCCTGATCAGCTTCGAGCGTCCATGGAGCAACACATGGCGTTGCGGTTCTTGGTCCTATTGGAGGTAAAAGCTGGATGGTAGGGGTAGTCGGCGAGCCCGTAATTACTCCCGTTTGGGCATTTAAAGTAAGCCCGGCAGAAAGTGGAGGGCTTATGGAGAATACATCAACTTGTGAGCCTGCAGTGGTAGGAACAATAGGTGGTATTTCCTTTCCCTGGCTAAGCAAATAAGGTTCACTGTTATAATTAAAATCGGGTTTCGTATTCAAAGTTAGCACCACTGTACTATCGCACCCAACCGAACTTTGGAGGGTAGCAGTAGATCTTCCGGCAGCATTCAATGTCTGCCCATTCCAATGATAAGGCAACTGATTGGTGAAGATGGTTATATTTTCATAAGTCGTATCGGGCACTTTTGGACAAGCCGCCACTTCAATCGTAAAAAACCCATTTGCTAACCCTATACTAGAGCCACGGCTGTTGAGTACCGAAACGGTATACGTAGTGGCTGGCCACTCCATCGTCGGAATACCATAAATAGAACCATTGTTAGCGTTGAAGAAAAGGCCAAAAGGCAATATAGGAACGGGCAACTGCCATTGATCAGATTCTCTGATAGCAGATGTTAAAACAAATTGTGCTGGAAAAGTACTTATATACCTGATATAGTTGTAATCACTCACATACAAACCATGTCCGTCAGGGTCGATCGCAAGACCAGTTGGATTCTGAAGTATGGATTCATCAGGATCCATGTTCAGCTTGGCAAGTAAAAAATAAAATCGCAGGGCAAACTCTGCCGGATTTCTGGGATCAAAAGATCCGGCGTGTCCGGCCAGTGTAGTAACATGTTGGTCTTTATCGATCTCCCGAACGATCTTGTTATTGTAATCGATAACACATAATGATTCAGTCATTTCATTGTATGCCACGGCTGTAGGACCATCGAACTTTGCAACATACGGGTCGTCGTTATCTATAAAACCTTCCTGGCCATTACCAGCGTATGTAGTTACTCTGTCATTATCGTCAATCTTTCTTACCCTATTGTTTCCGGCATCTCCTACGTAAATATTCCCCGTATTATTATCAAAACAAATACCGCTGGGCCGATTAAACTGGGCTTCCAAACCAACATTATCATTCTTATATCCGGCTACACCTGTCCCTGCAATAATTTTCCAGCTGCTGGCATTGCCATCATCATCAAATGTAGCTTTTACAATTATATTTTTATTGGGATCAGCTATGTATAAATTACCATCATCGTCCACCGCCAATGCTCCCCATACAGGTTCTGTCAATACAGCTCCCACCGTCCAATCTATTATATACCAATCTCCATTAGCCTTTTTCCTGAGCAGTGCTCTGCTCGAATCTATAGGATTTAGCATGCTTGCATAAGTGATCTCTTCATTGTTTGGGTCGATAGTGAAATAGATTGTTTTAACACATGTGTTAGGGACCTCTGTTAAATCTTCGCCATGAAATAACTTCTTAACCGTGGCCGGACTTGACTCAAACGTCTTCGTATTATCGGCAACGTTATTAAATAGCGGCATTAATGCTGGTGTCGATTTAAATGTAAAAAATCCATTAGCGCTTGTCGGAGCCTCCCCTAGTGTAACAGTAGGGGCACTGGTATAAATAGTTCGGGATTGTTTAGAAATGGCAACACCTTTAGCTCCTTTAAAATAAAGCAGCTCTCCATTCCTTACGTTGTTGGCAGTTGCATCGAGCATCCCCGCAATACATTTAACGTATCCTTTTATTTCTGGAGAACCTCCACCCCAAAAATTGGGAGCCATTATTCCTGGAACGTCCGATACATCAATATGGGTTGCCAAATTAATAACTGCAGCTTCCGGAAACGGAATAAATTTGAACCGTTCTAATGGCTCACCTACAATTGGGGTGCAGGTATCGCATGCTGCCTTTGCAAGAGTTGAATAATTGTTTACTGCGTATTTAATAAACGGCGGATATTGAGCCCGCTGTGCGTATACATTGGATATACTTAAAAACATAAAGGCGGTAAATACCAACCTAAACTTCAATTTTGCGTTGTAGATGTTGTTCATTGCAAGTTAATTTATTAAGGTGCGCTATTGCTTAAAGCAGTTTTGATCTAACTTAAAAAATTGAGATTAAAGCGTACTATTGGTTTAGAGTGCAGTCAGAAACCACTCAATAAAATCAACGGGGTACGAATAATGCCTACAATTTTCCGGAGTCAAAACCGAATTGAGACCCAATTATAGATTTAAAAAAATAAGCGGAAGAATATATGGGATGAAGCAGGCGGAATATGTGATAAAACTGCCTTTCCCAGGCGAAGGCATACGAACGCCTATTTAAAATAAACCGAAATACTTTCTTGCTTAGACCATATCAGGTCTTCAGCTTTGCAAGCAATTCTTTTTTTGCAGCCGGGGTGATCTTAAATGTAAAGGATAAAACTTCAATACTGTCGAATGCTATTTTTTTGACGTATCGGTGGTTGACTATTACTCCCCTCCTGATATGAGTGAAATGTTGAGATGGAAGTATTTTTTGCACCTCGGTTAAGGTCGATCGGATCATAACCGTCCTTTCGTTTTCAATATGAATTTTAAGATAGTTGGTTTCACTTTCGATAAAAGTGATCTTACTCAATTCAACTGATACAAAATCGTGTCCATTTTTAAAAAGAACGGTTGGGCTTTGGTTGATCTCCGACTGTTTGTTATCCTGGAAATTATTTATAGCAATTTCAATGGAGGCGTACAAATCTTCTTTGTTAAAAGGCTTTACGAGGTAGGCATTGGGTTTTGCTGTCTTAGCCCTTTGTATGGTTTCTTTGTCACTGTTGGCCGTAAGAAAGATGTTGGGCAGCGCACAATTTTCTCTTACATACATAGCCACATCTATACCGTCCTTTTGTCCACCCAGGTTAATATCCAGCAACAATAAATCTGGCTGTGCTGCATCAATCATCTCAATCGCCTCTTTATAATTTGCAGCGGGTTCTATTACTTTATATTGTAAAGCCAGCAAGGTGCTAACAATAGATTTAGCTATTATCATTTCGTCCTCCACTACGCCGATCTTAATTTCTTTCATCCAGATGTATTTTTATTTTTCCATCGTTATCAGCTCCTTCTTACAATCCGGGCATTGATAATGCATGATAGTTGTGCTTGCGCCAATTAATAAACGGGCTAGCCGATCTTTTAAACCGATTTCTATCGGCTTCATTTCTGCACTACACAGCCTGCACCTTATAACGGCATCATCGGACTCAAAAGCCTTCTCCTTTTCGATATCTATTAGTGACATGATCCAAATAAAATGAAGTTTTACCGGTATAAATAATTATTTGGGATGAAAGAACCAAAATCCGGGATTAACAGGCTATTTTATTTCTCAGGCATTTTTTCGTGTTATACTATCCCTGAAAGATATAGTAAATTCGCTACCTTCCCTATATTGATAACTGGCTTTTCCATGTAATTGTTTGGCCAGACCCCTGATTAATTCCAAGCCAAGCGTTTGAGCATTATTAAAATGCAATTCCTCAGAAAGACCGGGGCCATTATCATGAAATATTAATTTATACTCCCCTTTACTCATTTCCTGCATAGAAACAGTGACCTTAATATTGGAAGTATTTTTGAATGCATGTTTATACGTATTAGAGAACAACTCATTTAAAATTAACCCTAGCGGCACTGCAGTATCAATATCAATACAGGTGTTTACAATATCGGTTTCCAAAAGTATTTTGCGATGCAGTTTTTTATAAAAATCGTCGAGCTGTTTACCGAGGTTAATCACAAATTCATCAAACCGGATGCCATCGAGTTGACCGTTCTGGTATAAATTCTGGTGAATTAATGCAATACTACCAATCCTCGATTGACTTTCAAGGATAGCTATCTTCATGCTCTCATCGGTAATCTTGTCATTTTGCAAATGCAATAAACTGATAATAACCTGGAGGTTATTTTTAACCCGGTGATGTACTTCCTTTATTAATAGATCTTTATCGTGCAGTGCCTTTGACAAACTAGTCGTTCTGCTTTGTACCAATGACTCCAGCGTTGTTTTACTTCGTACCAGCTTATTTGTTTTAGAGGTGAAATACCACCTAGTAAGGGCAGCTAACGCAATGATGCATAAAATAATAAACCAAGGCTTAAAATAATACGGCTTCAGTACAACAATGGCAATTTCAATCTCAACCGGATTCCACTGGCCATTGGCCAGCCGGGCTTGTATTTTCAAATTAAATTCACCGTAAGGCAGGCTATTAATATTGAGAGCGTTACCCTCTCCTAATTTCCATTTGCCTGGTAAACCCTCAATAATATACTGATACACATGCGGCCTCTCCTGGAAATCCAATAATGAAAATTCAACAGTTAATAATCCTTCCCCGGGATGGATCACTATTTTATTATTCCTTCTATACTCGTTTATGCAGGGCTCAAAATCATTTTTAGCAGCCGAATATTTATTGATCATTGTAATCTGGAAAGGAACAGAGTCTATTATAGCGTTCTTTAAAACTTCCGCAGGATAGAAGGCTGTTAATCCATTGATAGTACCAAAATACATTTTGCCATCCGGACCTTTAAAAGAAGACGCCCGGTTAAACTCGTTATTGATGATCCCATCGACTCTGCTGAAACTATAAATCAATCGATTTTTTCTATTAAAACTAAACAGGCCATTGTATGTACTGACCCATAGGTTATTATTATCATCTTCTTCTATCCTGCATAAAACATTAGAAGGCAGACCGGCTTGCAGGCTAAAGTTTTCTAATGCGCCCTTTTTATCTGCTGCAGCCCCGGTCCAGCGAAAAAGACCGTTTCCGTTGGATGCGATCCAGCAAATACCGTCCTTGTCCTCGTACATGTCATAAATATCCGGAATGGGCAACTTATGATCGGCGTCTAAGGCACCGGGGCCATAATAGTCGACAATTGTGTTGTTTTTTATTTGAAACAATCCATTTTGGGCAACGGCAAATAAGCCGTGTTTCCGGGTTTGCACAAACCGATACACAACAGAGGTTAACGGAAAACCGGAGCTGGATGCTTTGAGTTGTTCAGACTTATGCGTACTGTCATTATATAAAAAAATACCAATGTTTGAGCCGACATAAATAGTATGAGATGAGGCCGGGTACAGCGCCCATATTTCTCCGCCAGTTATCTCAAACTTTACTTTAAACTCTAGCTTTTCCAAATCAAGGACATGTAGTGCAGACCCGCCAACATAAAATTTTTCGGATGTTTTTAGCAGCGAGTAAATAAAAAAGTCTTTAATCGTAACAGTTTCAACCGTATTGTCTTTTTGAATAAGAAATTTATTTCCCATGCAGGCATAAATTCTTTTATCAGATTTGTCATTTTCGTTTTTAAAATTGGCTTCCGTATAGATATTCCTTACCTGCTTATTGAAAGGCGCCGCTGGCTGGTTACTGTTAAAATAATTATCGAATAAATTTTCTCTGCACCTGATTTCAAAAATACCAGAATTGGAGCAAAGCCAGTTGTTCCCATATTCATCAACGTAGTTGCCCGAGAAAATAAGTGTTGGCAGATTTGATAGTTCTTCTGTCGAATAAATTTCAATTCGTTTATTTTCCAGGTATAAGGCAATGCTATTGTCCAGGTATTTTAAATTGCTGTTTTCATTTGTTTTCCAATTTGATGGTGGCTTTAAAACGACATAATTAGTGAAACTTTTTGCTGTGCTAATAGTATAAGTCCTTAAATCCATGAGGTTTACCCGGGTAAGTAAAGTCGCCGCATCAACCGAAACAATCACCAGCCGGTTGGAGTCATCCAACAATAATTGCATTATCTTATTTCCATATAAACCGTCTTTTTCCTTAGAATAGTTGGTGAAACTTTTACCATCATACCTACTCAATCCCTTTTCTGTTCCAAACCACATAAAGCCATCCTTATCCTGAATAGCGCAAATCACTGAATTATCAGGCAAGCCGTTTTCTAGTGTCAGTATCCTTTTGGTGATAATATAATCGCTGTTACGATTTACAAATGGCGTTTGGCCGAAGTTTATCTTGCAATAAAGTAAAAGGGTTGCAAATAAAATGAAGATGCTATGTAATTTATAAAGCAAGAATAGAAATTAAAAGGGCGAAGCTAAATTAAATAAGTTAACAATTATAGCATGAATTTTATTCGTCTGCAGTTATCGCATTAAATAGAAGTATAAATCCAAATTTTTTCACTGCTGAGATGTTTGCATATAAAAAATATTTTTGTTAATAAGGGTTAGATTGCAAGAGAAAGATTAGAAGTAAATGCTATTATAAGATAAAAGAAGCAACATAAATAAATTATTAAACAGAAATTTCATCACCAGATCGTCGGTAATCTTTATCGCTTTCCTCAAAAAATAAATGGCTTTCAAAATTATGAAAGCCATTTATTGCACCATGTGACCCGAGAATAGCCGCAGTTCAAACTTTTTCCTGGACGACTTGAAGAAAATTTATGACTTTGATTCAGCTAATTCTTAATAAGTGGGGCTGAGAGTTTGGATAGCTGGCTAGCAATAAAAGCAACGATGTTGTCAGGGTTCGGATTGGATTCAGACGAATTTAATTATATCCACCAGATAAATTTATTAAATTTCAATTTTTAATCGGGTGAAACAACACAATAATAAACGCTCCGTTTTATTCATTCCCCTCCGTAATAAATCTAAAGCCCTTTTCTTACAGCAAAAGAAAAATATAGTTACAGTCTTAAAGTAACATCGGCCGGGAGTTTTGGTTAGGAATAAGCAGCCTAATCAATTTCAATCTCACAATTTGTTTGTTGAACCGCAGGCACTGCATTTGATTTCAAATTTCTGAAGTTGCTTCAGATCCTTATCTGTCAATTTTAATAAGGCTACGTTTAAGAATTTATAAACCGGAAGATGCTAAATAATGATTATTGATCTACACAAGTCAGTTGGTCAAGTATGCAATATTTAACAGTAATGACCTAATTGAACTAAATGGGTTATAACTTTTGTAGTATCTGATTCTTTAATTCCATTTACTCTCAGAATTTTATCTCAATCCTGTAAATCGAAGTTTATCATTGCATTTGAAAATCTCTCTTGCAGAGACTTTAATACTTTTTCGCTTTGCGCTTTAGTCCTAACATTGGTTTTATAGACTTCCAGCATGATTATTACAAATAATATTTCGGTATACATCAGGTCAAAAGTGAACAGTTAATTTAAGACTTAAAGGACAATCAAATGTCAAAACCGGACAGCGAAATTAAAGAATACCATATACATCAGTAGAGTGAATAAAGATATCCATAGGGCAACTAATTAATAATATTTTGGGAAATCCTGTAACCTTTTATACTATCATCCACTCTATTTAAGTATCTCAATAATGATAAAAATAAATAAAATGGAAAGCATCGTGTTAAAAAATGGGTTAAAACCGACATACAATCTTTTAAGATTAACCTATGGTATTGTGCCGATAGTGGCCGGCCTGGATAAATTCACGAACATATTAACTCACTGGGAAAATTATATCAATCCTTCCATTGGGAGTATGTTGCCGTTTGCCCCGAATACTTTTATGATGATCGTGGGTATAATAGAGATAATTGCTGGCGTGATCGTGTTGGCAAGACCGGCGATTGGCGGATATATCGTTGCAGCCTGGTTAACTGTTATAGCATTAACGCTGCTGACAGGTGGTATCTACCTGGACGTGGCTGTACGTGACCTGGTGATGGCAATTGGCTCTTTTTCATTGGCAAGGATGGCCAGGCTTTCTTTGCCAAAAGCTAACTTTGTATAGTGGAACAGTTTCAGGAATACACGGACGAGCATATTATAGAAATGATAGCTTCCGGCCAGGTGGAGTTATTTGAAATCCTCATAAGGCGGTATAACCCTTATTTGTATAAAATTGGCCGATCTTATAATTATGGCCATGAGGACACACAGGATCTGATGCAAGACAGTTTTATCGATTCGTATACCCATCTAAGTAAATTCGAGAACCGATCTTCTTTCAAAACATGGCTAGTTAAGATCATGCTGAATAATTGCTTTAGGAAAAAGCAAAAGAGCAGCTTTAAAAATGAGATCGCTGCAGAAATTGATGATAAATCAATACCCATGTTTTCAAATCAAGTACACAGTGATGCAAACAATACAATTATGTCCCGTGAATTAAAACTTGTAATTGAAGATGTTCTTCAGCAAATACCGCTTGATTACAGGCTAGTGTTTTCTTTAAGAGAACTTAACGGCCTATCTGTAAAGGAAACGGCGGAGATACTTAATATTTCGGAATCGAACGTAAAAACAAGACTTAACCGTTCAAAAGCAATTATGAGAAAAGGGATTGAGAAATCATACAAACCAGAAGAAATTTTCGAATTCAATTTAAAATATTGCGACAGCATTGTCAACAATGTTATGGCACAAATAAAAGCCTATGAATACAGCACTATCGGCTAATTCCATTTTTTTTAACCAATTTTGTGCTCCATGGTTAAAAAAAGAATTAAACGAAGTATAAGAATATCCCGCTATGTTATTTACAAAGAGACACTTGTTGATTACAGGGAACACCTCTGGTCTTTTATTGGCGCCTTCATAGGTATCGGAATCATAGCGTTTATGCATTCCAATTTCCTGGAAAAAACCGAAAATATTTTTTTGATTGGCTCGTTCGGAGCGTCCAGTGTATTAATTTACGGAGCTATACAGAGTCCGTTGGCGCAACCCAGGAATTTAATTGGTGGCCACGTAGTTTCTGCCCTAACTGGGGTAACCGTATATAAGGCTTGCCCTGATATTATCTGGCTTACAGCTCCGCTTGCGGTTTCTGCTTCTATCGTTTTTATGCAGGTAACAAAAACATTACATCCACCCGGGGGAGCTACTGCATTGATTGCAGTAATCGGATCAGGAAAAATAAAAGAGTTAGGCTACCTGTACGTTTTTTCCCCGGTATTAACTGGAACGCTTATACTATTTACTACTGCACTGATATTTAACAATATCACTCCTTACAGGCAGTATCCCACCAACAGCAGGCTTACTAAGTTCTTTAAGCGAAAGGATTTAAAGTAAAACAGGCTCTAATTAAAATTTTATTCATAACGAATAAAAAAATCAGTCTGTCAGGCTGGGAACAGGATATGGAAAAATGAAATATTCGAAAACATTCCGGTCTGCATGTTGTACGTGGTTTGCAAACTTGTTTAAACTTAAGCGCAACACTCTTGCGTATTCTTTATCTAATTTTTCAAATACCGGATGTACATTTTCAATCTCATTCTTTAGTGCTTCCTTCTTCTCTACACCTAAAGGAATATATTGTTTTACGATTGCCTCAAACTGTTCCGTGAAATTCTTTTCGACTTCTATATAATATGGTATCAATACCGGGTTTGCAGTAAATGTTTTTAAATGTGCCAATTTTATAGCATCTGCTTTTCTTACCGCATTTATTTCGTTCACCTGTAAGGAAGCAAACACCGATATAAGAGCCGGGGCTTTTAATAACAGGTTTGTTTCCTCAAGAGAAAGCTTTTCAAATTGCCTGATCATGTATTACAGTTTAGATTATTTATCTCATGTAATACTACTCCCGTATAATTAGCAGGATGTTAAGGCTTCATTAGAAAATCATTAGAATTGCATGCTATATTACAGCGGCAGGTAAATGAACAATAAATATGCTGCCTTCGCTGATTGCAGAAGTTACCTGGATGGATCCTTTATGCAGCCTGATTATACGGTAAGCCAATGAGAGGCCCAGCCCGGCGCCCTTAACGCCAAAATCAGAATCTGCCCTGTAAAAGGGTTGAAATATATTTTTGAGATCAGCTTCAGGTATCCCTGTTCCTTTATCAGTAATTTCAATAACTATTTTATCCTGCTGAACAGCCAGTTTTATTTCAGCCAGATGATCAGCTGAATATTTGCAGGCGTTGATCACTATATTTTTTATTGCAATCAATAAAAGTGGTTCGTTACCTAATACGAGCAAGCTCTCTTCTTCTTCCGGCAGGTTTGTAAAATCTAATAATACTTTGTAAAGTTTATCAAGTTTTATTAATTCACTTTTTATCTGTAACAAAACCTCATCAATTCTTACCAGGCTAATCTCTATACCCGATGCAGTTCCTGAAGCTTTTGCAAATTCAAGTAAGGTCTGTGTAAGTTTATTTAGCTGTAAGACATCCTGCTGCACGGACTTCATCACCCTGCGATATTCCTCTGCGCTTCTTTCTCTCTGAAGGGACACCTCAAGCTGGCTGGAAATAGAACTCAGCGGCGTAGATAATTCGTGTGATGCATTTGCTATAAATCTTCCCTGAATCTCAAAACTTTCCTGTAGCCTGTTAAGTAATTCATTTAGGGTACCCGACAAATAACTCCATTCATCCTTTTCACTTCCGGCTTGTATGCGTCTTGTCAAATTCTGAGCTGAAATTTCATGCACTTCATCGGCGATTTTTTTCACAGGTTTAAGCAGACCCTTTGAAAACCAATACCCACAAAACAAAGCAATAAGCAAGCCTGCAAAAAAACTATACAATAGCACCCATTTTAACTGGTGCAAAGAATCTCTTCCTTCTTTATCGAAAGCTGCGACCATTATTATGCCTTTGAATTGATTGCTTTTATAATAGTATGAAATTGCTTCTCTTGAGTCAATAAGAAAATATACTTTTTCGTTGGCCTTTGTTTCGTTTATTATGTGTTTGGAAAATACCAGGCTATCACCGGGTACATCAGCGTATGCGTATATTTTTTTATTGGAGCTATCGAATACTTCTACTGTTTTATCAATTAATGCAACCGTTGTAGAACTGTCTATTTTCTGGATCAGGTCATTGCCAAAAGACTCTGACCGGCTAAACAGGCTTCCTGTAGTGATGGCAAAATTGACAAGGCGTGCTTTACTGTTCTTTACCCTCTTAGTATAAGAAAAATAATATATCGAGCAGCATACAATACCGAGTATAATACATACTATAGCGGTGAAAAACAATGTGATCCTGGTTCTTGCCGGCATAATTATTTTTCCTTTAAAATATATCCCATGCCTACATGTGTCTGTATTAATTTTTGCGTAAAACTTTTATCTATTTTATTCCGCAGATAATTAATATATACATCTATTACATTTGTGTTGGTATCAAAATCCACTTCCCACACATTAACCGCAATATCCGCCCTGGACAATACACGGTTCTTATTTTTTAATAAGTACTCAAGTAACTGAAATTCTTTGGCGGTCAGGTTTATTATTTTGTCTTGTCTTTTTACTTCCTTACTGTCAAGGTCCATTTCAAGATCAGCTGCTTTTAGTAGAGTTCCAACAGGGATATTTTGCAGGTGAGTTCTTTTGAGCAGAGCCCTTATTTTCAAAAGGAGTTCTTTGAACTCAAAAGGTTTTGTAAGATAGTCATCCGTTCCGGCATTATAACCTTCCACTTTATCCGGCAGTGAGCTCATTGCAGTAAGCATAATGACAGGGATGCTTTCATTTTGCGAACGGATGGCCTTGCACAACTCATAACCATTTATACCTGGCAGGTTGATATCTATTATTACGAGGCTGAAGCTTTGATTTTTAAACATCCGAAGGCCCAATATCCCATCATACGCTACATTAGCATTATATCCATTCTCATTCAAGCCATATTTCAGTGTATCAGCTATCTTTTTTTCGTCCTCTACTATCAGTATATTTATTTCGTCAGTCATTCATTTTAGATAGTGCAATTTACGTTTTATAACAAGGAGCTTAGTATAACATTGTCTTAAATTCCCCTTACCTCATATTCTAATCACATTCTAATCTCATTTTAAAATCATTCTATAAATGCCATGCTAATTTGCACCGTGATAACGTATGACACATGATAAAAAGCCGGATCTTAAATAATGGTATACCGATCTCGATTTCACTGAATCCAACATTGGAGGCTGAAGACATTCATCCCGAACGAACGGGCAACAAAAAAAGATTGTTAACTATTGCTGCATTAGCTGTTGCGGTAGCAATATGTATCAGTTTTATTGCAAAACTATTGGTGAGCCTTATCGACTTTGTAACAAATATTTTTTTCTATGGAAAATTCTCCATCATCCATTCAAGCCCAGCTGGTAATACGCTGGGTTTGTTTGTAGTTATTATACCTGTAGCCGGTGGCATCATTGTTGGCTTAATGGCACTCTATGGTTCTAAAGCCATACGTGGGCATGGAATACCTGAAGCGATGGAACAGATATTGACTAACCAAAGTAAGATAAAGCCAACAATCACTTATCTAAAACCTATTTCATCAGCAATTGCGATTGGTACCGGTGGGCCTTTTGGCGCAGAAGGACCGATCATTGCAACAGGTGGAGCTTTTGGCTCAACCATAGGTCAACTATTAAAGATCAGTCACCACGAGAGAAAAATATTACTGGCAGCAGGTGCAACAGCCGGGATGTCTGCCATTTTTGGAACACCGGTTGCTGCCATATTTCTAGCTATTGAATTATTGCTTTTTGAGTTCTCACCCCGTTCCATTATTCCCGTTGCGCTGGCTTGTATCACAGGTGCTATTGGCCATCATATATTATTTGAGGCCGGCCCTGTGTTTCCAATGAGTACCGTAATAACGATGCCTGGAAGTACGGCACTTGCACTTTACAGTGTAATGGGAATTTTAATTGGACTTGCTTCTGTTGCCGTTACAAAAGTTGTTTATTCAATTGAAGATGGTTTTGAGAAGTTCCCAATCCACTGGATGTGGTGGCCAGCCATTGGTGGAATTGTAGTTGGTGTTATAGGTTATTTTGCTCCACGCACATTGGGTGTTGGGTACAATAATATTACTGAAGTGCTTTCCGGTAATGTTCCCATAAAAATTTTACTGTTCCTGTGTTTATTAAAATTTATTTCATGGTCAATTGCCTTGGGCAGTGGAACGTCCGGGGGAACATTGGCACCACTTTTAACAATTGGTGGGGCTACCGGGGCATTGATTGGAAATTTACTCCTGCATTTTTATCCTCACTCCGGTGTTAACATACCTTTGTCTGCTCTTGTAGGAATGTCTGCAATGTTTGCGGGAGCATCAAGGGCATTACTTACTTCAATAATTTTTGCGCTGGAAACCACCGCACAATCCAATGCACTGTTGCCGTTACTGGCTGCCTGCTCTGCTTCCTATTTTGTCTCCTTCTTTTTTATGAAGAATACCATTATGACTGAGAAGATCGCACGCCGTGGAATTAAAACACCGCATTCATACGAGCCTGACATTTTGGAGAAAATAACCATCAGCCAGGTAATTAAAGAAAATGGAGTTGTACTTAGTGAAGATAACTCAATACACGAAATATGGGACTGGCTCGACCAGGAACCGGCGTATAACAGTAACAGTTATTTTATAGTTTCAAACAATGAAGGTGATTATAAAGGCATTGTCAGTTCAACGAGCTTATTCAGCAGAGACCATATTATCGACAAGCCAATTTCGACATTGATCCAGCATAAGAACATATCAATTGAAATAGATAACAGTTTACGAATGGCTGTGGAGCTAATGGCAAAGGAAAGTGTAGATGTATTGCCGGTTGTGTCGAGGGAAAATAATTACAACATCGTGGGAATATTGTCTTACCGGGATATTATTTCTGCATACAAATTCAGCATGGAAGACCATGAAAAAAAACATCCCCGTATTTCGCTAAAAAGGCGGAGCCTGAAAATATTATTGCGTGGGCAAAAATTATATGCCGCATTAAAATCCAGGAATGAACAAGACGATTAAACTTATAAAGATAATTATCATGAAAAAAGAATTTAATGTAAGTGACGAATATGCAAAAGAGAAAGACCAGAAAGATGAAAACAGGGTCTTTTTAATAGGTATGGCGGCGATGGTTGTAGCTGCCGTGTTAGACTGGGAATTATTCCAATGGATATATACTGGTATCCACCCCCTGCACTAGGATATGATTAATCAATCAGAATTCTTCTAGTATCATTTTTTTACTAATTATTATACCCGCTGCTGTTCCCATTGATACTGTATTGGCAACAGTCCGCATCATTGAGGCATTATCACCAATTGCAAAAAACTCTTTTACTAGTGGTTTCATACGAGTTGTCTATTTTGACATAGTCTTCTTCAGTGAATTCACAACCCAAGCTTTCGGGAATTTTGCAATGCTGTTCAAAATAATATTTTTTCATTTTGCTTTTGATTACATACAGATTCGGAAAATCAATCAGTGTAAACACTATTTTGGAAACTTTTCCGAGATTTTCGGTTACATATTCCATAAGTAACGATCTTGTTCATGATATCAAAAAAATTAATGGCAACAAATAATGTAGCAAGATCGAAATTCTATACCCATTTTCCGGTCAACTTTTCCTGGCACTGATCTCTTTTTCAATACCAAGTTTTTTAATTCTTGAGTTTAATGTATTGACATTTACATCCAGTATCTCTGCAGCACCTCCTTTTCCTGATATTTTCCAGTTACAGCTTTCAAGTACTGCCATGATATGATCCCTTTCATTCTCTATAATTGTCTTAAACTTATCACTGCTGTTCGCAATGGATTTGGCTGTCATCTTCGAAGTTGGCATCTCCAGTTTTTCGATATCAGCACCTTTTGCAAGCACCACATTTCGCTGAATCGTATTTTCCAATTCACGTATATTCCCCGGCCAATGATAATTCCTTAGCTCATCAACGGTTTGCTTTGCCAAAACCGGGATCACTTTTCCTTCTTCTGCACTATACTTCTTAATAAAATGTTCTGCTAATAAAGGTATATCTTCTTTTCGCTGGCGCAGTGGCGGTATGAGTAATGGAAATACGTTAAGGCGGTAATAAAGATCTATCCGGAAACGCCCGGCCGCCACCTCTTCTTCCAGGTCTTTATTAGTGGCAGCGAGTACACGTACATTTATTTTTTTTGGCTTACCTCCTATTGGCTCAATTTCTTTTTCCTGCAATACTCTTAAAAATTTAACCTGCAATTCGAGTGGTAACTCACCGATCTCATCCAGGAAGATAGTACCACCGTCAGCCAGTTCAAACTTACCTTCCCGCCTGGCAGTAGCTCCAGTAAATGAACCCTTCTCATGACCAAATAGTTCTGATTCTATAAGATTGGATGGAAGTGTACCGCAGTTGACAACAATGTAAGGTTTGTGTCGCCTGGAAGAAAGCTTATGAATAGAATGGGCGATCAATTCTTTACCAGTACCGCTTTCTCCCAATATCAGCACAGAAGTATCTAAGGGGCTAACCATTTTTGCCAGCTCAAGTACTTCAGTGAATTTTTTGCTTTTACCAATAAGGTTTTTGAATTCGGGAGGAAGTTGTACAGGTAAAGATTTTTGTGATGGAATATTTTTTTTTATTTCCGGCAGCCTGTGCTGGTGAAGATAAAGTGCCACATCAAGCATGATCAATACATCCTTGGCACGAAAAGGTTTTACCATAAACCCATATGGTTGTGTTGACTTCGCAGCTTCCAGTATCTGCCTGTTCGAATTGGCTGATAAATAAACAAAAGCAATGTTTTTTTCATGCAGTATTTTACCCAGGTCAATTCCAGTCTCTTCACCTTGTAAAAATATATCTACCAATACCAGGTCAGGCTTTTCTTTTTCAATAACAGACAAGGCTACCGTAACTGACCTTGCAATGGAACAGACAAAATATCCTGCGTTGGTTAGTATAACGCTGAGACTCTTTGCCTCAATAAACTGGTCTTCTACAATAAGGATTTTAACTTTCAATGGAAGATGATTTTTGTAATTTTTTTGTGGCTCATTCGTAATGATAAAATTACAACAGTTAATATTCTAAATAAAAAAGCAATTATTTTCTGTGATCTGTTCACTTTTTTCTTCAATAATTATTGATATAGCAATACTTTTTATCTGCCGTAAAAAATAAAAGATTGCAAATCAACAAACTAAAATTTTGGCACAAGGTTGGTCAAACAGACAGCATTCCAGTAGAAAATAATCGGGTTTAATAATTTTAAAAAAACTAAAAATTAAATGCAGTGAAAAAGCAAATCAATTTCCCGGTACTGAAAATTTACTTTATCTGTCCATCTATTATCTCTTTCCTTTTTATATGTAACGCTGTAAATACACTAGCGAAGAACACTATAAAAAATATTGTGCTGATATATGGAGTTTTCGAAAGAGTTTATAAAATCCTTACAAAAAAAGGTTACCAGGTGAGTGTGGTTGGTAATCCAATACCGGGTATAATTGAAACTACAGCATGGGATCAGTAAAATAACAAAGTATTACGTATCCATGGCAAGAACCCGAAGAAACTATAAAGCTTTATAACGGGAACACTTACAGTGTAAAAAATGAACACAATACCGCAAATAGAAACTAAAAATGGGAAACCCGGTTTGACAACTTTTGAACCAGGAGAAATGAACACTTATACATCAGTGGTGGATGCCGTAACTGATCTCAAACACAGAGGGTATAAAGATTACTTTAGAAGGGAACCGACATTCATCTACTGCAGTGAATTAGACATTTGGTTTGATCCTGACGAATTTGATGTCGATGAGTTTTATCAATTCGGGCAAAATCTCAACCCTGATGCCGATCGTGTTCTCTATGCAATTACATCCAGCACAGGAATTAAAGGAACAGTGTTGGATGCGTATGGAGTATACACTGAAAAAATGAGTTTTAAAATGGCGCTAAAACTACAACGGTCTTAGCCCGTTAAATATTAAAATCTGATCACGAAAACATTATCAAAATGAAAAAGCGGGATACAAGGGCAGCATTTGGAAGGGCAACATTTATTGAAGTAGAAGAAAATGTCAGCCTTCATATTACAGACTTGGGAGAAGGCGAACCTATTATATTGATACACGGCTGGCCCCTTAGCAACGCCATGTATGAATACCAATATCAATATTTGATCAAGGAAGGATACCGTGTTATCGGGATCAGCCTTCGTGGCTTTGGCTTTTCTGATAAACCGTATGGCAAATACAATTATGATGTGTTTGCTGATGATATTAAAATAGTACTGGAAATATTAGGAATTGAAAATGGGATACTGGGTGGCTTTTCAATGGGAGCTGCAGCCGTTATACGCTACACCGCTAAGTATGATGCAGCACATATAAGGAAACTTGCTTTATTTGGAGCTGCGGCACCTCTCTGGACGGAAAGAGATGACTTTCCGTTTGGCCTTTCAAAGGAAATCGCAAACGGTTTGATTAAATTAAATAATACGAACCGGCCTAACCTGCTCAACACTTTCGGGCGTATACTCACAGCAGGTGAACACTCAATATTGGAGGATATGGCATGGTGGCTCGATACAATCAACTTGCAAGCTTCTCCCTATGCTATGGAGCAATGCCTGATCTTGTTACGTGATGCCGACCTGCGTTATGATCTTAAAAAAATAAAAGTACCTACTGCTATTTTTCATGGCAGAAAAGATAAGATGTGTCCATTTAGTCTATCCGAACAATTGTATGATGGTATCAAAAACTCTTATCTCGTTCCATTCGAAAATAGTGGCCATGCCTTATTTGTAGAAGAAATGGAAAAGTTCAATTCAGCACTATTGCGTTTTATCCGTTCAAAGGTTAAGGAAGAAGTGCTAAGTCATTAGCTAAAAAAATTACCGGGTTGCGAATATGAAATTAAAACTATAGGAAAATGAAAAATTACGAATCGCTGGTTGATGCATTGACTGATATCAAAACCAGGGGATATAATGAGGACTTCAATTTAGAGCCTGCCTGTCTTTATTGTGGATCACTGGGTTTACGATTCTATCCTGAAGAGTTTAGTGTTGATGAGGTCTACCGTTTTGAAGAAGATTCGAATCCCGAAGACAATTCAGTTTTATATGTGATCTCATCCTCAGCCGGGGTTAAAGGATCATTAATAGATGGATACGGAGTATATGCCGATTCTATGAGTTTTGATATGGCTCAAAAATTACGTATACATCATACCTGGTAAATCTTTAAAATTATATAATGGAACCAAGACTGAATCTGCATGAGAAAGGACACAATGCATTAAGGACACTTTACGCAACAGGCACTTATCTAAGCCAGTCACCTGTTGGGGTAAATCTTATAGAACTTGTAAACGTACTGGTGTCACAAATTAATAACTGTGTTTTTTGCATGGACATGCATTACAGGATGGCCCGGACAAACGGTGAATCAGAATGGCGTTTGTATGATTTAAGAACATGGCGTGAAACATCATGGTACAGCAAACGGGAAAAAGCTGCATTTGCTTTGGCAGAAGCAATTACCAGTTGTAATGTAACCGATAATATCTACATCGAGGCAAAAAAATACTTTTCTGATGAAGAATTAATTGATCTGGTCTTTGCTGCAGCGACTATAAACACATGGAATCGTATCAACAATGCATTTACAAGCAAACCCGGAACATACCGTATGGAACAGCTTGAACAACGATCATTATAACAATAAGACCACTTATTATAAAAATGATTTTTTTAAATATAGGAACGCTGGCAACACTGGCAATATTATTAACACTGTCAACACTGTTCGTAGAGGCAATATCATTTATAAACGCAAATAATTCAATCATGGCAAAATCCACTAAATCTGCAAAAGCAGAGTATGATCCCCAAATTTTTACAGAAGTAAGAGATTTCTTAAAAATGTTGAATTCATCAAAGGGTAAACCTATTGAGGAACTTAATCCGATCGCTGCCCGTGCAGTATTGGTGAACGCACAAAACTCAGTTGTTGTAGATTATTCAGGCATTGAAGAAACAGAAAGGATGATAACACAGGACGGCGAGGAAGTAAGAGTACACATCGTAAAACCTTTTGGAGTTAGATCCGATGCGCCTGTCTTCATATATATCCACGGCGGAGGTTGGGTATTGGGAGATTATCCCACACATAAAAGACTGGTAAGAGACCTGGTTGTTGAAAGTGGTGCAGTAGCTGTCTTTCCTGATTACACTCCATCACCTGAAGCCCGGTACCCGGTAGCGATCAATCAAATATATGCTGCAGCTAAATGGGTATCCCTTCACGGTAGTGACATAGGTGTGAATGGAAAAAATCTTGCCATAGTAGGTAACAGCGTTGGTGGAAATATGGCAGCTTCCGTTACATTAATGGCAAAAGAAAAAAATGGTCCGGAAATAAAATCACAGGTGCTGTTATGGCCTGTAACTGATGCAGATTTTAAAACAGGTTCATACAAAGAGTTAGGCAAAGGAAGATTTCTTACCAGGAATATGATGATCTGGTTTTGGGATAACTATTTACCTGAAATAAAAAAACGAAAAGATATCTATGCATCTCCTTTGCAAGCTTCTTTAGATCAACTAAAAGGTTTACCGCCGGCGTTAGTTCAGACAGCTGAAAATGATGTGCTCCGTGATGAAGGCGAAGCATATGCCCGTAAATTAGACGAAGCCGGTGTGCCTGTTACATTAACAAGGTATGGAGGGTTAATACACGATTATGGGCTATTAAATCCCTTAGCCGGAATTCCTGCAGTGAAAACAGCATTATTACAAGCCGCAGCCTTTATCAGGAAATCACTACACGATTAATTTGATTATTTAAGCGGCAAACTATTTTTTAAACAGTTAAATCTATATATAAAGTCTATAAAAAATAATATATGAAAATCGTAATCATCGGCGGTAGCGGACTCATTGGGTCAAAGCTCGTAAACAAGCTTCGCCAGCTTGAACATGAAGTGATAGCAGCATCTCCTGCATCAGGAGTAAATACTATCACAGGAGAAGGATTGAATGAAGTGCTTACAGGTGCACAGGTAGTTGTAGATGTAGCAAACTCGCCATCATTTGAAGACAAAGCAGTGCTTGAGTTTTTCGAAACTTCGGGACGCAATTTACTTAAAGCAGAAGCAATTGCTGGCGTGAAACATCACGTTGCACTATCGATAGTGGGAGTGGATCGTAAACCGGGTAATGGTTATTTCCGTGCTAAACTGGCCCAGGAAAAGTTGATCAAAGAATCTGGAGTTCCATATTCAATTTTGCACTCAACACAGTTCTTCGAGTTCACGGCAGCGATCGCACAATCTGGTACAGCCGGCGAAGAAGTTCATGTTTCAACTGGTCTTTTCCAGCCTGTTGCTTCAGATGATGTAGTGGCCGCTCTTGCAAAAATTGCCATTGTGGAACCAATAAATGGCACCATTGAGATTGCGGGTCCCAAACGCTCGGGCATGGACGAATTTATTGGCCTTTTCCTGAAATGGACAAATGATCCACGGCACCTGGTTCCAGATAAACATGCACGTTATTTCGGCGAAGAGATAAATGATCAATCACTTATTCCTGGTGACAACCCGATCATTGGTAAACTCAAATACGAAGATTGGTTTCGCACACAGTATGTGAAACAATGACCGGTGATGAATAAAAAATAAATAAACTAATTATAACGCATTCGCCTGGCGCAACGAAGATGACGGGTGTCAGATCGTTGAGGGGGCTGTAAGGGGTATGCACTTTCCACCCGTTCGTGCATGAGACAACCCAAGTCGGTGCGGCGTCTCCGCAACAACCGATCAGCAACACAGCGATGATACGGCAGGCAGCAGGTAATCTCATTAGCTATGAGTAGATCCCGATAAACAAAAAGTAACGGACTCGAAAAATTATTGACTCCACTTTTTTAGATAATAATGGAAATCAAAAAATACACAAGCCCTGATTTCTATTTCTATTCAGACTTTAAAATATTTATAAAATGAACAAAGAATTTTTATCCGGGTTTGAAAAAGACCCGGCAAATAATCAGCCTAAGGCAAACCATTCCCAGGAAAACATACACCCGAATTCACATGAGATGAATACCAGTGAGGGTAGCGAATTCCTTGATGATGCACTCCGGATGGAAGACCTGCAATGGGATAATAGTGGCTTACCGCCAGACGAGATTTCCCTTTATGTTTCCCATCCCATTATCACAGAAAAGAATGACACGGATGGTGAATAAAAAAGGACAGTAACATAACACGATGGTTCGGCGATAGCTATGGGACTTATGCTAATAGTATGGCGGTTTGATATTAAATGCTCATCCGTGTGCTCTATTTAGCTTTTGTAATAAATAAAATTCTAATCATGAAAATAGTTGTAATCGGCGGCGGCGGGCTTATTGGTTCAAAACTCGTCAACAAACTTGGCCAATATGATCATATGATAATATCTGCCTCACCTGCATCAGGTATTAACAGTATTACGGGTGAAGGCTTAACTGAAGCATTGAAAGATGCAAGTGTTGTGGTTGACGTTTCCAATTCTTCATCATTTGAAGAAAAAACAGTCCTGGATTTTTTTCAAACATCAACGAAGAACCTGCTTGCCTCGGCAACCTACGCAGGCATTAAGCACTATGTGGCTTTATCTGTGGTAAGCGCTGAACGCCTCCCGAATAGTGGCTACCTCCGTGCAAAACTTGCACAGGAGGAGTTGATAAGGGAGTCTGGTATCCCTTATAGCATCTTGCGCTCTACTCAATTTTTTGAACTCGCAGCCAGGATCGCACAGGCAGGAACGATAGGTGAAGAAGTTCATATTTCTCCTGCAGCATTCCAACCAATAGCAGCAGATGAAGTAGTGTCTGAATTGACAGATATCATTCTCGGAGCAACATTAAATGGGACCGTTGAAGTGGCAGGCCCGGTTCTTATGCCGATGTATGAGTTCATTCGCTATTACCTGGATGTAACGGAAGACCCACGTCAACTGATAGAGGATCCACATGCACTTTACCTGGGTGCAGAACTGAATGATGAGTCACTGGTACCAGGGGAAAATCCGCGTCTTGGAAAGATAAAATATGAAGATTGGTTCAATACCCAGTTGATTGAGCAATGATATTGGCAACCCGAACAAAAAAGAAATAAATAACATTCACTAACATTTTTATAAACAAACATTTTTCAAATCAAAAAAAACTAAATTTTATGTCTACTATCAAACAACTCAGTTCAATCGCACTGATGGCCGCATCAATAATAACTTCGCTGCCGCAGAATGCAAAATCGCAATCCAATTCAAAAGGAGTAAAAAATATTGTATTGGTTCACGGCGCATTTGCCGATGGCTCCAGCTGGGCTAAAGTTATTCCGTTGCTACATGCAAAAGGATACAATGTTATTGCTGTACAAAATCCGCTCACTTCATTCGCCGAGGATGTAGCTGCAGCCAAACGTGCCATTGCACAAATGGAAGGACCTGTGCTATTGGTAGGACACTCCTATGGTGGAATGGTGATCTCCGAAGCAGGAAAAGATCCAAAGGTGACGGGTTTGGTTTATGTCGCAGCATTGGTTCCCGAAGAAGGACAAAATGTGCAGGACGTTAATGCTGCCATGCCAACAACAGGAGTTGAAAAGCAATTTCAATTAAGTCCTGAGGGCTATCTGTCCCTGCCATTGAAAGCAATCAATGAACATTTTGCACAGGACGTACCGCCTGGAGAAAGAAAATTAATATATGCTACACAGGTGACATGGGCCGCAGCAGCCACACAGGAAAAAGTATATGATCCTGCATGGAAAACTAAACCATCCTGGTATATCGTAGCGGCGAAAGATGGAATGATCAATCCTGACCTGGAACGATTCAAAGCAAAGTTGATCAAAGCAAACACGATTGAACTAACATCAGGGCATGTTCCCATGGTATCTCAACCACAGAAAGTAGCAGACTTCATTATTAAAGCAGCACAGGCATTATAATTCAAAATAAAAAACCAAATCAAAATGAACGAATTTTTAATTGTGATCCACAGAGATCTCACGAGCAAAAATCCAAGTCCATCACCTGAGCAAATGAAGGAGGCAATGAAACCTTACCAGGATTGGATTGCTGGTATTGCAGCCGAAGACAAATTAGTAGCTCCACCGAAAAGATGGGATGTTGACGGAAGGGTTATAAGTACAGCAAAAAAAGTACACCAGGGACCTTATGCTGAAGGGAAAGAATCCATTGGCGGTTTATTCCTGATCAAAGCAAAAGATTATGACGAAGCTGTAGAAATTGCAAAAGGATGCCCTATCATCAAGTACGGAGCCATTGTTGAAGTACGCATGGCTATTCCCGCTGCATAATGTTTCAGATCATTTGAATGCCCTTGTCATGATCAAGGGCATTCTTTCCCCGATAAGTTATCCAGATTGATTAATTAACAACAAAGAAGCCATGAAGATCGCTATCATTTCTGCAAGTGTACGGATTGACCGGAGAAGTCATCGAGTTGCTTTGTTCTTCAAAAATTATATTGAGACAAACAACCTGGCAACAGTTCACCTGCTCGATCTTAAGGAATATAAGTTTCCCATTTTCGAAGAACGACTCAGAAATATTAAAGATCCTACAGCATCAATGAATGAGTTCAGCGATATGATCAGGGCAGCCGATGGTGTGATCATCGTTACTCCCGAGTACAATGGTAGTTACCCTGCAAGTTTGAAGAATGTAATTGACCTTTTGTATGCTGAATGGAGAAGGAAACCGATTGCATTGGCAACTGCTTCCAATGGTCAGTTTGGCGGGTCACAAGTAACGACATCGCTGGTATTTATTTTATGGAAGATGGGAGTATGGTTGGTACCTGCGATGTACCCGGTACCTAAAGTGCAGGACATCTATGATGAAAATGGAATTCCTGTTGATAAAGAAGCAACCGAAAAAAGAACAAAGCCTTTTATTGATGAATTGCTTTGGTGTATGGAAGCAAAGAAGAAGACGGAAACAATAACTACAACAAATTAACTATAATAAACACGACAATGTTAGCTACAGGAATTACAGCCCCCGATTTTAAATTATATACCACCCCCGATAAACGGTTGCGATTGAGTGAACTAAAAGGCAAAAAAGTTATTCTAGCATTTTATCCTGCAGATTGGAGCCCTGTGTGCGGAAACCAAATGAATCTTTATAATGAAATGGAAAAATATTTTACAAGACACAATGCACAACTCATAGGAATTTCCGTGGATAGCAAATGGTGTCATGCAGCGTTCAGCGAACAAAACAAATTTTATTTTCCATTGCTTGCGGATTTTGAGCCAAAGGGAGCTGTCTCTAAATTATATGAAGCATACGATGAGAAAACAGGCGAATGCCGGCGTGCATTATATGTGATTGATGAAGCAGGAGTGATTAGCTGGAGTTATTTATCTCATATTGATATCAATCCCGGAGCTGACGGAATATTGAATGCTTTGGAAGAAATTGATAATGTAAAATCAGTATCTCAATGAAAGAACACCGCCTGTAAACAGCATTACCTAAGATCACATTTGATCTCTTATAATTCTTTTCTAAACTATTAAACTGAATATTTATGACACGTATATTTTTTAATTTACTAGTACTGCTTATCATTTTTACTGTATCCTGTAATTCTTCCCGTATTGTATATAGCTGGAAAGATCCAGACACACAGGTTTCCCTGGAAAAACTAAACAAGGTCTTAGTTGCTTCTTTTCTGCGTGACGAAACGAGTCGTCGGACTGCTGAAGATAAAATGGCATTGCTTCTTAAAGGAAAGGGAATACAATCTTACAACTACTTTGAAACTGACATAAAATTAATGAAGGAGGAAGAGGTTCATGAAAAATTAAGAAAAGACGGCTTTGATGGTGCGGTAACAATGCGACTGGTAGATATTGATAAGGAGCTGACCTATACGCCAGGTACCATTTCTACATACCCGGTTTACTATAAAACATTTGGTGGATACTACCTCAGAGGATGGAATTACTTTTCTACACCCGAGCGTTATCAGACAACACGAACTTATTCGGTTGAGACAAATGTTTATTCATTAAAACAGGATAAACTGATTTGGTCTGGTCTTACCAAATCAATAAACCCCGGCGGAATTGATAAACTTACCTCCGATATTTCCAACACTATTTATGAAAAGATGATGAAGGAGGGGTTTATTACGCAATGAGAAATTTATATTCAAAAATCAACTGTTAACCGATTAATCTTAAAAAATGAACCAATTAACATTACTGACAAGCGATGACCATATTTTTGAAAATTCCATCGCCACGCTCGAATTGGTGGAATACGGCGACTATGAATGTCCCCATTGCGGCCATGCTTACCCGATAGTAAAAGAAATTCAACAGCAATTGGGACAAGAGCTGAAATTTGTATTCAGGAATTTCCCGCTATCAAAAATTCATTCACATGCGTTTTCAGCCGCAGTGGCAACAGAAGCAGCCGGCTTACAGGATAAATTCTGGGAAATGCACGACATCATTTTCGAAAACCAAAGGACTTTGGATACTGGGCATATTCTTCTTTTCGCAGGCAGTATCGGTCTTGACATAGAACGCTTCAAAAAAGATATGCAACAAAAATCTTTGATAGATAAAGTTGAAAAAGATTTTGAAAGCGGTCTCAGAAACGGTGTAAACGGAACACCGACATTTTTTATCAATGGAGAAAAATTTGAAGGTGATTGGCGGGAAGGCGATTTGCTTAAAAAGCTGAAAGCAATGTTGAATTAAAAGGCTACAATTTTAAACTGGTCGAAAATCAGACAATAAAAAATGTACATCGGAAAATCATATAAAATTTCTGAGTTCCTTTTCTGGACAAGAAGAAGTATCGGCTGGCTCATATTAGCAGGCACTATTCCTACAATATTGTACCAGGTATTTGATGTTAAATGGTTATGTGTTCCCTGGCCTGTTGTTGCATTACTCGGTTCAGCTACAGCTTTTGTCGTGGGATTTAAAAACCTGCAAACATATAATCGTACATCTTTCCAGCACAGTGGGATCCGAAGCTTGGAATTCACGTGACTTGAAGTCGCGGC
>JADMIO010996576.1_pt1 | contig 62439 bp, 60 predicted proteins | sample 8958161 | NCBI WGS metagenome assembly JADMIO01 (sample SAMN16585339, study PRJNA669376) | soil metagenome | isolation source: Crop rotation soil | place: USA: Cullars Rotation, Alabama | collected 2011 | reverse complement strand
CGCGACAACTTGTCCACGTGGAATTCTAAGCTTAGGATCCCAATGTGCTGGAAAGCTTGCGGCGTCGTACGAAACGAATAGTTCTCGGCCGGCATCTTTTCCGCCGACTTCATCAGAATGTCCTTGATGCTGTCATAACCGCGCTTCGCGTCGGCGCTGATTGGATTTGCCCCACCCGCAGCGGCGGTGCCACCTTGGGACATCTGTGCTCTCAGCATCGCAGCTCCGGCAATTACCAGCAGCAGAGTTAGAAAAATTGAACGATTGCGCATGATTTTCCTCCGAATGCGATACGTTTGGTGGGAGACCCCTCGTCAATTTAACAAAGATGCCTCCGCGTCGCAACGAACAACGGCCCTGCACGTCCGAACTTCTCTGCCGCATACGTTGCAAATTTTCAACTGAGACTCGATAATTCCGACTCTATGATTCCACGATACACGCGAACTGAGATGGGCCGGGTTTGGAGCGAGCAGGGCCGTTTTGAGCGCTGGCTCGAAGTCGAACTGGCTGCCGCCGATGTGTTGGCCGACCGCGGCGTCGTGCCAATCGATGCGGCGAAGACCCTGCGTGAACGCTCGCGCATCGATGCCAATCGCATTCAGGAGATCGAGAATAAAGTCCGGCACGATGTGATCGCCTTCACGCTGGCTGTTGGCGAAACCGTGAATGACCCTGAGGCCGCTCGCTGGCTGCACTACGGCCTAACCTCAAATGACGTGGTGGACACCGCCCAGGCGCTGCAGGTGCGCGAAGCGTCGCGCATCATCGAAAGCGGTTTAACGCGACTCGCCGAAGTACTCGACAAACGCGCCCGCGAATTCCAGCACACTCCCCAAATCGGCCGCACTCATGGAGTTCATGCCGAACCCATCACATTTGGTCTGAAGGTCGCCATCTGGTTCGATCAAAACCGCCGCAACATGGAAAGGTTCCGGCAGGCGGCGCGGCAGATGGCCGTCGGCAAGATTTCCGGTGCAGTGGGCAACGCTGCGCATCTCGGCACCGTCGTTGAAGAAGCGATCTGCCGCAAGCTCGGTCTCGAAGTTTCTCCAATCGCGTCGCAGGTCATCTCGCGCGACCGTCACGCGCAATACTTGGGCGTGCTCGCAATCATCGCTGCGACTCTCGAGCAGATCGCGCTCGAGATCCGGCACTTGCAGCGCACCGAAGTCCGCGAAGCTGAAGAGCCGTTCGAAAGCGGTCAGCGCGGTAGCTCTGCGATGCCGCATAAGCGTAATCCGGTGGGCTGCGAACAAATCTGCGGACTGGCGCGCGTCGTCCGCTCGAATGCACTTGCCTCGCTCGAAGATGTTGCCCTATGGCACGAGCGCGACATTTCGCACAGCTCGGTTGAGCGCATCATCCTGCCCGATTCGACGATTCTCGTGGACTACATGCTGGCCCGCATGACCTCTATTCTGGAAGGCCTGCGCGTTTTCCCTGAACGCATGCAGCAGAATCTTGATTCAACCGGCGGCTTGGTATTTTCCGGACAGCTTTTGCTGGACTTGGTGGAAGCAGGCGCCTCGCGCGACGAGGCCTATCAGTGGGTGCAGCAAAACGCTATGGCTGCCTGGGAAAAGGGAGAGAATTTCCGCGAACGGGTTGCGGCAGATCCACGAATCATCAAGTTCATGGATCGCGCTAAAATTGTCCGAGCGTTTGATCTGAATCGCCAATTGCATCAGGTTGATGCAATCTTCAACCGCGTGTTTGTGTAACTTCGCTCGCGTGATCTACGCGCGCTGCACGTAACGCGCTTCCGAAGTATCCACCTTCACCTTATCGCCGTTCGTGATGAATGGCGGCACCTGAATCGTCAGACCCGTCTCCAGTTTTGCCGGCTTCATTACGGCGCTCGCCGTCGCCTTCTGCAGCGTCGGTTCCGTTTCAACGACGGTCAGATCTATAGTGTCGGGTAATACCGCGCCCATCGGTTTGCCTTCATAGAATTCGAGCTTCAGCACGGTATTGGGGATCAGGTAATACACCGCGTCCCCGAGCACGTCCTTACCCAGCTGCATCTGTTCGAATGTCTCTGTGTTCATGAAGTGGTAGCCGTCGGGGTCGCTGTAAAGAAATTCGAATTCGATCTCGTCCAGCACGGCGCGATCGACAAAATCTTCCGCGCGGAACCGGTAATCGATAATCGAACCTGTACGCAAGCTGCGCATGCGCGTCGCCATCGCTCCCCGCTTGTTACCAGGCGTGCGGTGATCGACGCTGTGGACCGTATAAAGGTCCCCCTGGTGCATGATGATCATTCCCGGACGCAACTGCGTGGCTTTCAACATTCAAAATCTCTCCTGGACCGCGAAGCGGACCGCTTGCTGCGTTCTGAACAGGGCGGAGCTGCCGCCGAGCGTGCAAGCACGCTCATTCTGCGCGCAAATCGTCAGCCGCTTATTTTGGCAAATTGTGTGCCAGGACTGCGGAGAATCGCTCACAGCCGCACGTTTTACGTGCACAATTATAGCACGGGAGGCCAGTCGGACACGGACGCGTGAGCGCTATCTTCCCGGAGAACCAGCCTCCAGATTGCCGCGAAGCGTGATCCTGCCGCCCGCGCTCGCTTCCAATGTGCGCACCCACGTTTTCCGCTGCGGCGCTTCCATGCGGATCTCGTGCGGGCCGGCAGTTAGGGGCAACATCGATGGCGCGTTGCCCACAAATTTCCCGTCGACGTAAATGTCCGCGCCCTGTGGATCCGAAACAAAGTTAACGCAAGCCTCAGTCGGAGCGCCGCATGCCGGCGCGTCCGCCGCAGGCGAATTCGACCCATTCAATCCGGTTCTCGGTTGCGTAGCAGTTGTCGCGCCCGCTTGTGCCGCAGGCGCTGGCATTTTCGCGGTTGTCGTTTGGTAGTTTGCGAGCGCGCCGATCTGCGCCGATTTCAGCACCAGATATTCGCGCGCACTCCCCGCGTCGGATACCATCATCCGCCCCTTTGCCAGCCGCCCTTGCAAAACCCGGCCCTCGGCCAGAGACTTGCACCACAGATTATTCACGAGCCCGATGCGGCACGCGATAACGTATGCCGAGCCCTGCGGGTCCGAAACAAGCGCGGTGTTGAAGTGGTATGCGTTTTTCTGCGTAACCCCGGTAGGCTGACACTTCATCGTAGCTGCATCGCCACTGCCGCTGATCGTGCAATTCGCTTCGGCAGCGCTTAGCATGACCGATGGACCAACCAGGTGACTCGATCGGAGCACGATCAGTCGCGGCAACTCTCCTTCCATCGCCTGCTGCGCGGGACGCCGCGCGGACGCAAACGCCGCGCACGCGAGTAACACCACTGTTCCGGACAAGCACCCGTGCCACAGTCGCTTCGAAAAGCTCATAATGTCTCCTTCTGAAGGCATCATTTATAAGCGATAAGCCTTGCCACCGTCTGCGACCGACAACAATATTTTTAAACAATACCCGCAGGTGCGGCTTCTTGACTTGCGCTCGCCCGCTGCCTACACTCGAACTCCCGCACATTCAGCCCTATGAGCCGTTCGCGACTTAAAACCCTGCTCGAAATGATCAAGTTCGAGCACTCTGTGTTTGCTTTACCCTTCGCGCTTATCGGAGCGCTGCTTGCTGCACGTTATGCGCAGGCTCAACCCGGCTGGCCGACCTTCACACAAATTTTCTGGATTGTCGTCGCGATGGTCGGTGCGCGCTCGGCGGCAATGACTTTCAACCGCATCGCCGACGTCAAATTCGATCGTGCTAACCCGCGCACGCGTGATCGCGCGCTTGCCACCGGAGCGGTTTCGACAGCCTTTGCGTGGGCGTTCACCGCGGCGGCTTCAGCGGTGTTCTTTCTCGCGGCTTCGCAGCTGAACCGGTTGGCGCTGCTGCTTTCTCCCCTCGCGCTCGGAATGGTGCTCCTGTATTCGTATACCAAACGGTTTACCTCGTGGTCCCACTTGGTCCTCGGACTCTGCCTCGGAATCTCCCCGGCCGCCGCATGGATTGCCGTCGCCGGATCGCTCGATATCCGCATGCTGATTCTTTGCGCAGCCGTCACGCTCTGGGTGGGTGGCTTCGATGTGCTGTATGCGTGTCAGGACGTGGCCTTTGACCGCAGTGCGGGCCTGCACTCTATTCCCAAGCGTTTCGGTGTAGCCCGCGCGCTCCAGATCGCACGCGGCATGCACGTCATCATGGTTGCACTGCTGCTATGCCTCGCTGCGGCTTTTGCTTTGCCATGGCCCGCGTGGATAGGTGTTGCGGTGATCGCTTGCTTGCTGGCTTACGAACATTCTCTCGTGCATGCCGATGATCTTCGGCGGCTCAATGCTGCCTTTTTCGCGGTGAACGGCTATATTAGTCTTCTGTTCTTGCTCTTCTGGGGCGCCGCCGTGGCGACGGCCCGTTGATCGAAAGGAAACCCGATTTCGTGGAAGCAGCGACAGCACAACTGGTTATCGATGACGCTCGGCTGAAGCCGATCGCGGACAAAGTCCTTGCCGGCGAGCGGCTGAGCGATGCCGATGGGATCACGCTCTACCGCACCCCGGACCTGCTGGCTCTCGGGTGGCTTGCCAATTACGTCCGCGAGCAGCGCCATGGCAACGTCTGCTACTTCAACGTCAATCGGCACATCAATCCCACGAATGTGTGCGTCGCGCATTGCCGGCTCTGCGCGTTCGGCCGCAGCCCTGACGCGCCTGGAGCTTATACTTTCGCTCTGGAAGAGATTTGGCAGCGTGCCGAGCAGGGCGTCCGCGAAGGCGCTACGGAATTTCACATCGTCGGCGGCCTCCATCCCGATCTGCCGTTCGAGTATTTTCTCGACTTGGTGCGCGGCCTTAAGCAGCGCTGCCCTGACGTGCATTTGAAAGCATTTACGATGGTGGAGGTCGGCTACTTCGCGCGAATCGCGAAGCTCTCGATTAAAGACGTGCTCCTCGCCATGAAAGCCGCGGGCGTGGATTCATTGCCCGGCGGCGGCGCCGAAATTTTTCACCCGCGCGTGCGAAAAATCATCTGCGATCACAAGACCAGTGGTCAACAGTGGCTTAACATCGCGCGCATCGCCCACCAGACCGGATTTCGCTCTAATGCCACAATGCTGTACGGCCATATCGAAACCGAGGAAGAGCGCGTCGATCACCTGCTCGCGCTCCGTTCCCTGCAGGATGAAACGAAAGGCTTCGTTGCCTTCATCCCGCTCGCGTTCCACCCGGAAAATACTGCCCTGTCGCACCTGCCAAAAACCTCAGGCTTTGCCGACCTGAAAAACATCGCGGTCGCGCGCCTGCTGCTCGACAATTTCGATCACATCAAGGCTTATTGGATCATGCTTACGCCGCGCATTGCCCAAATTGCCCTGCGTTTCGGCGCGAATGATCTCGATGGGACCGTTGTTGAAGAAAAGATCTATCACGATGCAGGCGCGACCACCGAACAGTTCACTTCACGCGCCGAACTCGAACGACTGATCCGCGCCGCTGGCCGCGTCCCCGTCGAGCGCGACACTCTGTACCGGCCTGTGGACCGGTCGCGGATGCCGCCCCCTGCAGCACCTTCGGAAGCTAGCCTCTCGATCATCGTCTAGCGAAGTTCGTCTAGCGAGACTCGCTCTGCCCCGGCGTTTTGCAGATTCGGGAATGGCAATCCCAGAGTGTTTCGGATCGGGAAAGTTCTAGTTCTGCATCCGTTGCTCCCTCTACGCAATACCCACATTCTTCACCACATCCATTTTGCTGTGAATGGCCGTATCGGTGCATGAGTCAGAAACGGAACATGTTTACTGCTCATGTGCTGTGTAGGTCATGCCGATAGGAAACAACAATAGCGACCCCGTCCGGACGGACCGAAGCATCAGTTCTGGCGCGTCTCTCATGGACGATCGCCGCGAAACAGAGCGCTTCCCGTTTTCGGCGTTCGCGGAAATTATCGATTGCGCTTCCAAGAGCAGACTGCCGGTTCGGATCGCCGATGTCAGCCGCAACGGGTGTTACGTGGACTCGATAAACGTGCTCCCCGTCGGCACATCGGTGCACATCGCCATACAGCACGCCGGCTCAGTGCTCGAGATTGCAGCCACGGTCATTAATTCGTTGACTTCGATGGGAATGGGGCTTAGCTTTCGTGAACTTCCGCCTGAAATCACCGTCATTTTGGGGCAGTGGCTGGATGCGACAATCGCGCCGCCGGCCACGATCAGCAGCGTCCTGGGGGCCGCAGCACAACCCGTCCCTGCGACTGCGGTTACGTCCGGCGTGCTAAGCACCCTGATCAAAATAATGCTTACCAAGAAATTGTTGAGCGAATCGGAGTGCAGCTCTCTGCTGGAAAACCTTCAGCCCTGAAAGGCACGGGCAGTCTGCCATGAAAAAACAAAAGCTTGGAGAGGTCCTCCGCGATCGCGGACAGATCTCGCTCACCGAACTGGCGCAAGCCGTTGCCGATCAGGTGGGAAAGATCGTTCCCCTGGGTGAGCTGTTACTCGAACGTGGCCTCGTCGACAAAAAGGACCTGGTATGCGCTTTAGAGGCCGTCACTCATGTCCGGTATGTGGATTGCACAGCGCTCACGCCCGCGCAGGCGGTGCTGAACAAATTGCCCGCGCACATCGCGCGCAAATGTATGGCAATGCCCATTGAGCAGCAGGGTGCCGAACTTGTCGTCGTCATGGCCGACCCCCAGGATCTCGCTCTGCTCGATGAGGTCAAATTCACCGCTGCCAGTAACATTTCTCCCCGTCTCGGATTTCGCCACGAAATCATTGCCGCAATTGCCAGAGCTTATGGCGGTGACCCGGATGACTCAGCTGCCGACACATCAGCGCGAGCACAGGCACGCAAAGCGAAGAGCGAGCCCGTCGATCTGGAATTCATTTCCACCAGTTCACGACAGGCCAACCGCGAGGCCATTCAGGAAGCGCAAGCCGAACTCGTCCACAAAGTCACGCCTGCCGTCAGGATCGTCTCCGAGGTAATCCGCGCCGCAAATAGCAAACGCGCCAGTGACATTCATATCGAGCCGCAAGCTGACGGTGTCGTGGTACGGATCCGCGTCGATGGATTACTTCGCGATTTGCGGCGCGAACCGCGCAACGTACAGAACAGCCTCATCTCACGCATCAAAATCCTCGCTGATATGGACATCGCGGAGCGGCGCGCGCCCCAGGATGGGCGGTTCATGGTTCGCATCGGCACACAGAGTATCGACCTGCGCGTTTCCACTCTTCCCACGCAATACGGCGAAAAAGTAGTCATGCGGCTGCTAAATTCCGAAGCCGCCCTGCTTGAGCTCTCTGATTTGGGGATGCCTGAAGTAGTCGAGCGCTCCATGCGTGAAATTCTTTCTCACCCGCAAGGTATGCTCTTGGTCACGGGCCCTACCGGATCCGGCAAAAGCACCACGCTTTACAGCGCACTGAACCTGATTCGCAAATCGATGGTGAATATCGTGACAGTCGAAGATCCCGTCGAATACGTCTTGCCGGGTATTAACCAGGTGCAGGTAAATGTGAAGGCGGGCTTCAGCTTCGCGTCTTCCCTGCGTTCAATTCTTCGTCAGGACCCCAACGTGATCATGATCGGGGAAATTCGTGACAAAGAAACCGCCGAAATCGCGATGAAGTCCGCGCAAACCGGGCATCTGGTGCTTTCCACTTTGCATACCAACGACAGCGTTTCCGCCGTAGCCCGTTTGCTCGATCTCGGCATCCCTGGTTTCCTGATCTCATCGTCCATCACCGCAATCTTTGCGCAGCGCCTGCTGCGCCGGTTGTGCACTTGCAGCCGAACCGTTCCGGTTTCCCCGGAAGATCAGGCACGATTTGCCGCAAACGGAAAGTTTCCGCCACTCGAGAGGATGGCCATTCCCGTCGGGTGCGAGCTCTGTGACAGCACAGGCTATCGCGGGCGGATTGGTGTCTACGAGTTGCTGCCGTTCGACGACTTCGTTCGGGAAACAATCCGCGGCGGCACACCGAGTGAATCGCTGCGCGGCGCGCTACGAACAATCGGTGTCCGCCTGATGCAGGACGACGCCATGGAAAAAATCCGCGAGGGCATCACTTCTATCGAGGAATTGGATCGCGTCGTGCCTCGGCAGACCACCAGTTCGCTGCAATGCACCGACTGTCTCGGACTGATTATGCCCTCATTTAAGTACTGCCCGCATTGCGGCGCGTCGGCCAAAAAGACGTGGGTGCCCACCGGACCTGCCGAGCCGCCGAAGGGCGCCTCTCGACCGAAACCGGCCGCTCGCGTCAGCATACCCGACGAGCCCACCCTCACTCATTAACCGGCGCCTGCGGCATACCGCGCGCCTTTTACCGTTCCGCCTATCCGGGTTGCTGTCGCATCCAAGTAGGAGAGAACGCGCGTTCCGCGTTACAATGGTTCGATTTTCCGCCGTGCTTTTGCCGGCTGTGAACGTTGGACGAACAACTGAAGACATGAACCCCTGGATGCAGCTCCGCAGCATAGCTTTGTTGGCCGCGCAAACCCCGCTGCAAAAATATTGGTCCGGGCTCGCCGACTCAGGGCGCAATCCGTTTCGCGGACTCTATCACTTCAATGCTTTCGATCTGGCCATCATCATTCCTTATTTCCTCGTCTTGGGGATCCTGGCCACATATGGACTGCACCGCTATTGGCTCGTCTATCTTTATGTGAAACATAGGGATAACGTTCCGGCGCAGCCGCCCGATCCGGTCGCTTGGCCCAGGGTCACTGTCCAGCTCCCCGTCTACAACGAGCGCTACGTCATCGAGCGCCTCGTCGAGGCTATATCCCGGTTCGATTATCCTCACGAGTTACTGGAGATCCAGTTACTCGACGACTCCACCGATGAAACTCAGCAGGTCGCGCGCTCGTGCGTCGAACGCCACCGGGCGCTTGGCATCAATATCCGTTATCTCCATCGCGATAACCGCAGAGGCTTCAAGGCGGGCGCGCTTGAGGAGGGGTTAAACTCCGCCAGCGGCGAATATATTGCAATTTTCGATGCCGATTTTGTTCCCGGTCCTGATTTCCTTCGGCGCACAATTCCCTACTTTGCTGATTCGGGAATTGGCATGGTGCAGGCACGCTGGACGTATCTCAATCGCGGCTACTCCGCGCTCACCGAAGTGGAAAGCATTCTGCTCGACGGCCACTTCGTCATTGAGCATGGCGCCCGCGCGCGCAGCGGCCGCTTCTTCAATTTCAACGGCACTGCAGGAGTCTGGCGCCGCTCCACTATCGCGGACTCGGGCGGCTGGCAGCACGATACCCTCACTGAGGACACCGATCTTTCCTATCGAGCCCAGTTACGCGGCTGGCGCTTCCTGTACTTGCCCGGCGTCGAGTGCCTCTCCGAACTGCCCGTCGAGATGAACGCGTTCAAGTCGCAGCAGGCGCGTTGGGCCAAGGGGCTGCTGCAGACGGGCAAAAAAATTCTGCCAACCGTCTTCCGCGCGAACGTTCCCGCGGACACCAAGATGGAAGCCGTCTTCCACCTGACCGCGGGCATCAGTTATCCGCTGATGGTCATTCTCTCTACACTGCTGCTGCCGGCGATGATTGTGCGGTTTTCGCAGGGCTGGTTTCAGATGCTGCTGATCGACCTTCCGCTATTCCTCGCGTCCAGTTGCTCGATCTCGGGCTTCTATCTCGCCGCGCAGCGTGCGCTCTATCCGGACCGCTGGCGGCGGTGCATCCTTTATCTCCCGTTCGTGATGGCCGTTGGCATCGGGCTGTCGGTGCGTAACGCAAAAGCCGTGCTCGAAGCGCTCTTCGGCATGAAATCGGACTTCGTGCGCACGCCGAAATTCAATATCGCTGGTGGATCCGGCAGTTGGAGCCGTAAGCGCTATCGCAACCGTGCCGGCTGGATGCCTTATTTCGAAATTCTCCTGGGCCTTTATTTCGCGGGCACCGTGTGGTATTCCATCCTCAACGAAAATTACGCCACTGTTCCGTTTCTGATTTTATTTGTCTGGGGGTATCTCTACAGCGGCTCCATGTCGCTCGCCCAGCATCAATTCGAACGGCTTCGCTTCCGTGTAGCACCTCGAGCGTTGCCGGCTGAAGAGTCTGGCGTTGCTGCCGCCGGAGGGCCGAGCTTTTGACCGCTTGGCTCCTGCCGAGAATTGATCGAATCTTTTCCGGCGACCGAACGTCTGATAGCAGGGCTTCACCCGTAAACGGCCTGCCGCTTAATCCAGATAAATGAAGCTCGTTTCGCTCAATGTCGGACTGCCGCGTGATGCGCTCTGGCACGACGAGCTCGTCACCACCGGCATTTTCAAAGAGCCGGTCCACAGCCGCCTCACACTTCGTACCCTCAATCTCGACGGTGACCGCCAGGCTGATCTCAGCGTGCACGGCGGCATGTACAAAGCCGTGTACTGCTACCCAGTCGAACATTACCCTTGGTGGAAGAAGGAACTCGGCCGCGACGACTTGCCTCTCGCAATTTTTGGCGAAAATTTCACCTCACAAGGCTTGCTGGAATCGAGCGTTCACATCGGTGACTGCTTTGCCGTCGGCTCGGCGGAGGTGACGGTCACACAACCGCGACTCCCCTGTTACAAGCTCGGTTTGCGTTTCGGTTCCGACGGGATGGTGAAGCGCTTTTTCAGTAGCGGGCGGAGCGGCTTTTATCTCGCCGTAACCCGTGAAGGAGAGGTAGGCGCGGGCGACTCAATCGAACTTGTCTCTTCTGAGCCGGACGCAGTCAGCGTCGCCGAAGTGAATCGCCTCTACGCAGCGCATGCTTTTTCTGCATCCGACGCCGCCACCGTCCAGCGGCTCCTCCACGTCCAGGCATTTCCCGAAGCATGGAAACGTGACTTCGGCCAACGGCTGCAGGGCGGCAACTCCTGACACGAGTTCCGCCCCGCGATTCGAATGCGGCTCACTCCGCCGGTGACGAGTTCAGGTTTCCTCCGCCATGCACCGTCTTGTCGATCGGGCAATACGTTGGCGGTTCCGTGTTATCCACGCGGTGCCGCACAGGATTGGTCGTCTTCAGATAAGCGTAAATCGCCCGCAGATCCTGATCCGTCATGTGCCGGTACGTTTCCCATGGCATGATCTGTTTTAGTTCACGCGCGCCCACATAGCCGGTGCGCAGCGTGTTCACAAACCGCTCTTCGTCGTAGTACGGAATGCCCGAAGGATCCGGCGTCAGGTTCTGGCTCGACACCCTTCCCCATGCGCCTTCAAGAATCTGACCGCCAGACAGGTCTCGTCCAGCGACAGGCACGCCTTTTACTTGCGGGGTATGGCAATCGCGGCACGATGCCGCATTGACCAGAAACGCGCCACGTTTCACGGGATTCGACAGATCGGGTTCTCCCACCGGCGCCGTAACGGGCTGCGGAAATGCCCGCATCAGATAGTTCAACGGAAACGCAACCTCGGTTTTTGGTAACACGTTTTTCACCGGCTGTAGCGTGCGCAGATACACAACGATTGACGCGACGTCTTCGTCGGGCAGGCTCCGGAAATTTTGGTACGGCATCATTGGGAACAGCGCTCTGCCATCGTGTCCGATACCCTCGCGGATCGCGCGTGCGATTGCGTCATCGCTCCACGTTCCTGCGCCCGTTTCGGCATCGGGTGTTAGGTTTGGCGCTACGATGCGTCCGGGCAGGCCCTGCAGCATCGTGCTCATCTCCTGCCCGGCTCCGTATTTACCCGGCAGTATGGGCGCGTCGTGCTTTGTCCAGTCGTGCGCCGAGTGGCAATCCATGCACCCTGCCACCGCTTCCACCAGGTATCTGCCCCGCGCTTGGCGTTCCGCCGTTCGCGCGAATGTGCGATTCGTCAGCGCGCGCGTTTTCGGCCCAATCAGCGGCCGCCATCCAGCGGTCACGCTGATTCCCATGACCAGCATTACAGCCGTCACCGCGGCTGCAAACATTGCTTTCCGACGCCAGCCTTTCACGATCGTGTCTCCTTTCTGTGCGCAACCATGCTTTATATGAAAATACCTGCCGTTCTAAACGAGCACGCCCTCGCGCTCGTTCGCAGGCCGCCGTTCCGCGCCAACCAACCGTAGCGCCGCCTGCGCGATCGCATCCGCCTGTGGCACGAAAGCCTGCTCCAGCGGAAAGCTTGCTGGCGCCGGCGCATCCGGTCCGGTCAATCGCACTACTGGCGCGCGCAGTGACGCGAATTCCTTCTCCGCAACAATCGCCGCGACTTCAGCCCCTACGCCGCACATGCGGCTGGCTTCATGCACTACGATTACGCGTCCGGTCTTGCGCGCCGACGCGAGGATCGTCTCTTCGTCCAGCGGCTTCAGGCTGCGCAGGTCGATTACCTCGGCGGAAATTCCTGCCTCGTCCAGCTGCGCCGCTGCCTTCCCGCACGTGTGCGCCGTCTTGCCGTATGAGATCAGCGTTACGTCCGAGCCTTCCCGCCGCACCGCGGCCTTCCCAAGCGGTACGATTTCGTCGCCTTCGGCAACCTCCCCCGGCTCGAATCCAAGCGCGATGTCGATGAAAAACATCACGGGGTTATCGTCTCGGATAGCCGCCTTTAGCAGCCCTTTGAAGTCGGCCGCGACAGACGGCATCACAACCTTCACTCCCGGCGCATGGACGAACCATGCTTCATTATTGTGGTTATGTTGCGCGCCTACGCCCCACCCGGCGCCCGTCATTGCCATCACCACCAGCGGAAATGAGAACTGCCCTCCCGACATGTATCGCAACTTCCCGGCGCTGTTGACGATCTCCTCCATTGAATAGCAGAGGAATGGCGCGAATAGCAGATCGATCACCGGCCGAAGTCCTGTTGCGGCCGCGCCGGCCGCCGTTCCCGCGATGATTCCTTCCGCCAGCGGCGTGTTGCGCACGCGCTTCGCGCCAAACTCGCGCGCCAGGTCGTACCGCTTGGTCGCCACTCCTTCGCCGAATGTGATTACACGCGGATCGCGCCGCATCTCCTCCGCCAGAGCCTGACTGATCGCATCGTTCACCGTAACTTGTGCCATCGGAATCTCTCCTTTTTGAATTTCGTGTCTCGATTTCGTGCTCAAACTTCAGGCATAAACGTGGGTCGTAAGTTCGGACATCTCGGGATAAGGAGAAGTGGTCGCGAAGCTTACTGCTGCATCCATCGTCGCCGCCACCCGGGCTTCCATGCTGGCGACGTCTTGCGTCGTGATTGCGCCTTCGCGCAGCAGCCGTTCGCGATAGCCGCTGATTGGGTCTTTCGCCGCCCACGCAGCAAGTTCGGCGCGATCCACATATGCCTGCTCATCAGCTTCCATGTGCCCGTGCATGCGATAGGTGTAGGTCTCAAGGAAATAAGGTTTGCGCGTTGTTCGCACTTTTTCCGCCGCTATCCGTGCTGCTTGGTGCACCGCAGCAACGTCGTTCCCGTCCACGGTTACCGCGTCCATCCCGTACTTCTCAGCCCACGTGTTCATGCGGTCTGTCAGCATGGTTTCCCGCCGGTGTACAAACGCCTGCCACTGGTTGTTCTCGCACACGTAAAGCACCGGCAAATTCCAAGCCGCCGCCAGATTCAGCGATTCGTGAAAAATGCCTTCCGTCGCAGCGCCGTCGCCGAAAAACACGACCACAATCCCATTACGTCCAAGCTGCTCCTGCGAAAGCGCGACTCCGGTCGCGAGCGAGAGTTCGCCGCCCACAATCGTCGAAGTCAGCACGATGCCCAGATCCTTCACCGAAATGTGTAGCGATCCGCTCTTCCCCTTGCAGTACCCCGTGCTCTTGCCCATGACCTCGGCCAGCATCCGCGACGGGTCCGCGCCACGCGCGATCAGGTGCCCCGCGCTGCGGTGGTTGGTCAGAATCAGGTCCTCCGCACTGAGTGCGTGAACCACGCCGGCCGCCGAAGCTTCCTGCCCCACAGACGTGCACACCATCTTGATTCCGATTTCAGGCAGCTTTGTTTCGTATGCGCGGATCAGCATCATCGTTTCCAGCAGCTTCGCCGGACTCACCGCGGTCTCTCCCGAACTTTTCTTCTGCGCGTTTGCCATTTCGTTCCTCCCGGATTCAACTTCCATTGTTCCGTCGACGTGTCGCAGTAAACCATGACCGCAAAACCCTGTGTGGGTCTTACGAAACTGTTAAGGAGGGTTTAAGAATCTTTTACGAAGTGGAGGTGTAACCCGGAACGATCATTTTGAGGCAGGAATAAGTGCTAAGAGGTGTGACCAGAACTGGTTATCGTCCAGCCCCAGCACGAATCTGGACCAACTCGAGGGGGCGCGTCACGGCCATGCTGAAGCGGCCGCGTGCCGTCTTTTCAATCTGGATATCGCCAGTGCGCTCCGCCAACCTGCGGCGCAGCAGCACGAGCCGCGCCTCCAGATTATCTCCAATGTCCGGCAGTTGGATGCGGGGATCGAGCCGCAGTTCGCGATTGCTGAATGCTGTCCGCTTCTTTTCCGAATAATCGCAGAGCAGCGCCCACAAAATGTTGCCCGCGACGCCTTTGATAAGGTAATCATCCCCAAGGAACACCGTGTCATCCTCGGGATAATGCCTCACCAGAAGTGGCGAACCGCTGCGGGATGCCAATCCCCCGTTGTGTTCTTTCGCCTTCAAACTGCGTTGCCTGGCGCCACCCACCCCACCGCCACGCGGCGGCTCCTCCGGCTCGTTTTCTGACATTTCCTGCATCGCATGAATCGCCACACCCAGCTGTCCCGCGAGCGACACAAGCGCGTCTTCGTCGTCGTATCCGAAGCGCAGGTCCTCCGAGCTTTCCGCAAATAACACACCAAGCAGTCGTCCCATGGCCATGATCGGCACGGCGATTTGGCTCCGCGAGTCCTTCAGGCCCGGCAGCGGTATCTCGCGTTCGAGAATTACCGACATACCGTCCGCTTCAATGTGGCGGCGGATCGCCTGCGCGTAGCTGTATTCCGCCGACCAGTACCCGATTCGAATCGGCGTGCGCTCGCGCGCGGACACGCCGATTACGCCGTCACCCACCGCGATTTCTGACCCCACGCCCGACTGCTCGTATCCGAGACTCGCCACCGCGTACAGCTTGCCGTTCGGTCCGTCCAGCATCAGCAGCATCGAGTTTCGAATGCCGAACGTCTGTTCGAGTGTGGCCAGCGTTTCTTGAAATAGCGTCTCCAGGTCCGCGCACCCGCGGATGCGCTCGGAAGCCATGCGCAGCGCGGACAATCGGTTTCGCGCCGGTTGCGGCATCAGACTCTTGCCCTTAACTCGTTCGACCTCCAGAACACGATAAATGTCGGAGCCGCGCAGCTTGAATACGTCCGCCATACCCGAATGCGATGCGATCCCCGCCAGCTTCGCCTTCATCCGTTCGAATACGGGACCGGATGTTTCCGTCCGCAGGTATTGCATCAGAATCCGGTATCGCTCCGCCGTAAGTGGATGGATGACGAGTACCTGTGCGTGCGGGTTTTGCAAAATGTTTGCGCGCGTCTTGTTGAAAAATTGGTATGACGTCGCCACGTGCTCATCGTCCACGTACTCCACCTGCGAGAGCACGGTAACGTTGGGCACCCCTTCGGCCGAACACGTTGCTATCGTCCCGGGGATAATTCCGTCCAGGCATTCGCGGATAGAATCAATTCGAATCGTCATCTCGTGCCTCGCGCCATCTCGGGAGCCGATTCGATGGCTCGCCCCGCCTTCGGCCCCGGCGTTTGCGAAAACGCCGCCTCTGGCGTAAACGTAACCGCAAAATACTCTTCCGTCTCCGGCGTCACGAGCGCCTCAATTGCCGGCGGCGGATATCCTAGCTTCCCGAGCTCTTCGACGAAGGCCTTGCGGTAGGAAGCGATAACTTTGACGTCGCTCTTCAGCACCTTTTCGACTTTTGCATCCGAGCCCTTTAGCTGCACTGCATGATGAGTGGGCGCCGAGGTCAATACCACCGCAATGCATCCATTTGCCTCGATGTCCGCGCGCATTCGGTGAGCGTCGGCCGCGGAGAAAAAGAGTGTTACCCGGCGCAGGTCCTCTGATACTCGCTTCCCCAGCGCGCGAGTGACAAATGGCACGTTCTGCGCGCCCCGCGAGGCTGCCACAATCGATAGCGGCTCCAGCCGGAGCAGGGCGGCTTCCGGCTCGCCTAATCTGTACGCCAACTCCTTCGGCATAGACGCATTCTACCAAGCCGCTATACGTCGTGCTAAGGCGCGCAGACCAGCTTCGGAGAGGATTCTACGGACTAGGACAACGGCAACTTTATATTTACAATGGCCGCACTTTGCCCGTCGTTTCTGTTTGAACTCGGGCGCTTTTTCGAATCGGAGGGAGAAAAATAAATGACTTCCAGGCTCAAGTGGACCGCGGCTTTCGTGTTTCTCGGCTTCCTCGTCGTCATCACCAAGGCCCAGACGCAGACGGGCGTCTCTACTCAAACCCGCAGCGCCTCGCCGCACCCCGTGATGATTACCCGACTCTTCACCGGCCCCGACGGCCTAACCCATGCAGAGGATATCGAGGCGAAGTTCGATGCGAAGGACATCTACCGCATGGTCCAGATTAACGGCGGAGAACTCCACCGCTACTCCCCCGGCTACGTCAACGACTGGCACCCCGCCCCGCGCCGCCAGTACGTCATCACCTTGAGCGGTCGCGGTGAAGTCGAACTTGCAGGCGGCAAGAAACTTGCCCTCACGCCTGGCCACATCGAGCTTGCGGAAGACACGACCGGTAAAGGCCACATCACCCGTGTGATTGGAAACGAGGACCGAGTCACTATTCAGCTGCCCGTCGATCCCGCCGCCCCCCGTTGATCTTATTCTGCGCGGCAGCGGTCGATTCGAAACTGCTGCCGCGCAAAAGTTGTTACCCGCCCCTATATCTGCTGCTGCTTGGGTGGTCTGCAGTCCGCTCTTTTAACAGTTGAATACTAGTAACCTTTGTGTTATCATACGCGGATGGTGCGTTCCTCGCCTATCGCAGCTCCTGCGGCATTGGTTCAAAAACACCGGAAAGCCCGCTCTCCCCGCTCGCAATCGCTAACCTTTCTGGAATCCTTGTGCATCTGCGTGGCGCAAGCCCCCTCGAATCACATGCTTATGAAAAACACCCCGGGGGGGAGGGCGGCCGCCGCAACTTACCTCATGCATCACTTGAAGTCGTAAGTTTGCTGTATTGCAGGCTTTTACGCGATTTGCGGAGAATAGCTCATGGCTCACGTCACATGGCAAGGCACCATGACATTCGGGATGGTCTCGATCCCCATCAAGATGTTCACCGCCGCGCGACCGCAGCGCACATCTTTTCACCAACTCCACACAGTCTGCCATACGCGGCTCAAGCAGCCGCTCTTCTGCCCTCATTGCGACCGCATTGTGCCGCGCGACGAGGTCGTGAAAGGGTATGAATACGAACCGGGCAAGTATGCCCTGATCGAAAGCTCCGAAATCAAACGGATCATGCCGCGTTCCGGGAAAGCCATGGAGATCCTCGCCTTTGTTCCCGAGGATCAGGTGGACCCCATCTACTTTGAGGATTCATTCCTCTCTGTGCCGCAAGCCGAAGGCCGAAAAGGGTACGCCCTGCTGCTGCGCGCTCTCGAACAGACTCACATGGTGGGTATCGCGAAGGTCGACATGCACCAGCGCGAATACACCATGTTCATTCGCCCGCGAGATCATGGCCTGACGCTGCACACGATGTACTACGAAAATGAAATCGCAAAAGTAGAGGAATACGGAAAGGCTGATGGCTCCAATCTGCGGCCGCAGGAAGTAAAACTCGCCGAACAGTTGGTCAAAACACTCGCGGAAGACTTCAAACCTGAGCAGTACCACGACACATATCAAGAGCAGCTCAAGGCTCTGGTCGAAGCCAAGCTGCAAGGCAAAGAGATTGTTGCCGAAGCTCCCGCGCCCACACCGGGCAAAGTCGTCGACATCATGGACGCACTCAAACGCAGCCTTGCCAGAAGCGAAAAACGAAAGCCGGCGCCCCGTCCAGCGGCTGGCGCTGCGAACCGCCGCCATAAACACAAAGCCGCGAGCTGATCGCCCGCGGCTTTGTGCCCAACTGGGTGAAAACTTTTTGGGACGCTTTTATGTAACGTGCGAGCGGCCGCGGTCCATCGCGAGAATCGCGATGCCTCCCGCCAGAGCCAGCACGCCGAGCACCGGCGAAAGTGGAATGCTCTTGTGCTCAGTCTTTGTTGCTTCGATGGGCCCGATATCTAGAACTTTTTTATGGGTCGTGTAGCTGATGCCTCCGACCGTCAACGCTATTACTCCTACGACGATCAACAAGACCGCAATCAGGGTTCCAGGTCTCATAACTGAACCTCCACGGCGACGTAATGTGCGTTGTACGGGGTCGAGTTTGCGGCTAATGACGGCTTGCTGCCATACTTGGTTCGCCGCATACGAAGCGACGGAAGCTGTGTACACGGAACCACGTGATTTCGATGTTCGCACCGGGTTCCGGAGCAGCTCTGGCGCGAATCGGTGTAGGATTTGAAGGCGCGACGTGCGTTCATCATCAGTGCACGGATTCCAGCGCGCTCTCTTTAAGAGGACAGATGAAAACGTCGACTTCCCTGCTAATCGCGCTAGTGCTGTGCATCGTCACTAGCGGGTGTAAGAAAACCGCGGACAACTCCGCGAATACCGCACAAACGGCGGCTCAGAATACGTCTCCGACTCCGACGCCTGCAAGCCCCGCGCCTGGGAGCCCCGCGACACCTGCGAGCCCTTCCGCCGAAGCTGACATTCGCGCCGCTATCGGCGCTCACCTGGCGCAGAAAAGCAATCTCAACCTGAAGGCATTCGATACCAACGTTACAAAGGTCACTTTGCAGGGTGATCGCGCCGAGGCTCATGTCAGCTTTGAGTTGAAGAACGGTCCCGGAGCAATGCAGATGCTCTATCACCTCCAGAAAGGTGCTGCGGGCTGGAAAGTTTTGGACAGCGCGCCGGACCAAAGCGACCTTTCTCATCCACCGACGGAACACGGCACGAGCGGTGGCACAACTGCTACGCCGGGGGCGAACCGGTCCCTCTCGGACACTCTGAGGAGCTTCAAGGAATCAGGAGCGTCCGGCAGCGCACAGAATTCTCCATCCTCCGGGAAGTGATTGGCTGGCGGTGATCTCCAGCAGCACCAAACCTGCGTTGCATTCGGCAGCTTCTTTGTCTCGGCTGTTTCGTACGGACATCACTGCCTGCACGAATTCACACGTCAACTTCAATTACCTGCCTGTGACAACTCGCGGGTTAGAGCGGTGTTTGCTCCATCTGGCGTGCCATGTCTCGGCCAATGCCGGAAAAATCCTGCAGTATCTCCTGGCTGCGCGCCAAGGCAGCCTGTACATGAGGCAGCACGTTCTCAGCTCCGACATGCTTCAAGAAATCTGAGCCCGATATGAGCCGCGATGGCTGATCCCGGGCGCCACATAAGAGAACGATTCGGCCCGTCTTACGCAACCGATCCGAGAACTGCTCAAGAGCATGAATCCCTGTGGCGTCGAGAGCGGTCATATTCCTCAATCGAAGGATGACGACGTCCCCGAGACGGTTCAGGTCCTTTGTCGCTTCGGCCAATTTGTCGGTTGTGCCAAACAGAAAGGGACCGTGAATGCGGAGAATCGTGACATTCGAGGGGATGTCCTTGTCCTGAAGAATGTGCGCCTGTCCATCCTGCAGGTACTCGGGAGTGACGGCTGCCACGGTGGTCGTCTCGGAAACGCGACGAATATAGAGCAGCGCCGCGAGCGCCATCCCAACGCCGACCGCAACTGTAAGATCAGCCAGGACAGTCAGGGCGAATGTGGTTATCCAGACGGAGATATCTGTTTTCGACAGACGAAGAATCGCGCCGATCTCCCGCCACTCACCCATGTTGTAGGCAACCACGAACAGCACCGCCGCCAAGCTGGCCAATGGAACAAAACGCGCCAGCGGAGCCGCCACCAAGAGAATTCCAAGCAGGGTCAACGCATGCACCATTCCCGCGATTGGTGTTTGGGCGCCTGAACGAATGTTCGTGGCCGTGCGGGCAATCGCGCCAGTTGCGGGTATCCCTCCGAACATTGGGGAAAAAATGTTTGCTACGCCCTGCGCGACAAGCTCCAAATTGGATTTGTGGTGATCCCCGCTCATGCTGTCGGCGACTACAGCTGAGAGCAAACTTTCGACTGCTGCCAGGAGCGCGACCGTGAAGGCCGAGGGAAGCAGCGGAAGAATGTTCGAGGCATGGAATGCAGGGACGGCAAAATGAGGAAAGCCGCGAGGAATTCCCCCAAATTTGCTACCAATCGTTTCAATATCCAAGTGGAAGCCAACGACAACAGCGGTTGCCAAAACCAGTGCGACGATAGATCCCGGAATCCGCTTCGTTATTCGCGGCATGAACAGGATCACAGCGAGTGAAGTCGCCGCTGTCGCGACTGTCTGCCATCGGACGGTGCCGACGTAGTGCATCAACATCGACATGCGAGGCAGGAAATCGCTTGGGACCACGGGCGTCGTTAGTCCAAGGAAGTCCTTGATCTGTGTGGATGCAATGAGCAGCGCGATGCCGTTGGTAAAGCCAATTGTGACAGGCCGGGGAATAAATTTGACGGCGGTCCCCAACCCAGTAAAGCCCATGACGAGTAGCAGAACGCCGGCCATCATTCCGACGAGTGCGAGCCCGGAGAGTCCAAATTTTAGAACAATGCCAGCGACGATCACGACAAATGCACCGGTTGGGCCGCCGATCTGAACGCGCGAACCACCCAGGGCGGAGATGAGAAATCCAGCAATGACGGCTGTATACAGGCCTGCCTGCGGAGAGACGCCAGACGCTATGGCGAAAGCCATCGCGAGAGGCAGCGCGACCAAGCCAACCGTCATGCCGGCTACCAAATCGTGCGTGAATTGCCTGAGTGTGTAACCACGCAAGCACTCGACGGATCGCGGGACCCACTGTTCGTACACAGTCATCGTGCCCTCGCGCGAGGCTTGTCCATTTCCCCGAGCATCGCCAGCGCCTCTTTGAGATGCGCATGAAAATAGGTGCGCATCAGGTTCAGGACCTTGGTGATGATTGGGTCGCGAACCGAGTAAAACACCTGGTTGCCAGCCTTGCGGTTCGACACCAGCTGTTTAGCGCGCAGGATCGCAAGGTGCTGCGATGCATTGGCCTGTCCGATCCCAAGCTTCGCAATGAGAACTCCGGCGGAAAGCTCGCCTTCGCTGAGTAACTCAAGAATTGCGATACGCGTCGGATGAGCGAGGGCCTGAAAAATGTCGGCTTTGAATCTTCGCAGTGCGTCTTGCATGCTGGGTATATTAGCATATTCTTATATGCTTAGGAGGCCCGAGTTGAGTCGAGGGTGTGCAGAGGTGTGAGGCGTTTAGCGGGGGGTGACTCTTACGGATAATTCCAGCAGGCAAAGGCCGAAGCGCCACCGTCGGGTATCAGACAGTTCACAAAGTCCACAACGTCAAATTCAGTCCAGGACGATGGAGGCTAGATAAACCTGCCGGCGAGCGAACGCTGAAGTCCTGGCTTACGTTTTTTCGGCGTGCACCTGCGATCCGCGAAGCCGTCGTGATTCGTTTCTTTTTCGGTTTGCTGAGGCTTCTTGATGGTTGCGCCGGCATTGGTGATGAGGGTTTGCGAAAGCTCGTGGAGCGTCGTTCTTCGCTTCCTGCTCTCGCGCTGTAATGCGAGATAAGCACCTTGTTCCGTTATGCCGAGCTGTTCTTGAAGGAGAGCCTGAGCTCGCCGAACACTCTTGCGAGTCTCAGCTTTGTCGATCAGCTCACGAATCTGCCGTTCTAATGCCGAAATATATGTTTCGGCAAAAATTATCGCACCTACGGAGGAGATCAGGCTTATTTCACGGTTGCTGTATTCTGTCGTTTCTTTCTGCAGGTTAATCACGAGAGCTGTTAAAGCTCCACAAGCGTGAACGGGGAACAATGCAACGGATGAATACGTTTCCGTGGCTTCCATAGGGACAAACAGATTAAATAGAGGACCGTCCGCACATAAAGCGCCGGACGTGCTATATCCGCTATGCAAGTTCGTAAAATCGGCCAACGGAATTCGTGACGGCAAACCAGCAGAACCTGCGGCGCGGGAATGAAGCACAAGAGTCTGATCCTTGATTACATAAAGAAAACAGCTATCGCTCCGAGTGAGCGTTGCGGAGAACCCCACAAACGCGTCGTGCAAGTTCGTAACGTGGAGTTCTCTGTCACGCTGGCCTGTTGTTCGAGATTCTCGTTTCTGCTCCGGGACCCACGATTCCGGCAACAGATCAGCTAAGGAGTACGTACCTGTCATAGCTAAGCCTAGAGAGCAGCAACGCCTCGCTCGAGATTCCGGATCCGAATGGCATCGCTGACTTTGTACATGAAGATCTTCCCATCCCCGATCCTGCCGGTGGCTGCTGCCTTGGTGATTGCGTCCACCGCCTTTTCGACAATCTCGTCACTCAGTACCATTTCGATCTTTATTTTCGGAAGCAAATCGATATCGTATTCGTGGCCGCGATACGTCTCTGTGTGTCCCTTCTGCCTTCCATGGCCACGCACTTCGCACGCGGTCATGCCGTCGATTCCGATATCCGCAAGAGCCTGCTTTACGGAATCGAACTTGGACGGTTGAACAATGGCTTCTATCTTGGTCATCATCGTCGTGTCGCCTCCAGAAGTATTGAATTACCTGAACCTTACCCGCTTGTCGCCAGGTTGCAATTGTGCCCGACGACAAGCGGTTTCACACAGTGGGCCGTTAACGATCTGTTGTGAGCTTACTGACGCTCGTGGAACCCATCGATTTGGGCACGGTTGCCGATGCCTTTGCCGCGGAATGAGAAAGAGTAAGCAATCCCGTCGGAGCCGCGAAGGGTGAGATTTCATATTCCGGATAGGCCGAAATACCGTGTTCGTGAAGATCCATACCATACAGTTCTGCCTCAGGCGCGAGGCGGAGTTTGCCAGCTGCGTTAATGGCTAACATCACCACCATCGCTGCCGAAAAGGTTGCTACGGTTACAGCCGCACTACCGATAGCTTGCGCCAGCAGTAACTGCGTACCACCACCGTAAAACAATCCTTTCAACGGGGAAGAATTGTCGGCGGCAAACGGGCCAGTGGCGCCGTACTTACCAACAGCAAACAGCCCGAGTGACAGGGTGCCCCAGATACCGTTGAGGCCATGCACTGGCACCGCACCGATGGGGTCGTCAATTCTAAACCACTCAAGAAGGTCCGTTCCCAAGATGACGAGTACACCTGCAACGCCACCAATGAGAATCGACCCGGTGGGACTCACCCAGTAGCATGGACACGTGATCGCAACAAGTCCGGCGAGGAAGCCGTTAGTCGTGTAGCCCGCATCCCATTTAGTCATCTTCATATAGCCCCACAGGATGGAAGTCAGTCCTCCCGCGCAGGCGGCTAATGTGGTGTTCGCAGCGACCCGTCCGATGCCTTCGAAATCCATTGCGGAAAGGGTGCTCCCAGGATTGAAGCCGTACCAGCCGAACCACAAAATCAGACCACCGCTGATCGCAATCGTCAGATCGTGTGGAAGCATTGGAGCGCCGCCATCGCGAGTAAACTTGCGCCCGAGCCGAGGACCAAGCACGATTGCGCCGGCCAATGCGATGAAGCCACCGATTGTGTGAACAACCGTCGAACCGGCGAAGTCATGGAACCCGGTGCCGAGCGACGGGAAAAAATTGCCCGCGCTGCCCATGGTAGCCAGCCAGCCATCTGGACCCCATGCCCAATGACCAATGATGGGGTAGATGAAACCTGTGACGCAGAAGCTGTAGAGCAGGTCGCCGATGAAGTCGGTGCGGCCAATCATCGCACCCGAAGTGATCGTCGAGCAGGTGTCAGCAAACGCGAACTGGAACAGCCATACTGCAAGGAACGCTATGCCGGTGGTTTCGTATGTAGCGGGAGCACCCTGCAAGAAGAACCAGTGATACCCGATGAAGCCGTTACCGTGACTGAACATGAACGCGAAGCCGATCGCGTAAAACAAAATGCCGCAAAGGCAAGTGTCCACGACGCATTCAACCAGCACGTTGACAGTTTCGCGAGAACGACAAAATCCCGCCTCGAGCATGGTAAAACCGACCTGCATTCCAAATACGAGAAACGCAGCAACGAGCGTCCACATCGTATTAAGCGGATTTATGATGTCGTTTGCTTTGACTTCTGGATCAGCCGCGTACACCTGTGTGAAAAAGAGCCCAGTTGCGACTGCCATGATCAGCAGAACAAGGCCGACACCGATCAGTTTGCCGGCGAACACGGTGCCACCATAGCGACGCCATTCGGGATTCTTCATCCTGGCGCGCAAACGCGTTAGTTTTTCTGCAAAAGTTAACCTACTGCCGTTCCCTACTTTCGACATCGTTGTCTCCTTTCAGTGTGAATACGGTATGGCTAGTAAGTCCTGGCTCGTACTGTTCACTCGAACGGGTACAACCTCCCGTCGTTCATGTGAAACTGCAGGCCACAAAGACGTGCTTGCATGGCTACAGAGCGAACATCGTTCCGCAGCGCCTTCTTTCGGGTGACTGTGCCGGCGATAATGCGCTCATGCGATTGCTTGTCAGTCAGCCTGAATACGTTGATCGTGGCGGTGGTGACGTTTGGCAATGCCCGAAAGATCAAATCTCTCGCCTCGATCACGTCGTGGAGCAATTGCTCCGACTCCACCCGCTCACCAAGAGCTGGTTGGATATCGCTCGCCAAAATGTCAGAGGGATGGGCCAACCAGTCGCATTCGACCGTGTCTCCGTGCAGGTGAACGCGAAGCAACTCAAATGCGCATTGCGACAATTTCCGGTAACGAACTTGATGTCGGATAGCCCGAGCAAAATATGACATCTGGTGTAACAACTTCATGGTTGAGCACCCTTGGTATACCGAACGACCACACGGGTAGCCCGAGAGACAATCGTCCACAAGTACACACTTACTGACGTGGCGAGGACGTTGGCTCGGACGAGCCCTGAAGTAGTCCGGGGATGGCAGGTACTACGTGGTACCTGTAACGGACAGCACAGCTAAAAGAGGAAAACTTTGGCCCCTTCCCGTCATGGAGAAGAAGTCCTAAGAAATCCGTGGGTGTTGCAAGAACGGTCGAAGATTAAACGCTTAAGCGCAAGCAGGCAAACGCAAGTTTTTAATGGATCGAATCACAATTTTAAGGGAATTTCAGCTCCAGGTGTTGAATGGTCGCGTGAAGTGAACCCAGCGCCGGCGGCACGCATTTGGGTTGATTATATGCGAGAGGCTGCAAGGCGACGCTGATCATCTCCTCCACCAAACTTCTTGTTATCGAGCGCGCCGCGTATCTGATTCAAAAAGTTGACTCCCCGGGCAGGACTCGAACCTGCAACATTTCGGATAACAGCTATTTGCTGAGTGTTTGCACCTTGTTGGAACGTAATAGCTGCGATCTTCGATCAGTTGAGTTCGCTCTAAATTTATTGTGGGGATGGCGATCGCAGCATAAGATGCAAAACGCAGATAGTCGAAACTGAAACGAATGGGGGAACCCGCTGTGTCCATCGTATGCACCCCTCGGTCGGCTCTGGTCGTCTTCTTATCTTTTTCTATTTTGTTCAGCAGCGCGGCGCAAGGAAGCATGCAGCAATATCCCGCCGCGCAGCGAGCCCAACGGCGCCCCGAGCAGAATCCCTCTGCCGCGGCTGCCGCGGGCAAGGCCAGTCTTAACTTTCCGCCCGATAGAGCTGACCCAATCGCCATGCAATGTGAACGGTTGGCTGGCCAACCTCTGGACACCCTCCGCATCGGCGATGGGGTGGGCCTCGCGCAGATCCAGGTCGAGCAGGCACTCCCGGTATGCCGAGAGGCTGCCCAGCGTCAACCGGTGCGCCCGCGCTATCAATATCTGTATGCGCGTGTGCTGATTGCGGCGAAACAATACGCCGAGGCAGTGGCTCAAGACGCATCGGCGGATCAGGCTGGATACGGCTTCGCCTCGTTCGGACTAGCGCAACTTTATGCCCAGGGACAGGGCGTATCGAAAAACGTCGGACAAGCCCAGCGCCTCTTTTTCCGTGCGGGCAACGCCGGCATAGCAGATGCCTTTGCCCAAGGTGGCGAGCTTTATTTCCAGGAAAAGCCGGTAAATTACTTTCAGGCGAAATCCTGGTTCGAACAGGCGGCTCAGGGAGGCTCGGCCGACGGTATGGCGGACCTGGGGTGGCTTTACGAATCGGGAAGTGGCGTAAACAGAGACGAGGGGAAAGCGTTGACGCTCTTCAGCGAGGCCGCCAGGCGCGGCAGCGCGGAAGGAATGTTTCGCATGGGCGTGGTCTACCATGAGGGTTTCGGGGTGCAGAAAGATCGCGCTACTGCGTGCCAGTGGTTCATTCGTGCCGCTATGTCCGACCACCCTCAGGCCGAAGAAGAAGCCGGCTTGTGTTACTACAACGGGACGGGCGTCGCGTCTGACCACGCGAAGGCATTCCAATGGTTTGCTAAAGCAGGCCAAGCTGGCCTCGCGGACGCGCAGGTTTTTACCGCGGATTTGCTGGAGCGCGGCGATGGCTGGGGTCAGGACAGCACCTACGCGGTCATGTGGTACAAGGCAGCCGCTGAGCAGGGGAACGTCTACGCGATGACTCAGCTTGGCGCGCACCTGCGAATTGGCAAAGGCGTTGCCTGGAGCGAGGCCCAGGCCATGCAATGGTTCCTCAAGGCGGCGCAGAAGGGATATGTTCCGGCCGAAACTTCCCTCGCTGTAGGCTATGAGAATGGTCTAGGCCAAGATTCCGGTCAGGGGAGGCAGGACTATCAGCAGGCTGCCTATTGGTTCAACAAAGCCGCCGATCAGAATGATGGTTACGCGCAGCTGAACCTTGGCGTGATGTACGAAAAAGGTTGGGGCGTGCCTCAAAATCTCGAGCGCGCCAAACAGCTCTATGCGCGGGCCGCCGGCAGTTCCAATCCTGCCGTCGCCAAGCTGGGCAGTGAATACTTCTCCGATGTACCCGCCTCCGCCCCGCCGGAGCGAACTCCGCAAAGATCCGTCGCCAGTTCTTCGAAAGACTCCAGCGCCTTCTGGGGCGTCGTAATCTTGGGGGTACTTGCCGCCGGTGCCGTGTCTCTGATGAGTTCCGGGGGATCGGATTCGGGGAATGCGCCCGGCTATTCTGGTCCGTCAACAGAACCTAGAAAATGGGACCCTGATTACGGGAAGTATTGCCAAACTACGGTGCAAGGTTGGGGAACATCGGAGACAAAACCGTCTTTTTGTCAGTATTAAGCGGAGCGAGGCGAACCCGCTGGGACGTAAATAACAGGCCAAAATCTATATTTGAACAATCCCTCGTCGTGCGGTTGTCGATCAGAGCGGCAGCCTTGTCATCGTTGCCGAGACGCCTGAATTGCCTTAGCAAAATTGGGTCGCTTCTCAACAAGTTCGAGTCTGGACTGGTCTGGGCATGGCCCTGCCTAATTTTGCTTCCACAAAGCGGGGGCATTGAATGCCAGTCTTAATCATTTCGTCCGAAACCATAAAGTACACCAAGATAAAGAAGAAACACGAAAATAGCAGGTCCCAACGCGACCGGGGCAAGTATAAATATCCACAGCGCCTTTTTACTTCTTTGCAGCACAACATACACTATTGCAATTAACAACCACAGCAACGACATTGCGATGGAAACATTCACGTAAGGTATTTTGATCCGATCCGAAAGCCCTAAAACAATCCACGGAACGCAAGCTAAAATCATGAGAGTAACCAGCAGGGGGTGGAGTTCGGTAGTTGTTGCCTGACCTGATTTGATCCGCGACATTTATGACGAACTCATCACACTCGCTCAGTACGCGATGGGCTTGAAAAACATCGAAGGATGGCTCCCCGGGCAGGACTCGAACCTGCAACATTTCGGTTAACAGCCGAACGCTCTACCATTGAGCTACCGGGGAACCGATGCTCAAACTTCTGGATTGTAACACTCTGGTTGGGCTTCTCGTGAACAGGTGCGTGGTCACAATGGAGGGCTGCAAAGCGACTGATGCACGACGAAACGGTCATGTCAACGACCGCGGCGCTTGCCGAATTAGGTAGCTGAGGTGTGGTTCCTCTGCTGCGGTTCGGCTGCTCGGTGCTGCTTGTGGTTACGCTGCTTTGGTTACGCCGCCCCGGTCCCGCTGCTGTGGCCTGCACCCGTCCGGTTCAGGCGATCCAAATCGCACGAGAGCTTTTGGCACCGTCCGGCAAAGGCATGCGATAATCTGCGGCTGTCGGGGAACGGGCGAGCATGAGATCTACGAACGGAAATGCGAAGTCGCGCGGGAGATTAAGGCAGCCGTATTTACGTCTTTTGCTTGCCGCGGCTGCGCTGCTGTTGATGGGGCCAGCTGCGCGGGCGCAGAACGCGGGCGCGCCGCTTCGCCTGATCGTCGATCTGCAGGATGCGCCACGCCGAATTCTGCATGCACGACTTACCGTGCCCGCGAGACCGGGCACACTTTCGCTACTCTACCCGAAATGGATTCCCGGCGAGCACGCGCCCGACGGGCCAATCGCCGACCTGGTGGGAATCAGGTTCACGGCGGGAGGTAGAACGCTGCCGTGGCGACGCGACGATGTGAATCTGTACCAGTTTCACATCGAAGTGCCGGCGGGAGCGGATTCCATTGAAGCGACCTACGACTATCTTTCACCACTCTCAGGGCAAGGATATTCCGCCGGACCGACCACCGACCCCGCCATCGCTGTGCTGGAATGGAATCTTGTCGTGCTTTACCCCGCAGGTTCGGCCAGCGATTCGGTGATGTATGCGCCGAGCGTGCGTCTTCCGCAGGGATGGAAATTCGCATCGGCGCTCACGCTGGAAAAACAGCAAGGCGAGCAGGTGGACTTCGCGCCCGTGAACCTGACCACTCTGGTCGATTCGCCGGTGCTTGCGGGGGAGCACTTCCGATCCATCGCGCTGGCGACGGAGGTGCAGCCGCCGCATCGCTTGCACATCGCGGCAGACCATGCCGAAGCGCTGGAGATGACCGGTGACCAGATTGCGGCCTACGGGAACCTGGTGCGGGAACAAGGGGCGCTATTCGGCGCACGCCACTACGCGCATTACGATTTCCTGCTCGCGCTCACGGACAATTTCTATCCGAATGGACTTGAACACCATCAATCGAGCGACGTGCGCGCCTCCGAGCGCATGTTCACGAATGCGGATCAAAACGAATATTACAATTCCCTGCTGGCGCACGAATTCACCCACTCATGGAACGGGAAATATCGCCGCCCAGCGGGCCTGGTAACGCCCGACTTCGAGCAGCCGATGAAAAGCGGCCTGCTGTGGGTATATGAGGGACTGACGCAGTATCTTGGCGAAGCGTTATCTGCACGGGCGGGACTACGAAGCATCGAGGAATACCGCGAGGCGCTCGCTTGGGTGTCCGCGTATCTCGACAATCGTCCGGGCCGCGCGTGGCGCCCTCTAGCCGATACGGCTGTCGCGGCCGCGGCACTCTATGACGTGTCTTCACCGAACTGGAGTTCATGGCGGCGCAGTGTGGACTTCTATGACGAAGGCTGGCTCATCTGGCTCGAGGCGGACATGGTGATCCGGCGCGAATCGCGCGGCCAAAAGTCTCTCGACGATTTCTGCAGGCGCTTTTACGGCGGTGCCAGCAGCGGAGTGAAAGTCGTACCGTATACGCTCGATGAAGTACTCGCAGCGCTTAACGAGACACAGCCGTACAACTGGCGCGGCTTTTTTCGCGAACGCGTCGAACAGATCCAGCCGCGCGCTCCGTTAGGCGGAATCGAGAACGGCGGATGGCGGCTCGTCTACACGCCCACGCCGAATATGAGCATGAGAGCAAAAGAAAAGGTGGATCAGGAGCTGGATCTAACTTTTTCGATCGGCGTAAGAATCCGCAGTGGAGGAGGCATGGACGAAAATGGCCGCTTGAACGACGTACTGCCTGGAAGCCCTGCCGCTATGGCAGGACTCGCGCCGGGAATGCAGATACGTTCGGTGAACGGCAGCACGTTTTCCGGCAACGCATTGAACGAGGCGATCCGGACGACGCAGAACAATAATCGATCAATCACAGTGACGGCGAACAACGGTGGTTTCATACGCACGTACGAAATTGTCTACCACGGCGGCCCACGTTACCCGCACCTGCAACGGAATCCGGCGCTGCCCGACCTGCTGAGCGAGGCTTTACGTCCACGCGCCGGCATCTCGGCGAATTCGAACTGATCTGCATTCGGCAGAACCGTGCTAACGCGAAAACGCCGCGCTCCTGTCTGCCAGGGCGCGGCGTTTTCTTCGTCCTGATGGCAAGACGATCAGCTGCAACCGGAAGTGCTGCCGCAGTTTTCGCACTTGTAGCAGCCGCCATTGGGCGTCATAAACATCCCGCATTCCGAGCACGTAGGTGCGCCGTCAGCCTGCGGGTGTCGAGCGGGCGGTTCATCGTTCACACTAGTTGAAGGAGCGATGGGTGCGGGTGCGGCCTGCAGTGAAGGGGCGACTGCCGCTTCCGCAGCCAGAACGGCAGGCTGCTGGGTAAGGTAGTCTGCCGAGATGAAACGTCCGCCGAGCCAGCGTCCGATGTAATCAAGCACGGACTTGGCGTACGGGATGGTTGGGTTGCCGGTGAAGCCGGACGGGTCGAAACGAGTGTTGATGAACTTGTCGACCAGCGCCTTAAGCGGCACACCGTACTGCAAACCGATCGACACGGAAAGCGCGAAACCATCCATGAAGCCGGAGAGCGTCGAACCTTCCTTCGACATCTTAATGAATATCTCGCCGGGCTGCCGGGTGTCATCGTACATGCCAACGGTGATGTAGCCCTCGTGGCCGCCGATCGCAAATTTATGCGTGATGGATTGCCGTTCACTGGGGAGCTTTCGCCGCTTGACGCCAGCACTCGCCGGGAAAAGCTCGCGTTGCACTTCAGCCAAAACCCCGGGAGCGGGCACAGCGACCGAAGATGCTGCAACGGGAGCAACGGCCTCTGCCGTGGGCTTCGCGGCCTCATCTTTAGTGCCGCCTGAAGCAGAGAGCGGCTGGCTGCGCTTCGAATTGTCGCGATAGATCGCAACCGCCTTGATACCCAGCTTCCACGATTCGATATACGCCTGCATGATGTCTTCGATGGTGGATTCTTCAGGCATGTTGATGGTCTTGCTGATCGCTCCGGAAAGGAACGGTTGGGCAGCGGCCATCATCTTGAGGTGTCCGCGCCATTGAATAGAACGCCCACCACCGCTCGGCGCGAGCGAGCAATCGAATACGGGAAGATGCTCGGGCTTCAGGGCGGGAGCGCCTTCGATGCTGCCGTTGCGGTCGATATGAGCAACGATAGCGGAGGTCTCCTCAGGCGAGTAGCCGAGGCGGAGAAGAGCCTGAGGGACGGTGTTGTTAACGATCTTGATTACGCCGCCGCCGACCAACTTCTTTAGCTTCACCAGCGCCAGGTCAGGTTCGATTCCCGTGGTATCGCAATCCATCATGAACCCGATGGTCCCGGTTGGCGCGAGCACGGTTACCTGCGAATTGCGGTAGCCGTGGAGTTCGCCAAGGGCAAGCGCCTGATCCCACGATTCCTGCGCGGCTGCCAGCAGAGTTGGTTGCACATTTTCCTGCTTGATCGGGCGCAGCGAGTCGCGGTGCATTCGAATGACTTCGAGCATGGGTTCCCGGTTCACTTCGAACCCGGCGAACGGAGTGAGGCGCTCAGCGATACGCGCGGATTGGGCGTAAGCTTCGCCGCACATCAGCGCGGTGACCGCTCCGGCCATGTCGCGACCACCATCGGAGTCGTAAGGAAGCGCCATGGACATGAGCAAAGCGCCCAAATTGGCGTAACCCAAACCCAGCGGCCGGAAATTGTGAGAATTCTCGGCAATGCGAGGCGTGGGATAGCCAGCATTGTCGACGAGAATTTCCTGAGCGGTAATCGTTATGTCCACAGCCTGCTTGAACGCTTCGACGTCGAACGTTCCCTGCGGTCCCATGAACTTCATGAGATTGAGTGACGCAAGATTGCAAGCGGTGTCGTCCAGGAACATGTATTCGGAGCAAGGATTGGACGCATTGATGCGCGCTGTCGTCTTGCAGGTGTGCCAGCGATTAACGGTAGTGTCGTATTGCATTCCGGGGTCGCCGCAGTGCCAGGCCGAATCCGCCATCTGGCGAATCAGGTCGCGGGCTCGGAGCTTCTCGGCGGGCGTACCGTCGTTAACATTGCGAGTCCACCAGTCGCGATCCTGCTCGACTGCGTCCATAAACTCATCGGTAACCCGAACGGAGTGATTGGCATTCTGGAAGTAAACGGAGCTGTAGGCTTCGCCGTCGATCGAACTGTTATAACCCTGCTGGATCAAAACGTGAGCCTTGCGCTCTTCGCGCGTCTTGCAGTCGACGAAATCTACGATGTCCGGGTGATCAACATTCAGGATGACCATTTTGGCGGCACGACGCGTCTTGCCGCCGCTCTTGATGACGCCGGCAAAGGCATCGAAACCCTTCATAAAGCTGACCGGACCAGAGGCGATTCCACCGCCGGAGAGAGTTTCGCGACTGCCGCGCAGAGCGGAGAAGTTCGTACCTGTGCCGGAGCCCCATTTGAACAACATCCCCTCGGTCTTTACCAAGCCCATGATGGATTCCATGGTGTCCTGCACGGAATTGATGAAGCACGCGGAGCACTGCGGCTTTTCCTGCACGCCTACATTGAACCAAACCGGCGAATTGAAGCTCATCTTTTGCTCGACAAGCAGGTGGGTCAGATCATCGCGGAACGCGTCGGTAGAAGCTTTCGAAGCAAAGTAGCCACCGCGCTCACCCCAACGGACGACGGTATCGACGACGCGGCCAATGAGTTGGCGCACAGAAGTTTCACGGTCGGGTGTATCCAATTTGCCGTGGAAATACTTCGACGCGACAATATTGGTTGCGGTTTGCGACCACGACTTTGGAACTTCGACATCTTCCTGGCGGAAGATAACCTGGCCCTTTTCGTTTCCGATCAGCGCGGTCCGGCGAGCCCACTGCACAGCATCGAACGGGGCTACACGGCCATCAGTGAAATAGCGGCGAAATTCGAGTCCCTTACGCGAGGGAGTAGCTGCGGTCGTCGCACTGGATTGTTGCTCGGTTGCCGTCTTTATTTGAGCCATATCGCCTCCGCGCCGGCGGGCAGATTGTCCGCAGGTATATAAGATATTTTAACAGCCACAGCCCAGGGTAGATTGCTGCGCCCGATTCTCCGGCGGGCGCGATTCGAAGAGATGTTCCGAGACAACAGAGACTAAGAACACGAGAGTCGCGGCGGGTGGTTTCGCGGGCCCAATTTCAGTAAGAGCCTTCGAAAACGCTACCGCAAGCACCGGCTGGGTTGGGGAACCGGTGATGAATTGCCTCCCAGATGTCTCCATTGAACTCGGGATGGCGGCGCAGGTTCGTGTGCGGTTAACATCGTGCCATTGTGCGCCGCAAACGGAATCGCGAGGCCCCGAATCTGAAGCCGGACGATAGCTTAGAGGTAAAAATGTTGTCAAGAGAAAATGGGCTACAAAGCTCAAAATCTTGTGCATATCTGTTAATCAAATCTACATGTAGTGGTACGGTTGCACACGTTCGCAGCAGCCTACATTGCTGCTATTACGTGAGATAATTGAAAAAAGCAGTGTTTGCTCCGCAGCACCCCGGCGCGCGGATGGAGGCGGCATCACACGATGACGATGGGTCCGAATCGGTTCGTTGCTGGGAATTCAGGCCGGGGATTACCCACCGCATTGATTCTTCCGTGCCTGGTTATGATCTCCCTTCTTCCGGGCACCGCAGCACAGGATGGCGGCAGCTTTGTCCCAACCATCCCCCCTACCCCCGAGCAACTGAAGCAGCTCACCGAACGAACGCTGAAGAACCAGCATCACAACGATCGCATGATCCAGCAGTATCGACGGACCGAGCGCGATTTACTCCGCGCGAGCGGGAAAGGGCTCAGCAGCAAGAACACTCTTTCCATCGTGATCCCGACACGGACAGGCGAAGCGAAGGTTGAACTGGAAAGAGACGGCAAACCCACCGATCCGGAAGTTCAAGAGCAGCAATGGCGCAGAATCGCGCGAATATTAGCCAGAAAAGATGACCCCGACGATCCGGACCTAAAGCGACAATATGAACGCGCGGAAAAACGCAGGCACGAACGAGCGCAGATGGTGGATGCGGTCGGAAAGGCTTTCCGCTTTCGTTTCGAAGGACGTGACACCAGCAGCGGCCGGACACTCCTGATTACAACCTTCGAGCCTGATCCGTCGTTTCATTCGTCAATAAAGTACGCCAACGTGTACAAACACCTTCACGGGCGAGTGTGGGTGGACGAGGCCAACGCGCAGATCGTACGGCTGACCGCCGAACTGATGGACGACGTCAGCTTTGCCGGAGGGCTGGTCGCCAAGATATACCGCGGCAGCAATGTGACGCTGGAGCAGACCGAAGTGGAACCAGGTGTATGGTTTCCCTCTCACGCGCGCTTTGATCTGGCGGGGCGGGTGCTGCTTTTCCCTGCTGTATACCAGGAAGAGCTGCATGACAGCGAATTCCGGCGACTCGGCCTACCGGAAGAAGCGCTGCTAAAGATCCTTCAAGAGCATCCGGCGGTAATTCGAGAATAGCTTCGGACGTGCTCAGGGAACAGGGTCGAGCTTACCGTCGCGCCATTCGAATTCCACCCGCATAAGCCAGTCGAAGTGAAATCCTTCCGCAGCAAGCCAGTCTTCAAGCACTTTGCGCTCGGGGGATTCGAATTCAACGAGCATCTTGCCTTCCAACATGTTGACCTGAATGCGAATGGCCTGTATGCCCCGCGCGGAGGAGAACCGCTCGGCGAGATGCTGTGCTCCCTGTCGGGTGAGACAGGCGAGACTATGAGAAGAGATGTACCGTGGCATTACGCCTCCTGCCGGAACAATAGCGACGCGACGAAACTCACGCAACTGCGAGCATCATACAGCCCGAGCCTCGGCTGTCCTTTGAATGCGCCGCACGTGGAAATAACCCTTTGGCAAGGCTTTCGTTGTACAATCCCGCTCAACCAATTTCTGCGGAGGAACCATGCGGAAACTTCCCCTGTACGTTGTGATCGTCGCTCTTGCAGCAGCTCCCTACGCGATGAAAGGCGCACGCGCCGGAAATGTGCTGTCCGGAATTGTTGTGAGCGCGGACGGAGTGCCGGTCAACTCGGCGCAGGTCTTCTGGCAAGCGGCAGACGGCAAGTCTCCGCATGCGTTACGCACCGATAACAGCGGACGCTTCCAAACTCAATCTGTGCGGGCCGGGCTTTACGAAGTGCGCGCTCAGGCTCGCGGCATGTGGTCAGAATGGGAACACAACGTGGTGGTTCGACCCGTGAGCGGCGCGAACGTAACGCTCCGGCTCGTACGAATGAGCCCTCCGCCCGCGATGCCAGCTGCGGAACTAAAGGGAACGGTTCGCGAATTTGTTGTTCCGATCGATACGGCTGACCCGCGACCTCACGACCCGGTTGTCGATCCGCAAGGCAATATCTGGGTGACTTTGCAGAATGCCAATCAGGTGGGCCGCCTCGATCCAAAGACCGGTGAATGGAAACTGTTTCCCGTCCCGACGAAAGGCGGCGGGCCGCACGGGATCGCGTGCGACGCGAGCGGGAACATCTGGTTTACCGAGAGCGCCGGAAACAAGATTGGCCGGCTAGATGCGCGTACGGGCGTGATCACAGAGTACGCGGTGCCGGAAGCGATGAACGTGCATACGCCCGCGTTCGGAGCAGACGGAATGCTGTATTTCACCGTCGCCAATTCGAACTTCATCGGACGATTGGATCCCAAGACAGGCCAGTTTGGCAGCTATCCCGTGCCGACAGCCAAGGCAACTCCCAACACGATAGCGCTTGGTCCGGATGGCGGGCTTTGGTTTGTCGAATTCGGGACGAACAAGATTGGACGTCTGGACCCGAAGACCGGAACGATTGCGGAATTCGTAATTCCCGACGAGAAGCAGCGCCCCCGGAGGATGGTGGTTTCCGGACAGGCCTTGTACTTTACCGATTTCGGCGGGAGACTCGGCCGTTACGATATCGCGGCCAAGAAATTCGACTCGTGGCCGACACCGTCTGGCGCAGGGTCTCAGCCATATGGAATCGGCGCCGACGGCGCAGGCAAGATCTGGTACTACGAAACTGTTCCGAACCAGATGGTGCGGTTCGACCCGAAAACTGAAAAACTCGACGTCTTCCCTATGCCAACCGCGAAGTCCAACGTAGTAGCAATGACGAGCGACGCACAGGGCCGTGTTTGGGTTGCGATGACCGGAGTCAGCAAAATCGCGGTGATCGAATAGTTCGGACGTTGCACGAGCTGATCCGCGGAGTAATTTAAGTGGTGTAGCAGGGCATTTTTGTATAATCTCCGGGTTACGAAAGCCGGTATTGATTCATTTCGACATTGGGGTGCAGGAGGAAAAATGAGGACTCGATCGGGGCTGATTTTCTCAGTTTTCGCGGCAACTTTGCTGTTTTCGGTTTCTGCCGCGGCGCAAGCAGAACGTTGGCAAAATGACGGCGCACATTCGGCTGCTTATTTTCAAGTCAGGTATCTGGGTCTAGACAACATTCGCGGCGGTTTCGGCAAGGTCACGTCGGTCGTGATGTATGACCCGAAAGACGTCACCAAATCTACGGTAGAGGCCACGGTTGATGTGAACTCCATCAACACGCTGGTGGAAGCACGAGATAAAGACTTGAAGGGGCCGAACTATTTTGACACCGAAAAATATCCGAATATGACTTTCAAGTCGACAAGCGTACAGACCGCCGGCGCGGGCAAGCTGAAGCTGACGGGCGACCTGACGATACGCGGCGTCACCAAGCAGGTTACGTTTGACGTTGAAGGACCGACTGGCCCTAAGACGGATGACAAGGGCGGCGTCTTTATGGGTGCGACAGCGACAGCTACCATCAATCGAAAAGATTTCGGCATTACAGTAAATCCCGCGCTCGGCGATATGGTGCCGCTCACACTCGAGCTTTATCTCGTCAAGCGAGCGCCTGCCGCACCGGGTTCCAACTGATCGGCTTTGAGGAGAGAATATGAAAAATAGAATGACGCAAGTAGTCTTGAGTTTGGGAATGCTTTTCCTGTTCGCCGGCTCCGCTGCGGCACAGGCAGAAAAATGGGTAAATGATCCTCCACATTCGGGTGCCTATTTCCAGATCGGCCACAATTTTGTGAACACGCTCCGCGGCTCTTTTCACAAAATGAACGTAGTGGTGATGTACGACGCCAAAGATGTGACGAAAACCACGATTGATGCCACTATCGATGCGACCTCAATCGATACGGACTTCGAAGCCCGGGACAAAGATCTCCGGAGCGCTAACTACTTCGACGTGGAAAAATATCCCACGCTTAGCTTCAAATCCAAGAAGGTACAGGTGGGAGTTGCCGGCAAGTTAAAGCTGACCGGAGACCTGACGATCCACGGCGTTACGAAGGAAGTCACGTTTGACGTGGACGGGCCGACTCAGATCTGGACGGACACCAGGAACAACAGAAACAATCCCCATCTCGGCGCGGAAGCGACGACGAAGATCAATCGTAAGGATTTTGGCATCACGATGAACCCACTGGTTGGCGACGATGTGTTCATCACAATGTCGATGGATCTCGTCAAGCCAGCTCCTGCACCCGCACGAGGAGCAGGTTCAAACTAAGCAATCCAGTCCAGCGATTTAGATTCAGCAAAAAAGGGCCGCGTTGAAACGCGGCCCTTTTTCTTTTGCCTGAACTTCCTCGCTGGCGCAAAGCTTGTACTTGGTTTACGCTTCGGCCGGACAACCTCAAAATATGCTTTTTAAAACGCTCAGCGCAGCTGTGTTTGGGATTGACGCGTACCAGGTCGAAGTGGAAGTGGACGTTGGCTCCACGCGCATGGGTGAGTTCAATATTGTAGGAATGCCGGACGTCGCGGTGAAAGAAAGCCGTGAGCGCATCAAGGCGGCGATCAAAAACTGCGGATTCGAATTCCCTACACCGCAAGGGGTAACAATCAATCTTGCTCCCGCAGATATTAGAAAAGAAGGGTCTGGTTTCGATCTGCCGATGGCGCTTGGAATCCTGGGAAGTCAGGGCATTTTCCACGGCAAGGCGTTGAGCGACTATGTTTTCCTTGGGGAACTTTCGCTCGACGGCAGCGTGCGGCCGGTACGCGGCGCGTTATCCGCAGCGCTGCGAGTTCGAGAACAGGGCGTGCGCTGTCTGGTGGTGCCCGAAGCAAATGCTCGCGAAGCTGCCGTCGTGCAAGGCGTTCAGGTCTATGGAATACGTTCGCTGCCGCAGGCAGTGGATCTGGTCAACGCTCCCGAATCGTTTTCTCCGCTGCATATGGATGCAGCGGCCGTCTTAGCTGAGGCTGCGCAGTACGCGGTCGACCTGAGGGATGTGCGCGGGCAGATGGGAGCGAAACGCGCTTTAGAGGTGGCGTGCTCCGGCAGTCACAACATTATTTTTCTGGGTCCGCCAGGAGCAGGCAAAACGATGCTCGCCAAGCGGATCCCGACAATACTGCCTCCTATGTCGCTCGACGAGGCGATCGAAACGACCCGCATCCATAGCGTCGCGGGAATTCTGGAAGATTCGCGCGGTCTGGTGGGCACTCGCCCGTTTCGGTCACCCCATCATACGATCAGCGACGCGGGCCTAATCGGAGGCGGTGCGACGCCGCGTCCGGGGGAAGTTTCGCTCTCGCACAATGGCGTGCTGTTTTTGGATGAATTGCCGGAATTTCAGCGGAATGTGCTGGAAGTTCTGAGACAGCCGCTGGAAGAGGGGGCCGTTACCATCGCGCGCGCCGCGATTTCCGTGACTTTCCCGGCGCGGTTCATGCTTGCGGCTGCGATGAACCCCTGTCCCTGCGGATTCTTCGGCGACCCAGCTCACCAGTGCCAATGTACTCCGCCACAAATCCAACGCTATGTATCGAAAATATCCGGTCCGTTGTTAGATCGCATGGATATTCACATCGAAGTGCCCGCAGTGAAGTACAAGGAGCTTCGCGGCGAAGGGGCGACCGAGGATTCCTGCGCGGTCCGAGAACGCGTACTGAAAGCGAGGCAGCGGCAAACGGAACGCTTCGCCGGAGAAAAACGGGTCTATGCAAACGCCCAGATGCCGCCAAAGCTTATCCGGAAACACTGCGCAATTTCCGCGGACGGCGAGCGATTGCTCGAAACCGCTATGGGCCGGCTGGGCCTCTCCGCCCGGGCTCACGACCGCATCCTGAAGGTGGCGCGTACGATCGCAGATCTGGACGCGGCCGAGGATATCCTGCCGCGCCACCTGAGTGAAGCCATCCAGTACCGCTCATTGGATAGGAGTTACTGGTCTCCTCAAGCTTAAGTATACAAAAGGCTTAGCTGGCAAGTGACGCGCGACTAGTGGCCCTGAAATCGACAATCCATTAACTTTCTGATATATTAATGATGCGTTTGTTGCTCTTCATATTCCTTTTGGCTCGCTTGAAGGAGGGTGAGGACGAACTCCAAGCCTTTTGTTTCTGCGAGTTAGGGGCAACGGCCGACAGATTCGGCAGTTTGTTTAAAGAAGCACAAATAGCTTAGAACAGAAGTGAGGAATACGCAGTGAAGGAACAAGGTACAGTAAAGTGGTTCAACGCCAGCAAGGGCTTCGGTTTTATTCAACGCCAAACGGGTGAGGACGTGTTTGTACACTACTCAGCAATCCAATCCGACGGCTATCGAAGCCTGAATGAGGGTCAAGCCGTGGAATTTGAAGTCCGCAAGGGCCCCAAGGGCTTGCAGGCGGAGAACGTAGTAGGCCTCTAACGTAACCGAAGGGTCCGCCCAACGCGGCCGGGCCCTTCAGCTCTTCCCTGTCCCAGTAGTCCGAAGTTGCTTTACTCAGAAATCCTAAAGGAGGCATAGTGCAAGTTCTCTCCACAGGACAGCAGGTTAAACACGAGCAGTACGGCATGGGGACGGTCACCGAATCGGATGCCGAACGCACCGCAATTGATTTTGACGACCACGGCCGCAAGCTTTTCGTGACGAGCATCATGAACGCGGAACTCATCGGCGAAGCGCCGGCAAATCCGACTAAAACCAAGCGGCGAGCGCGCAAGACGGCGCGACGCAGCTAAGACAGCCTTTCACAAGATTGCCAGATGTCGAAGCGCGGCCCTGTGCCGCGCTTTTTTGTTTTTTCCCTCTTCGGATCACTCCCGCACGTTACATGTTTCAAAATTCCGGCGTCCCAACGACGCGGAGCTGTTAACGACCGAAACGCGGCAATTGACGTGCATCACTTTTTCGTTGACACGTGTTTTCAGTCGACTGCATAATTATTCGCTAAGGTGCATAAGGGGTGGCAGGTTCCGTTTGGGCAAGCAAAAAATATTCCGGCAAGGGCAAATTCTTAAGTTGATTGCCACTGAATCCATCTCAAGCCAGGATGATTTGCGCAAGCGCCTCGCGCAGATGAAACTGCGAGTGACACAAGCTACACTCTCGCGCGATATCGCCGACCTAAAGCTTGTGAAAACCGCAGAAGGCTACAAGCCGCTCCAGGCGGGAGAAGACGGCGCGCATCTGGCGCCGCTCGCGCGAGCCGTCCGCGAGTACCTGCTCGACGTACGCCCGGCGGACAATCTCCTCGTACTTAAGACGCCCCCCGGGGGAGCACAACCGCTTGCCGCCGCGATGGACAGCGAGCGCCTGCAAGGTGTGGCCGGGACGATTGGCGGCGACGATACCGTTCTTGTGATTACCCCTTCCCGATCTGCACGCACGGCGGTGCAGCAGCGGCTGGAGGCCCTGCTCCGATGAGTGACCCGCAAGGGGTCGCCGTCGTGGGAGTCACCGGCTATGCAGGATTTGAGCTGGCAAAGCTTCTGCTGCGGCACCCTAAACTCAACAAACCGACATTTTACCTGCGCGAGAGCGCTACTCAGGTTAATTGCCTCACGGAAATATTCCCGCAAATGCGCGGGTGGGGTGAAGCGCCGTGCCGGACGTTGTCTGTAGCCGCTATCGCTGGAAGCGGCGCAAAGGTCGCGTTCCTTTCGACCCCGCACGAAGTTTCGTTGGAGCTTGTGCCGCAACTTTTGGCGGCGGGCTTACGCGTGGTCGATCTCAGTGGGGCTTTCCGCTTCCGGGACGCACAAACGTTCGCTCGATGGTACAAGCTGCCGCCGCCAGATGCGGCGCTTGCAGCAAAAGCGGTGTACGGCATGCCAGAACTGTACGGCGACGCTCTGGCCGACGCACAGCTTGTCGCGAATCCAGGATGCTATCCCACTTCGGTCATTCTGGCGCTGCGCCCGCTGGCCGACGCAGGTTGGATCGCCTCCGAGCGCGGGATTGTTTGCGATTGCAAGTCGGGAGCGTCCGGCGCAGGCAAGGAGCCGAAGCGAGAATTACACTTCGTCGAAGTGGACGAGAATTTCAAACTTTACAATGCGTTCACGCACCGCCATACGCCCGAAGTAACCGATCATTCAGGCGTGGCGGCAAATGACATCATGTTTTCGACGCACCTGCTGCCGGTGGCACGGGGCATTCTTTCGACGATGTATATATGGCTGAAAGAACCGCGCAACGGTGCGGAGATCGAGTCGCTATATCGTGAATTCTATGCCGGACGGCCGATGGTGCGATTGTGGCCCGCGGGGCGACTACCGGAACTGCAACATGTGGCACATACCAATTTTTGCGATATCGGATTTGCCCTGGAAGATGGCGGACGCCGCCTGATGGTGGTCAGCTGTCTTGATAATCTGGGCAAGGGTGCGGCGGGTCAAGCAGTACAAAATCTAAACGGAATGCTCGGCTTTCCGGAAGCGGCTGGTCTGCAATGAGAATGGTCGTCAAGATCGCAGGCGCACTCCTCGATGATATGGAAGCTATGCGTTCGCTCGCGCGGCAGGTTGCGCAGCTGACGCAGCAGGGCCACCAGTTGCTGGTGGTGCACGGTGGGGGGAAGATTTTCACTGCGACCCTCTCACGCATGGGCATTGAGAGCAAATTCATCAAGGGCCTGCGCGTGACGGACCGCGAGACACGGGACATCGCCGTTATGGTGATGGGTGGCCTGCTTAACAAGCGAACGGCTGGAGCCATTACCGCGGCGGGTCAACCCGCAGTGGGGCTTTGTGCTTCGGACGCCGCATGCTTCCTCGCCGAACCAATGATGCACGAGGAGGTCGTCGGATCGTTGGGCTTCGTCGGTTACCTGACAGGCGTGAACGTGGAGTTCATCGAAACGCTGTGGCGCGCGGGCATCGTACCGGTCGCGTCCTGCCTTGGCCTGGGCGCCGACGGCGAACTCTACAACATCAATGCGGATCACATGGCGGCTGCTTGCGCCGAATACATCCATGCCGACCGGCTGATTTTTGTTACCGACGTCGCCGGCGTGCTAAATGGGACGAAGGTACTGAAGGCCGTTTCAACCGCCGAAGTGGAAGACCTGATTCGCGATCATAAGGTTTCCGGCGGCATGATCCTGAAGCTGGAGGCATGCAAGCGCGCACTAGCCGCGGGCGTTGAGCAGGTGCGCATCGTGGGCGGCACAGTCGAACGCGGATTGCTGTCGGCCGCGAACGGACAAAAGGGTCCGGGGACACGCGTCACGCGCAATTATCCGGCGGCGGCGGAAGTGGGCTCTTGAGTTCTCGTTCAAACAACCGCTCCAAGCGAGGTCAGAAAAAACGCGTGGTAAGCGGGAAGCGCTCCGCGCGGACGCATTCACCTGCCGAAGGTGCAATGGAGGATGCGTCAAAGTACCTTGTAAACACGTACCGGCGTCCGCCGCTGGTTTTTTCACGCGGAAATGGATGCTACCTGTACGACCAGCAGGGCCGGAAGTACCTGGATTTCCTCGGCGGCATTGCGGTGAATGCTCTCGGACACGCGCATCCGCGCGTGGTGCGGCTGCTGAGACGGCAAGCTTCCGCTCCCCTGCATATTTCCAATCTATATTTTAATGAGTTCCAGGGTCCACTTGCGCACCAGTTGGCGCAGATGTCCGGGATGGATCGCGTATTCTTCACAAATAGTGGGACGGAAGCGGTGGAAGGTGCGCTAAAGCTGGCGCGAGCGGCGGGACATGAATCCGGGAAGACTCGCATCCTGGCACTTGAGAATTCGTTCCACGGCAGAACGTTTGGCGCGCTTTCTGTAACGCACGCTGCAAAGTATCGGGAACCATTTGCGCCGCTGGTGCCGAACGTGGAGTTCGTGCGGTTCAATGATGTAGCTGAGCTGGAGTCCAAGTTCGACAGTTCCGTATGCGCCATCATCGTCGAGGCGCTGCAGGGTGAAGGCGGCATCAATCCGTTGAGCGTCGCTTTCTGGACGCGCGCGCGGGAGCTTGCATCGCATCATGGCGCCGCTTTGATTGCAGATGAGATCCAGAGCGGGTTGGGGCGTACCGGGCGTGCCTTCGCTTACCAGCGGTATCCAGGTCTGCCGGACATCGTCGTCATCGCGAAGGCGCTTGCGGGCGGACTTCCGCTCGGCGCGATAATGGCGAAAGAGGCGTTCGCGTCAGCCTTTGCCCCTGGGCTGCATGGGTCAACCTTCGGCGGCGGTCCACTGACGTGCGCACTTGCGCTGGAATTTCTGTCGATAGTGAAGGATGACAAGCTGATCGAGAATGTCCGAGCGCGCGGAGCGCAGCTTCAGGCGGGACTTACCCGGCTGATGCGCAAGATCGACTTTATTCGTGAGGTGCGCGGTGAAGGGTTGATGATTGGCATCGACCTCTCCGTGGAAGGCCAGCCGTATGTGGCTGCCGCGGTCGAGCGTGGCGTTTTGATGAATTGCACCCACGAGCACGTGCTCCGACTGTTGCCGCCCTTCATCGTTAGCGAAAAGCAGGTGAGCGAGTTTCTTGCACGATTCGAGGCTATATTGTCGGAAACTCCGAGACCCGCTGCGGTATCTGTCGAAACGCAGCCGCATCGAGAGCCCCATCGAGAAGCCGCAGCTCCGCGCGTACTTGCCGCCGTTTAATCACGAGGAGATCATGACATCCACGCCCGTACCTTTGGCTTTGGCTACCGACCTTTTGACCGGCACCGAATGGAATGAAGCGCGTGTGCGGGAACTGTTTGCGCTGGCCACCGATATCAAAACACGCCCTGCCCATTACAGCAACGCACTGCACGGGCGCTTTATCGCGCTTATTCTGGAAAAACCTTCGCTGCGGACCCGGGTCACGTTTCAGGTAGGTATGCAGAGCATGGGAGGCTCCGCGATTCTGCTCGAATTCACGAATTCCCGTCTGGGCGAGCGCGAGTCCATACCCGACGTGGCACGAAATCTATCGCGGTGGGTACAAGGAATCGTCGCGCGCGTTTACGATCAGGCGGAACTCGAACAAATGGCGTCTTTCGCCACGATTCCGGTTATCAATGCGTTGTCAGATGTTTTCCACCCGTGCCAGGCATATGCGGATTTTTTTACTCTGCAGGAAAGATTTCATGAGTTGCGCGGCCTGAAATTAGCTTATGTTGGAGATGGCAACAACGTCTGCAATTCATTGCTCGTCACCGGCGCCCGGCTTGGGGTTGAGTTGCGCATTGCAACTCCCGCCGGATACGAACCGCAGGCTTCAGTCGTCGCCGAAGCGCGGCGGGTTGCGCACGAAAGCGGCGCAAAAATCGAGCTGTTTCAAAACGCCGACGAGGCAGTATCCGGCTCAGACGCCGTTTATACAGACGTGTGGACCAGCATGGGTCAGGAAGAAGAAACGGCTATTCGAGAAAAAGTATTCGCGCCATTTCAGGTGAATGGGAGGCTAATGAAGAAGGCGGCTCCCAAAGCTGTGTTCTTACACTGTTTGCCGGCGCATCGCGGAGCGGAAGTGACCGATGCCGCGATGGACTCACCGAAGTCGCTGGTGTTCGACCAGGCGGAGAATCGCCTGCACGTACAGAAAGCAATCCTGCTGATGCTACTCAGCTAAACAAGGAGTTCAGAGTGCCTCGTAAAGTCGTGCTTGCGTATTCGGGCGGGCTGGATACATCCATCATCATTCCGTGGCTTAAAGAAACGTACGGCTGCGACGTAATCGCCATGATTGGCGACGTCGGCCAAGAAGAGGATTTGGAAGGGGCGAAGCGCAAGGCGCTGGCCACCGGTGCAATTTCCGCATCGATAGAAGACCTGCGCGAGGAGTTCGTGACCGATTACATCTGGCCCACGTTACGCGCGGGAGCCGTGTACGAACACAAGTATTTACTCGGCACGTCTATGGCGCGGCCTGTAATAGCCAAACGGCAGGCGGAGGTGGCGCTGGAATTCGGCGCCGATGCGGTCGCTCACGGCTGCACGGGCAAAGGCAACGATCAGGTAAGGTTCGAGTTGGCGTACAAGGCGATCGCTCCGGAGCTGAAAATTATTGCACCGTGGCGCGAATGGACCATCCAGTCACGCGAAGACGCTATCGCATACGCGCGCGCCCGCAACATACCCGTGGAGCAGACGAAAGCAAATATCTACAGCCGCGACCGAAACATCTGGCACCTGAGCCACGAAGGGGGAGTTCTCGAAGATCCAGCCAATGCACCCGATGAGGCAATGTGGCAGTGGATCACTTCACCTGAACGCGCCCCGGACAAGGCCGCTGAAGTGGAGATCGGGTTTGAAGCCGGCACTCCAGTATCAGTGAACGGGAAAAAACTCAGTCCGTTGCGGATTATCGACGAATTGAACGCAGTTGCCGCGGCGAACGGCGTCGGCCGCATCGATCTCGTCGAAAATCGGCTTGTCGGCATGAAGTCGCGCGGCGCTTATGAAACTCCGGGAGGCACGCTGCTCGTCCTGGCGCATCGTGAACTGGAAGCGTTGTGCGTGGACCGCGAAACGTCGCATTACGCGCAAGTTCTCTCACAGCGATACGCCGAGTTGGTGTACTACGGGTTCTGGTTTACGGCGCTGCGTGAGGCTCTGGACGGGTTCTTTAAGGTTGCACAACAGCGTGTGACCGGATCCGTGGGATTACGCCTGTACAAGGGCAACGCCAGCGTGACGCACCGTACATCGCCGCACTCGCTATATCGCGCAGACCTTGCCAGCTTCAGCATGGATCGGTACAACCCGAAGGACGCCGAAGGGTTCATCAACCTGATGGCGCTACCCATCGTGACCCATCCCGAAAAGCTTCAGCGCAGCGCACCAGAGCCCGAGGTTGTTCCGGCTAAAGGCACCTTGCCGTGACGCGGAGCGCCTCACCCGCTGACGGGACCAAGTTGTGGGGCGGCCGGTTTGACCGGGCGCCCGACAAAGTCTTCTACGAATTCCAACGCTCGTTTGCATTCGACAAGCGCCTGCTGCCATACGAATTGGAAGTAGACCGCGCATGGGCTGCAGCGATTGAAAAGGTTGGGATCCTAACAGCGGAAGAAACGCGGCAGACGTTGTCAGCGCTCGACGAGATTGAGCGGCGCGCGGCAACCGATCCATCGTGGACCCAGAGTTCGGCAGCGGAAGACGTTCATCACTTTGTGGAATTGGCGCTGGTCGAATTGCTGGGACCGGTCGGCTTCAAGCTTCACACCGGACGCAGTCGCAATGAACTGGTTGCTACCGATTTCCGGATGTTCGTCAGGGAAGCGGCCGCGGAAATCGGCACGAGTGTACGCGAGCTAATCGGAGCGCTTTCTGATATCGCGGAGCAGGCGCTCGGAATGCCAGTCGCAGGCATGACGCATCTGCAGCATGCGCAGCCGCTATTAATTTCGCATTATCTTCTGGCGCACGCCGAAGCTTATTTCCGTGATCTCGAGCGCATTGCCGCTGTTACGAAAATGGCCGATTCATGCCCGCTCGGCGCCGGCGCGCTCGGGGGATGTGTATTTCCAATCGATCGGGAAGCTCTGGCGCGTAAACTTGGATTCTCGCGTGTGTCAGCGAACAGCCTCGACACAGTCGGCGACCGGGATTTCGCGCTCGATTTCCTTTATGCGCTCGCCACCATTGCGACACATCTTTCGCGTCTGGCCGAGGATTTCGTCCTTTTTTCCTCTCAGGAGTTCGGGTTTGTGGTGCTGCCGGATGAATATTCGACAGGCAGCAGCCTGATGCCGCAGAAGAAAAATCCAGATGTTTGGGAACTTCTGCGCGGGAAGACCGGAAGGATTAACGGCGCGCTCGTTTCGCTACTGGTGACGCTCAAGGGACTCCCATCGAGTTACCAACGCGACCTGCAGGAAGACAAAGAGCCCGTGTTTGCGGCGTACGATCAGACCGGTGCGATGCTGCGAATGGCGGCGGGAGCGGTGTCGGCAACTCGTTTGAATGAAGCCCGGCTGCGGCAATCCGCGAGCGACGCTTCCCTTCTGGCAACCGAGGTTGCGCATTATCTGGTACGGCGCGGTTTACCGTTTCGGCAGGCGCACGAGGTTGTGGGAAAGATGGTGAAGGATACCGAGCAAGCGGCAAGTGGCTGGAACACCATGTCACTCGAACAGTTCAAAAGCTTCTCCCCTCTTTTTGAAAAAGATATTTACGACGAACTCACCGTCGAGGCTGCACTGGACCGGCGTGACGTGATTGGCGGAACCGCACCCAACCGGGTCCGGCAGGCTCTGGCGGAGTGCCGAAAGCGGCTCGGACGTTGAGTTCAACCCATAGACTTTCCCGGATCGCGTCAATTTTCCGCGCAGCAAACGCGCGGATTCAAACGGTTATTTGCGGATGAACCGCCCCCCCGAATCTGCTTTGCCGCAGGGTTTCCAATTTGCGTCCGTGAACTGTGGATTACGAAAGTCGCCGAATTTAGACCTCGGGCTGATTTTGGCGGAATCGCCGGCTGTCACAGCAGGGGTATTCACTCAAAATCTGGTGAAGGCTGCGCCGGTTGTGCTTACGCAATCCCACCTGCGGGAAGCAGGCTCACGCGTGCGTGCGGTAATTGTAAATTCGGGGAACGCAAACTGCGCGACAGGCGCAAACGGCATGACCGCGGCATCGAATACCGCGAAGGAAGTGGCGCGGAGGCTCGATTGTTCGCCGGAGCAGATTCTAGTCAGCTCCACAGGCGTCATTGGCGTTCCGCTGCGGGTGGAAAAGATTTTGGCGGCAGTGCCAACGCTCGTTCAGGCTGCCTCGCGAAGCGCGGAATCGTTCGACGCGTTTACGCATGGGATCATGACAACGGATACCCGGCCGAAGTGGGCAGCGGCTCGCTGCCGGGTGGGCGGGAAAACAATAAGGCTTCTCGGCTGTGCGAAGGGCGCGGGAATGATTCATCCGAACATGGCAACGATGCTTTCATACGTTGTCTCGGACGTTGCAATCCAGCGACGATTTTTGCAGAAAGCTCTCGATGATGTGGTGGGCAGCACGTTTAACGCGATTACGGTCGATGGGGACACTTCGACGAACGATACGCTGTTGGTTCTAGCCAGCGGACACGCCGAGAATCCGATCATTAACCAAGCGAACAAGGATTACGAGCGGTTCGTGGCGGCCCTGAAGAAGGTCTGCCACTCGTTGGCGATGCAAATTGTGCGCGACGGCGAGGGCGCGAGCCATGTTGTGGAAATCGAGGTTCGCGGCGCACCCAACGATAAAGATGCTGCTCAGGTCGCGCGAACCATAGCCGGATCAGCCCTCGTAAAAACGATGTTTGCGGGCGCCGATCCAAATTGGGGACGCATCCTTGCTGCCGCAGGACGCTCGGGCGTTAAATTCGATCCTCATCGGACCGACATTCACATGGGCGGGATTCTGGCCTGCCGCAAAGGTGTCGAACATCCTTTCAGCGAACGTCAGGCACATCAGCGCCTGCTTCGTGAGTTCATTCCTGTGGTAGTGAATCTGCGAGCAGGAAAAGGACAGGCGCGCATCTGGACCTGCGATTTCACAACCGACTACGTCCACATCAATGCCGCCTACCGCACTTGATTGCACGGTACAGCGTGTTCCTGGGAACGCGCGCCTGCGATACGACACCGCCAGTCAAGGGGTCCGCTTGTGAAAAAGTTATACCTCGGCAACCTGCCTTTCAAAATCACCGACGAGGACATCAGCAATTGTTCAGCGCGGCCGGGATAGGTGTAAGCAACGTCAATCTGGTACGCGATCGTTATACCGGGCAGCCGCGCGGATTTGGCTTCGTCGAGGTGAATAGCAATGAGGATGCCGAACGCGCAGTGCAGGCTCTGAATGGCCAAGATCTGATGGGACGCAATGTACTAATTAGTGAAGCTCGGCCCGCACGCGAAGGCGGCGATTTCAGCGGAGGGAGTAATCGCGGCGGCTACGGCGGAAGCCGTGGAAGCGGCGGCGACAGGAGTCGCTGAAACAAGGCTTTTGAAGTATTGGCGGGTACTGCAAAGTCAGGACGTTTTTTCGCACACCGCGTTTTCAGGCGTCAGTTTTGCGTTTGCTGCATTCAAGGCGGATCGTACCTCTGTGCGCTCCACACGCCCTCCCGAATACTTGTAAGCCTCCACGGTCGCGGCTTCGATTCCCTGCTTTAACAACAGAGGGACATCGAGGCTGATTTCAGCGTCAGCCAGCTCTCGTGGAGAGGCATAAAGGGCGGGACTGCGCGGCATGAACATAGGGCAACAGTCGTGGAATGGCTCAGATGAAATGTCGAACGTCCCAATATGACGGGCCAGCTTCAGGATTTCCTGCTTATCGTCTCCTGCGAGAGGGCGAAACACCGGCATGTTCGCGGCGGCACCAACCGCAACCATGTTCTGCAGCGTTTGCGATGCGACTTGTCCGAGGCTATCGCCTGAGATGATCGCCTGAGAGTGATCCCGTCGAGCAAGCCTCTCGGCAATCCGCAACATCATGCGCCGATAAAGAAGCAATCGATATGGCTCCGGGGCCGATCGCACGATCTCGCGCTGAATGAATTCAAATGGAATCAGATACAGCTTGGCGGAGAGCTGATAGGGTACCAATTTCTGCACGAGAGCGCGCGCAACATGCATGGAAGACTCACCGGGGAGCGCTCCTCCACCCCAGAAGTGAACGAAATTCACATGCCCGCCGCGACGCATCATCTTGTATGCCGCAACGGCTGAATCGAATCCGCCGGACAAAAGACACATCAGCCGGCCAGTCGTATTGGCGGGCAATCCGCCTGGACCCGGGATTTTGCGGGCGTAAACGAGCATGGGACCAGGAGTGATCTCGATATGACACGTGAGATCGGGGGCATCCAGCCGTACCTTGATCTGCCGCCCGGCGGCGCGTAGCTTCTCCAAAAGGAAACGACCGACGGTCGCTTCAATCTCATCTGTACGCGCGGGAAACGACTTGTCGCTGCGCTTTGCGCGAACCGCAAAGGTTGCGAAGGACAGCGGCTCGACTTCAGCCCAAGCAGTCTGGCAGAGGAGGTCCATGTCATCGGCACTCCCTCGTGTCATAGGTCGCGCGATCGCGAAATTGGCAATGCCAAGTACGCGCTCCAGGCGGTCCACGATGGCTCCGACCGGCGCGCCTTCCGCGAGCCAGATGAGCACCCGGTCTCCGGGTTGACCAAAGCGAAGGACGGGAAAATCCGCCAGTGTTTGCCGCAATGCGAGCATGAACTTGCCGAGGAAGAACCTGCGGTTCTTTCCCTTGAGCCAAAGTTCGTGGTAATGGACAACAATAACCGGCGCGGACATGTGCCTTCCCTACTGCGTTCGAGAAACAAAAACTTAACCGCTTCAGTATACCGCCGGTCGGGTTCAGTATACCCTCGCCGAGGGGTGCAGGGCCGCGGTGGGGAGGAGAGATTACGGCGATAGCCTTTGCGCCACGGCTGCACTCTGCTATAGACCTCGGCAGAGTGTTCTGGCGTTATATAGCGGGGGAAGAGTAGGCGACCTAGTGCGTAGTTACAGCATCTGATGTACAACGCACTGGGTGCGTATGGAAAGAGGCGAGCGATGTGGGACAAGAGAGACTGGCAGCAGTTCTTTCAGATCGCGCAACGCCCGTGGCAGCGGCACCGTCCACCTCGCCCGATCACCCCTTCCGGCCTAAACCGCGTGCAACCGGCAGCGGGTTTTAGCCTTTCCGAGCTCAGTGACGCCGGTATTAATCTTGAAATCGCTGAACGGCTGGGATTACCGATAGATGCGGTGCGAATCGGGACATATGGCCCTAACGTGTCTGCGCTCCGTGACTTCGTGCGCACCGCTCGGCATCCTGTCTAGGAACCATCCGTCCTCGGCCGACTGATTAAGGAGCCGGGTTTTGCTGTGCGTTTCACGGCGCCGGTGAAAGGAAGGAAGTTCGTGGCTGGATCACACTTGACGTCGGGTAAGCTTCCGGTAAACTGCGATTTTGATATGTGGACTGCGCCCATAATCGCGCCTGAAACTGAGCGGGAGTTCGACTACCCGAGCCGCGAGGCCGCATTTTTTTACGGCCTGTTCCTTCGCGGGCATTCGGCGGAAGAGCTTCGCCGCGACATTGAAGTGCCCGCCTCCGTGCTGGCGCGTTGGGACCGCGAGGCCAAGCGCGAGCCGAGCCTGCGGGACGTGTTCGAGCGTATGGTCGAATACCGGCGCCACGTATTAGCGATTTTTGACTCACTGGTCGGATTTCATCGGCAGCCTGCCCGCATTCAGTAGCTACTGATCTCCCCACGCGTTTTAGTTCACCTTCCTCAGTCAAATTAACAATCCGCGTAAAGGGTTCGCTCGATAGAGGACGATTGCACCCTCGCTTATATTCCCCTGAGCAGCGGAATCTTGTAGCACTCGACATGGGGCATGTTTAATGGCTGGCGCTAAAAATACCTCGTCGGCTCCGGAACCCACCTCCTTCGGTAAGACACCTGCGGAATTTCGCAGTGAGGCAGAAGCGCCGGCCGAGGAGATTGTTGAACGCGAGGCACTTGACGATCCGGCGGATCCAACCGTAACCCCGGTGGAGCCGCGATGTGCGAAGTGCGGCAAGGTTTGCGTTACCCAAGCTGAACTTCTTGAACACGTGAAAACCTGCAAGGGTGGTCACGACCAGAGTACCCGGGCACACAACCGTTAGCCTGACAATTAGGATCCGGAGGAGAAACGTGGAAACCGTCGCCCTGAGTGCAGTCCTGTTACCCGCCGGCGCCTTTCTCGCATACGTGCTGTTTCAATTTCACCGCGAGCTGACGGCGAGACCAACCCGCCGTTGGGTCCGTTAAACCTCCTTGCGAATTGCCCGTCCGAATATCAGATAAGCCTTTCGTCCGGGAGAATGTGCGCCCCGTTGACAAATTCCCGGGCTGAAATCCGCTTCTTACCCTGCAGTTGCACACTCTCCAATCGAAGAGACGAAGCTTGCCCACAGATCACAAACACGTCTTTGCTGCCGATAATGATGGTGCCCGCCGGTTTATCAGCTGATGGAGAAGGATCCGCAGTGCGACCCCATACATGGCAGAACTGCCCCCGGAATGTGGTGTATGCACCCGGCCACGGCTGCAGCCCGCGAATCCGATTATAAATTTGCGCAGATGGAAGAGCCCAATCGATACGGCCTAGCTCCTTTTCCAGCATAGGCGCATAGGTCGCGTCGGAAGAGTTTTGCGGTGTCGGTTTAATTTCCCCAGCCTGCAACTTCAATAAGGATTCCAGCACCAGAGGCGCACCCGCTTCCGACATGCGATGCGCCAGCTCCGGAGCCGTTTCGTCAGCTCCGATTATCAATTCGGCGGAAAGCAGCGTTGGACCGGTATCCATTCCGGGATCGATCTGCATGGTTGTAAGTCCGGTTTTGGATTCGCCGTTGATGATGGCCCAGTTTATAGGTGCAGCCCCGCGATATTTTGGGAGCAGCGAAGCGTGCAGATTAATCCAGCCGAGCGGCGCAATCTCGATTAAGCGCCGTGGAATGATCTGTCCGTAAGCGATGATGATGACTGCATCCGGTTTAATTTCCTGGAAGAAATGAAACGATGAGTCGTCTCGAACTTTTTCGGGTTGAAATACAGGAATGTGCGAGGCAAGTGCAACCTGCTTGACTGGCGGTGAGGTCACAACCTGCCCCCGTCCACGAGGGCGGTCCGGCTGAGTCACAACCGCCTCAACCCGAATGCTCGGATGCGTGGATAGCAGATTCAGAGAAGGGATAGAAAACTCGGGAGTCCCACAGAAAACGATTCGCAATTGATCCTCAATGGCCAGAAGACGACTGCGGAGCTATGTCGGTTTACCAGTCGCCGGCTTTTTGCAATTTGCGGATGCGACGACGAATCAGATCGCGCTTCAGCAAGCTCAGATGTTTAATGAAGAGGACTCCATTCAGGTGATCGGTTTCGTGGCAAAAAGCACGAGCGAGAAGCCCCTCACTTTTCATTTCGAAGGTTTCGCCCGTAACATCCTGCGCCCGAACCGTAACGTACAGGGGGCGGACAACATTTCCCCGAAAACTTGGGAGAGAGAGGCAACCTTCCTCCTCGCGTTGTTCACCGTCCGTATAGATGATCTCCGGATTGGCGAGCACGATTTTGGCGTCGGGATTTTTCCCATTTGAAACGTCGACAACGGCGAGTCGCTTTGCAACGCCGATCTGGGGAGCAGCGAGGCCCACACCGTGGGCCGCGTACATCGATTCGAACATATCCTCGCAGAGTGCCGCCAGCTCTTCGTCAAATTTGACGACGGGCTTTGCACGCGTCTCGAGCACAGGCGCCCCATATTTGACGATTGGGTAGATCACCGGCTTACGGGTGTTTTTCTCCACCGCATCGGCTTGAGCGCTGGCGTGAGGCCGCGGTTCAGATGATTTTGCTGAGTGACGGCTGCGTTCTTTAGAACTCATCGAGTTGATGTTTGTAACCTTCGAAATTTCGGCGCGTTTCGCGGAGCGAATCGCCGCCAAATTTTTCCAGCAGCGCGCCCGCTAGCGCAAGCGCGGCCATTGATTCACCCGCAACTCCCCCTGCCGGGACGACACATACATCCGAACGCTCATAAGCAGCTTGCACAGGCGCTTTAGTTACGAGGTCAGCGGTATGCAGCGCGCGGCGCAAGGTGGAAATCGGCTTCAGGTAACCTCGCACCACGACGTCCTCGCCGTTTGTGATGCCTCCTTCGAGGCCTCCGGCACGATTGCTTGGACGAATGAAACGGCGGCGGGACTCGTCATATTGAATTTCGTCCTGCACTTCGCTGCCGAACGAGTTGGCGGCGGCGACTCCTGCTCCAATTTCCACTGCCTTCACAGCCTGAATAGACATGATCGCGCGCGCCAGCTGACCATCCAGTTTCGCATCCCACTGCGCGTGGCTGCCCAGGCCCGGCGGCACGTTATGTGCGACAACTTCGAAGATACCGCCCACCGTATCGCCGGCACGCAGAACCTGATCCACTTCCTGCATCATACGGGATTCGATTTGAGAATCCACACAGCGCAGCGGCGAATTGAGATTGGCACAGACAGCGGCGATTTCGTCCCAGGTTGCCGCACGGTCTAGCCGCACATGCCCAACGGCCACAACGTGGCTCAAGACGTCACATCCGAATGCACGAAGCAGCAGCTTCGCGAGCGCTCCGATAGCTACGCGGGCGGCCGTTTCACGGGCGGAGGCTCGCTCCAAAATGTATCGCGCATCATGGAAGTCAAACTTCAAGCCGCCCGGCAAATCGGCATGTCCAGGACGCGGAGCAGTCAGCGGACGGCGTGCTTCCCTATCGGCCGGCTTATCCTCTACCGACATTGCTCGTTCCCAGTTAGCCCAATCGCGATTCTCAATCCGTAAGGCTATTGGCGCGCCAATCGTCTGTCCGTGGCGAATGCCGGCAATCGCGTCAGCATGATCTTTTTCAATTTTTTGCCTGCCGCCGCGGCCGTAGCCGAGCTGGCGGCGGTGCAGTTCGCGATTTATGAATTCAAGGTCAACGGGCAGACCGGCAGGCAGTCCTGAGATCCAGGCAATGAGAGCCTGTCCATGTGATTCGCCGGCAGTCGCAAATTGGAGCATAAGATGAAACGGGCATTCTATCGAAGCTGTAGATGCCGGTAAAGTGAGTCGCAGAGCAAAGGCAGGATCACCAGGCACGTTGCACAGCCATGACACCGCACAAACCGGCACGCCTTGACGCCCCTGCCGGGCAACGTTAGGCTTGCCGGGGTTCGCGATTTCAGCGAACCAATGCACCGCAGGGGACGAATGGCAGCCAGCGACACTAAACAGATCGGCGCGGAAGTAACCGCGGGCTCTTCGTTCAACGATGCCCTCAAGCGGCAAGTACGTGTCGTGCAGGATTACTCGATCTTATCCGCACGAGCGGTAGCTTATTTGTTCAGCGCCCCGCATTACTTGGGCGACCTGCTGGAGCAGATCGATCTTATTGGCGTCGGATCTTTACCGATTGTGCTGCTTACCGGCTTTTTCATCGGCGCTGTCATGGTGTTGCAAACGGCGGCCCAGTTCGTGCGTTTTGGGGAAACGCGGCTCACCGGTGACGTGGTGTCACTCGCACTCGTTCGGGAGTTGGGGCCGACGATTACGGGGCTGCTAGTAGCAGGTCGAAACGCTTCGGGAATCGCATCGGAATTGGGGTCCATGCTCGTGACGGAGCAGGTGGACGCAATGCGTGCCATGGGTACGGATCCGACGCGAAAGCTCGTCACCCCGCGAGTAGTGGCAACGGTGCTCGTTCTGCCGTTGCTGACCGCGATGGCGGATTTTGTCGGACTAATCGGCGGCTATCTTGTTGCGGCCCTCACCCTGCGCATTGGCGCAGTGGAGTTTTGGACTCGCGCCCTCAATGCGCTCGAGATATCGGATCTCGTGGAGGGGTTGACGAAACCACTTGTGTTCGGGCTTATACTCGCGACGGTCGGCTGCTATCAAGGATTGACGGTGCGCGGGGGCACGCAAGGTGTGGGCCGCGCCACCACGCAGGCGGTTGTCGTGTCTTCCGTCATCATTCTGATCGCTAATTTCTTCCTTACAAAACTATCGCTATTTATGGCCGGGCAAAGTTTCTGAATCGTCCTCTGGTCAGCTTCAACGCGGCTGATTACTACTCTCCATTACGTAGCCGCCGAAGGCATCGACTACCTTTGCCTCTATAATGAGCGCAGGCTGAGTCGCGCCGCGGAAATGCAGGCGATATGAGATGAGTGCCAATACGGAGCCGGTCATTTCATTCGAGGACGTTTACCTCGATTTTGGCGAGGGGGATGTCCTGCAAGGCCTCAGCTTCCAAGTGAAGCAAGGGGAGACCAAGGTACTTGTCGGCGAGAGCGGCGCGGGCAAGACTCTAGCTCTGAAACTGGCCGCCGGGCTGTTGCGGCCGACGAGGGGCCACATCCGGGTGCTCGGTCGCGACGTGACCGCAATGAGGGAGCGCGAATTACTCGCGTTTCGACGCGAGATGGGTTTTGTTTTCCAGGAGGGCGCTCTATTCGACTCCCTGACTGTAAAAGAAAACGTTGGTTACCGCCTGAACGAAGATCGACTGGAAGAGGAGGAAGTTTCGCGCCGCGTATGCGAAGCTTTGCAGTTCGTCGAACTCGAGAATACCGAAGCGCTGTTGCCCGGTGACATGTCAGGCGGAATGCGACGCCGAGTAGCGATTGCGCGCGCGGTGGTCAGCAATCCGCCGCTGGTGCTTTACGATTCTCCTACGGCGGGACTGGACCCAATCACATCCCAAACGATCATCACACTGATTCTGCGCCTGCGTGACACGCAGGGGATTACCTCGGTACTCGTAACGCACCGGCTGCAGGATGCCTTTGGTCTGGCTAATTATCGGTTCAGCAGCAGCAACAACAGCATCGCAAAGTTGCGGCCGGGTGCAAATGGAAACGGCAGTGATCCCGTTACGACGTTTGTCGTTTTGCGAGAAGGTAAAGTGTACTTTGAAGGAGAGCCGCAGGCCGTGCTCAACTCATCCGATGCTTACCTGAAGGGGTTTTTGTTTTAATGCTGTTCATGCGAGGAGGACGAAGATGGCGCGGCGAGGACAAATGAGCTGGAGCCAACTACGGGTCGGGCTGTTCGTGCTCGCTGGGCTTGCTTTGGTAGTTGCGGGGGTGTTTTACATCACGGGCTCGGGCGTTCTAGGCGCAAAATATGGACTTGTGACCTACCTTCCAGAAGTGGAAGGGCTGAACATTGGCGCTCCTGTGACCCTCGATGGGATCCAGGTAGGAAATGTGGACAAGATTCGAATCGCGACACCGAAACCGGGTGAACCGCCGGATGCATCCCGCAGCATCGAAGTGATTTTCCGCGTCAGCCGTAACTTCCAGCAATACATTCGTTCAGACTCGAATGCGAGTCTTATTACGCAGGGCTTTCTGGGAGACCGCCTCGTCACGCTGCAGCGCGGATTTACCGGACGAATTCTCCAAGATGGAGACGAAGTCACCGGCAAAGAGGAGAAAGCGATCAAACAAATCGTTGAGCGCGGCGCCGACCTGATGCAAAACCTGAATGTGCTCTCCACGCAGATCTCGGCGATTGTTGAACACGTGGAAAAAGGCCAGGGAACGATTGGAAAGCTGCTGGTGGATGAAGGGCTTTATCAACGCTTGAATGCCACCGTTTCCCGTGTGGATAAGATGATCAGTTCGGTGCAGGAAGGACAAGGGACAATCGGCAAGCTGATGACGTCCGATGCTCTGTATGGGCGGATTGATTCGATTACCGGACGCGTCGATGACGTGCTCAGTGCTATTCAGCAGCAGAAGGGGAGCTTGGGAAAGATGGTTTATGACCCTTCCCTGCACGACAGCGCCACCCGCTTCCTCGCGAGCGGAAATGCAGTGATTGGGGACGTTCGGGCGGGCCGAGGAACAATTGGCAAGCTGGCGACGGATGACTCACTGTTTACCGCTATGAAGGAAACAGGCCAGAACCTGCGGGATGTCACCGGAAAAATGAACTCCAATAACTCTTCTGCCGGGAAACTCCTCACTGATCCGCAGCTTTACGACAACCTGGTCGGTTTGACGGGTGACGTACGGCTACTGATGGGCGAATTCCGAAAGAACCCGAAAAAATTCTTACGGGTGCGATTCTCAATCTTCTAACTTTCAGATCCGGTCAAGGTCGGTGGATGTGGCGAACTCGTGAGCGCGTGGCCCAATTCCGCCATCCTTACCGCGAGGATCGGCTCGCCAACACACACACTGATGTTGGTCCTGAAATAAACAATTCTCCGCCATAAGGATGCTCGTGCCGCAGGTCTTTTCGACGGGAGTGTGTGCACGCGAATCGGCACCAGAGGCGCATTCGCTTCGAGCATGATGCGCTGCACGGTCGGATTGCGTAGGTAACAGCTCGCCGAATCTGCCGCACTACGAGCTACGAGACAGACTACCTCCTGCATTTGCAGTGTGGTGCGCAGCAGGTGCGCGAATTGGGGACGGTCGCCATTTTCATTCGACTGAACAGGGACTGTGTTGAGCCGCAATGCTTTTACGGCCAGCGAAGTAGCGTCAGATATTGCGCCGTCTTCAGCCACAAACGTAATCAGCCGATCGGTACAAGCACTCAGTGCGATCACGCCGGTAATCGACATCGGCCCGGAAACAAACAACGCGGAACCGCGATCGGGAATGTTGTCCCGGCCCACAAGACGAACACAAAGCCGCGTATGCACCAACACCAAGATCGCAAGGCGCAGCAACGAATTCGGGAAGAAAACGATTGCATAGAGTCCGGCAGCGAGCGTCATACATGCTCCGGCGAAAAATATTCGATCCGCTCGCAAATGCAAGATAGAAGCCAGGAAAAAGTACATGCCGGCTGCCAAGAAAACCCCGACAAAGGAAAGCAAATTGGCAGCCGCGATCACGCCACCTTTATGAGCCGGATCCGGCCGATGCTGGATCAACGCGTTTAATGGAACAGCGTAGAATCCGCCGGAAAATCCGACCAGACCCAGATAGACGCCGGCGCGCAGCAAGGAAAGTCCATGTCCCGCCGACAGGAATCCAAAAAAGCTCAGCCCGAAGGCGCCGAGTGGTATCAGTCCATATTCAATTTTTCCGGCAGACAAATAGCCCGTTGCTAGGCTGCCCAGCCCGATACCCAAGCCGACTGCGGCCTGGAGATAGCTGATGTGACGTTCGTCGACGTGCAATATGTCATGCCCGTAAATGACGATCGTGAATTGCAGCAACGCGGCAAGGAACCAGAGATACGTATTGCCTACGACTGCCCAGCTAAGAAGCCGCTGAGCGCGAATTCTTCGTAACTGGCTAAAAAAGTCGCCGAAGAGTTGAAGGCGCCGGCCGGGGAAAGCCGCAGGCACCCGGCTAATCCCGACGCTCGCCGCAATTCCAAGAATCGTGAACGCCATCAGCGATATTCCGGACCAGATTTGCCGACCGCGAAAGTAGTAGGCAAGAAAGCCACTCCCAACCGTTGCTGCAATCGCTGAGGTAAATGTGCCGAACTCGACGATTCCATTTCCCCAAGACAAATCCCGCTCTGGAAGTACTTCGGGCAGCAGGCCGTACTTCGAAGGCCCAAACAACGCGCTTTGTGCGCTGAGTAGAAATACGGCAGTAAGCTCCAACGGGAGACTTGCCCAGCCGAGCGCAGCCAGCGAGAAGAGCATGGTGGCAAGCTCCAACCACTTCGTCCCGATGATCACCGCGCGCTTGCTAAACCGATCGGCAAGATAGCCGCCGGTCATCGAGAACAGGATGAACGGCAGCGCGAATAATGCCCCCACACATAACACCAGCCAGTCGCGCTTGGCGTCCGGCAAGCCCATATCAACGATGATGTAGATGACGAGGAACTTGAGGGCATTGTCGTTGAAGGCTGTCTGGAATTGCGTGAACATCAACGCCCAAAAGCTGAGGCGCCATCGCGGGGATGATGTGTGGGTGGAGGGAATAGCAGGTCGAATGGTCGCCATATGCGAGCACGGAATTGCTTCAAGCAAAATTATGGCAAAAAGCGGACGAGCGAGGAAAACTTCTAAAGCAGCCGGCGGACTGTATGGTTCCGGACGTGAGAAGGCAAGGGGCACCGCTTGAGCGGGGGGTTGCCGCATGCTATTTTGACATAGCGCTGGAGTGGCGGAACTGGCAGACGCGCGAGACTCAAAATCTCGTGTCCGCAAGGGCGTGGGGGTTCAAGTCCCTCCTCCAGCACCACAACCTTTTCAGTATCTTACGCAGCGGCGTCGTCGCGCCGCCGCACTCCCCCAGATGCGCCGGTGTCGGTAGTGGTGTCGGTTGGTGTTGCTGTCAGGCGCTCGACGGCCTCCTGCAGGTGCCGGGGGGCTAGATGGGAATAGCGGACAGTCATGTTGATCGTTTTGTGCCCTAAGAGCTCTTGGACGCTGCGTAGGTCCACTCCTGCCATGACCAGTCGGCTCGCAAACGTATGCCGTAGATCGTGCCAGCGGAAGTTTTCAATACGTGCCCGCCGAACTGCTCTCTCGAACCAACGCCGCCAATCACGGGAGCGTTCCGCTTCCACGCCGGGACAAACGTAGCCTGGGGCACTCCTGCGCTCCCACAGCTTGCCTAGGGCCACACGAGCGGCTGAATTGACGGGAACGTGCCGCTTTTCGCCATGCTTGCTACGGGGAATCGTCAAAATACCTGTTTGTAGGTTTACATCCTGCCAACGCAGCCGGTATTGCTCGCCTCGGCGCATTCCGGTATTCAGCGCGAGGTCAAATTCGGCCTCGCCTTCCGCGTAGACTTCCTGAATCTTCGCTCGCAGCGTGGTCTCTTCTTGGTCGCTGAGAAACCGGACTCGAGCATTGTTTTCCTTTCGAAGCCGCACTAGCCGGGCCGGGTTGGAGGCAACCTTGCCGTTCCGCATAGCGATCGAGTACGTGAGGCTCAGCAGCGCACGGTAGCGATTTAAGGTCGCGGGTTTGAGCTCTCTCTCTTCCGCAAGGTCTGAAAGGCAGCGCTCAATATCCTGCGGCCGCACATCAGCGGCTGCGCGTTCCCGAAACCAGTTAAGAATCGTCTCCATGTGCCATTTGTCTGCGCGTGCCGCGTCAGGGACCTTGTGCGCCCTACTGTATTCCAATGCATCTTTGGCGAGGTCGCTAAAGGTCACGGTAGCTCGACGCAATTTCTCGGGCAACTTTTTCCCCTCTAGCGCCTCATTTTTACGCTTGCGGTATAGGTCTATGGCTGCGCTTTTGGTGCCTGCCTTCTCGCGGCGGAAACGCCCTTGGGCGTCTACGTAACGTATGTACCAAGGCGAATGCTTGCCAGGCACCTTCTGGTATAGACCGCGAGGATTGCGGCGCTGCCCGCTCGTGCTATTGAAAGTCAGAGGATTAGCGTGCATGGGGCTTGCCTTCCTTTCGCGGACGGCCACCGAGCTTGCCATTTTTGCGGGCTATTTCACGGATGCGTTCAATTCCCAGCCGCTGAACCCGAGCAAGATAGCTTCGCTTTCCCATCAGACTTGCTGCTTTTGCTACTGAACGGTTACTCATGCTAATATCCTAAACGTTTAGGTTATAATAGTCAAGTGTATTGTGATAGGCTGCTGGCACGAATCGAGGAGGACTAGCACCGAGGAATAATGACTGACAAACACCCGTGGGCTGATGCGATCGCGCGGTTTGGGGCCTTGATCGAGGAGGAGTATCGTGTCGTTTCCGCTTGGATCCTAGAACACTTTCACGGGGATCCAGATGCCAGGGCTGCACTAAATGAACTAGTATCGTGTGGGGCGGATCCAGCTCGGCTCGCGCAGCTATTTAGCAAGATTTTCTTGGATCGCACCATGGGCGATCATGATGAAGGATCACCTCCGGGTCGGTGGAGATCTCTCGCCAAAAAGTTGCGAAGAGACGCTAGGGAGATCAAATCTGCGAACCACGAAAATGTACCTTGGAAGGGTTCAATATTAGGTTCTACCGGTCAAGAACCCTGGTTGAACTTGCCAGACTTGCTTGTCGCCTACGCTAAACGCATCGAAGCCCGTATCCCGAATGCTCCAAAGGGCAGACCTGCAAGAGAGAGTCGCGAGTACCCACCGCTTCGGGATTACATTACGTCAGCGACTGGTCGGGGTCACTATGCCGCTCTAGCTTGCCTGATAACAGCTTTCAATGATTGGGCTGGGCAGCCTAGGACTGTTACGGCAGCCAGCCTTAAGATGCTAAATCGGAAGAGGTAAGGAAAAGCAAATCGCATTAACTTACGAAATCTCTAAGAAACAGGGCGATTTTGTAGCGGTTTGGTTTGTAGGATGGAGCTAGCGCGCGATACTGCGCGCATGAGCTACCAATCAGACAAACTAGCAGTTGATACGCGCGAAGCGGCTCGTCTGCTGAGCGTTTCCCCCAGAACGATTCAGAACTATATCCGGGCAAAGATGTTCTCTCCACCCGCCCGAAAAATCGGCCGGCGCACTGTCATCCCCGTGCGGGCTTTAGAAAACTTCCTAAGACAGGACCAACCCTCCCCGATTACGGGTCCGGCTAAGGTTAACCATGCTTCTTTCCAGCACAGTGGGATCCGAAGCTTGGAATTCACGTGACTTGAAGTCGC
>JADMIO010852317.1_pt1 | contig 62444 bp, 57 predicted proteins | sample 8958161 | NCBI WGS metagenome assembly JADMIO01 (sample SAMN16585339, study PRJNA669376) | soil metagenome | isolation source: Crop rotation soil | place: USA: Cullars Rotation, Alabama | collected 2011 | reverse complement strand
GCCGCGACTTCAAGTCACGTGAATTCCAAGCTTCGGATCCCACTGTGCTGGAAAGTACTGCTTCGTTATCACATTCGCGCCAACATTAAGTCGTATCTTGATAATGAGCTGAGCTTAGAAGTGGTTGCGAAAGGAGAGTTCAAACCGAGCTATCCCGATATCTGGAATCGTTTGCTCGAAGCGAGTAAGTGAACCAGTTAGTCCGCGATGTCGATCTGCTGCGCCGTAACAAGTGCCTCAGAACACGCTCAGACGGATAAATAAACGCCAGCTGAACTTACTCGTTGATCTGATGGCAGAGAAATTTTGTTCATGGCACTAAAAGATTCCATTTCATTCGGTTTTGGTCTGCCGCACCGGTCGCCGGACCCGATCGATGTCGCTGTGGTGCGCCAGGTCGCCCAGCGCGCCGACGCGCTCGGATTTCGCGACCTCTGGGTGACTGAGAACACGCTCGACCACGTTTTTTGCCTCGACTCGGTGGCCGCGCTGACTTACGCGGCGGCCGTCACCACGCGTATCCGACTCGGGGTTTCGGTCATGGTGCTGCCTCTGCACCACCCCGTTCACGTCGCCCACCAGATCGCGACGCTGGACTATCTCAGCAACGGCCGCGCGATCCTCGGCGCAGGCCTGGGGCGGGACAGCCACTACACAGAGTTTCAGATTTCCCGCGAGCGGCGCGTGCGACGATTCCACGAAAGTGTCGACGTGATTACTGCGCTTTGGACAAAGCCCGAACTCAATTATGACGGAGGAATTTTTCAGCTTCACGGTGCGACCATGCCGCTAAAACCTGTGCAGAAGCCACGCCCACCGATCTGGCTCGGCGGCAATCACCCGGATGCGATTCGCCGCGCAGCAAAAATTGCCGACGGCTGGATGGGTTCCGGCGCTTCGAGCACGGCAGCCTTTGCCCGCAGCGTCGCGACTCTCAAAATCGAATTAGATAGAGCCGCTCGCGACCCGGCGACGTTTCCGATCTCCAAGCGAGTCTTTCTTTCGGTACATGAGCGCGCCGACGTGGCGCGCGCCGAGTTGCGGCGCTGGTTCACCACCGTCTATCAAAGAAGCGAGGGCACCGATGCATTGGGGCTCTCCGGCACTCCGGAAGAACTGCGCGCAGGACTCGAAGAACTGACTGCAACCGGCGCGAACCACTTGCTTCTCAATCCCGTTTTCCGTCAGCCCGAGCAGTTGGAAGTCCTCGCCAAGGTCATCGGCCTGTAGTCGCGCCGATTGCGATTTTTTGTAATCGCTGCAATCATCTCCATCATTACAAGCGATGCCGCAGCGCAAAACTAACGGCTTCCGTTCAACGATTGAGGTGCTTATGAAGATTTTAGGTCTATTAGTTGTTGTTTCGCTCACCGCCTGCGCCACTACCCCGCTCGCAATCAATCAGACCGCCGCGGTACCGGAGACTCGGATCCTGGCGCCACAGCTTGTGGCTCAGACCGCCAATACAGGCAGCCTGGTCGTGAAACGCGACAGCGGCTTTATGGGGTCGGCGTGCGCGATCCGCGTGTTCGTCGATGCCGTGCCCGTGGCCGATCTCAAGCCGGCGGAGAGAGTCGAGGTGTTCGTCGGTTTCGGAGAACACAGCGTGGTGGTCACCACCACTGGCGTTTTGTGCGGCGGCGGAACATCAGAAACTGCTGTAGTGATTATGCCCGAGCGGCAAAGAATCCTGCGTATCGCCAGCGGTCAGAGTGGCGACATCTTGCTGCAGCCGAGCGCGTTCTGATTCAATTCATGCGCGATCGGTCTCCTCGCGCGGCATAGATCCAGTAAGAAGCTCGTCTTCGTTGGAGGAAATTATGGCTCCAGGTCCATCGGTCCCGGCCTATGAAATTCCCCAGTTGGAAACAACCCTTCGACGTTTGTTGGGAGGCATGTCGATCTTTACAATGCTCATGACGGTGCCACAGGTTTTCACCATCTGGGTCGGTCATGTCGCGGCGGGCGTTTCTGTTTTGTCATGGGGCGCCTATCTCCTATCTGCCCTGCTCTGGTTTTGGTTCGGAGTAACGAAGGGAGACAAGAACATTTATTTGCCCTGCATCGGCTGGATCGGGCTGGATGCCGCGGTCATTGTCGGCACAATGATTTATGGATAGCCGCGTTGATGCCGATGGACAGCTCGCATTTTTTGAATCGCGGGTTGAAGTCAGTTCAAGCCCTGCTAGACGTGCTAAGAGGGAATGCGACGAACCATCCAATATTTTCTACTTTTCGAGGCGGCCACCTTTGTCGCGGCTTCGCTCGTCCACGCCGGATTTATTATCGCGGGTTACGAACATTGGAAGGCGCGCATCGCCGAGAGCGTCATCGCGATTGTGCTTTTCGTTGCTGCGGCATGGATTTGGGTTCGGCCGCTGTCGGCGCGGATCGCCGGTCTGGCGGGTCAGGGATTTGCGCTTTTCGTCACTGTCGTCGGCATTTTCACCATCGTGGTCGGCGTCGGTCCGCGCACCGTGCCGGACGTTGTCTATCACGCCGCGATCGTTGCCGTACTCAGCTGGGGTTTGCTAGTTGCCAAGCGCGCATGAAGGAGAGATCCGCGATCTATTCCACGGTTGGCGCGGCCTTCAGTTCGAACTTTCCGTCCTTGTCCTGAGTAATCTTTCCAGCTTCGTATAACTGCGCCACCGCGCCGGCGACGGTTTTGTAGTCGGCCTTGAAGAATTTCTCCAGGAGATCGGCGAAAAAGCAGTGGGACTTTTCCAAGGCTGCGATGATTTTTCCGGCGAGATCGTCGACGCTTTCGACCGCCTTCGGCGCTGCCGGTTTCTTTCCGTCCTCGGCGGCGCCGAGATAATTTGTCAGATCCACTTTGCCTTGATTGAAATAGACGATGCGCTTGTAGCGCTCCGCCGGAATATTTTCAGGGATCGTCGCGTCGATCCCCATCTTCGCGGTGGTCGGGACTTTGCCGTGAATCGGCAGCGGCAGCGATGGGTCGAGCGGTTTGGAGCGCGCGTTGGAGACGATCAAAACATCCCGATCGGCCTGCACCCGCGTCGCCACCGCCCATTCCACGTCGACCGGATCGAAGACGTCGATGTCGTCGTCCACGATCGTCACATGCTTGATGTCGGCGATGGACAAAAGCGCCATGATCGCGTTCTTGCCGTCGCCCGGAACTTTTTTGATCGACGCGACGATGTGCCAGTGGCAGCAGCCCCCCGGCGTCACGTTGATCGCGACTGCCTGAACGCCGGCTTCGAACAGGACGCGGCGCGCGGCCGCTTCGTAGATCGGCGCGCTCATCCAGATATTTTCCCAGGGCATCTGCAGCGCATAATACATCGCGTCCTTGCGGTGCATGATCGATTTGATGCGCACGCGCGGGTTCATGTGCATGCCGCCCATGAGGCGATTGAATTCGCAGAATGGACCTTCGGGATGCACCCAGCCTTCGGGAAGAATCTCACCTTCCAAGACGATCTCGGCGTCGGCGATGCAGGGCACGGGCACGGTCTCGCCATCGGCGAGGCGCAATGGTTCGTTGCGGAGTCCGCCGGAAAAAGTTAGCTCGTTGACCCCAAGGTTGGCTTTGAATGTCGAGGCAACCAGCTCGTAGGGATGCGTACCGATGGAAATGGAAACCGGAAGCGGTTTTTTCTTTGCCAGCGCGCGCTCGGCGAATTTGCGCATGTTGTTCGGCGTGACGATATCGATGCCGGTGATATTTCTCTCCTTGAGCATCAAGCGATAAATGCCGGCGTTGATGCCGAAGTCAGGATCTTCCGCGATGACGACGCCGCCGGTGATCATCGGTCCACCGTCCATGATCGAAAACACCGGCACAGGCAAATCGTAGAGGTTTACCTTTTTGCCGGTGAGAATCACTTCCTTGACCGGCGCGTTGGCAACCCGCTTGGGCTTGATCGGTTTGTCCATCGCCTTGCCGAGCTTGTCGGCGATCTGACCGTACGCGACACCCATGCCCAGCGCGATGCGATTGCGCGACTGCAACAGGCCCGATACCAACGGCATGGAATAACCGATCAGATTTTTGAACAGCAGCGCCTTTTCCGACTGGGCTACCAGCGCGGCCACGTCGCGCAGATCCACCGCTTTCTCGATTTCGAGCAGCTCGTCGTTCTTCCGAAGTGTGTTGACGTAGTCTCTGAAACTCGCTTTCATCTATTGCTCCTCGATTTTGCGATTGCGCGCGGAAAATTTTCGCCGAGCATGACACGCCGTCCCCTGCTTGTCCAATCTCCATCGCTTTCACGCGCTTGCCTCCCTGTGTTATAAATTTCTGGATCAGGCATGAGTTGAGAAAGGCGATCTATGGCTTCATTTGGACTCACTTTGGCGAATCGCGGCGTGATCATCGGCGCGGTCACGGTGCCCGAACTTTTCGATATGGCCAAGCGCGGCGAGGACTCCGGCGCCTTCAGCGCCGTCTGGGTCGGCGACAGTCTGCTCGCCAAGCCGCGTCTGGAATCGATTGCTCTGCTTTCGGCGCTCGCTGCCGTAACGAAAAAAGTAAAGCTCGCGGTCGGCTGCATGGCAACCTTTCCGCATCGTCACCCGGCGCTGCTCGCGCAGCAGTGGGCGAGCCTGGACGTGATTTCCGGCGGGCGCTCCTGGCTGGCGGTCTGCCTCGGCGGTCCCAACGAACAGAGCCCGGCGCAAGCGCTCGAGCACAAAGTCATGGGTATCCAAGACACCGAACGGGTCGGGCGCCTCGAAGAAGGCATCACGATTCTGCGCAAGCTTTTCCACGAAGAGAAGGCGTCGCACAAGGGACGCTTTTACGAGTTCGAGGGCGTGACGATCCTGCCGCACCCGGTGCAAAATCCCCTGCCGATCTGGATTGCCAGCAATCCCACCGGTCTCACCTGGAAAGACGGGGCCAGCGCGCCATCGCCGGCCGTAGAAAAAGGTCTGCGTCGCGTGGCCAAATACGCCGACGGCTGGATGACCAACAAAGTCACGCCGGAGGAGTTCAAAACTCAGTGGACGCGCATTCTGGCGATGGCCAAGGAAGAAGGCCGCGATCCGGCGAAGATCGGCAGTTCGCTTTACCATAACATCAACATCAAGCCCGACCGCCAGACGGCGCTGGATGAAAGCAAGGCCTTTCTCGACAAATATTACACCTCGAACTTCAGCATGAAATTCGTCGAGGGATTCACCACGGCCGGCACTCCGGCGCAGTGCATCGACGAGTTGAAAGCCTACTTCGCCGCGGGCATCGAGCACATAACCTTGCGCATGACGTCGTGGGATCAGATCGGGCAACTTAAACGGTTTCTTGAAGAAGTGGTTCCGGCCTTCAAATAGCGGCGGTACGGGAGGAAAAACAATTTATGCATCGACGCGACATCATCCGGGCCACGGCCGTGATCCTTTTTGTCGTCGCGGCCCTATTGCCTCGCGGCACCTTTGCCCAGAGTCAACTCGAACGGGTCACTCTCGGTTATCCGGCCACCGCGATGAGCCACTTCCCGGCGTTTGTTGGCCGCGAGTTCGGCCAGTTTCGCGAGGAAGGGCTTGACGTGCAACTCGTGCGCGTGTCGGGCAACGTAGTGGTTGCGGCACTTCTCGCCGGCGAGCTCGGCTACACCACTTCGGCCGATGCCACAGTGCGCTCCGCAGTGCTCGGCCTGCCGATCAAAATGCTCGCGGCCATCGGTGTGAAGCCGTCGCTGTCGTTGATCGTGCGGCCTGAAATAAAAACCGTCGCTGATCTGAAAGGCAAAGCGATCGGCATTTCGACGCCGGGCACGACGACCGATTTCACCGCCCGCGAAATCGTCAAGCACTACGGGCTCAATCCCGAGCGCGACATCACCACCGTCGGTCTCGGCGATCAGCCGCAGCGCATGGCCGCCATGCAGAGCAACGCGGTCCAAGGCGCCATCGTCACACCGCCCAATGATCTCAAAGCCGAAGCGCAAGGATATCGCCTGTTGGTTTTCACCGGCGATTTCATGGAGGACAGCCTGCTCGGCGTCCTCGGCACGAGCGAGCGGCGCATCAAAGAACGGCCCGACCAGGTCAAAAAGATGGTGCGCGCCATCGTCAAGACCCTGGTCTTCATCCGCCAGCAGCCGGAACAGGTCACGAGCTTCGCTCAGCGTTTCTGGAAGCTCGACCGCAAACAGGCCGAGAAGAGCTACGAGCTGATCGTCAAGACCATGAGCCGCGACGGCAGCGCCACTGACGCGGCCATGCAGGCGGCGCTATACCAGGCCAAAGCGACGAGCAAGATTCAAAAGGACGTCGCGCCGGCCCAACTGGTCGATCTGAGCTTTCTGCGCGAAGCTCAACAAGAACTTAAGCTTCGCTGACGTGAGCTTTAGGTAGAATATAAATTATTGAAGGATTTATCGGCGATGATTCAAGGAATCGATCATCTGGTAGTGGTGGTTCGGGACCTCGCGCAGGCATCTCGCGATTATGAACAGCTCGGTTTTACCGTCGTTCCCGGCGGGCAGCATCCGGTCGGCAGTCACAATGCATTGATCGCTTTTCAGGACGGGTCTTATCTCGAGATCATCGCCTTCTATCGCGAAGCAGTCGATCACCGCTGGTGGGGTCCGCTGCAGAAAGGCGAGCGGCTCGTCGATCTTTGTTTTCAGACCGACGATCTGCGCGGCGACACCGAGAAACTGCGCGCCGCCGGCGTAGCGATCAACAATCCCGTTCCCTGGTCGCGCAAGCGGCCGGATGGCTACGAGTTGAAATGGCTCTTGTCCCTCGCCACCGGCAGTCACCGCGGGGTCGCGCCTTTTCTGATCGAAGACGTCACACCGCGCGGTGAGCGCATCCCACGGCAGTTCGAGCATGCCAACGGCATTGTCGGCATCGACAAGGTCAGCTTCGCGGTCGGCGAATTGAAGCCCATCGAAAAATGGTACAGCGCACTTTTGGGCAAGAGCGGCACATCTATCCAGGCCGTCGATCTGGGCGCGGAGGGAGTGCGCTTCGAAGCCGGGCCGCACACCGTTGAATTCCTCACGCCTCGGGATGCGGCAAGCCCGTTGGTCGACTGGCTACGGCAATTTGGCCAGTCTCCTTATTCAGCGGTTCTCAAACACCGCGGCAGCGAACTCAAACCTCTCGACCCCCACCTCACTCACGGCGCACATCTCTTTACCCGATAGGCTATAATCAGCCGCGGCACCAAGGGATTCTTGTATACCCCGGTGTCAGGCTGACGGTGCACTAAACAAGATCGAAGCGCCAACGTCTAACAGGGCAAAGGAGGTCTTCCCATGAAAAGCAAAGCTTCCCGCTATCGTTTGTCGAGTGCGCTGTTTTTTACGGTGGCGCTGTCGCTTTTGGCACTCCCCGGTGCAGCTTGGAGCAGCTTGCGCGATGACATGCGGCAGTTTCATGATTTTTTGCAAGATCACCCGAGAGTTTCCGCAGATTTGCGAAGCAATCCGAACTTGGTCAACAACAAGAAGTATCTGGACAAGCATGATGAGTTGGATAGCTTTTTGAAACGACATCCGGCGGTCAAGCGCGAGATCGTCGAGCGCCCGCATCGGGTTTTTGGCAATTATTACCGCGACGTGCCTCCCGGCTGGGCGGGCCGCTAAAAGGCGCTTTCACTTTCGCGAGAAGCGGCAGGCCAACAGCCTGCCGTTTTTTTTGCCTCAGTGGCAATTTGACAGAACGTGAAGGCATCGTTACTGTCGCCATAGCAAAAATTTTGTTTTGCGCTCAGTTTTTCAGGAGGCTTTTCGATGACCGTGCAAGAAAAATTGGCCCTCGCCTGCCGCATCCTCGCCATGCAGGGCCACAACGACATGATTTACGGCCATGTCTCGGCGCTGACCGACACGCCGGGCCAGTATTGGATCAAAGGCTCGGGCATCGGCCTCGAAGAAGTGACCGAAGACGATTTGGTTCTGATCGATTTCGACGGCAACACGCTCGCCGGCAAGCGCAAACGGCACAACGAGTTTCCGATCCACAGCGAAGTCTATCGCGCCAATCCCGAGATACGCTGCGTCATCCATACCCATCCCACTTACTCGACGATCATCGCTTCTTCCGAGCATCGGCTCCTGCCGATCACCAACCTGAGCTGCGCCTTTTATCCGCCCGCGCTGAACAAGTTCGAGGAATCTTCCGACCTGATCGTCACCGCAGAACAGGGCGTGGCCGTCGCGAAACTTCTCGGCGAGCACAAGATCGTGCTGCTGCGCAACCACGGCATCGTCGTTGCCGCCCCGACGATCGAAGAGGCGTGCATTCGCGGCGTGCTACTCGAGCACAGCGCCAAAACTCAAGTCGCCGCCGCATCCATGGGCGCCTTCTCCTGGGCCACCGACGCCGACGCGCTTTTGAAGCGCAAACGCATCTATCGCCCCGATGCGATGATCAATCTGTGGGAATACTACCTGCGGCTGCTCAGAAAACATGAAGCGGGAACATGAAAATCATGATTGTGGAAGTCCTGCGCCAGTCGACTATGTCCTTTCCCCACCCACTACTCCAACATTCCATTACTCCATCACCTCAAGCTCTCCCCTACCGGTGAATCGCGAGAAACGCGAACACCTTGGCCGCGTCGAAGACACTGTGCAGCGGCACGAGATCGTGGTCGGTGTGCTGGAATTGGATATGCCGTGAGCCGTAGTTGATCGCCTGAATTTTCCGGAAATTGAAAAGCCCGGTATCGTTGGCGGCCGTCGAAAAGCTGAACTTGGGCTCGTAGCCGAGCATGGTCCGGATGCCATGCTCCAGCGCTTGCACGACTTCGGCGTCTTTGCTCACTTCGCTCGGATACATAAAGTCACGCGGCTGAACTTCGATCTCAAACGGCTCGAGATCGCCGATGGCATCTTTCATCTGCTGAATCGCCTTGGCCGGATCATCGCCCGGCAACAAGCGACGGTCGAACATGATCCGGCACTCGCTCTGAATCGTATGGGTCGCCTTGGGGAAGCTCTCGATCGCATTGGGCGTGAGACTGACTTTGCCGAGCTCGGCGTGAGACTTGGTTTCCGGGTAAGGCATCAGCGGTTGCAATTGCTGTAGAACCTTCATAGCGCCGTCGATGGCGTTGATGCCTTCCCACGGTCGGCTGCTGTGCGCCTGTTTTCCTCTTACCGTCACCAGCACGTCAACCCGGCCCTTGTTGCCGAGTTGAATCTCCGGCGGACCGTCGATGACGCACCAATTGGCTTCTACATTGCCGTGATCGAGCACGTGCTTCAGTGAATCGTGCCGCCCGGTTTCGCCGGCGGTGCTGACGACGAAGTAGAGATCGCTCGGCAATTCGACTTTGCTCGCGCCGATAAACTTCACCGCAGCCATCATCGCCGCCAGGCTCCCCTTCTGTTCGCACGCGCCGCGGCCCCAGACGCACTCGCCGTCGAGCTTGTACGGCGCACCGTCGACGATCTCGCCGGAATAGGGATTTTGCATGGTGCTCGGCGCCGCGCACATGGCATAACCGACGAGCATCAAACGATCGCCCCCGCTCCGGCCTTTCACGTGCAGAACCAAGTTGCCCATGTCGTCGATGGTAGGCCTCAGACCGGACGCTTCCAGCTCAGGCTTGACCACGTCGCGAATCAGCGCCAGCACCTGCGGCTCTTTTTCCAGCAGCGCCGTCTGCGGACTGGCGTGCTGCAACAATTTCACCGCAAGCCGCTTTGCCTCCTCGTAGGAGAGATTTTTTTCTATTAATTTCTTTGCAGTTCCTGCGTCCATCCGAATCACCCTGGAGTATTGGAATGACGGAGTGTTGGAGTGCTGATAACGACCGCAACACTCCAGTACTCCAGTACTCCATTACTCCACCATTCCGTCTCCTTTTATTTTACTGTCCTTCGATCTCCGCGCCCACCTTGCCGATCCGGCGCGCGATCACGATCAAGCTGATACAAACCACGCTGACGATCAAGGCCAGCGAACACATAGGACCGAGATTACCATCCACGTAGAAATGATAGAGCAACGGGCCCAACGGCTCAGAGCCAGGCGAATAAAGAAAAATCGACGTGCTGAACTCGCGCAAGAAGATCGTGGCTAGAATAATCCAGCCGGCAATGAAACCGGGTCGCAGCAGCGGCAGCAGAATCCGCCAGAACGTCGTCATGAAGCTGGCGCCGCAGACGAGCGATGCCTGCGGCAAATCGTCGTGCAGTTGCACGATCGTGCTGGTCATGGATCTCAGCCCGTACGGGAGAAATCGCGTGATGTAGCCAATCAACAAAATCCACAATGTTCCGTAAATCGGCAGCGGCACATAGACGTAGGTCCATAGCAAACCGATGGCGAGAGCCGTCCCGGGAAACGCCCAGGGAATAAACGTCAGGCCTTCGATGATGCCGCGACCGGGGACTTTGGTTTTTGTGGTCACCCAGGCGGTCAGCGCGGCGAGCAACATGCACAGTGTCGCGCCGAAGACCGCGAGAAAGAGACTGTTCTGCAAAGCCCGATACGTTCGGCCGTCGGTCAAGTTGCTGCGGTAGTTGTCCAGCGTCAAGAGTTCCCAGGTCTTCGCACTGGGAACGTGAATATAGGTAATGAACGAAACGTACGTCAAAACCAAAAACGGCAGGACGACGATTAGAATCAGAATGAGCAACGCGGCCAAAGCAGCGGGATAGCGCCACTTGCCCAAGTCGATGATCGTCGGCCGATAGCCCCGCCCCGTAACGGTCACATAGCGTTCACTGCGTCGAGTCAGCAAACGATAAAAGTAGACAAAGAGCATGGTCACCAGGAGCAGCGACACTCCGTAGGTGGCGGCCAGATTTTGGTTCGGTGGAAAGGCGCCTACCGCTTCCCGATAAATCTTGGTCGTGAAAACTTCGATGCGCGCCGGCAGCGCAATGATGGCCGGCGTATCGAAGCTCTCGATGGCTCGAACGAAGTTGAGCATGACAGAAGCCAACAGCGCGGGCCGGATGATCGGAAAAGTGATGCGCCAGGCAACTTGAAGGTTGTTCGACCCCGCCACCCGCGCCGATTCTTCCAGCGACGGGTCCATGGAATAAAGCGACGCGGAAACCAGCAGGAACGCCAGGGGCGTGGTGATCAGCGCTTCGACAAAGATCATGCCCCAGAGCGAATAGAGGTTCAGCGGCGCGTTGTCCAAGTTGAGAACTTGCATCAGAAAGCGGTTGATCAAACCCGTGCGCGGGCTTAAAAGCACGGTCCAGGAAACGGCCAGCATCACCGGTGGAAAAATATTGGGCACGATCGCGGTCAGTTCAAAGAACTTTCTTCCCGGCGCGTTGGTGCGGATCGAAATCCACGCCAGCGCCGCGGCTAGCGCGGTAGCCAGGACGGAGGAGCCGGCGGCAAAAAGAAATGAATTGAAGAGCAATTCATAGGTTAGCGGATCGCTGTAGGCGTGAACGTAGTGCGCCAGCGTGAACTCGGCGCTCGGCACGCCCAGCGGCTTGCTGCGGAAGCTGCCGTAGAAAAGCATCAAGGTCGGCGACAGACTGAGAAAGGCGATGATCGTGCCGACGCCGATGACTACGGCGAGTTGAGGTTCCCGTCGAAACGAATTGAGCAACCGAGTCAGCAACGCTCGCCAGAGCTCCTTTCTTTCATGAAATCGCACGCCGCACGCGACAAAAAAAGAGGGCGGCCGGTGATAGGCGAGCCCTCTTTTGCTGTCGATTCAGCCCTGACGCTGTTACTTGAAAAATATCTCGTGAAAAGTGCCGCTCATCAGCTTCTTGAATTCCTCTTCCGTCGGGTTGTCCATGAATTCCATGCGCGGCGCGACTTTCTCGGCGTCTTTGATCGGCGGATAGACGCCCGGCGCCAGAACGAACTCGCCATCCTCGGCAATTTCCTTCTGCCCTTCCGCGGAACAAGCAAAATCGATGTAGAGTTTGGCCGCGTTGGGGTGCGCGGCTTTGGCGCTTAGACTGAGATAGTTGGGATCCGTCAAGTACTTGTCCATGGGCAGATAATCCACCGGCCCCTTATACTGCTTGATGTACTTGATGTAGGTGATCCCGACCGCCGCTTCTCCCTTGATGATCGTCGTGGTGACCGGGGCCAGCGACTCGACCAGAATCGGTTTTTGCTTGGCCAACGCCTTGACGTAGTCCAGCCACTTGTCGCCTTTGAACTTTCGCAGGTTCCACAAGAACTGCGCGGTGGTCGTGTGCCGCGTCGGATCGGGAATGGAAATTTTCCCCATCCATTTAGGATTCAACAAATCGTCGAAGGTCTTGGGAAAGTCCGCCGGTTTGACCAGCTCGGTGTTATAAAGGATGCTGATCGGCAGTACGCGCCACGGCGTGATCAGAGCGTCTTTCTCCTTGAACCGGGCAGGAAACTTCTCCGATGCGGGTGGAATGAATTTCTGAAACAGGCCCTCGCCTTTCATGATCAGTTGGACGCCGCGGTTTCCTTCCGCGATGTCGAAAGCCGGCTTACCGGCGCGCCATTCGGTCAGCGCCCGCTCGGAAACCTGGGTCGAAGAGCCGCGCCAGTATTCGACTTCGAGTCCATATTTTTTCTTGAACGCCGAGTGCAGGCCTTCCATGGACTGTGGCGGCACCGAGCCGTAGACGACGACTTTGCCTTCCTTCTTGGCCGCCTCCACGTTACCGGCCTGCGCCGAGGCGTCGCGCACAGAAAGCGACAGAGCGCATAGCAAAAGAGCCGAAATAAACGATCCGCGGATGATAGTGTGCCTCACCTGACTCCTCCTTTTGACTGAGAGCGGCTCGAAATTAGCGACGCAAGGGTCTTAAGTCAAGAATAGCCGGAATTTACCGGGCCACAAAGAGCTGGCGAAAATCGCCCTGCAACTTGCGCAGTGTCTCCTCGCTGGGATCCTCCATCATGTAAACGTTCGCCATAATCTGGTCGGCGCCTTTGAGCGCGGGGGTGACGCCGGGCGAAAGCACAAACTCGCCGGTCTCGGCGACTTTCTTCTGCCCCTCGGGCGAGCACAGGTAGTCGATAAACAGTTTCGCCGCGTTGGCGTTGGCGGCTTTGGCGCTCAGCGCCGCATCGCTCGGATCGGCGAACACGTGCTCGATGGACGCAAAGCCGATGGGCCCTTTGGTCTGGCCGGTGTACTGAATGTAGCTGATGCCGACGGCGCTCTCGCCGCGCACGATGTTGTTCGGAACTGTGGAGTAGGATTCCAGCAGCATCGGCCGCTGCTTCGCCAAGCCTTTGGCGAAATCCATCCACTTCTCCCCTTTTACTTTTTGCAGATTCCACAGGTACTGCGCGGTGCTGGCGTGGCGCGACGGGTCGGGCATGCTGAGCTTGCCCTGCCATTTGGGATCGAGCAGGTCGTCTAAAGATTTGGGAACTTCATTGGGCTTCACTAGTTCAGTGTTGTAGAGAATTCCCACCGGTGTAATTCGGAACGCGATGAGCTGGCCGTCCTTGTCTTTGAACTTCGCCGGAAAGTTCGCTGCGCTCGCCGGGGAAAATTTGGCGTACACGCCGTCGGCTTTGCCCAGATTGAGCGGTCCGCGCGCGCCGATCACGATGTCGAAACCCGGCTTGCCAGAGCGCCATTCGGTCAGCACCCGATCGATCACCTTGGTCGCATCCGCGCGCCAGTACTCGGTCTTGATACCGTACTTGGCCTCGAAGCCTTTCTCGATCTGGCTCATCACTTGCGGCACGATGGTGCCGTAGATCACCGCTCGGCCTTCTTTCTTGGCGGTGTCGACGTTGACCGACTGGGCCCGCAACACGCCGGGCAACAACAGTGAGGCAACGAAAATCACCTGCATCACGATGATGCGCAACTCCTTCGATGACATATCCAGCCTCCCGTAGGGGCGGACCTGTGTGTCCGCCCTTTCGAACGGGCCACCACACAGGGTCGCCCCTACATCATGTCGAATTTAAATTACCGCGTCGAAATTTACGCCACCACTTCGCGAACCATCCGCACCACGCGCTTGCGCGCCTCCTGGGTGCCCATGGGCAGAACAACCGGCAAATTCAAGCCGCCCTTGGTAAATGCTTCAAGCTGCTTCTGACACTCGGCCGGAGTGCCGGCAACTGAATGCGCAAAAACGACTTCGTCGCTGATGAATTTCTTTGCCGCCTCCCAATCGCGCTTGACTACAGCGGCCGCCAAACCCTCCTGATCGACTTTGCCGCCCCCGAGGCGAATATTCTCCGCGTGGTGTACGTTGCGAAAAATATAAGCCAGGAACATCTTGTTCGCTTCGACGGCTTCGCGCGGGTCGTCGGCAACCGCGGCAGTAACAAACCCCGCCACGTCTACAGAATCGGCGGGCTTGCCCGCTTTTGCAGCGCCGGCGGCGATGTCAGCGGCGCATTTCTTTATGTAGCCCGGCGCGCAGCCGGCGGACAGCAAAACGCCCTCACCGATTTCGCCGCCCAATTGCAGCATGCGCGAGCGCACCGCGGTGATGTACATAGGGATCGGCTTCGCGGGAACGAAGCCCATCTTCGCGCCGTTCACGTCAAACATCTTGCCCTGATAATTCACCGTCTCGCCTCTGAGCAGGCGGCGGAGAATCTCGACGTATTCACGCATGGTTTGCAGCGGGTGCGGCGATTCGATGCCGGCTTCTTTCAGCGCGGCGGCGTTGCCGGTGCCCGGGCTCGCGATCACGCGGCCCGGCGCGAACTCGTCCATCGTCGCCACCGACATGGCCGAAATGATCGGCGTGCGTGAGTACGGGCTCATGGGCGCCGGCGCGACCTTGATCTTTTGTGTCGTCGCCAAGAGCGCCATGCAGGTCGTGAGCGAATCGCGAAAGCACAGATGATCCGACATCCAGATCGACTCCATGCCGCTCTCGTCGGCAAGCTTGGAAAGCTCGATCATCTCTTGAATCGAGTAAAAGCCGTCGAAGCACAAACCCACACGCATGATGAATCTCCTAAAAGCCCTCGCGCAGTATTCTTTGCAATTCCGCCGGTGAGGCTCCGGCCAAGCCCATTTTTTCCAAGGTCAATCCGTCGACCCGAAAATCGACGCCCAATGCCGCGGACGCCAGCGTGATCAACGCATCCATCACCGGTGTTTTGATGCCGAGAAGCCTGGCGATCTCGGCCATCGGCACCAAACCGTACCCGACATCTTCTTTGATGTAGCGGTGATCAAGGGATGGTGGCGATTTGATCGTGAAATTGGGCTCGCTCTCGTGAATCGCCCGGTAGGCCGAGCCGCTGTCCCGCGCTTCGCTCGTGGTCAGGCCGGCGCCATGAAAGATATCGACGAAGCGCAGCGGCGTGAGGCCCAGCGCTTGGACAATTTCCACGCGCTCCCGGTCGAGCGAATCGATCCAGGCCCCGATGGACGGCGTGATCCCTTCCCGGTAATAGAGAAAGTCCCCGCCGGTCTTTTCGATCCAGCCGGCGTTACCCAATATGCCTGCGGGATGCATGACGGCGTTGATATTGGAAAAACCGGTTTCCAATACATTGGCCGCGGCGATTACGTTCGGGAAAACATTTTGAATATCGCCGACAAGCTGCGAGGTAAATTTCCCCGGCAGCGCGGCGCAGCGCAGGTTGGTCGTGCGCCGGTACACTTCCACTTTTCCCGGCTCCGGCATGCGGCAAATATAGGTCAACGTCACGGTTTCGCAGAGCGACACCTGCGCCTTGCAGCCGAGCTGGCGCAGCAGATGGGCAAAATGCAGCGAACCGCCGGTGTGGCCAGGATTGAGCAAAACGCGCTGGCCGTCAACGAGATACTTTGCCAATCCGGTGGCAAGATACTCATGGCCGACCGCGGGTGTGGCGATGACGATCAAATCGACGCCCTGCACCACCGGCGGCAAATGCGGGCTCATGAAGTACGGCGCGGCTCTTTTGCTGACCCCGCCTTCGATGAGCTCAATGTCGCCGCGTCGGGCGAGTTTGACGATCGCGCTCTCGGAGCGCGCAAAGAGACGGACTTCGAAGCCGCGCAGAGTCAAATCCGCCGCCGCCGCGCACCCGCCGTTGCCCGCGCCCAGCACCGCAATTTTTTTGATCGCCATGAAGTGTTGTAGAGGCGCAATTCATTGCGCCCTGAGAATTTACGTGACGCGGTAGTGTTTCAATTTGTCTTCGTCGAGCTCGATGCCAAGCCCCGGCTTCGACGAAACGATCACATCGCCATCGGAATAATCGAAAGCTTCTTGAATAATGTCGTCCTGGTAGTAGACCCCGGCGATGCCGCCCTTGCCTTTTCCTTTCGGCGTCGATACCGGAACAACGCAGCCATAGGTCACTACACCAGTCGATGCCGCAAGATGCACATTGGCGGCGTTGCCAACCCCGGTTTCCACCGAGCCGTTGACGTTGCACTTGAGTCCAGCCGCTTCGGCGATAGCGGCGACTTTTTTGGCTTTGAACATGCCGCCGGGTTTGGTGGTGTAGATCGAGATCACGTCCGCGGCTTTTTTCTGCACGATCTCGATCACGTCCTGCGGCGTCCATGCGGTTTCGTCCGCCATGATCGGTGTATCGACGCGGCGCGCCACTTCCGCCATTTGATCGATGCCTTCCACCGGCTGTTCCATGTAGAGGAGATTGAACTCCTCCATCGCCTTGGTGATTTTCACCGCGACTTTGGCGGTAGGATAGCCTTGATTGGCGTCCACACAGATATTCAGCGCCGGCCCGATCGCCTTGCGTATCTGCTTCACCAATTCCACATCGCGCTTCTGATCGACGCCGCCTTTGAGCTTGATCGTCTTGACGCCTTCCGCCTTGGCCTGCAGCGCCTCTTCCACGGCCTTTTCAATCTCCATAAGGCCCAGACTGTGCGCGATCGGCACGCGCTCGCGAAACAAACCGCCGAGCAATTGATACGCCGGCACTTTGAGGGCTTTGCCGACGACATCGTACAGCGCCGCGTCGATGGCCGCCTTGCAATAGGGATACCCTTTCACCGACTTGTCCATCAATGCGTGAACGGACTCGAAGCGGCTCGGATCCTGGCCGGTCAACGCCGGCGCGAGAATGTCATTGATGATATGTGCCGTCGTCTGCGGCGTCTCCCCAAAATACTTCCCGTGATCGCCACCCCAGTCTTTTAACACGGGCGCCTCGCCTAATCCGATCAAGCCCTGGTCGGTATACAACTTGATGATGACGTACACGCCGATCGGCGTGGTGAGACTCGCCCACTGATGCACCCGCCGCGTCGGCAGGCGAATTGGGATCGTTTCGATCTTGGTGATTTTCATTAGGCTCCCAATTCCCTCGCCCATTCCCATGGGAGAGGGCAAGGGTGACGGCTGTGTTTACCCGACCCTCAACAAAGTATCCGTCGGCGTCACATCGGACAACAACTCGCAACCCTTTTCCGTCACGCAGAACATGTCCTTGTTCTGCATGCCGAAGCGACCGGGAATATAAACCAGCGGCTCGAAGGCGCCGACCATGCCGGCTTCGACGACTTCATCGCCGTAGCGACCCATGTACGGCTCCTCGTGCAGATGGAGTCCGATGCCGTGGGCAACAAAACTGATCGGCTCGAAGCCGAGTTCGCTGAATTTCTGCAAAAACTTCCGGTACACTTCCGAGCAACACGCGCCCGGCTTGATCAGATCCATCACCAGATATTTGCATTCGATCAGGTTATTCCAGATCTTATATTGCTCGGGCGTGGCGTCACCGACCACGGCAGTCCGACAGACGCCGGTGAGATAGCCGCTTTTCTGGCCGAAGATTTCCATGCGGATGATGTCACCGCGCTGAAGCTTGCGTTCGGTCGGTCCCACGTTGGGAAACTGGCTGCGCTCTCCCGTGGCGATGATCATCAACTTATAGCTCTCCGCGCCTCCCGCAAAGAGCGACGTTAGCAAGGTTCCCGCGAGCTCCATCTCGCTCGTGCCGACGTTCGCCGACCGCAATGCGTCGCCGAGAGCCTTGTCCGTCAGCTTGCTGAGCGAGCGCAACAGCGCAAGCTCATTCGGCGTTTTGATCTGGCGCGCTTTGTTGAAGATCGCATCGGCTGCGACCCAGGTCACACCGGACAGATTTTTTTGCAGCGTCTGGAAATCTTTCGCCGGCAAAAACTCCATTTCGATACCGACCCGGTTCTGCGTCAGCTTCAATTCCTTCAGCGCGTCCGCCAGCTTGTCCATCGGGTCGTCGGTGAATTCGCGATAGATCTTCAGATCGTCGATGCCCGCGTGCGCTTTGACCGTGGTCGCTTCCATGTCGATGGCAACCATGGCAATCCGCTTGTCCGCTGTGAGAATGACGGCCGCATGCCGCCAGCGCATGAGCGACTGCGATGGCACGACAAACCCCGAAACATAGGTCACATTTTCCGGGGAGACAGCGACGATCGCATCCAGCTTTTCAGCCGCGATGCGCTTGGCGAGACGGGAAACGATTTCCTGATCCATAACGATTGCAGCAGGATATCTGCCGGCTATTTTCTTTGCAAACCAGCGGATTGGCTTCGAAATATTACCGTCAGGAGCTGCTCTATTTCTTCTGCAATACCCACTCTATCGGCGGGTTACCGCGGTCGTCTTGGATACGCAAGCGGATCTCGTTTCCCTCGAGTTTGCCCCAGTAGTAATTCTTGTGCTGGGTAGTTGAGTCACCGGACACTTCCTGAAAACGAATGAAGAAGGAAAGGTTTGCGCCGTCGATTTTTCCTTCTTCGATGCCGCGCTTGGCGCCGAGGAAACTCGCCGTCCCGAAGAGCTTTGCGCCCTCGGGTTGAAACAGGAACTGTTCGTCGTATCGATCGCCCCAGCTGTAGGTCACCTCACCGGTCCAAGAACCGGCGAAGGCCGCGCTCGCCGCTGACGGCCTCTCCGTATTTGCCTGTTCGTTGCGCTCCTGGCGTCCCTGCCACCACACGGCGAAAACCATCAGCAGGAAAATGATCGGCGCCTTCCACCACAGACGCCGCAGCAATTTTCGTCTCAGCGCGGCTCTCTCATCGCTGATCGTCGCGGCTTTGGTTTTGGCGAGGCCTGGGATTTTCTCCAGCGTTTCGATCAAAATATCCGCATCGCGCTGAAACTCCTGATCGTTTACAGTCAGCGCATTGCGCCGCGCGAGCGGCTGCAAATCCTTGCGCAACTCCTCCGTCTTGGGCATGGCCGCGCCGGCCACGAGAACCGGAATGACTAGCACGCTGCGCTGCAATGCCAGCGCGACTTCCAGACCGACAAAATCGCTAGGATCGCTGAGACGCAATTGTCCTTCCGAGTTGCGCGCCGTCAGCCAATTCTTCCCGATCACGACCACCATGGCGTCGCAGGAAGCAACCTTCGCATCGATGTGTGCGGCGAAATCCGCTCCCGGTGGAATATCGTCCACGTCCATGAACACCTGCTCCGCGCCGAAGCGGCTCGACAAGCGATCGTAGAGCCGTCCGGCGTGGGCGGCGCTGTCTTCGCGGCGGTAACTGATGAAGATTCCGGACATGAAGCTTGTCGACGCGGGACCGGTGGTGATTGCGAACCGCGGCAGAATTACTTGCCGCTGATCTCTTTTCGTACCTCGCGCAGTAGACGGAAGTCGACGACTTTGTCGATGGGAATCTCGCCGATGTTTTTCTCCACGCGGCGGATCAGATCGAAGTGTATCTTGAGCTGCTTTTCACCGATAATGCCGTCGTCGTTGAGCGCCTTGACGATGGCGCGATAGGATTCCCGGGCGATCTCCGGGTCCACCTTCCACTCAGTTTGAATAACGCCGATAGTTCCTTCAGGATTTTCTTTGGCGTAGCGTAGCCCACGGTACAGACTGCGCACCACCTTCTTCACTTCCTGTGGATGTTCACGGATGCGCTGATCGGTGGTGCTGTAACCGTTGCTCGCGAACTCGACCACGTCGCCGACGAAAGAAACCTCGCTGAAACCTTCCCGCTTGAGCACGGCGACGGCAGGCACGGGCACGATGATCGCGCTGACAGATCCTGCGCGTAGCGCCGCCATACGCGTGCCTTCCGCGCCGATTTGAATCAACAGCGCGTCCTTTCCCGGCTCGACGCCGTAGTGTTTAAGCGCCAAGCGCGCCGCGAGATCCGAGGTGCCACCAAACTGGCTGACACCGATCCGCTTGCCCCTGAGCTCACCCACCGAGCGAATGTCCTTTTGCGCCACCAGGTAGTACATCGGCTTGTCCGCGCCGTAGAATATCGCCTTCAGCGGCAATCCTTTCGCCGCAAGGCGCAAACCGGAGTCCGCCAGGCCGTGATACTGCACCTCGCCGGCCAGCAGCGCGTTCTGCGCCATGGTTGGAATCAAACGCGGCAGTTCGATATCGAGGCCTTCTTCTTTGAAAAAGCCCCGATGCACCGCGACGAAAAGCGGCAGATAGCCCATGGAATTGCCGGGCAGCGCGAACTTGATCGGATCCGCGCCGCCCGCGGTGGAGAGTGGCGTAAACGCAACTAGCGTCAATATCGCGATGATCAGCGAGCGAAAAGTGTGCATCAGTTTCACCGTGGTTTCCTCACCGCGCTGATTCCCTTAGCTGCGCATCGCAGCGAGCCCGGCATTCTTGTCGCGCGAGATCGCAGCCAACGTCTTCCTTTTAATCTGCAGCGGATGTTTATCATCTTCGCCTGTGTCCCACGCCGGAAGCAATCCAAACAAGCACGCGCCGCAGACATCCTCAGTGTGAGTCCCGGCTGGTTTGTGCCCGTTTCGCTATCACTCAAGGTTGTATAACCGCGCGCAATTGTCCCAAAGAATTTTTCGTCGGCTTGCGTCGCTCAAGTCACCAATCTCGAGGAATTCGTCGATGGCATGTGGGAAATGGGCGTCGATATGCGGGTAGTCGGTGGACACAACGATGCTGTCATCGCCGATTCGTTTGACAACGTCGCTGACCAGATACTCGTCGGGATCGACGGAAATAAAGCACTGCTTCAGAAAGTAGTCACTCGGTTTGTGCGACAGCGGCACGTCGGCCAGTGGGCCGTGAAGCTTGGCGCGTTCATCGAGCCGGTAAAGCAGCCACGGCAGCCACGCGCAGTTGCCTTCGAGAAACGCCACGCGCAGCTTGGGAAATTTCTCCAGCACGCCGCCGGCACAAAAACTCGACACCGCCTGAATCAACTCCAGCGGATTGCGTAATGCGAGCGCAACGATGTTGGCGTTGGGATGACCGAAAAACCTGTTGGCGACCTGCTCTTGCTTGGGCCGCGCCGGTGGATGAAAGCATAGCGCGACGCCGAGTTTTTCAATCTCGCCCCAGAGCGGATCGAAACAGCGGTCGTGAACGCGCTGGCCGTTGATCGGCTCGGGACAAAGAGAAAGCGCGCGGATACCGAGCCGTTCGACGACACGCCGCACTTCTTCCACGGCGAGATCGACGTCGTGCAAGGTGATCAAGGCCGATGCTTTCAGCCGTGTCGGATTCTCTTTGGAAAAATCCGCGATCCAGTCGTTCCACGCGCGGCATAGATCGTTGGCGTACTGGGGCTCCAAAGTCTCGTCGCAATGGAGTGGCGAAGTGCGAAACAAAACGGCGACGTCCAGACCTTCCCGATCCATCGCCTCCACCTGCGACACCGGATCGTAGTCGCGCGCCACCGCAAAATCGTAACGATCCGCGACCTGCTTCTGACCGTGATCGATGACCTCGCTGATCGCTCTCAAGGGTTCGGCGCCTAGTTTGAATTCAACCCGCCCGTGCCGGCCGTCGCGCCGGCCTCGAGGTATCCGCTCGCCCCACTTCGGATTCATGTGCTTTTCGTAGAGGTCCGCGGCGTCGTAAACGTGCATGTCACTGTCGAAACAACGAAATCCGTTTTTCATGTTTTTCTCGGTCTCTGGAACGGTTGGCCGTTGCGGCCCGTCCTGCTATTTTTTTGGCAGCAATAGCTCTGACAATTTGGCCATCACCGGAGGCGGAATTTTCTTGAACCCGGCGATTGTTGCTGCGAGTTCTTCACCTGTCATTGGATCGACTTCTTGTTGGGCGGTTTTGGCATCGGCTAAAAAAGCGGGGTCGCGCAGAGTCGCTTGCAGGGCTGCCCGTAACATTTGCACTTTATCCTTCGGCGTACCCGGAGGGGCTGAATAAGCCAGCGTAATCGCGTTTAGATCATGAATACCGACTTCAATCAGCTGCTTGGCTTCCTCGGTTTTCGCATAATTGATGGCCAAGGGAACGTGCGTAAGCTCAGGGATGGATTTCCGGTTGGTTTGCACCACGACGGTCACGTCGCCGGCTTCATATTGCCTGCGCCAGCTGCTTTTCAAACCCTGCCAACTCGTGCATTGCCCGGCCAATTCGCCCGCTTCGGCCGCCATCGTAATCTCGGCGGTGCCTTTATAACCTTGGACCAACTGAATCGGCAGTCCCAGGGCTGCTTTGAGAATCGACGAAATGTCGTCCGGGCGAGTGCCGGGCACTTGGCCGCCCAATTTGACGGGTGTGCTTGACGCGAACCATCTTTCCATACTGGTGATGCCGCTCGCCTTTGTAAAAGCGCATAAAAAAGTCTGTTGCACCGGTACACCGATCCATTCGAACTTCAACGGATCGAAATCCATACCTGTGCCGCCCAAAAATTTTTGTAATGTCAGGCTACCCACCCATACACCGATGGTTAGACCATCGGGCTTGCTGCGGTTGTAAAGATGGTTCGCCGCAATCAAAGTTCCGGCGCCGGTCATGTTTTGCACAACAACGAGAGGGTTGCCGGCTAGATGACGAGCGATATGACGCGCGACAATCCGCGTCATCGTATCGAAGCCTCCGCCGGGAGGCGCGCCAACGAGGAAGGTTAGAGTCTTGCCTTTATAGAAGGGTTCCTGCGCCTCCAGCGGTGCCGCGAAAAACAAAACCAACACAATTGCCAAGCAATAGCTGATGCGTGTCATAACATATCACCGTGCGGATGGTTCACAGATGAGCAGAGCACGGAATCTCCCGTCAAGCCCGCCCTGTAACGCAACGCTCCGTCATTCCACCACTGCATTTTTTCTCCGCAAAAATGCGCTTGAACGTTTGGAACCTGTTACAAATCTAGCGTATTCGGCGCGAACAACTCGTCGAGCGGCATCTTTCTGTCCGCGAGCCCCTGCTCGTGGAGATACGTCGCCAGCGTTTCCACTACGTGCCGATTCTTCTCCAGGCCGTACGGCCACGGATCGTCGCCGAGAATTTGCTGCTGATCTTCCACCGGACCACGAAACCAGGCGAGGCTGATCTTGTAAGGCGACAGGTCCTTCAATCTCGCGTAGGCGTCTTCCTTGGCGCGCTGGAAGGCTTTGAACAGACTGCGCGCGACCCAAGGATGATCATCCCACACGTTTTGCCGCAGCGCGATGGAATGCATGATCGGAAAAATCCCGGTGCGTTTGAAATATTCCGCTTCGACTTTAGGCGAATCTTCAAACAGCCGGCGAATATGCGGCGGTGGGTTGAACAGCGACGGAAACAGGCTGGGAACCATGATCGCGTCCAATTCACCGTCAAAAAACATCTGATCCGGCTTACGACCGGGCGTAATCTGCTTGACCCGATAGCGTTTCGGCAGCTCGATCGCAGTGCGCGGGTGCGGCGTCCAGAGGTGCCACTCGATCTCGTCCAGATTGACGCCGTACTCGTGCTGCAGCATGCCGCGCATCCATACAGTCGCCGTCTGCTGAAACTCGCCCAAGCCGACCCGCTTGCCCACCAGATCCTTCGGCTCGCGAATACCGCTGTTGGTATTGATAAAAATGTACGAATGGCGAAACGCCCGCGCGGGAAATACCGGGATCGCGGTCAGCGGCTGGCCCAGGGATCTTGCCGTGATGTAGGACGACAAAGAAATCTCCGACGCGTCGAAGTCGTAATAGTTCAGCATGCGCGTCCAGATTTCGAGGTGCGGCAACACCAGCCAATTGAGATCGATGCCCTCCGGCTTGATGGAGCCATCGATCAGCGGATGGGTCCGGTCATAGTCGCCGCAGGCAATGGTGAGTTGCAATGACATTTTTACTCCCTATTCGTTTTCACCACAGAGGACACGGAGGACACGAAGTTCGGAGTTGAGCTAGATACCCTTCGTTCCCTCTTCGCTCTTCGGGTAAAACATAATCACGAAAGCTTGTCCGCCCATTTCCCGAGTATTCTCTCGCGCAGCTCTTTGCTCGAGCGCGACACCTGCGGGAACGTGTCCTTCCATTCATACGGCCGGGTCGCGTCGATGATCGCCCGTGAGTTGAAGCCTTTATTGTCCTTGTGGATGATCGGATCCAGCGGACCACTCCAGCATCGGCGCAGGATTTCGATATCGACCGACGGATCAGAGCGCGTACATACCGCCCAAAGAACTTCGTTCAAATTCGTAGGATCGATGTCGTCGTCCACGACGATCGTGTAGCGTCCCAGGTAAGCCGCTGCGTGGCATTCCGTCGCGATCAGCCCCGCCTGCCGCGCATGGCCGGGATAGCGCTGCTTAATAGCGACAACCAGGAACAAATACGCCGCACCCGCCGCCTCGTGATACCACACGCCGCGCACATCCGGCACCCCTGCCGCTTCCAAGTCATCCCACACCAGCGCTGCCTTGAGCGGCGCGCGCCACTTGCGCGTGTAGCCGAGCAGGATCGGATCGTTACGATGCATGACGGTTTGAATCTTCACGATCGGCTCGGGCCGCGATGAGCTGCCGTAGTATCCGGTCCATTCGCCGAACGGTCCCTCGATCTTTTCCGGTCCCGGCACACACTCGCCTTCCAAAACAATCTCCGCTGTCGCGGGGATCGGCAGGCCGGTGAATTCGCCGCGAATCACGTCCACCGGTTCGCCCTGAATGCCGCCGATGAAATCGTACTCGCACACGCCGTAGGGCACTTCCAATGCACCGGCGAGAAAAATCAGCGGATCGTGGCCGACAGAAATTGCCACTTTGAACGACTCGCCGCGCGCAAACGCCTTGTCGCGATGAATGCGCCCGTGCCGCCCTGGAGCGATATAAAAACCGACGGTATTCTCGTCGTGAATCATCACCCGCGCCGTGCCGAGATTGGTCCAGCCTTCTTCGGGATCGTGGGTGATGTTGACGCTGCCGGTGCCGATGTATCTGCCGCCGTCGAGCTCGAACCAGCGCGGCGTCGGGAATTTGAGAATATTGACATCCTTGCCGCGCTGAATGTTTTCCAGAACCGGTCCGTCGCGCACTACCCGCGGCGGTATGTGTTTCAAGTCCTTCGAACGCCGGCGCCACTCGGAGACGAACTCCATGGCGGACAAGTTCTGCGGCATGCCGAGACTCAAGCCGAGCCGCTTGGTCGAACCGAGCGAATTGACGAGAACACGATATCCTTTTGGATAGTCTTTGACAGTATCGAACAATACTGCCGGCGAGCTGCCGCGTTCGTTGGCGATATCTGCGACGCCGCCGATCTCCAGATCCCAATCCGCGCCTTCAATATTGCGGATTTCGCCAAGCTCATTCGCTTGCTTCAGCCAACTCCTTAACCCGTCTGGTTGTTTCATGAATCTAAACCTCTGAACATGTTCAAACCGTTCAAATCGTTTTCCGATTGCGAACACAGCATGACCGCCGAACCTCCGAAAACGGCTTGAACGTTTTGAACTATTTGAACGGCTTGAACCTTTATTTATTCTCTCGCTGTATTTCCCTCAGCAGCCGCAAATCCAGCACCCGCGACAACGGCGTCTCTTCCTTGAGCGCCATGCGCTCGGTCTCGCGCTTGAGCCCGTCGCGGATGCCTTTTTCATCCATGCCGCCGTCCTTGGAAAAAGCCGGCAGCATGGATTTGTAGAGTTCGTTGGCTGACGCCGAATCCATGCTCCACTCCTTGCTGATGAATTGCGCCGACTCCGCCGGCCGCTGCTGAATGAACCGCAGGCTCTTGATCGTGGCGTTCAGCATTCGGCGGACGAGGTCCGATCGATCGCGAATCAGCCGGTCCGAAGTTCCCAACCCCGACAGTGACTGCTCAACGTAATCGCCGAAGTAAGCCAACGTTCGATAACCCATCTGCGTCGCCATGGCGTTGAACGGCGGTGACAACACCCCGGCGTCGATGGTGCCCGCCTTCATGGCGGTCAAAATATTCGACGTCGTCCCGGTGCCGATCAACGCGACTTCGCGATCCGGTGTCAAGCCGTTCTTGGTCAGCACGTAGCGCGCGAGCGTATCGGTGGAAGAGCCGATGGCGGTAATGCCGATAATCTTGCTCTTCAGCTCGGGCACCGATTTGATCTCCGGCTTCGCCATCAACCAAAAGGACGGTTTGATGGTGAGAAAGCCGACAACTTTGACCGGCAAGCCGCGCGCCGCTCCCGCCATCACCTGCGACTGCGCCCCGGAAAACTCGATATCGCCGGTACTAAGCGCGGTGACTTGGATCGTGGAAGCGACGAGCACCATCTGCAGATCGATGCCTTCAGCCTGGAAAATTCCCTTCTCGCGTCCCAAAGTGACAGGCAGGTAATTCAAACTCTTCGCAGGATAGGCGAAGCGAACGCGATCCGCAGCGCTGCTTACCGTTGAGCTGATAGTTGCCGTGCCCAGTAGCCCCAGAGCCACAATTAAAACCTTTGTCTTCATCAAGATCAGCCTCATCGCATCCCCAATTCAAGCAATGATTCCCGGAGCAGGCCAAAATCGACAACTTTGCCCACCGGCACTGTTTCCTTCACCTGCTGATCCTTGCGAGCTCGCTCGATGTCGCTTTCCAGGACCCGCTCCGGCACAATCCCATTGGGGCTCATGCCTTTGACGTAGATGTCATAGGAAGCCTGCGCAATGCGCGGTTCGAGCTTGAGCCAATCGGCAATTACCCGCACGCTCTCGGATTTGTTGCTCCGGATGAAATTCTGCGCCTTCAAAAGCGCGCGCAGCATTTTCTTGACCTGCGCCGGCTTGTCTTTGAGGGTGTCGACGTGCAGCGCCAGCCCCGAGACGCTGGTCTCAAAAACATCCGCCGCCGCGACCAGGCGCACAAACCCTTTGCTCTCGGCCTCAAAATTAAACGGCGGTGGCACGATCGCCGCATCGAGCTTGCCGGAGAGCAACGCCTGCAAACGCTGCCCGCTGCCGGAGACTTGAAAAGCCTGGACGTCTTTCTCCAGGTCCATGCCCGACTGCCGCAGCATGGCGCGCAACATGAACTCGGTGGAATCGCCATAACCCGCGAAGCCGATCACCTTGCGGCGGAGCTCCGGCACGGTCTTTAGCTCGGGCTTCGCGACCAACACGTGCAGTGGCCGGCCATTGAAATAGGTCACCACTTTCAGCGGCAATCCTTTGACGGCACTCCGCAGTCCGGCGCCCACCGCAGTCGTGTAACCAATCTCTTTAGTAGTCACCGCGACGATGCCGATGTTGGTGGCGATACGGATGATCTCGGCGTCTATTCCTTCTTCACGAAAGAAGCCGCGCGCGTAAGCGACTTGTGGCGCGATAAAGCTCAGGGAAAGGCTCGGCATACCGATACGGACTTTTTCCAAAGTTTGCGCCAAGCCGAATTCCGCGCGCGCCAACATTAGGCCGAGTGTTAAAATGAAGAAAAGTGCGGCGCTACGATTGTCTCGGATAGTAAAAAGTGAAACGCGATTCCTTCGTCCGTCATTCCGGCGCACGCCGGAATCCAGGTTCTGTGACTTTGTCCCTGCTCTGAGAGTCTGGATGCCGGTTTTCACCGGCATGACGGACTCTTTGCGACTGTTCTTGTTAGCTCGCCACGGCGGCCGTAATCGCTTCACCGCGATGAAAATATTGACTTGCCCCATCATCTTCCCTTTATTCCCAAATCTTTTTGCGCCTCCCGCACAAAGGTCAGATCCGTGACCTCGCCCGCGGAAACTTGTCGCGTGATTTTTGCATCCTTTGCCGCGGCCTCGATCACAGCCTGCAAGCCGTCGTCGGGGATGCTTCCATCGGAGTTGAAAACTCGCACCACGGAATCGTACGAGAGGGCGGCATTTTCCTTCGACGTGCGCCCCCATGCCATCAGCGTTTGGATCGCACCGTCGCGATTACCGCGAATATAACGATTGGCCTTGATCAAGGCCTTGATAACTCGTTTGATCTCGTCCGGCCGGTCGTTGATCTTTTTCAAGTTCGCGCCCAGTCCAACGAAGGGAAAGTTGAACAGCTCATAGGCCCGCGCCAGCACGCGAAAGCCAAACTTTTTACCCTCGTGATCCGCGGGCGGCGAAATCACAATCACGTCGACGATGCCTTCCCTAAGCGCCGTAAACCGCGCTTGATCGGCGCCCAGGGCGATTATTTTTATTTCCTTTTCCGGATCAACGCCGGAATACTTGAACATCATTCGCGCCGCCACGTCGGCCGTGGCACCGAAGGTGCTCACTCCAAGTGTTTTACCCTTCAGCTCCTTCACTGACTTGAAGTCCTGCCGCGCCAGCAACATCTGGGTCGGGCTGTCGAGAAAGCTAGCCACCACCCGCACCGGCAAGCCACGCATCGCCGCGCGCACCACCGAGCCGAAAATGGTCGTGTAATCGATGTCCCCGGTGGCGAGCGCCGTCACCGAGACATTGGCGTTCATTCGAATGACTTCCGCGTCGATATCTTCTTCCTTGAAAAAGCCGCGCTTGAAAGCGACTGCGGGTGTCAAAAACGCGGCGTCCAGACTCGACACTGTAATTCTTACTTTGTCGGCGGCTTCTCCGACGGCCGCAGAAAACGCGGCGCAAAAAACAATGAGCGCACCGATGACCCCAAGGCGTTGCTTCATTTCTTCATCTTCCTTTGATCCCCAGCTCCTTCTGCGCTTCGCGGAGCAATGTTGTGTCGGCAACTTCACTCACTGCGACCTGCCTTGTCAATTTGCTTTCCTTGACTGCCTGATCGATTACCGCGAGCAGACCGTCTTCCGGGATGCTTCCGTCCAGATTGTAGACTTTGAAAGCCGAATCATATGCGGCCGCCGCCAGTGCCGGCGTCGTCCGACCCCAATCGACCAATGTCTGGATCGTGCCTTCGCGGTTCTGTCGGATGAAACGATTGGCCTTGATCAAAGCCTTGATCGTTCGTTTCACTTCGTCGGGCTTCTCTTTGAGTTTTTTCGCGTTCGTTCCCAGGCCGACGAACGGGAAACTGAAAAGCTCATACGCGCGCGCCAGAACACTGAAGCCCATCTTTCGGCCTTCCTCGTCTCCGGGCGGAGAAATGACCGCGACTTCAACGATGTTTTCTTTCAACGCCGACAGGCGCGCGGGTGCTGATCCGAGGGCGACGACCTTGATATCTCTTTCCGGATCGAGCCCCAACTGCTTCAGCATCATCAACGCGGCCACGTGGTCCGTCGCGCCATAGGCTTGAATGCCGAGGGTTTTTCCTTTCAGTTCCTTAGCCGATTTGAATTCCGGTCTGCCGATAAGCGCGTGGGTCGAGCCGTCGATGAAACTGGCGACGACTTTCACCGGCAACCCGCGAATCGCCGCCCGCACCACCGAACCGAAGATCATCGTGTAATCGGTGTCGGCGCTCGCCAGTGCCGTGATAGCCACGTTGGCGTTCATGCGAATCACTTCCGCCTCGATGCCTTCTTCCTTGAAGAAACCTCTTTTGACGGCCAGGCCTGACGGCAAAAAACTCATGTTAAAGTTGGTGACGGAGATACGAATTTTATCGGCGGCAGCGGACTGATCAACAGCACCGCAGACCAATCCGACAATGGCCGCCGCGGCCCAAAGCATTTTTGTCATCGAGAAACGAAACCTTTCACTTCCGGTATTCTTGGGCGGCTTCGAGGATGGATTGCGCGATGGCGCCGTAAGCGCCGCAGCGGCAGATGTTGCCGCTGAGCCATTCGGCAATCTGTTCGCGGGTGGGATCGGGATTTTCCATCAACAACGCCTTGGCGGCCATGATCTGCCCCGGCGTGCAATAACCGCACTGGGCGCCGATGTTGCGGATGAAGGCTTTTTGCAACGGGTCCAGGTTGTCGCCGCGCGCCACGCCTTCGATGCTCAGCACGGTTTTACCGTGGGCTTCAAAAACCAGGTAGCTGCACGCGCTCACCGGCCGGGCGTCGACCAATACGGTGCAGGCGCCGCACACCTCGGATTCGCAGGAGCGTTTCGTGCCGGTGAGATGCAGCCGGTTGCGGAGAAATTCGAGCAGGGTTTCTTCGATCGGCACTTCGCCCGACCAAAGTTCGCCGTTGACTGTCACCGCCAAGTTGAATGTTTTTTTAAGAGCGCCGGTCATGTCCGTTTCGTCCCGCTTCCTCCAAAGCACCGCCGAGCATGACCCCGGCCATGTACAATTTGTACTCTGCACTGCCGAGAAGATCATCCACGGGACGGAGCAGCTCGCGCAGATATTCCTTTTCGTGGGCTAAAATCCGTCTCGCGTCGGTCAGCTTCATACCTTTCAATTTTCTCTCCAACTTTGTCAGGCGCTCGGCCTTCGGCCCAACACAGCCCACCGCCAATCGCACCTCATCAAGAATACCGTTGGTCATGGATACGCCGGCGGCCACCCCGAGGGTCGGCCGCTGATAGCGATGCAGCCGCCAATAACCGCTCTTCATTCCGGGCGGGAGATGCGGCACATCGATTCCCAATAACAGATCACCGGGCTCGAGCGCAGTGGCATACATATCGACAAGAAAGTTGTCTAGAGCGATACGCCGCTCGCCGCTTGAATTGCCGATGACAACCGAAGCGTCATGAATGAGCAGCACGGTTCCCGGATCGGAGTGCGGGTCGTTAAAAGCGAGATTGCCGCCGAGGGTTCCCTGATTTCTTACCCGCACGTTGGCCACTTGCGACTCGGCGTACGCCAACGCCGGCGCGTGCGCTCGCGCGAGTTCGTTCTTTTCCAACGCATGATGCGTGACGCACGCGCCGATCTTCAATGTGCCATTATCCATTTCAATTCGATGCAATCGCTCGATCTTTTTCACATCGACCAAAATCTCAGCATCGAGCAGGCCGTTACGAAAAAGCAGCAACAGCTCTGCGCCGCCCGCGTAGACTTTTGCCTTCTCGCCAAGATCCGCGAGTGCGCCGGAGGCTTCAGCAAAGGTTGTGGGTTGTACTAATTTTAACGATTGCAGCATTTCAAACTCGGACCGACCTCGTAGGGGCAACCCCCAGTGGTTGCCCTGTATTGGGCAGGCACGGGGGCCCGCCCCTACAGTCAATTCAAATCTTTCCCATCGCGCGCAAAATCTTTTCCGGCGTGATCGGCAAAGAACGGATACGCACTCCGAGCGCATCGTAGATCGCATTGCCGATGGCCGGACCGACGGTGACAATCGACGTTTGCGCCATCCCCTTCGAACCGAAGGGACCGGGTCCGTCGCCCTTCTCGAGCATGGATGAATAAAAGCTCTGAGGAACATCTTCCATCACCGGCAAGCGGTACTGGAACGGATCGCCGTTTTGGAACTGACCTTCCTGGTAAATAGTTTCCTCGAAGAGCGCGTGGCCAAACCCCATCACGGCGCCGCCGTCCACTTGCGATTTGGCCGAAGGATAATGAATCGCTTTGCCGGCATCGGCGATGACGGCATAACCGAGGATGCGCAACTCGCCGGTGTCGCGGTTTACCTCGAGGTCGATCGCCGCACCGCTCGGCGCCCAATGATCCATGCCGGCGAACGCGGAGTCTTTCACCATTGGCGGTACGCTGTGATACCCGACCGCTTTCAAGACCACACCGCCGCCGATCATCCGAATGATGTCGGCGATCGCAAAACTCGTTTCACCCCAGCAGAGCCGACCTTGAATCAATTGCCACTCTTCGGCTTTGCCGCCTTTGGCTTGCGCGGCAATTCCGAGCAGGTCCTGTTTCAGCTTGTTGCACGCGTTGTGCACCGCGTTGCCCATCTGCATGGTGGTGCGCTGCGCGCTGACCCCGGCGAACGGCAAACTCACCGCCGTATCCGGCGTGCGCACCCGGACTTGCTCCTGCGGCAGACTCAACGTTTGCGCCGCGATCACGCTGAAGAGATTGTGGGTCCCCTGGCCGATCTCCGGCGCGTTGTGCTGAACCGTCACGACCCCGCGGGCATCCATCGTCACCATCGCATAGGCGCGCCCGCCACCCTGGGAACCGTGACGCAGGCTCAGCGCCATGCCGCGACCACGCGCCCAGCGCGAGCCGTTCGTCGAATCCATCGATGGCGTAAAATTCGATTTACCGTCCCAGCCGATGCCGGCGATCGCCTCCGCCATCAGATCGAGATAGTCCGTGTCCATGCGCGGCGTGCCTTTGCAAACGAAGTCTCCCCGCATGAGCACGTTCTTCTTGCGAAACTCGTAGGGATCCATGCCTATCTGGCGCGCGACACTGTCCATCGTGCATTCGATGCCCCAGGTCGTTTGCACTTTTCCGGTTGCGCGCGTATGGCCGGCGGGAACTTTATTAGTGTAAACGCAGCGGCCCTTGATGCGCAGATGTGGAATGCGATAGCAGCCCCACGCGGAAATGACGGAGTTGTGCGCCGCAGTCGCTCCGCCGGTCGTGTACGCGCCGGTATCGACCAGCAGATCGACGTCGAGCGCCGTGATCGTGCCGTCGGCTTTCACGCCGACCTTAGCTTTGATGACCTCTGCGTGGCGCGAATTTTGACGAAAACTGTAGGCGGCCGAAGGCATCAAGCGCACCGGCCGGCCAAGTCTTCGCGAAGCTAGAAGCGCGGCGAAGTTTGCTGTTGTCGGAATTTTCGAACCGAAGCCGCCGCCCACGTAGGGCACGCGCAACCGCACCTTGTCAGGTTCGAGGCCGAGAAAATGCGCGAACTCCGCCGCGTCGCGCATGGGGGAACTCGTCGGCAGCCAAATGTTGACCTCGCCGTTCGTATAATGCACCAGACAGCCACCTATCGGCTCCATCGGATGATGAAACATGGAGGGCGACGAAAAAGTTTCTTCGAAAACCCGATCCGCCTGACGCAAGCCTTCGTCGATATCGCCCCAAATCAGGCTGTCTTCCAGCAATAAATTGCTGCCACGCTCCTCGTGCACGATAGCTGCGCCGGGCGCCAGCGCGTCGCCGGCATCGAAGACCGGCGGCAGCGGCTCGTATTCGACATGGATTTTTTCCAGCGCGCGCTCAGCGGTGCGCAAATCCTCGGCGACGACTAGAGCGACGAGGTCGCCGTCGTAGCGCACCTTGTCGATGGCGACGAAGTCCTGGTCGTCGGTGAGGTTGAAGTGCTCGTGCGGCGCGACTTTCAGGCGCGGATTCACGCCGTCGAGATGATCACGGTCGACGATGCCCAAAACACCGGGCATCTTGAGCGCCTCGGCAGAATCGATGCTGAGAATCTTCGCGTGGGAATACGGGCTCAAGAGCGGCGCGCCATAAATGGTATGCGGCAGATCGGGCAAGTCCTCGACGTACTGCGCCCGGCCGGTGACCTTGTCCTTCATGTCGATGCGCGGCGGAGCGTCGGGAATTTTGGATTTTAGATTTTGGATTTTGGATTCCATAACCAAGTGCACATTGCATAAGGGGGTAAGGCGTCAGGCGTGAGGGGAAAGAGAAATCCTGACCCCTTACCCTTTACCACTTACGCCTTACCTCTTGTTAATCGCCTCCCAAACAACCCCCGGGGTCAGCGGCGCTGCTTGCAATCTTTTCCCCACCGCGGCAAACACCGCATTCGCCACCGCCGGCGCAACTGGAAGTATGCCGCCTTCTCCCATGCCCTTGGCGCCGTATGGACCCGGTCCGCCGCCGCCTTCCATAATGAAGGTCTTAAAGTTCGGCGGAACATCATCGAAGCGCGGCAAACGATAATCGATGAGGCTGCCGTTGATCAGCTCGCCGCCCTGATAAACCAAATCTTCGAACAGTGCCTGGCCGAGACCAAAAACTGCCGCGCCTTCGTCTTGCGCATGGCATTGCAGCGGATGAATCATTTTCCCCGCGTCGGTCAGCGAGACGTAACGCAAAACTTTGACCTCGCCGGTCTCGGTATCAACCTCTACTTCAGCAGCGCCCAGGCCGATTTCCCAGAACGGCGAGGGATAACCGAGCGGCACGTTCTCGTCCTTGCCGACTTTGAAATAGCCACGCCCCCAGATCTCTCCCTCGGAATCGCGGAAGTAGCGCTGCATGACTTCGCGGAAGGTGAGCTTCTGGTTGCCATGCTCAGCCATGCCATTCTCTAGGCGAATTTCATCCGCCGGCGCCTTCAACACCGCGCTCGCCGCTTCGAGAAACTGCCGACGCGCGTCGCGCGCCGCTTTCTGCACCGCCTGTCCCATGATCGAAGTGGCGCTGCTCGCGTTGGTGCCCTTATCGAACGGCGTGTAGTGCGTATCGAGTGCGGCAACGCGCACTTTTTCCGGCGCAACAGATAATTCTTCTGCTACGACCTGCAAAAAAGCTGTGCGCATTCCCTGACCGATCTCGACCGAACCGGTGGACAAGAGCACGCTGCCGTCATTGAAAATCGTCACCGCGGCATTGGCCGGCTTGTTAGTGCCGCCACCGTCCTTCATCGCCGTGGCGATGCCGATGCCGATCTTTTTCTTTCCCGAATTTTCTTGGCCGTTCGGCCGCGCATCCCAGCCGATCGCTTGCGCGATGTCCTTCAAGCCGGCCTTGAGGTCGCAATCGATGGGCGTGTCGCCGGGGGAAAAGCTCTCGCCCTGGTCGAGCAAATTCTTCATTCTGATTTCGAAGGGATCGATGCCGAGCCGGTTGGCGATCATGTCGATGTGGGTTTCGTAAGCGAACGCGACTTGGGGTCCGCCGAAGCCGCGAAAGGCGCCGGCGGGAACCGTGTTGGTGTAAATGGAATAAGCATCGGTCCGCACATGCGGAATCCGGTACGGCCCATGCGCGCGATAGCCCGCCTTTTCCGTCACAGACGGCCCGGAGTTCGCGTACGCGCCGCCGTTCAAAAAGACCTCGCACTGGCGCGCGACGAAGGTGCCATCTTTGTTGACTCCGGTTTTGACAATGATCTTGGCGCGCGGTTGGCAAAGTGTTTTGAAGGTCTCGTCGGCACCGAACGCGAGCTTCACCGGCCGACCGGTCATGCGCGACAAGCAGGCCGCGATGCCTTCGGTCTTGATGCCGCTCTTAGCGCCGTAACCGCCCCCGACGTAGGGCACGATTACGCGCACCGCGCTGAACGGCAAACCAAAAATGCGCGCCAGCTCCTGGCGCACCGGAAACGGACTTTGAGTCGCGCTCCACACGGTGAGCATTTCGCCTTCGAACTGCGCCACACAGATGTGTGGCTCCATCGGATAGTGCTGCGCGCTGGGAAAATAAAAACTGTCTTCAAAAATTTGCTCGGCATCGCGGAAACCGTTTTCCACATCGCCCCGCTTATGGCGAAAATGAAAACAGATATTGCTTCGATCGTGGACGATGTGTGTCCCGCCGCGGCCGTAGCCGGGATCTTTGCGATTTTCCAGCTTCTCGTGCACTAACGGCGCATTATCCGCGAGCGCATCTTCGACGGTATAGAGCGCCGGCAGCTCGTCATAATCCACTTCGATCAGTTTGACCGCCTCGACCGCGGTCGCCTCATCGATTGCAGCGACAGCCGCCACCATATCGCCGACGTAACGAACTTTTTCAGTGGCGAGAATTTGCTGGTCGCGCACGTAAGCGCCAAAGGCATTGGAGACAACGTTCAAATTGTCGCGCGTCGATACGGCGAGCACCCCCGGCAATGCACGCGCCTTCGTCCCGTTGATGCTTCGAATCCGCGCATGTGCCACTGGACTCCGCAGCACCTTGGCGATCGCCATCCCGGGCAAGCGCAGATCGCCGGTATAAAGCGCCTGGCCGGCGACTTTTTCCGTGCCGTCAATGCGCCGAATGTTTATTCCAACTGCGGCCATCGATCCATTTCCTTTTGCCTTCCCGCAGCGCCGATCGGTCAAAATCTGGGAAAGGGCAAAATATCCTTGAACTTGTTGATCACTTCCTCGTGCAGCTCACGGCTGGCCCGCGAGACTTTGGGAAACTGCTCGCGCCAGGCAAACGGGCGCACGGCGTAGAAAATCGCCCGGTTGTTGGTGTGATCGCCATTTTTCTTCTGCTGCGGCGGCATGCGCGGATCAAGCGGCGTGCTCCAGCAGCCTTCAATGATTTCGATATCGGTTTTAGGATCGACGCGGGTGATCATCGCCCACAGCACTTCTTTCAGATTTGTCGGATCGATGTCTTCGTCCACGACCACGACGTAGCGCCCGTCGCGCGCCGATGCGGCGGCCGACAGTGCGGCGTGCCCCGCCTGCTTCGCCTGCCCGGCGTAGCGCTGCTTGATCGCCACCACCCACAGATAGCGGCTGTAATCGTAGACGCCGACGACGTCCTGGATGCCGGCGGATTCGAGCTGATCCCACAGCACACCGGAGCGCAAGCTCAGATCCATCGGATAAGCGCCCGGCCAAAGCGGCGCTTCGTCTTCGATGATCGGCTCGTTTCGGTGATAAACCGCCTTGACCCGGACCACCGGTTGCGGCTCGCCGGTGCCGAGCGAGCCGCCTGAGTAATAACCCGGCCATTCGCCGAACGGTCCCTCGTCGCGCGCCTGCTCGCTCGGCGGCGGGATCTCCCCTTCGATGGCGATCTCGGCGTGCGCTGGAAGCGGCAATCCGGTTTCCGGACCATTGATTATTTCTAATGGCCTGCCGCGCAGTCCGCCGACGTAATCCAATTCGGATGTACCCCAGGCAATTTTCGTATTGGAAGCCATGAACGTCAGCGGGTCCTGGCCGAAGGTGGCCACCACCGGACAGCTCTTTCCCTCTTGCCAATATTTGGCACAGATCAAGCGCCCGTGCTGTCCCGGACTCATCCACAAACCGAGCAGATTCGGTTCGTGCACCTGCATCCGGTAGGTTCCCATGTTGATGAACCGGCTATCCGGATCCGCGGTGATCACCACGCAGCCGGTGCCGAGATAGCGCCCGCCGTCGCCCGCATGGCTGCGCAGCACGGGAAACTTGAGCAAATCCACGCCGGCGCCGGTCATGGCATTCTCCATCACCGGCGCGCGCGATACTTCGCGCGGCGCGATCGGCTGTGCCGAGCCGATTTTGCGCGCGGCGAGACGAATCAACTCGATCTTGCTCTTTTCAGGAGAAAGGCCGAGCGCCAGCGCCACCCGTTTGTAATTCGCGAACGAAAGGCCGAGCACGCGAAAGCCCGCCGGATAGCCCTTGATCTCATCGAAGATCAGAAGCGGTGGTTGGGTGATGCGCTCGGCCGCGGCCTCGATGATTGCACCGATCTCCAGATTCCAATCTGCGCCGCGGATCTCACGCCATTCGGTGACTTTTTTGCAGGCATCGATGTATTGACGCAGATCGTCGAAAATCTCCAGGGTCAAAGCTGGTTCTCGCTTTCTCTTGGCGGTCAACGCTCCACTTGCGAACTGACCTCGCGCAGCAAACGATAGTCGATGATCTCGTTCAACGTGATATTTCGCTTTACACCCGGGTCGCGTTTGCTGTCTTCCAGAACTCGTTCCATCACGCTGTTGGGAATCGTACCGTCTTCGCTCATGGTATCGAGCATGATCTTGTACACTTCGGCAGAGGTATCTGCGTCGAGATTGAATCTTTGCCCGATGAACTGAGTCACGTCGGCACGCTCTTGGCGAAGCGCGCGGAGCGAACGCAAATAACCGCGCAAGACCTTTCTGATCTGCTCTGGGTTCTTCTCCAGTTTAGCCGCGCTGGTCGCGATGCCGGTGAGCGGCTCGGCGAGCAAGCCGCCGGCAAAGCTCAACTCCGGATAGCCCTTTTGCTTCATGCGCAAATTCCACGGCACCGGCATGATCGCGGCAGCGACCGATTTGGCCTCCATGGCAGCCAACCGTACCGAGGCGGCGCCGATGGCAATGTAAACAACATCTTGCACGGGATCGAGACCGGCGCTTCGAATCGCCGCTTTGGCCGCCAAGCCGCCGGTATCCTGCGGCGAGCTCACGGCGATTCGCTTGCCTTTTAATTCCTTAATCGAAGTGATCGACGGCTGGGACAGGAGATAAAAGAGAGGCTTTTTGAAACTATAGGCGAGTAGTTTGAGCGGCAAACCGCGCACCGCCGCACGGAAGGCCGTGCCGGAACTGATCATGTAATCAATTTCTCCGCTGCCGGCGATGGCCGCGGCAGCGAGATCAGCGCGGATGAAACGAAATTCGAGATCGAGGCCCTCGCGCTTATAAAAGCCGCGCTCGATGCCGTAGACGATGGGCGCGATCGTGATGCTCTCGCTGTTATGCGTGATGACCGCGTGCTCCAGTTGCGCCCAAGCGGGAACCGCCGCGCACAAGACCCACAAAGTTGACAAGACTCGAAGCGTTCGGCTAAACATCATAGTGCCAAGCAATCGAATTTCTGAAAGGAATAAGTTGTGACCGAACATAGCAAAATGACCGCACAGGAAGCAAAGCAAAAGGCCGAAGCGATCCGAAAAGTCATCCTCGACACGTACCATCGCGAAGTTCAGCCTTCACCCTTTTTCACCGACCTTCGCGCCGGCACGATGTCGCGCGCGCGGCTTCAAGCCTGGATCAGAAATTGGTACTCCTTCGCGCTCGAAGTGAACACCGGGATGGCCACGGTCTACCATCAATTCGTCGGATTTTTTAAGCGCCATCCCGAGCTGGAAAACCGCATCGCGCAAAAGATCGGCGAGGAGTTCACCACGCCGGCCATCGGCGGCCACGCGCGCATGCTGCCGATCCTCGGCAAGGCTCTCGGCGTCAGCGCGGACGAAATGATCGAGTGCGAACTGATTCCCGAGGCGCGCGGCTTAGTCGACTTTTTTGTTCGGTCGTGGATCGACATCCCGCTTGCGGAGTGCTTCGCCGTGCACATGGAAGAAGAGATCTTCGGCTTCATCTCGCGCGACTTCCGGCAAAGCCTACCCAAGTACGGCGTCAGCAACGAGGACATGAAATACTTTCGCGTGCACGAAGAAGCCGATCTCGATGAAGACCACGGCGGCACCAACCAGGCGATTTTGGAAGTCGCGTTGCAGGAAGGGTACGGCAATGAGCGCGCCGGCTGGCCGTTGGAATACTGCGGTAAAATCGCCGTGCAGATGATCGGCAACTTTTACGACGGCGTCTATCGCCGCTACTAAAGCAAGCCTAACGCACCACGAAGTGATTCATGGGTTTTCGGTCGCCTATAGAATTTGAAAGCTTAGGAGTCTACCACGGAGGGCACAGAGACCACGGAGCTTTTGGTTGGCGCGCGCTGTTTGCGCGCAAGATCTCGAACTCTTCCTCGGTGTTCTCCGTGTGCTCCGTGGTGATAACCGTTCCGCTCCTTCGTGCCCTTCGTGGTAAAATGATTTCTCACGGAGGCCTCTAAATGGAACACCCCAAAGAAATCCAGGAGCTAAACGCTTTATTGAAGCCGCGCTGGGTTTCGGGTCTGTGGAACGTGGATCACGCCGAGCGTCCGTCGGATCCGAAGACGCGCGTCAAGCCGCATCTTTGGAAATGGCATGACATTTACGACAGCCTGGTTCAAGCCAAGGAAAGGATCTCCGTCGCCAGCGGTAGCGTCGAGCGCCGCGTGATTCGCCTGGTCAATCCCGGTTTGGCCGAGACCGAGATGACCAGCCACACCATTTTACTTTCCTTCCAATTGATTCAACCCGGCGAAGTCGCTCCCGCGCACCGCCACACCATGAGCGCCTTTCGATTCATCCTCCAAGGCCACGGCGCGTACACCAACGTCGACGGGCAAAAGATGGTAATGGAAGACGGCGATCTGATCCTGACACCGCACGGCTGCTGGCACGAGCATGCGCACGAGGGCGACGAGAACATGGTGTGGATCGACGGGCTGGATGTACCCTTCGTGCAAGCGCTGAATCAAATTTCTTTCGATCCTTACAAGGGCCGCTTGCCGGTTACCGAGTCGGTCGATGCCGCAACTTTCTACGGCACCACTCGACCCGTCGGAAACGCTGAATCCACCCTGCCTCCTCTGCTGCATTATCACTGGCGCGATACTTATCCCGCGCTGCAACGCCTGGCTCGCGGTCCCGGCAATCCCTGTGACGGTGCCGCTCTAGAGTTTGTCAATCCAGCAACGGGCGGCTCCACCCTGCCGACGATGTCATGCCGTGTACAATTGCTTCGCCCTAGCGAAAAAACCAAGTCTCATCGCCACACCAGCACGAGCATCTATCATGCTTTCCGCGGCAGCGGCACGACGTTGATCAACGGTGAGAAATTTCACTGGCAAAAGGGCGATACCTTCATCGTGCCACTATGGTCGTGGCACGAACATGCCAACGAATCCACCAGCGACGAAGCAATTCTATTTTCGATGCACGACGAGCCGATCTTGCGAGCGTTCGGCTTATACAGAGAAGAGTCGCGATCCTAGCGGGGACTGGTCGATTCCTTTGGCAGTTCGCGATTGATTTCTTCGACGACGCTGAAATCGAAAACGCGATCCAACGGCACCTCGCCGGCAAACTTTACCTGGCGCTTGCGCTCGTTCACCAGGCTCTCCATGCCACTGTGACCCAACAGACCGTCTTTGGCAGTAGCCTTTAGAAACACGCCGTAGGTGTGCTCCGCGGTTTCCTGATCGAGACGCAGCCAATCGGTCATGAGCGCGATCATTTCATTGCGATTGCGCGGATCGGTGGAGTAGCGGTTGCCACGCACCGTGGCGCGGAGAAATTTTTTCAGCTCGGGGCGTTGTCGTTCGATCATGGCGGTCGCTGTCGCGAGCCCGACAAACGGCAGATCCAGCTCATCGGCGACATCGAGAAGATTTCTGAAGCCGGCTCGTTTCGCCAACACGACGCCCTGCGGTCCGAGCATGGCCGCGTCGATCAAGCCCAATTTCAATTGCTGCAACCGCACGTCCTCGTCGCCGACGGCGAGAACTTTGGCATCCTTGTCAGGGTCCACCTGATACTTGCGTAAAACCAACGTAGTGAGGACATAGGTGCTCGCACCTGGCGCATCGACTCCGACGATTTTGCCGCGCAAGTCCGACACGGTCTTTATCTGCGGCTTTACAACAAACGAATCCATCAGCCTAGTTGAAAAATAGGCCACGATCTTGAATGGAAAGCCGCGCAGGATCGCTCCCGCCGCAGTGCCCGTCGCCGTAGTGAATTGAATTTCACCGTTGCTCAGCGCCGCGGGCACAATGGACGGCCGCATAGTTATAAATTCGGTCTGGATGCCTTCCTGAGTGAAAAATCCCTTTTTCCACGCAACGATAATCGGAAAATAACTCACCGAGGGGCTGGGCACGCCGATCCGCATCGGACCCGCGGCGAAACCCTGCCTCGCTCCGCCTGCAAGCGCGACCAAAAGGAAAAAGGCGGTGACTCCGATCTTAAACATGGGCATGCTCCGAGAGTTGACCGTTGTGTCCAGATTAGATGTGTGTGTAGCGCGGTCGCAGTATCTGGACGTTTTCCGTGGTCTCGATGTATCGGGCAAAACGGTACTTCCCTTCCTTGCCATCGATGGTGAGAGTCGGCAGCTTGCTGACACTGCCCTTTTCGACCTTGGCGACGATGAAATAGTGTCCGGCATTCGTAAGCCCCGCGCGCGCCGCGCTGCGGAATTCATCGACATTCGTGGCGACACTGGCCTTTTCTATGCCTGCGCCGCGCGCGATGGTGGCAAGATCCGCCTTGCCCGCAGTTGCCGATTTCAAACCACCGCCTCCTTCGTAGGATTCATTATCGAGAACGATGTGAACCACATTTTGTAAATTTTGATTCGCGAGGTCCGCCAAACTGGCGAGGTTGAGCAGCAAATTTCCGTCGCCGTCGAGCATCACGACTTGCCGATGCGGCAACGACACGGCGACACCAAGGCCCACCGCCGCGCACAAGCCGAGATTAACTTGCAGCAGGTTCGCATCGCTTGGACGGAGCGCATTCCATTCACGGCAAATCGGTCCGACGTTGGTAATCACGATCGCTTTAGGATCGAGCAACTCAGCCAAAGCTTTCAGACAATCAAAGCGTTTCATTTAATCGTTTCTCCTGTGAGCAACACCGCCACCGGCCGTTGCCAACTGATCGTCGATCCTTGAGCGTCCACGATAGCCTGGGAAATCTCCTCGTTTCTGGAAATGACGCTGTACGGGGCGTTGAGCACTTTCAAAAGCGGCTCGGTGGTGTCCTTGTACGGCCCCATCAGCCAAAAAGCATCGCCGATGTCGCCGCGATACGGAATGAGCAAGAGCATCGGCAGGCTCCAGGCCATGCAAAGACTTGTCAGCGGCCATGCGGCCACAAGGAGGCCTGAAGTCGGGACGAGCAGCGCCGGCCGCTTGCCGCTCAGCCACGCACCCGCGCATACGCCGACGCCGATGGCCTCATTGCTCACCGGTACGTAAGTAAAATGCGGGTCATTCGCGACTCGTTCCTGCAAAAGTGAAAAGTCCGAGTCGGGCATGAGTGAAACAAAATCCACTCCTGCTTGTTTCAATCCATCGACCACGGCGTCGATCGCTGCTGCTTCCATGATTGTTCCTCGCGCGATGATTTTTCTGCGGTAACACAACCGTATACAACAACTGGCTACGGTTTCCATCCTTTCGCCCGCAGTTCATTGCGCACTTTCACCGCCACTGAATAATCGAAAATCTTTTCCAGCCTCGGCGGCTCCTTGAGACCGGCGCGCTCGACCACATGCTCCAAGGATTTCCGTTGGATTTCTTCGTTCACCGTACCGTCCTGGGCCAGGCTCGGCCGCATCAAATCATAAATCTTGGTCGCGGCGTCTTCCTTGGTTTTAAGAAAGCGGGTCAAGATCGCGATGCTTTGCGCTCGCAGATCGCGAAAGTGAATGAATCCTTTGAGCGTAGCGCGGATAAATTTCTCCACCAGTGCCGGCTCGGACGCCATCAATTGTTCGGTCACATTGACCGTTCCCTGAAGCTCGATCCATTCTTCGTTGATGAAAGAAACCAACTCGCGAAAGCCGGCGTCCTGGGCCATCAGGTTCCCCGGAATGGAAAGCATCGCCGCGTCCACCGAACCCGCTTGCAGAGCGAAGAAGCGCGCCGTGCCTGAGCCCACGGGGAGGATCACCACGTCGCGGCCGCCCTCCAGTTTGGATTTTTTCAAAATTTCACGGAGCAGCGAGTCGGGGCCGCTGCCGATCCCCGACACACCCACTTTTTTTCCCTTGAGGCCGTCGACAGAGCGGATTTCGGGCCGGGCATAAAGCCAGAACATCGGCCGGCTGAACGAGGTGAACACATAACGCACCGGCGCGCCGCGCAGGATCGGCAGCAAACCCGCGCCGCCAGCAGTGGCAAACTTTACGTTTCCACCGAGCATCGCCTGCATTCCCAACGCGGACGGGATGACGACGAGCTGCACGTCGAGTCCTTCCTGACGGTAATAACCGCGGTCCCGTGCCACCGCGAAAGGAGAAACCGCGGGTGTGATGGACGGAATCTGCACCGGCACTTTCACGAGATCCTGCGCACGCCCGCTCGTCGCCGAAAAGAGAAGTACAAAGAACAATACGAGGCTGGAACGTTTAGCCATTTTTGAGACCTGCTGAATAAGAGAGTTGCCGAACCCTAGCCGCAGGGAAGATTCGTGTCAAGAAAAGTTGATGCGCAGCGTAGCAGACGATCGTAGGAAAACCGACTACGGCAGCGATCAACCTTGCTCGGCGCCCTGCCAGCCCAGCGCGGTTTCCAGGCGATCGTTGCCCCAGAACAATTCTCTGCCGGAGATGAATGATGGCGCACCGAATATGCCAAGCGTCATCGCGCGCTCGGTGTTGGCACGCAGCCGAGCCTTTGCCTCGCTGCCCTGCGCTGTTTCGAAGACGGACACTGGAGCATCGACCAGTTTCTCCAAGCAGCCGCAGAGAACTTCGCGTTTGGCAATGTCCAGGTCCTGCCCAAAATTGGCCGTGAACACAGTACGCGTGAACTCCGCGATCCACTTCGCGCCATTGTTGGCGCAAACGATTCGCGCGGCGGTCAAACCGTTTCGCGGAAAGAGCGACGGCTTGCGAAACGGGATACCCGCGTCGGCGCATAAACGCTCCAGATCGCGCCACATGTAATTGCCTTTGGCCGGAAAAATGTTGAAGGGCGAATCGCGCCATCCCTGCTTTTCGAAAATCACGCCGAGAACGAAAGGTCGCCAGAGAATGCGGCACCCGTTCGTCGCGGCAAGCTTTTCGATGCGCATCGCGGCGGGATAGGAGTAAGTGCTTGCGAAGTCGAACCAGAACTCGACGATTCTTTCCGTCGTCATGAGTAAGGCTGCGAATCGCAGAAACGGTCGGGCATGAACTCTTAGACGGCTTCAGCCGTGCTGTCTTTCGTGCTTCGCCGACGTCATTTCAACAGCACCAAGCCAAGCGCCAGCAATGCCGCAAAAAGCGCGACGGCGGCCAAGCCAAGCGCAGCGATGAGCACCGGGCGCAGAGCAGTCATCGGATTCGCGGCTGCGGTCGGCTCGTCCGCAAACAGCGACTGCTGCATTATCGACTTGGCCGCAAGCACGTCCTGGGCTGCTTGTTCGAAGTGCTGCTGCGAAATGTGTTTGCCGATGTCGGCACCGGCTTCACCCGCCGCCGCCGCGGCGGCCTTGATCACGGCGTTTTTGATGTCGCCGCCGCTCATCGCGTAGCGTTCGGCGAGTTGTCTGAAATCGACGTCCGGCGCGAGCGGAGTTTTGCGCGGGTGAATTTGCAATTGCCAGATGCGTTCGCGCTCCGTCACTCCCGGCATGTCGAAGAGCACGTGGGTACGGATCCGGCGTTCGAAGGCTTTGTCGAAGTTCGCCGCTAGATTGGTCGCGAAAATGACGATGCCGTTGAATGCTTCCAGCTCACGAAGCAACACGTTGATCGTCAGATTGGCCTCCCGGTCGTGAGCCGTAGCCTGGCCGGACGAGCGGCGCATGGCGATAGCGTCGGCTTCGTCGAAAAAAAGCACTGCATTCTGCTCGGCGGCGGATCGAAATGCTGCGGCGACGTTTTTTGGCGTCTCGCCGAGCCACATGGACTCCGCCTGCGCGTAGTCCACGACCAGCAGCTTCATGCCGAGCTCGTGCGCGATCGCTTCCGCGCAGATGGTTTTGCCCGTGCCCGGCGGCCCGGCGAAGTTAAAGGCCAGACCGCGTCCCGCGGTGTGCCGCTCGCCCAAACCCCAACGCTGAAAAATCAGCGCGTGATTGCGCACCTGGGCCAGCGCCTGATCGAGCGTGCGCCGGGTCTGCGGTGGCAGCACCACGTCGGCCAAGGTGCGTTGCGGCGTGACGGTTTCAACGATCCGCCGCGAGCCCAGCCCGGTGAGAAATGAAATGAGTGGACTAGCCATTCGCTTATTGTAACAGAAAGCCGTGCGCGACTCTCCCGCTAAAATGTCGAACTCCGCACCGGAACCAACCCCGCCAATCTAATCGTCTGACGGTCATCACGGCTTCCAGTTTTTCGCCTGCAACTCCTGCTGAACTTTCAGCAACACCGCGTTATCAAAAATTCGATCGAGGCGCGGCGGCTCCTTGAGACTCGCACGGCCGGCGACGTGCTCAACCGATTTGCGTTGTAAATCCTCCGGCACGATGCCGTCGCGGGTCAGTCCGGGACGTGCGACGTCATAAATCTTGGCTGCAAGATCTTCCCGTATCCGCATGAATTTGGCGAGGATCGCCGCCGTGCCGGCACGCTGATCGCGGAAATAACGAAAGCCTTTAAGCGAGGCGCGGATAAACTTCTCCACCGTCACCGGTTCCGCGCTCATCAGATTCTGAGTCGCGAGCACACTGCCCTGCAGCTCGACCCATTCCTGGTCGATGAAGGAAACCAGCTCACGATAACCGGCGTCGTGGGCCAGAAAATTGCTCGGGATCGAAAGCATGGCGGCATCCACCGAATTGGCCTGGAGCGCGTGAAAGCGCGCCGTGCCGGAACCCATGGCCAAGATGACCACGTCGCGGCCGCCTTCCATACCATGTTTCTTGAGCAGATCTCGGAGCAACGAATCAGGGCCGCTGCCGAGGCTCGACACACCAACTTTTTTTCCTCTGAGCGCTTCGACCGAGCGAAGGTCCGGCTTGGCGTAAAGCCAAAACATGGGCCGGTTGAATGTGGTGAAGAGAAAACGGATCGGCGCGCCACGGAGAATCGGCAGCAGGCCGGCGCCGCCCACCGTGGAAAATTTCACGTTGCCGCCGATCAGCGCCTGCATCGCGATCGCCGACGGCATGACAATCAGGTTGACGTCCAGTCCCTCCTCGCGAAAATAGCCGCGCTCACGCGCCACCACAAAGCTCGTCGCCGCCGGTGTCACGGCGGGAATCGCGACCGGAACGTTAACGAGATCCTGGGCGTAAACGCAATTTGCGATCAGCCCAGCTAGCACGAACACCCCGAGTTTCAGCGAAATAGCCATTTCACATCCTTTGTGTTATGCGAAAAAAGATCAGTGAAGCGAAACCGCGCTTCGCTGTCAAGAAACGCTCGCTTGGAGGATGACGATGAAGTTCGGCGTTTTTCTACCGGTCTCCGGCCGCGCCGCCAGCCGCAAGACGTTGATGCAGGCCGCGCAGGAAGCCGAAGCCCTGGGTTACGATTCGGTCTGGGCCGCCGATCGACTAGTCATCCCGTGGAAAATCGAGACGACTTACCCCTATAGCAAGGAAGCGACGTTCATCGTGCCGCCCGACCGGCCGTTTTTCGACACTCTCACCTGCCTCGCTTTTCTCGCCGGCTGCACGCAAAAAATCGAGCTCGGCATGAGCGTCATGGTGCTGCCCTACCGCCATCCACTCCACTGGGCGAGAATCGCCACGACCATTGATCAACTGTCGACGGGGAGATTGATTCTCGGCGTCGGCGTCGGTTGGATGGAAGAAGAGTTCGCCGCCATGAACGCGCCGTTTAAAGACCGCGGCAAGGTTTCCGACGAGCAGTTGACGTTGCTCAAGTCACTCTGGAGCGAAGAACACATCACGTTTCGGGGAAACTATTATCAGGCAAACGACATCGCCTTTCTGCCCAAGCCGTACCGGCAGCCGCGGCTACCGATCTGGGTCGGCGGCGAAGGCAAATATGCGCAGCGCCGCGCCGGCCGTTACGGCGACGCCTGGTTCCCCTATTTTGTAAAGGTCACGCCGAGCGAGCTCGCCGCCGGCTACGAAAATGTGCGCGCCGAAGCCAAGAAGGGCGGACGCGATCCCGACGAAGTTGCCCTTGCCTGCTGCCTTCCCGTCGAGCTGACTCCCAATTCTGGCCCGCCAATAACCGATTATCTCAAAGGCAGCATCGATCAGGTTGCCGAAAGATTGAAACAGTTCATCGACGTCGGCGTCATCCATATCGGCCTGCAGTTCATGATTCCCCATTATCCCGAACGGCGCGAGCAAATCGAGCGCTTCGCCAAGGAAGCTCTCCCGGCGTTGAAAGCCTACGCAAAGCCGTGATCGTGTTTCGCGCTTGGCAACCTTTCGAACATTCGGAACCATTGAAACGACTCGAACCTTCGAAACGACTTGAACGATTTGAACGGCTTGAACGTTTTGAACCCGTCAACCCGAGTTGAAGTTAGGCGCCGAGCCGGATAGAAACGATAAACAAAATTAATTAAGCAAGGAAGGTTTTATGGCCAATCTACCCAAGGTCGCATTGATTTTGACCGGCGGCACCATCGATTCGGTGGGCAAGGACCGCCTCGATCTCGCCTGGTACATCGAAGCCGGCAAGCGTTTGAACGACGGCGAGTTGCTGCAGCAACTGCCGGAACTTAAAGAGATCGCGGAAGTGCAGGAGCTGCCCTTTCGTCGCCTGCCGAGCCATGCGCTCGTCGACAAGGACTGGCTCGATCTCGTGCGCACGATTCACAAGATCTTCGACGAAGACAAAGCCGACGGCATCGTCATCACACATGGAACAAACACCATCGAAGAGACTGCTTACTTTTTGAATCTGACCCTCAAGACCGAAAAGCCCGTCGTCGTGGTCGGCTCCATGCGGCCATCTTCCGCAATCAGCGCGGACGGCTATTTGAATTTGGTCAATGCCGTCAAAGTCGCTGCCGATCCGAATTCCAAAGGCCGCGGCTGCATGCTGGTGATGAACGACACGATTTTCAACGGCCGCGATGTCACCAAAAACGCCACCTACCGGGTCGAAGCCTTTCAATCACGTGATCTGGGACCGCTTGGCTATGCCGATGGCGACGGCAAGGTCGTTTACTACCACCAGCCCGTGCGCAAGCACACTTCTGCCACCGAATTCGACGTGGGCGGACTTCAGTCCTTGCCGCGGGTCGACATGGTGCTTTCTTACGTCGGCGCCGACGGCACGATGATCGAAGCTGCCGCCAAAGCGGGCGCCAAAGGCATCGTAAGCGCGGGCACCGGCGCAGGACGGCCGACACCTGCGGAAGACGCCGCCTTCGATAAGTGCTTCAAGGAAAATGGCATGATCATGTGTCTCTGCAGCCGCGTCGCCTCTGGCCGCGTCGTGCGTAGCCCGGGCCTGCAAAGACGCGGTTTTGTCGCTGGCGACAACCTCCAGCCCTGGAAGGCGCGGCTGCTGCTTTCGTTGGCGCTCACCAAGACGACAAACGCTGATGAGATTCAGCGGATGTTCGATACCTACTAGAACGAATCTATCGAAAAGCAGAAAGCGGTCGTAGAGAAAATCTCTACGACCGCTTTTTTTGTGCGGCGACAATCCCATGATGATTGGATCCTTCTCTCTCCGTGCCCTCGCGCGCTTCCTGGCACAAACATTTTAGTTCGAATCCAAGTTTTCAATTTCCCACGCGTAGCAGCGAGTCTGCTCTGCCGTTCTGCGATTCCATTCTTCCTTGCGGCATAGATGTTGCTGCCACCGTCATCATCCCACGAAATGTGCGCCATGAACGTACATCTACGCTCGGCCTGCGCACGCATTTGGGTAATGCTTAACCATAATTCAATAGGAGGAATCGACGGTGGCAAAAAAAAGCCAGACTCATACCAAGTCAAAGGGAAACGACACCGATCGTAAGGCAGCGCAATATGCAGATCAAAACGTGATCAGAGGCAGCGGCGGCGAAATCCATCAGACTGCTGATGGCGACCGGCCAATCCTGACTACCCAACAGGGCGTTCCCGTCGCCGATGATCAAAACTCTTTAAAAATCGGTGGCCGCGGCCCCACCGCGCTTGAAGATTTTCACTTTCGTGAGAAGCTTTTTCACTTCGATCACGAGCGCATTCCCGAGCGGGTGGTCCACGCCCGTGGTTATGGCGCGCACGGCTATTTCGAGACCTACGAGTCGCTCTCCGATATAACCAAAGCCGACATTTTTCAGCGCGCGGGCGAGAAGACTCCCGCGTTTGTGCGTTTCTCCACCGTCGCGGGCAACAAGGGTTCCGCCGACTTGGCGCGCGACGTTCGCGGCTTTGCCGTGAAGCTTTATACCAAAGAAGGCAATTGGGACATTGTCGGGAATAACATTCCGGTGTTCTTTATTCAGGACGCCATCAAGTTTCCTGACATGGTCCACGCTGCTAAAGCAGAACCGGATCGAGACTTCCCACAGGCTCAGACCGCCCATGACAACTTCTGGGATTTTATCAGCCTGACTCCCGAGAGCATGCACATGGTCATGTGGATCATGTCCGATCGGACGATTCCGCGATCCTTTCGCTTCATGGAAGGATTCGGCGTCCATTCCTTTCGCTTGATCAATGCCGCGGGCAAATCAACTTTCGTAAAGTTTCACTGGAAGCCAAAAATGGGACTGCAGTCGGTGGTTTGGAACGAAGCCGTCAAAATCAACGGTGCCGATCCGGATTTTCACCGGCGCGATCTTTGGGACGCGATTCAAAAGGGAGACTTTCCTGAGTGGGATTTGGGCTTGCAACTCTTCAACGACGATTTCGCAGAGCGGTTTGCTTTCGACGTGCTCGATCCCACGAAAATAATTCCCGAGGAGGAAGTTCCGATTCGCCGCGTTGGCCGGCTTGTGCTCGATCGCTGCGTGGAAAATTTCTTTGCCGAGACCGAGCAGGTCGCTTTCTGCACGCAGAACATCGTGCCCGGGGTCGATTTTTCCAACGATCCCCTGCTACAGGGCCGTAACTTTTCGTACCTCGACACGCAACTGAAGCGCCTCGGCAGCCCCAACTTCACGCACATTCCGATCAATGCGCCCAAATGCCCATTTCATTATTTTCAGCAGGACGGACACATGGCCGTGACCAACCCCAAGGGACGGGTCAATTACGAACCGAATTCCTGGCCCGGCAAGGAAAGCGGACCGCGTGAGTCACCGGACAAGGGCTTTCAAACGTATCCTGCGGACGAGACTGGCGCGAAGCGACGCATTCGTGCCGAGACTTTCTCCGACCACTACAGCCAGGCCCGGCAGTTTTACATCAGTCAAACCGAAGTTGAGCAGGAGCACATTTTGGCGGCTCTCGTCTTCGAACTCAGTAAATGTGAACGGCCTGAGATTAGAACGCGAATGGTTGCGCATCTGTTGAATATCGACGCAAATCTGACCAAGCGAGTAGCCGACGGTTTGGGTCTCAAAGTAATACCCAAGCCTGCAGACGCCGCCAAACCTACTCAACAAAATCTCAAAAAGTCGGCGGCCTTGAGTATTCTTCTCAACGGACCTGAGAAGTTCGCAGGAAGAAAAGTGGGCGCCCTCGTTACCGACGGTGTAAATGCCGAGCTGTTGAAATCTCTCGAGACCGGCCTGGAAAAAGAAGGCGCCTTGCTCGAAATCATCGCGCCCAAAGTAGGCGGAGTCGAGGCCAGCGACGGCTCATGGATCGAAGCAAAACAGAAAGTCGATGGCGGCCCGTCGGTACTCTATGACGCCGTCGCATTATTGCCATCGAAGGATGGCGCTCAAATGCTCGCTAAAGAACCGGCCGCCCGTGATTTCGTCGCCGATGCGTTCGCGCACATGAAGTTCATTGGTTACGTCGAAGCCGCGACACCGCTTCTGCAAAAAGCCGGTGTGAATGAAAGTCGTGACGAGGGATTCATTCGGTTTGACTCGCGTGATTGCAAAGCGTTCATCACGGCCTGTCGGAAACTTCGCTACTGGCCGAGGAGCACTATGCAAAGCAGCTAACGTGGCGGCCTCATCACCAAAACGCACTAAACCGCGCGCAGCGCCTGAATAATATTCAGGCGCGCCGCGTGGACGGCGGGCAGAAAACCGCCGACGAGTCCCATCAAGAGCGAGAAGCCGAGGGAGATCGCCACGATCTGGGGCGAGAGTGCGAAGGAAAATGCCAGCTCGGAAAAAGATCCGAAGTTAAGAGTCGAGATAGTAAAAAACTGCAGCAACGAGGCGATGCCGAGACCGATCAGGCCACCGCCGAGGGAGAGAAACAGCGATTCGAGCAGGAAAGCGAGTAGAATGCTCCGGCGGTAAAAACCGAGCGCGCGCAGGGTGCCGATTTCCACCGTGCGGTTGGCGACGGCGCCGTACATGGTGATCATCGCGCCGATCATGGCGCCGGTGCTGAAGATGATGGTAATGAAAATTCCTAGGATACGGATGAAGGTCGCCATCATTTCGGACTGCTCTTCGAAGAATTTCTTCTCGCGCTTGGGCGCGAAGTATTGCAGCCGATTGTCGGCTTCGAAGGCCGAGGTGACCTCCGAAAAATCATCCGGATTCTTGAGCCGCACGGTCACGGTCGAAAGCGAATTGCGCTTGAAAGCATCGGCGATCTGATTCAAGTCGCCCCAAAGCTCCGAGTCGAAGCCACTGCCGTCCGAATCGAAAATCCCCACCACCGTCCATAGATCGCCGCCAAATTTCACCTTTTCACCGATCTGCGCGCCGGCAAAACGGTTCGTGATGCCGGCGCCGGCGATCACTTCCCGCGCGCCCCAATGGAACATGCGGCCCTGGACGATCCGCACCTGCGGCCTTAGCTGTAACGCTGCTTCCTCGACACCGCGCACGGTCACGTTGCTGATCCCGTCCGAGCCGAGCTTGTTGAGGTTGATGATTACGACCACCTCTTTGGAACTCATCGGCCTTCCGTCGGCGTAGTGCGCGACTTGCGGCAGGTTGACGGCGATGCCGGCGGCCTCGCGGTCGATAATGCTCATGATCTCGCTCATGGCCGCTTTGCGCACGACGATCATGTTGTCGTCCGAACCGGTCGAACGAAGCGTTTTCTGCACGCCGTTGGCCATCATTAGCACCGCGGAGAAGACAAATACGACGAGAGCCACGCCGAGCATGGTAATCGCCGTCGTCAGGCGCCGCGACGCCGAACTGCGCACGATGTATTTAAGCGGTATCTGCATCACAAAACTAAGATTAGACTCACCACGGAGAGCACGGAGGACACAGAGAAAAACTCACTAGCAAGGCATTTTTTAACTCCATGTTCTCCGTGCCCTCCGTGGTGCAGCTCCTCATCCGACATACCGAAGCCCTTCGACGATCCGCGTGGTCAAAACTCGCCGCAGCGGAAACAACGACGCGATGAAACCCACCGCAAAGCCCGCCGCGCAGCCAATCACTATCGTTTCCGGTTTGATGTAAAAGACCGGGAACCAGCCTTTGGGCAACGCGCTTTGAAAACCGAGCACCGCCGGTACCGTCACCGCCAGACCGAGGGCGCTGCCGGCGATGGACAAGATCATCGACTCGCCCGCCAGCAGCAAAAACAATTGCCCGCCGGAAAAGCCCAGCGCTTTCAGCACCGCGAATTCGTGGCTCCGTTCGCGCGCCGACATCACCATGGTATTGCCGACGACGAGTAGAATGATGCCGATGATGACGAAGGACATGATATTCATCGCAGTGATCACGGCGCTAGCCGACGAGAGAAATCCCTGCTGGAAAGCGCGTTCGGTTTCGGTTTTGGTCTCGGCCCGCGAATTGGCGAAAAGATTGTCGATGTCCTGAGAGACCTGCGCCGAGGCGTTGGGATCGTCAATGCGGACGATATACCAGCCGATGTCGCCGGCGCGGTCCGGGTTGTCCTGACGCACCCTTTCATCGACATATTTATAGTGAAACATCATCGACGAAGGATCCGTGGTCTGATCCCTCGGCTGGTAAATACCGCGCACGACGAATTCCCACTGGCCGGGATACACGTCGCCTTCCATGGGCATGATGTCCCCGATCTTGAGATTGTAGCGCCTGGCGATATCGATGCCGATGATGCAGGCGTTGCGCTCGCGCTTGAACGCTTCGAACTGATCCGGGGGAATCACGAACTCCGGATAGACGTCGAAGAAACTATCGGAGTCGACGGCAAGGCGCGCAAAGAACTGGTTCTTGTCGATGTAGACACCGGAAAACCAGATCGCGTAGGTAACTTTGTTAACACCGGGCACCTGCGCGATGCGATCGCGGTATGCGAGGGGCAGCGGAAAGACGAAGGAAACTGCATGGCGCGTGATCAAGCGGTTCGCCGCCGAGGCCTCGACCCCCGCGTGCCAGGCCGTGACCACCGTTTGCAGCAGCGCAAATGCCATCACTGCCACGCCGACGCCGGCGATCGTCAGGAAACTACGGAGTTTGTGACGCAGACTGTTACGCAGCAGGAGCCTTAGGAGTTCCATTCGGAAAATCTTGGATGCGGATAAAGCGGGCGACCGCCGGTCGCCCCTACATTTGTTTTGCGCTCTTTGCGTTCTATGCGGTTAAAGGCCCATCCCGTTCATTTGTGTTTTTGCCGCGCCTTGCATTTGCCTCCTTCACATCTATGCCAGCTCTCCTTTTTCCAGATGGCGCACTGCCCGCGCTCGCTCCGCTGCCCGGGGATCGTGGGTGACCATGAGGATCGTCTTATCGAGCTCGCGATTGAGCCGATCCATCAACGCTAGCACTTCGTCGGCGGAAGTTTTATCGAGATCACCGGTGGGTTCGTCGGCAACCAGGATCGCCGGATCGGTAGCGATGGCGCGCGCGATCGCGACCCGCTGCTCCTGTCCGCCGGAAAGCTGGCGTGGGTAGTGATGCAGGCGCTCGGCGAGGCCGACGACGCTGAGCGCAGTCTCGGCGTGAGCGCGCCGCTCCTTCTTCGAGAGCGGCGTCAATATCAGCGGCAGCTCGACGTTTTCGACGGCGGTCAGGACCGGAATCAAATTATAGAACTGGAATATGAAACCGACATTGCGCGAGCGCCAGACCGCCAGTTCGGTTTCGTTCAACTCGGCGACGTCGACGCCGCCGATCATGATCCTGCCGGAGGTCGGCTTGTCGATGCCGGCAATTAGATTGAGCAAAGTCGTTTTGCCTGAGCCCGATGGCCCCATAAAAGCGACGAACTCTCCCTGCGCGATTTCGAGATTGATGTTGCGCAGCACCGGGATTTCCAGGCTGTCGCGATGATAAGACTTGTACAGCTCCTCGACCTGAATCAGAGTTTCCATCGCTTGCGGGCAGGCTACTTTTTCGCGAGCGTCACTTTGATGCCGTTCTGAATCTGGTCGTCGGCCTTGCTGATCAGCTTGTCACCTTCTTTGAGCCCGGCGGTGATCTCGATGGAACTCCCGATCTTGCGCCCGGTGGTGACCGGCACAGCCACGGCCCGGTCGTCCTTGATTTGATAAACCACCTGACGACCGTCGCGGGCCGCCACGGCGGCCGCCGGCACCGTGAGCACCGGCTTGATGTTAAGCGAATCGGTGCTCGCGCCGGGCGCGAGAAAAGTAATTTTGGCGCCCATCTCCGGCAGCACGCGCTCGTCGTATTGTTTGAACTTGATTTTCACCATGACCGTCGCCTTGGCCCGGTCCGCCGTGGGCACGATATTGCTCACGTAGCCCGGATAACGCTGCTGCGGGTACGCGTCCAAGGTAATTTCACAACTCTGATTTCCTGACACCCGCGTGATGTTGGCCTCCGAGACGTCGGCGTCGACTTCCAGAGAAGACATATCGGCGATCGTGACCACTGCGGCGCGCGAGCTCACTGCTCCAGCCAACGGCGCGACGATCTCCCCCACGTCGGCGTTCTTTTTCAAAACCGTGCCGTCGAACGGCGCGATGATGCGCGTATTCTCCACCGCTACTTCCGCTTCCCTGACCCCAAATTTTGCCGCCTCAATAGTGGCGACTACCCGCTTGTAGCGCGCCTCCGCGGCATCGTAGTCGGCCTGAGCGAGAGCGCGAGTGCCGACCAGATTGCGCTTTCGTTCATAATCTCTTTTGGCGTCTTCGAGATCCGCTTCGGCCACGCGTAAATTTTCTCGCGCACGGCGCAGGCTCGCCGCCACATCCGAATCGTCGAGGCGAGCAATGATCTGTCCCTTTTTCACCCGATCGCCCTCTTCCACCGCCAGATAGACGAGCGTCCCGGTTCCCTTCGATGCCACCGCCGCTTTGCGCCGCGCGACCACGTAACCGCTTGCGGTCAACACCGCGTTGGCCTGGGACGGCGATGTGAGCGTTGCGGTGGCGAGCTGGACTTCGATACCGCCGCCGAGCCAGTTCTTGAGCACCAGCACACCGGCAGCGAGAAAGACCATCACGATTACCCAGATGACCCAGCGCCGCCCCGAGCGCCGCCTGCGCAACGGGACATCGCCGCGCTCCGATCGGTCGATTCGTAGCGATGACAAATCCGAGTCCGTGGTTGCCATAAAGTATTCCAGGGTACGGAGAATTTGCGGTTTTTCAAGACAATAGCGAAATGTTAGCTTGCCCTTCATGAGCTCATCGACCGTGTGGGATCCGCAGACCTATTCGCAGCACGCGCGCTTTGTTTCCGACTTGGGCGAACGGTTGCTGGATCTTCTCGGTCCGCGTTCCGGTGAGCAGATTTTAGATCTCGGCTGTGGAGACGGAGCCCTTACCGAAAAGATCGCCGCGCTCGGCGCGTGGGTTGTCGGCATTGATGCCAGCGCGGCGCAACTCGGGGCAACCCGCGGCCGGGGCATCGAAGCGGTGGCGATGGACGGACAGCGGCTTTGCTTTCATCGCGTCTTCGATGCGGTGTTTAGCAACGCCGCGCTGCATTGGATGAAACAACCGGAGAGCGTCGTCGCCGGCGTCGCTGAGTGTCTCAAGTCCGGCGGCCGTTTCGTCGGCGAATTCGGCGGCCGAGGCAATGTCGAAACCGTTCGAAGCGCGCTTCACGCCGGACTACGGCACCGTGGCATCGATCCCTGGATGGTCGATCCCTGGTACTACCCCGGACCGGACGAGTACGCCGCACTGCTCGCTAGATTCGGCTTCACGACTGATTACATTGAGTTGATTCCGCGGCCGACCCCACTTCCCGGCGACGTGCTGGCGTGGCTCGATATGTTTGCACAGCCTTTTAGCAAAGCGATCGACGCAGATGGGCGCCCGGAATTTTTCGCGGAAGTGCGAAGCGCGCTGGAACCGAACTTGCGCCGGCCCGACGGCGTGTGGATCGTCGACTATGTGCGACTGCGCTTCAAAGCTCGCCTAGGTTAAGTGCGTATCTCGCAGCGTAGCGCTCGCCCGTTGCCTCGCTGTTTCCATTGTCACGATGCTATTGCTGTCACCTCTCCTGTAAAAACTGCGCCCTTCGCGTAAAAAATTCGCACCGCAAAATCTCCATTGTTCCATTTTGCGCCTGCGATCACTTGGCATACGACATGCACAATCTCTGCTTAAAAAGCAGGAGCGTGTAACACCATGAATCGCGGATGGAGCGGCTACTGGGTTAAAGCCTTGAATGAATTTGCTTTGCTGACCTCGGCGTGTACAAAGACCGAAGCTCGCAAACGCCTTCGGAAGGCGCACAAGGTTGCATCTCGACGCAATACCCGGCAACAAAGGCTCAAGCGCTCCTGACGCGCGGCCGCTCGACGAGAATGACGTCTGAATTTTTCTGCCAGCGACGAATGAAAAACCCCCGCCGATCATCAGTCCCAATTCTGTGACAGCGCGATAAACATCTGTGATATCTGAATTGTGGCGTTTGCGCGCATCCCGTGCCAGATGGCATCAGAAATGCTTTTCCCCGGCAACAAGGAGGTGCCGGCGAAAAAAAATGCCAAATGAATTGGACGGCGAGTTTCTTCGGTTTTTTACGTTGCTGCCGCCGGAGGCGGCGCCAGTTTGTTGTCACCGCTTAAAACCGCCGTACACCACCGTGGTGGCAAATTTCCAGAAACAGTCCACATCAACGAAGCCCGCTTCGTTGAGCCAAGTCACTTCCTCGTCCAGATAGCCGTTATTGTGCGGGCCGTGATAAGCGCGCGGTGATGCCGCCTTCACTTCAGCCAGGTTCGTCTTCCCGTTGCTCGATTGCCGAATGAAACCGTCGAGGTAATTCTCGCGGGCGCGCCGATATCGCTCGGTCAACTCCTGGGATGGCGCGCGCACGTTGTCGGCATTGATAAAGCAACTGCCGGACGCTAATAGTCCGTAGACTTCTTTGAAGATAAACCGCCGCCGCTGATTTTCGGTGAAATGGTGCAGTGCGCGCGCCGAGATCACGGCGTCGAACACGCCGGACACAGCGCCAGTCCAATCGGGCGCCTCAAGCGATGCTTGAACAAAACTAATGCGATTCCTTAGATCTGCGCTGCGCTCTTCGCCGAGTTTCAGCATTGCCTCCGACGCGTCGAGACAAACGGCCTTCGCATTGGGCCGTTCGCTCAAAACCGCCAGCGCCAGCGCGCCATAGCCGGCGCCGATATCGAGGATGCGGATCGGCGCCTCAAGCGGCTGTGGAAGCATGCGTAGCACCATTGCGGTCTGCGCTTCGCGAATGGGCGCCTGCCATCCACCCTTGCTCGCCCACCGCTCGATGAATTCGCGGCTGCCCCAGGTTTTTTGCCACGCGGTGTCGGCAGATGCTGAATCCGATTGTGTCATGTCGCCTCCCCAAACAATCAACGATTGTTTTCACTGCTAGCTCAGCGCTCACAAGCTGTCAACGCGACGCTTGAATGGATGAGGGTTTGGTTTGGAAAAGATCTCTCAGCTCTCCTACTAGATGACTTTTATGACCGTTATTCCGAACGGAGCGAGGAATCATTCTCAATCCGGCGGCTCAGCACCTGATCGAAATTCAACCCCTGGGACCTCCGGCTTGAATTAAGCGCGCACTTGCTGTTAATCGCATAGGATAGATTTATTTCGGAGGTGCCATGCAGTTTTGTCGAATCTATACCGGTGCCGACGGCCGCTCTCATTTTGAGGATTTCGATCAGAGAGAAGGATCCAAATATTTTCTGGCTGGTCTCGATACCAAAACTCTAGTCTTCAAAAACGACATGAATCGCAACGATCTGCACGGTTGCACAACGCGCCGCGCCGCCAGTGGTGCATTACCCTTTCCGGCAGCGTCGAGATCGGCATCGGCGACGGCACTGTGAGAAAGTTTCAGGCCGGTGATGTGTTTCTCGCCGAGGATGTCACCGGTCAAGGCCACACCGCCATTCCCCAAGATTGGGTTAGAGCTTTCATTCACATCTGAACAGGTACAGGTCGCGCCAAATCACAAAAGAACGACCGGGTAGCGCTCGGGCAAACCGCCGTTGCTTCGCATGACAAACGGAGCTGGCGTGCCATCTGATTAATCACACCGACATTCAACATCGGAGGATAAACAGGATCATGAAATTGGGCATGGGTTTAATTGTTTTGCTGGCATTGGGTCTCGCATGCGCCGTGACTCACGCGACGGCACAAGACAAGATCCGCATGGGTCACAGCTCCATCGGCGCCACCAACGGCAGCATTTGGGTCGCCGAGGAAAAAGGCTTGTTCAAGAAACATGGCGTGGACGTCGAAGTTATTTTTCTGGGCGGCGGCGGCGCCCGAGTAGTCAGCTCGCTCCTGGCCGGCGATATTCAGTTTTCGGTGGGCGGCGGTGAAGGCTCAGTGCGCTCGCAGATGCGCGGCGCGGAGACCGTGATTGCCTCGTCGACCCTGAGCAAGGGGTTGCAACGTATTCTCGCCAAGCCGGAGATCAAAACCTATCAAGACCTCAGGGGCAAGCGCATCGGCATCACCCAATACGGCTCGGCGGCGCATCTTGTGCTGCTGCTCATGCTCAAAAAATGGAACATGCGCCCGGACCAGGTGCAGATTCTTCAAGTAGGTTCGTCGCCCGCGCTCCTCGCCAGCCTCGACAAGGGCGGCATCGATGCGGCGGTGCTGACCTTGCCGACTTTCTTCCTCGCCGAAGACAAAGGCTATCGCGTGGTCGGCGATCCAAACACGATGGATATTTACTATCTGCAGAACACTCTGGAGACGACCCGCAGCTACATCAAGAAAAACCGCGAGGCGGTGATCAAGTTCCTAAAGGGCTACATCGAGGGCATCGCCTATTTCAAGAAAAACAAAAAAGAAAGTTTGGATATCATGCGCAAGAAGCTGCGCATCCAGTCCTCGCAGGAGCGCGACGTGCGTTACATGGAGATGTCGTACAATCTGATGACCGCGGCGTACAACGATGTGCCTTATCCTTCGCTCAAGGCAGTTCAAGCGATCGTCGACAAAGTCGCGGAAGAGGATCCGAAGGTCAAGGAACGCGACATCCGCTCGTTCGTGGACGAGAGCCTGATCAAAGAAATCGAGGACAGCGGTTTCACTAAGGCACTCTACGGTAAGTGAGTCCTCACGCGCGCAAAAATTCTCGGATGATCCGATGAGCCTCTTCGGGCGCGCTGGCAAAATAGTTGTGCTTCTGGCTCGGCAGGACAACGAACTTTGCGCCGGGGATATTCTTCGCGAGGATCTCCGAAGAAGCTAGATGGCTGATTGCCGACCCTGGATCGCCTTCCTCAGCACCGACCATGACTAGTGTAGGAACACGAATGTCCTTGAGTCGGGCGCTGGTATTATGACTCTGTCGCGCCAGCACATGGCGCAGGTAAAACTCCACCGGGCAAAGATTGCCGAGCCGCGCGCGAAAGAATGCTTCCAGGCGATCGGGCTGCGCTTTCGCGAAATCATCGGTGAAGCCCACTTGCATCGTGTGCTCGCGCACGTATTTCTCGTAGCCCCACTCGATCATTTCCTTGCACATGTTGAGCGGCAGCCCCGGAACGCCCGGAAATGCCGCGCCGGTGGAGGCGAGAATCAGTTTCTTCACACGGTCGGGATATTCCAGGGCCACGAGCTGTGCCACCCTTCCACCCATCGAGTGACCGAGCACGATCGCATCGCGAATTTTCAAATCATCGATGATCGCCACCGCGTCGTCGCAGAACATGCGCGTGGTGTAATCGATCGACGGTTTGCTCGATCTTCCCGTGCCGCGATAGTCGTGGGTAATGACCTGATGGCCGCGGCTGAATTCCGGCACTTGGAACATTTTCCAGATCTCGCCGTCGCAGGCGGTCTCGCTGAAAAAGATAAACGCCTGGCCCTCGCCGGTCGCTTCGTAATAAATCTCCGCCCCGCTAACTTTCACCGTCGGCATTGAGACCTCCGTTTGCTCACGCCTGGATGAACTCACGAATCAGACGATGCGCTTCGTCCGGGTTCGAGAAAAAGTAGCTATGGCGCTCGTTGGGCAGCACGACCAGCCGGCTGTTGGGGATTCCTTTCACCAGGATTTCTGAAGACATTCGGTGGTTGATTTCGCTGGTCATGTTGCGATCGCCGTCGCCGACCAGGATCAAGGTCGGCTGCTTGATGTCTTTCAAACGTCCGCTGGTGTCATGGCCCTGGCGCGCGAGCAGATGGCGCAGGTAAAACTCCACCGGACAGAGATTGTGCATGCGGATTTTGAGATAATTCTCGATCTTATCCGGATGCTTTTTCGCATACTCGTCGGTCCAGCCGACCAAAATCGTGTGCTCGCGCTCGTATTTTTCGTAGCCCCATTCGATCATCTCTTTCATGATCTTCAGCGGCAACCCTTTGGTCTGCGGGTAGTGCGCGCCGGTGGAGGCGAGCACGAGCTTGTGGACTTTTTTGGGATGATCGAGCGCGAGCAACTGCGCCACCCGTCCACCCATGGAATGGCCGACGATGATCGCATCTTCGGCGCCGAGGTGATCCATCAATGCAACCGTGTCTTCGGCGAACATCCGGGTGGTGTAATCGATCGAAGGCTTCCCCGACTGTCCGGTGCCACGATAGTCTTGAATGATCACCCGGTGGTCCTTGGAAAATTCCGCCGTCTGATTGATTTTCCACACTTCCCCGTCGCAGGCGGTTTCACTGAGAAACACCATGGGCCGGCCTTTACCATGCTCTTCGTAGTAAATTTCCGTGTCGTTCAACTTAACTTTAGGCATTTCAATTTCCTCGTCGCGCTTGGTTCTGAAGCTCTCTCCTGCATAAACCAAGCTACATGTCCTCGCAAGCGACGCGCTTCATGCAAACTGTCGTGCGCTGTGACTTGACCCAAAATGGTTTGTCGCGCTATCTGAGATTCACATGAAACCTATTTTCGCGCACTCCCGCTGCCATTTCTGTATCTTCGTCTTGCTTTCGTTTCTCCTGCTGCCCCTTCCGGCTATCGCGCAGGATCTCATCAAAGTCGCTTTTCCCTACGGTCCGCTCGGACTGAACAGCATTCCCTGGGTGTTGGCCAAACAAGCGCGCATCTTCGAAAAGAACGGCCTGGACGTCGACATGGTCTATGTCGGCGCATCGGCGGTTATCGTCCAGTCGATGTTGTCCGGCTCCGCCAACATCGCCGGGTTCGGCGGACCGGCGGTGATCACCAACGTGCTTCGCGGCGGAGACATCATTCAGGTCGCCGCCATGGCGCCCTATTTCACGCAATCGTTGGTTGCGCGCACGGACCTGCGCGAGATCCGCGCTCTCCAGGGGAAGAAAATCGGCATCACCCGCTTCGGCTCGGTCACCGACTTCGCCGTCCGCGCGATCATCGATCGACACGGCCTCAAGGACGTGAACGTACTGCAGATGGGCGGCTTTCCCGAGGCGGTCGCGGGCTTGCAGCGCGGCGCCATCGATGCCGCCGTGCTTTCGCCGCCGCACAATTTCCGCATGATCAAAGAAGGCTTTCGCGAGCTGGCTTCGCTCAAGGACCTGCGCGCACTGGGCGGCGGCTTTTTGACTCAGGGCATGGTCGCCCGCAAATCTTTCGCAGCAACCCACCGTGACGTCGTCGTGCGCATGATTAAGTCCACGGTGGAAGGCACCAAGTTGGCGATGACCAACGAAGAGCTGACCAAGCGGACGATCGCGAAGTTTCTCGGCACGACGGATGCGGATTTGCTCCGCCGGAGTTATCAGTACATCGGCGAGATCTTTGCGCGCGAGCCGTTCGTGCCGGAGAAAACCATGCGCGCCATGCTCGAGCACATGGTCCAGGTCAATATGATCGACGCAAAAGCCGCCCAGTCGTTGCCGATCGATGCCTATTTCGACAATTCCTACGTCGCCGAGCTGAAGCAGTCCGGTTTTCTCGATGCCATTTGGAAATAGCGTCCCTTTTCCCGGCGATTCGCTTGACGCATCACGGTTCTTTCTAATACTTAGAAGAACTGAACTGCTCAACCAGTGATCGAGGTTATGAATGTCTCTCCAATCCCGCGTCTATCTACTCGTTGCCGTCCTTGTTTGGCTCTTCGCGCCAGCAGCGCGCGCCCAGGATAAAGTCAGAATCGGTCTCAGCTCGATCAGCGCCACCTCCGCTTTCCAGCACATTGGGATCCTAAGCTTAGAATTCCACGTGGACAAGTTGTCGCG
>JADMIO011200118.1_pt1 | contig 62456 bp, 57 predicted proteins | sample 8958161 | NCBI WGS metagenome assembly JADMIO01 (sample SAMN16585339, study PRJNA669376) | soil metagenome | isolation source: Crop rotation soil | place: USA: Cullars Rotation, Alabama | collected 2011 | reverse complement strand
GCCGCGACTTCAAGTCACGTGAATTCCAAGCTTCGGATCCCACTGTGCTGGAAAGCGGCATCGTCACGATCAACCATCTCGTCGCACGAAATTCGGCGGCTCGCTACATCGATGCGGTCGAGCGCGCCGCGGCGGAAAATGGTGTGCGGCTGATCGTCAGCGGCCCGTGGCCTCCGTACGCGTTTGCCGGCACGTGGTGAAATGGGAACCACAAAGAACACCAAGCTCACGAAGCGGAAGCCAAGACAGAAGAAGTCTCCTCGAAGACTGACGGGTAAGCGGCAGAAAGTGGTCGCGACGCGCGGCGGCCTGACGATCAGCGAGGTCGCGAAGCTGGACGACCTCCGCCGCGAGCTCGAACGCGCCGGCCGCAAAGCGTCGTCGCCGCTTCGCTGGAACGCCGACCCGGACGATGTGCAGCGATCGGTGGCGCAGCTGGTGTTGACGCTGGTCGAATTCATCCGCAGGCTGCTCGAGCGGCAGGCCATCCGCCGCATGGAAGCGGGCACGCTGACGGACGAGCAGACCGAGGATATCGGCCGCGCCCTGATGAAGCTCGAGGAAACGGTCGTCGACATCGCCGCGAGGTTCGGCATCCTGCCTGACGATCTTAATATCGAACTTGGCCCCATCGGAAAACTGATGTGAAGCCGCGCGTCGGCATCTCACGCTGCCTGCTTGGCGACGACGTGCGTTACGACGGCACGAACAAGCGGAACGCGGCTGTGATGGAGCTCGGCGCGCTCGTCGAGTGGGTGCCGCTCTGTCCTGAAGTCGAAGTCGGCATGGGCGTGCCGCGCGAGCCGATTCAACTCGTCGCGCGAGCGGACGGCGTGCGCTCGGCGAATGAATGTGTCCGTCTGCAGGGCGTGGACAGCCAGGAGGACTGGAGCGATCGAATGCGCGACTGGGCGCGCGCACGCATCGAGGAGCTCATGGCGCAGCGCATCAGCGGCTTCGTGCTCAAGGCGCGCTCACCAAGCTGCGGTCCCGCCGGCGTGCTCGTGTATCACCTTGGCGGAGAACCGACACCAACCGGCCGCGGCCTCTTCGCCGAAGCGCTCGCCACACTGATGCCCGGTCTGCCGATGATCGACGAGGAGTCGCTGGCGGACGCCGACGCTCGGGCGCATTTCATCCGCCGCGTGTCGGCCGTTGTTGACAGCGCTCGCACCAGTAGCTGATGCGCGCGTTTTCACCCTGTTTACGGCTCGAGATCGGCGTTCCGCATCGCCGGCACGGCTGGCCCCCGCGGCTGTAGACCGCAGACGCCGGCGGCCGCCTGGTGGCAGCCGCACGCATCAGACGCCGTGCCGCGTCGACGATCCGGTCGATATCGGCGCGCGACAGCTCCGCGACATGCGTGAAGGGATGCACCCGCGCCGCGAACAGCGACTCCGATTTGAAGATGTTGCCGATGCCCGCAACGACGGATTGATCGAGCAGCGCGTCCCCGATCTCGATGTCCGGCATCGATTCGATGCGCCTGACGACGGCGCTCGCGTCGAAATCGTCGGCGACGATGTCCGGTCCGAGATCGCGCACCGCGGCGGTCCGTTCGAGCTCGCGTGCGCTCGTCAGCTCGGCGACCGGCACGCTGAACGCGACGGCTTCATAATCCGCCGTTCCGATGACGATGCGCATGTCCGAGCGCGGGCGCTGCCAGCGCTCACCCGGACGATAGATGTGCCACGAGCCGTGCATGCGCATGTGCGTACGCAGGACGAGATCGCCGGAAAACCAGATCAGCAGGTGCTTGCCGCGCGCGTCGACCCGTTCGATGGTGCGGCCGCGCAGTGGTAAGTCGTGATCGACGCGTGTCAGGTGGGAGAAAACGGAATCGAAACGGGTGACCGTGCGGCCGGCAAGCGCATCGTGAAGCGCCCGCGCCGCACGGAAGATAGTGTCACCCTCGGGCACTGAGCAAATCCCAAATCCCAAATCCCAAGATCCAAATCCCAAGAACGCCGTTGGGGTGTCGGATTTGGGTTTTGGGATTCGGGATTTTATTCATCAACAGTATCGTCCCGGTCGACATCCGAGTACGCGCTGTCGGGATCGAGCTCGCGGTCGTCCACGTCGCCGAGGTCCTCGCCATGGACGACGTCGTCATAACCGCGGTTGCGCGTCGAGTCGCCGCCCTGGTGCTCCATCGCCTGATCCCGATCGTTTGACGAACGCACCCGATCGTGCTCGGTTTGCTCAGCCATGCGTCCACCTCCAGCGGTGGCTGCCGCAATGCCGATGCCAGAGGGATCGAGTGACCCATACCCACGAGGTCGCAGCTTGTCGGTGCGCGCCTGGATGCCCATTGCCGTTGCGGCAAAGCCTTCCTCGATGAACAGCCGCGCCGCCGGATGCGCACTGGCTGACGTGCCGTTGATTTCGGCGATGAGCATGCCTCGACGGCCCTCTCTCGTCGCGGCGAGATGCAGCAGCAGGCGCGCAACCTGACGGCCGATGCGCGAGCGCAGCGGTTCCGCCTCGGGCAGAAAGAGGAGCAGCTCGCGTTCACCGCGGCGGAGGTAGGCGGCGGCATGGCCGTCGACGAGAATCACGAGCGCGCCCGCGCTGCGCGTTGGTCCTCGTCCCCTCGACTCGCTTCGCTCGCTCGCCCCTCGACCTTGCTCGGGGCCACCTCGAGCCTGTCGAAGGGTCGGGGCAAGCCCCGGCGCTTGGTCAGCCGACTCGGGCCATTTGGTGATCGCGCCGTACGGATTTGCCGGATCCGTCGCGGCCATCACGACCGTTCGCGGTTCTTCAGGGACATCGCGCATCGAGCGCAGCAGGTCGAGGGCGGCCGGCAGCGCGAACTGCGCGGCGCCGAGACCTGCGACGAAGTAGCCGCGCCGGATGCGGCCGGCATCTTCCATCGCTTTCAGCACCTGATACACGGCGGAGAAGCCGCCGGCCACCGATTCCGCGGCGACCGTCTCGCGCGTGACGACGCCATGCCGCGTGAGGAGCTGGTGCGCCATCGCCGTCGCCCACTCGGTCGCCGATGCTTTGGCGTCGCGTGTCGAGGCGACGATCGACCATCGCCCTTCGGCACGCGGCGGCACGAGACGGCGCGAGCGGAACGGCGCGCCGCGCGATTTCCTCGACGACCGCGTGTCTTCGGTGTGGGTGTAGGCGCGCAGCGGCTGCATCGTGTCGTTGGTGACGAGCCCGTGCCAGACGAGATTCCACAACGCGTCGACGGTTTCGGCGGGGAATCCGCCGCCGGTGCCTTCGTGAATCGCGGCGAAAAACGACGCGCCGTGCTCGCGCAGGTAGTCGAGGACGTCCGCCGCGCGTCCTTCAACCTCCGGTTTGGCGGCGAACGGCGGCCGCAGCCGCGACATGTGATCCGTCAGGTAGAGCGCGACGCGGCCATCGCGTTCGCCCAGCGGCTCGACGCCGACCCAGATCACTTCACCCGCGCTCATCAGCGTGTCGAGCATGCCGGGCGTGTAGTCGGCCACGCGCGCCGGCAACACCTCGCGCTCGAGGACCGACGCCGGAACCGCGGCGCCCTGAAGCTGTTCGATCGCGTCGAGCAGCGTTTCGACCCCTTTGCGTCCCGAACCGATGCCATGCCACGACACCAGGAAGCGGCCGAGCGCTTCGGCATCGACCGGCTCGATCTCCTGGCGCAGCCGTGCCAGCGATCGGCGGCGCAGGCTGCGCAGGACGTCGGGATCGATCCACTCGCGTTCGGTGCCGCCCGGCCTGAACTCGCCTTCGATCAACTTGCCTGCGGCGGTCAGTTGCAGCACCAGGCCCGTGGCGATGCCGACGCCGAGACCGTAGCGCGCCGCGAGCTCGCGTGCGGTGAAGGGTCCGTGCGATCGTGCGTAGCGCAGCGTCAGGTCGCCGGCAGGATCGCGGACCGGCTCGAGCAGCGAATCGGGAAGACCCGGCGGAAGCGGCACGCCGAGCGCGTCGCGATAGCGGGCGACATCCTCCACGGCGACATAACGCCGTGTTCCGGCGACCGGCAGCGACACCACGCGCCGTTCGTTTTCCAGGTCGTGAATGCTGGCCGCCACGTCAGGCACGGAGCTTCGCGCCTGCAGCTCCTCGGCATCGAGGTCGCCGATGCGCAGCAGCAGATCGTGCAGGCCGTCCTTGGTGCGCACCTGGTACTTGTCGTCGAGGTGCTGCAGCTGACGTTCGAGCGCGACGATCGCATCCGCATCGAGCAGCTCGCGCAGCTCGGCATCACCGAGGAGTTCACGCAGCTGCGCCTGATCCACCGACAGCGCCTGCGCGCGGCGTTCGGCCAGCGGCGCGTCGCCGTCGTAGATGTAATTGGCGACGTAGCTGAAGAGCAGCGACGCGGCAAACGGTGACGGCACGCGCGAATCGATCGTCGCCACGCGCAGCGTCCGCGTGCCGATCTTGCGCAGCGTGTCGACGAGCGCCGGCATGTCGAAATGATCGCGGAGCACCTCCCGGTAGGTTTCGAGCAGCGCCGGAAACGATCCGAACCGCGACGCCACGGCGAGCAAATCCGATGCGCGCTTCCGCTGCTGCCACAGCGGCGTCCGCATCCCCGGCCGTCTGCGTGGCAGCAGCAGCGCACGGGCGGCGGTTTCTCTGAAGCGGGCGGCGAAGAGCGACGTCGATCCGAGTTGTCGCAGCACGAGCGGCTCGACTTCGTCTTCGTCGGGAATGAGCAGCATAGGGTCCGGCGGGTTCTCCACGTCCGGAAAGCGGACGACGAAGCCTTCGTCGCCCCACATCACTTCGACATCCATCCCGGTGCGGTTCCGGATGTGTGCGGTGGCGGCCATCGCCCACGGGGCGTGAATGCGGCTGCCGAGCGGGGAGAGCAGGCACACGCGCCAGTCGCCGAGCTCGTCGAGGCAGCGCTCGATGACGATCGTGCGGTCGTCCGGGATCGCCCCTGACGCCGCCTGGTCGTCCAGGTAGTGCAGCAGGTTTTCCGCCGCGACGCTGTCCAGATCGTGCTGCGTGACGAGACGCTCGACGGCGGCCGGTCGAGAGATGCCGCGCAGATCGCGTATCAACTTGCCGATGGCGTATCCGAGCTCGATCGGCCGTCCTTCACGATCGCCGTGCCAGAAGGGCATCTTGCCAGGCTCACCCGGCGCGGGCGAGACGAGCACGCGGTCGTGCGTAATCTCCTCGATGCGCCAGGTGGAGGCGCCAAGCGTGAAGGTCTCGCCGACCTGGCTTTCGAAGACCATCTCTTCGTCGAGCTCGCCGACTCGTACCGGCCGATCGGCGCCGGCGAGGAATACACCGTACAGACCACGGTCGGGAATCGTCCCGGCGTTGGCAATGGCGACGCGTTTCGCACCCTCGCGTCCCGCGATCGTGCCGCGTACGCGGTCCCACGTCACGCGCGGCCGGAGCTCGGCGAATTCGTCCGATGGGTAGCGGCCGGACAGCATGTCGAGCACACCTTCGAACGTCCGCCGGCTCAAATCCGTATACGGCGCGGCGCAGCGAATGCGCGCGAACAGGTCGTTGACGTCCCACGTGTCCATGCCGGCCATGGCCACGACCTGTTGCGCGAGCACGTCGAGCGGATTGCGCGGATACCGTGTCGATTCGACGGTTCCCTCGTGCATCGCGCGCGCGACTGCCGCGCACGCGACCAGATCGCCGCGGAACTTCGGAAAGACGATGCCTGCACTGATGGCGCCGGCCTGGTGACCGGATCGTCCGATGCGCTGCAGGCCGCTGGCGACCGACGGCGGCGCTTCGATCTGCACGACGAGATCGATGGCGCCCATGTCGATGCCGAGCTCGAGCGAGGACGTGGCGACGAGCGCCTTGATGCGGCCCGCTTTCAGCAGATCCTCGACCTCGCTGCGCGCGACGCGGGCGAGCGAGCCGTGATGCGAGCGGACGAGCGGCTCGCCCGCCAGCTCGTTGAGCGCGCCCGCCAGCCGCTCCGCGAGCCGCCGGCTGTTGACGAAGATGAGCGTCGATCGATGCGCATGAATCAGGTCGAGCAGGCGCGGGTGAATCGAGCTCCAGATCGAGGCGCGCGGCGCCGGTTGGCCCGCAGGGCCGCTGGGGATCTCCGGCGGTTTCGCCAGCCGCGCCATGTCTTCGACCGGCACCTCGATGCGCAGTTGCAGCCGCTTGCGCTCGGCGGCGTTGACGATGGTCACCGCACGATAGGTGGGCGCCTTGTCGTCGCCGGTGAACTCGTCGTGCAGCTCGCTTTCGATCTCTTCGACCGGCTGCGCCTCCCGCTTCTTCGGGCGTTTCGCCGTGGCGCGCGGTTTCGTGGCTGCGCGTGGGGCGGCGCCCCCCAGAAATCGGGCAACTTCGTCGAGCGGGCGCTGGGTGGCGGAGAGACCAATCCGCTGAAGGCCGACCTGAAGGTCGGCCTCTACGCGCCCGACCTGAAGGTCGGCCTCTACGCGCCCGACCTGAAGGCCGGCCTCCACGCGCCCGCTCTGAAGGCCGGCCCCTCCGACGTCGCGAATGACCTCGAGCCGTTCCAGCGAGAGCGCGAGGTGTGCGCCGCGCTTGCCGGGGACGAGCGCGTGAATCTCGTCGATGATGACGGTATCGACCGACGCCAATCGCTCGCGCGCGTTCGAGGTGAGGAGCAGGAAGAGCGACTCGGGCGTCGTGATCAGAATGTCGGCGGCGTCGCGGCCGAAACGCGCCCGTTCGATGGCTGGCGTATCACCCGTGCGGATCGCAATCTCCGGCGCGTGCACCTCGCGCCCCGCCGCGCGCGCCACGTTGACAATGCCGGCGAGCGGCGCGCGGAGATTCCGTTCGACGTCCACCGCCAGCGCTTTCAATGGCGATACGTACAAGACACGGCAGCGCCGCTTCGGCGGCGGCGGTGGTTCGAACATCAACCGGTTGAGGCACCAGAGAAAGGCGGTCAGCGTTTTCCCGCTGCCCGTCGGCGCAAGGATGAGCGTCGAGTCACCGCGTGCAATCGCGGGCCATCCGAGCTGCTGCGGCCGGGTCGGGGCCGCGAATGCGCCGGCGAACCACTGCCGCACCGCCGGGTCGAACAGCTCGAGCACATCGCTCCGCGCCACACCTCAATCTATAATGTTCGGCACTCGTTCTTAGCAGCGGGATCGGCTGCTGAGGACTAGACACTCGCATCAGGACTAGACATGGGTGACGCCGGAGAAGGACTCGTCGACGCAGAATCCCGCCTCGCCGAGCGCATGGAAGAACGCGAGGAAGAAAAGCGCAAGGCGCGCCAGGGTGGCAAGGGCGCGGACCCCGAGCGCGTCCGCCAGGTCGAATCGCTGAAGCTGGCGCGCACGGAAATGCAGCGTCAGCTCGAGCAGACGACCCATCCCGCGCGAAAGCAGCAGATTACGCAGGCGCTGGCCGAGATCGAGAAACGGATCAAAGAACTGTCGGCGTGAACGCCGTCAGCTACCACGATTCGACCAAGCATCATTTCAACCGGTTCGCGCGTTCGCTCGGCTATCTCGACTGGGCGACGCAGCCCGACCCGTTCCGCCGCTACGACGGCGCGCCGCTGCGCGACTTGCCGCGCGAGCCGCTGGCGCCAGATGTCCCCTACGAGGCGCTCTTCACGGGCGCTGCCGCCTCGCACCCCATCGACCAGCATGCGATCGGCGAGTTCCTCCGCTGCTCGATGGGACTCTCCGCATGGAAGCAGTACGGGCAGTCGCGCTGGGCGCTGCGCGTCAACCCGTCGAGCGGCAACCTGCATCCGACGGAAGCGTGGATCGTGCACGACGGCCGCGTGTGGCACTACGCGCCGAAGGAACACGCGCTCGAAGAGCGCGGCGTGCTCGCAGTGGCCGACCGCCAAGTCACCCTCGACGAGGGGTGTTTTCTTGTCGCGCTCACTTCCATCGTCTGGCGCGAGGCGTGGAAGTACGGCGAGCGCGCGTTCCGCTATTGCCAGCACGACGCGGGCCACGCCATCGGCTCGCTTCGCTTCGCGGCGGCGATGCTCGGATGGCGGATGCGGCTGCTTCCCGAGTGGTCGGATGCGCAGATGGCGGCGCTCCTCGGCCTCGATCGAGAGGTCGATTACGGCGGCGCCGAGCGGGAAGAGCCTGAATGTGTTGCCGTGGTCGGCAGGGACACCGGATCCGGGATTCCCACTCCGGACGATTTCGTGCAGGCCGCCCGGAGCGCGTCCTGGTCTGGACGCGCAAATCGTCTGAGTTCCGATCGCGTCGAGTGGCCGATCATCGACGAGGTGACTGCCCTGACGCGGTTTCCCGGGATCCGAGATGCGGGATCCGGGATCCGGCACCAAAATCCCCCAACCCTCGAATCCCCGATCCCGGATCCCGGATTCCCGCCGGGAGCGCGCGCAGCGCGTGCCACTATCCTGCAGCGCCGTAGCGCGCTGGCATTTGACCCGCGCGGATGGATGCCGCGCGATCGCTTTCTCGATATGTTGGCGCGCCTCCGGCCCGGTGCGCCGCCGTGGGACGTCATCGATTGGCGGCCGCACGTCCAGCTGATTCTCTTCATCCACCGCGTGCACGACGTGACGCCCGGCGTCTACGCCTACCTTCGCGATCCGGCAGTGCTCGGCGAATGGAAATCCTCGATGCGCGCCGAGTTTCTGTGGGAACCCGCGCACCCGCGAACCGGCGAACCCCCGAACCTCTTCCTGCTCGTCCCCATCGAGGCTGGACGCCTCGCGAATCGGCTCTCCTGCGATCAGGACATTGCCGAGGATGGTTTCGCGGCGCTGGCGATGATGGCGCGCTTCGAGCAGCCGCTGCGCGACCGCGGTGAATGGTTCTATCGTCGTCTGTTCTGGGAATGCGGGTTAATCGGGCAGGTGCTGTATCTGGAAGCGGAAGCCGCGGGCGCACGGGCAACCGGCATCGGCTGTTACTACGACGATCCGGTTCACGAGCTTCTCGGCCTGCAGGGCCACGCCTGGCAGAGCCTCTATCACTTCTCGATGGGCCTGCCGGTTGAAGATATGCGGCTTACGAGCGAGCCAGGATATCCGTGGGAGAAACCCCAAGCTCGCTGAGGAGCTCGCGAGCGAGGCCCGTTCCGTTACTGGTGAACCGTTCGGGCCAATCGACGGGCCGCGCGGGCGCCGACAGCTGCACCGCCTCGTCGAGGATTCCTGTCCACGCGGCGGCCGCATGCGCGGGCGTGGCGTGTGTCGCCCACCACTGCCGCGCGGCGGCCCCGAGCTGCTCGCGCAAGGCCGCGTCCGACGACAACCGGCGCACGGCGAGCAGCAAGGAGTGTTCTTCGTCTCGCGGGTCGACGGTCACCGCGATCGGCGGTTCGTTCACCGCGATGCCGCGCGGGCGCCACGTCTGCGGATCGAGCGCCGGCCATCCCGCCGTCGCGTTCATCTCGGTCGTCACAACCGTCTTGCCGGATGCGAAGCCTGAAACGACGGCCGTCGGCGTGTGGTAGCGCGGCGGCCATGCGGGCGCGATGAGGACGTCACACGCCTCGACGGCGTCAACCAGATCGAACTGCGTTCCCGCCGCGCGTGCCCGTGCAAATGCGCGATCGACGACGCCACGTGGGCGGTCGTCGACCACGGCAAACTTCACCACGCCGCCGCTGCCGCGATGCAGGCTCGCGGCGGCGGCGATGCCGATTGGCGCGAGGCGGACGCGCGCGTCGGGATGCAGCGCGCGAAGGAGGTCGGCGGTCGCCTCGTTCGACGTCACGACACAGCGTGAGGCGAGCAGCGGCACCTGCAGATGGGCGACCTCGGTGCTGCGCAGTCGCAGCACGCCGGGGTAGTTGACGAGGTACGCCCAGACGTATTCGTGCGCCGGCGTGCTGTCGAGCTCGTAGACGCAGAGATCCCACGGCCTCAGGTACTGCTGCCAGACGAAATCGTGCGCGCGCGGCTCGGTGATGACGTCGATCGCGTGCGCTGCGCGAAGTTCGCCGATGAGCAGCGCGCTGTCATCGAACGGATTGGATGTGTCGGTTCTCGTCGGGTGAAACCAGGCGATGCGCATTCTGAACGGCTGCGGTAATTGACCTTGCCCCGCTGGTTCTATAGCATGAACAGGTTTGGGAAACTCTTCACAAGCATCCACCTACACACTCCGTGCTCCGGTGGATGGGTCTCCGCGGTACTGATGGACGGCTGGCTGGGCGTGGTGATCATGGTCGTGCTTGGCGTCGGATTCGCCGGCGTGATGATCGGCCTGTCCCTCCTCCTCGGCCCGAAAAATCCCACTCCTGAGAAACTGGCGCCCTACGAATGTGGCATGCCGGCGGTCGGCGATGCCCGTGAGCGGCAGTCCGTGAAGTTCTACCTCGTCGCGATGATCTTCCTGCTCTTCGACATCGAGGTGGCCTTCCTCTACCCGTGGGCGGTGTCGTTGCGCGATCTCGGGTGGTCCGGCTTCGTGCAGATCGTCACGTTCTTCGTCATCCTGGCGATCGGCTTCGTGTATGTCTGGCGCAAGGGCGTGCTCGACTGGGGCTCGCGGCGCCGTGTCGCCGCCTCGCCACGGAAGGCCGCATAGGGACGAGCAGCAAATTCAATGAACGCTCCCGCGCACGCACACGGCCATGACCACTCTGCTGACGGCGAATTCGGATTCCTGACGACGAAACTCGAATGGCTGATCCAGTGGGCGCGGCGCTCGGCGATCTGGCCGGCGCAGTTCGGCCTGGCGTGCTGCGCCATCGAGATGATGTCGATGGCGACGAGCCGCTACGACGTGGCGCGCTTCGGCGCGGAAGTGTTCCGCGGCTCACCGCGCCAGTCGGACCTGATGATTGTCGCGGGGCGCCTGTCGCGAAAGATGGCGCCCGCCATGCGCCGCGTCTACGACCAGATGCCCGATCCGAAATGGGTGATCTCGATGGGCGCCTGCGCATCGGTCGGCGGCGTGTTCGACAACTACGCGATTGTGCAGGGCGTCGATCAGGTGGTGCCGGTGGACGTCTACGTCCCTGGCTGTCCGCCGCGTCCCGAGTCGCTCATCTACGGCCTGGTGCAGCTGCAAGAGAAAATCGCCCGTTCGCGCGCGTAATGGACGCAGCTTCGATCATTGAGACGCTGAAGACCGCGGTTCCACAGGCCTCGTACGAGGAGGGGACGAGCGTCGATTTCCCCACCGTCTACGTGCCGGCGGCGTCGCTGGTCGAGACCTGCCGCGCGCTGCGCGACACGCCGTCGCTTGCCTTCAACGTGCTGGTCGAAGTCACCGCCGCCGACTATCTGCCGCGCGAGCCGCGCTTCGAGGTGGTCTATCACCTGCTGTCGATTCCGAACCGCGCGCGTCTGCGCGTGAAGGTGCGCGTCGCGTCGAGCGACGTCAACGGCGTGGTGCCCACCGTGCAGAGCATCTGGCCCGCCGCCGGCTGGCCCGAACGCGAGGTCTGGGACATGTTCGGGATCGTCTTCGCGGGGCACGGCGACCTGCGGCGTCTGCTGATGCCCGAGGACTGGGAAGGGCATCCCGCGCGCAAGGACTACCCCGTGCAGATTCGCAAGCCGGCGCAGACCTACGAGCCGCTCGAGGTCACCGAGGACGAGTTCAAGGCAAATATCGAGCGCGATCGGATGAAGAGAGCGCACTGATGGCCGAGCTGCGCACGGAAACGATGACCGTCAACATGGGACCGCAGCACCCCAGCACGCACGGCGTGCTGCGCCTGGTGCTGGAGATCGACGGCGAGACGATCAAGTCGTGCATGCCGACGATCGGCTACCTGCATACCGGCATCGAGAAGACGGCCGAGCAGAAGAAGTGGCAGCAGGTGGTCCCGCTCGTCGAGCGCATGGACTACCTCGCCGCGCAGTCGAACAGTCTGGCCTACGTGCTGAGCGTGGAGAAGCTGCTCGGCCTCGAGATGCCGCAGCGCGTCAAGGACATCCGCGTGCTCCTCGCCGAGCTCCAGCGCATCGCCAGCCACCTGGTGTGGATCGGCACGCACGCGATGGAAATCGGCGCGGTGTCGATGCTCTTCTACGCCATCCGCGAGCGCGAGCTGCTGCTGAACATCAACGAGCTCGTCGCCGGCTTCCGCTTCTTCCCGAGTTATTTCCGCGTCGGCGGCCTGCGTGAAGACCTGCCGCGCGGATTCCACGAGGCGGTCAACGCGTTTCTCGATCGCTTCCCCGGCAAGATCGACGAGTTCGAAGGACTGCTGACGAAGAACGACATGTTCAACCGGCGCACGCAAGGCGTTGGCGTCCTCACGCAGGAAGAAGCGCTCGCCTGGGGGCTGGTCGGACCCATCGCGCGCGGCTCCGGCTCCGACTACGACGTGCGCAAGTACTTTCCGTATACCGGCTACGAGACCTACGACTTCAAGGTGCCGACGGCGACGGAAGGGGACGTCTACGCCCGCTATCGCGTGCGCGTCGAGGAGATGCGGCAGAGCGTAGGCATCGCCAGGCAGGCGGTCGAGCGCATCGCGCCGTCAGGCGCGTGGGCGTGTGACGATCCGCGCGTCGTCCCGCCGCCGAAGGACAAGGTCTACACCGAGATGGAAGCGCTCATCCAGCACTTCCTGATCTATTCGCAGGGCTTCACCGTCCCGGCGGGCGACGCGTATGTGCCCATCGAAGGTCCGCGCGGCGAGCACGGATGTTATGTGGTGTCGGACGGCACGAATCGGCCCTGGCGCGTCAAGATGCGCCCGCCCTCCTTCATGGCCATCCAGGCGCTGCCGAAGATTATCCAGAACGGCATGATTGCCGACGTCATCGCGGTCATCGGATCGACGGACGTCGTGATGGGGGATTGCGACCGGTGAGCTTTCATCCAGAGATGGAGTACGCGCCGGCGAAGTTCCATCGATCGGAACGCAAGCTGGCCGAGCCGGGCGAGCCGTTCACCTACACGCCCGACAACCAGGCGAAGTTCGACGAAGTGGTCAAGCGCTATCCGCCGGATCGACGGAAGTCCGCCATCCTCTACGCGCTCTATCTCGTGCAGAACCAGCACGGCTACATCACGGCCGCCGGGATGCGGCATGTCGCCGAGCAGATCGGTTGTACCGCCGCGGAAGTCGAAGACGTGGTGTCGTACTACACGATGTTCTACACGCGCCGCGTCGGCAAGTACGTGCTCAACGTCTGCCGCACGCTGTCGTGCGCGCTGCTCGGCGCCGAGCGCGTCACCGAAGAATTGAGCCGCAAGCTCGGCATCAAGCCGGGTGAGACGGATGCGAGCGGGACGTTCACGCTGATGGAAGTCGAGTGCCTCGGCGCGTGCGATCGGGCGCCGGTCGTGATGGTCAACGACGACTGGCACGAAGGCCTGACGCCGGAGCAGTGCGCGAAGTTCGTCGACGACATCCGCGCGCGGGGACAGTCAGCGTTTACGGGTTGCCATTTGAACAAGGAAGGTCCGGCTACAGCCGGACCCCACCGCTGATGCCGTTTGAACCTGTCCTCACGTCGCACGTCAACCAGCCGAACTCCTTCACGCTGGACTTCTACCAGAAGAATCTGCGCGGCTACGAAGGGCTGCGCAAGGCGCTCACGCAGAAGCCGAACGACATCATCGAGCAGGTGAAGGCGTCGGGGCTGCGCGGCCGCGGCGGCGCCGGCTTCCCGACGGGCATGAAGTGGCAGTTCGTGCTGAAGGACACGCCGAAGCCGAAATACATCGCCTGTAACGCCGACGAGAGCGAGCCCGGCACGTTCAAGGATCACGTGCTGATGGAGCGCAATCCGCACCTGCTGATCGAAGGCTGTGCGATTGCCTGCTACGCCATCGGCGCGAAGGTCGCCTACATCTACATCCGCGGCGAGTTCTACCACGTCCAGCAGATCCTCGAGGCCGAGCTCGAGAAGGCCTACAAGGCAGGATTTCTCGGCAAGAACATCCTCGGCAGCGGGTTCGACTGCGACGTGTTCGTCCATCGCGGCGCCGGCGCCTATGAGGCGGGTGAAGAGACCGCGCTCATCGAATCGCTCGAAGGCAAGCGCGCGCAGCCGCGGCTGAAGCCGCCGTTTCCCGCCGTCGAAGGTCTCTACAACTGCCCGACCGCGGTCAACAACGTCGAAACGCTCTGCAACGTGCCGCTCATCGTCCTCAACGGCGCGGAGTGGTTCGCCAAGCTGGGCCCCGAGAAAAACGGCGGGCCGAAGCTCTTTTGCATCAGCGGGCACGTGAAGAAGCCGGGCGTTTACGAAGCGTCGATGAACACGACGCTCCGTGAGCTGATCTACGACTACGCGGGCGGCATGCGCGGCGACCGCAAGTTCAAGGCGATCATTCCCGGCGGGTCGTCGGTGCCGCTGCTCCTGGAAAAAGACCTCGACACGCCGGCCAGCTTCGACGCCATCCAGAAGGCGGGCTCGCTCCTCGGCTCTGCGGGGCTCATCGTGCTCGACGACACGGTCTGCATGGTGTGGCTGGCGATGAACCTGCTGCACTTCTACCGTCACGAGTCGTGCGGCAAGTGCACGCCGTGCCGCGAAGGCGGTGATTGGCTCTACAAGCTGCTGCAGCGCATCGAGCGCGGGGAAGGGCAGGAGAAGGACCTCGATCTGCTCTTCGGCGTCGCCAACAACATCGTCGGCAAGACGTTGTGCGCCTTCGGCGACGCCGCCGCCACCCCCGTGCTGACGACGATGAAGCTGTTCAGGCACGAGTACGAAGCGCACGTGCGCGAAGGACGCTGCACGCTGCCCGCTGACTGGCGCCGACAGGGGCCGGTGCTGGCAGGAGCGCACTGATGGATCAGGCGACGCTCCGCTTCGTCATTCAGCTCGGCATCATCGGCTTCACGTTCTTCATGCTGATCAACGCGTCGGCGCTGCTGGTGCTCGCCGAGCGCAAGATCATGGGCTTCATGCAGCAGCGCTACGGCCCCTACCTTGTGGGTCCGCACGGACTGCTGCAGCCGCTCGCCGATATCGTCAAGCTCCTGTTCAAGGAGGAGCTGCGGCCGAAGGATGCGGACAAGTGGCTGTTCACGCTGGCGCCGATCATCTCGGTCACCGCGGCGTTCGCCGCGTTTGCCGCGGTGCCGTGGGGCGCCGAGACGACATTCTTCGGCCTGCTCGACACGCCGGTGAAGCTTGGCGTCGCCGACGTCAACGTCGCCGTGCTCGTCGTCTTCGCCATCACCTCGATGGGCGTCTACGGCATCGTGCTCGCCGGATGGTCGTCCAACAGCAAGTACTCGCTGCTCGGCGGACTGCGGTCGTCGGCACAGATGATCAGCTACGAGCTCGCCTATGCGACGGCGCTGGCGTCGGTCATCATGCTGGCGGGGTCGCTCTCGCTGCGTGACGTCGTCGATGCGCAGAACGGGTACTGGTTTGGATTCATCCCGCGCTGGTATCTGTTCCTGCAGCCGATCGGCTTCATCATCTACGTGATTGCGGGGGTTGCCGAGACCAACCGCGCGCCGTTCGATTTCCCCGAGGCCGAACAGGAGCTCGTCGCCGGCTACAACACCGAATACAGCTCTGTCCGCTTTGCGCTCTTCCCGCAGGCCGAATACATCAACATGACGACGATGTCGGCGGTGGCGACGGACCTGTATCTGGGCGGCTGGCACGGACCGTTCCTCGATCGCTTCGGGCTCGGATGGGTCTGGTTCCTGATCAAGGTGGGCATCATCCTGTTCACCTACATCTGGGTGCGGTGGACCGTGCCGCGCTACCGCTACGACCAGTTGATGCAGTTCGGATGGAAGTGGCTGTTCCCGGCGTCGGTCCTCAACCTGATCGTCACGGCGGCCGTCATTCTCTACTTCAATGTCTGAGACGCTGCTCTTCTATCTGTTCTCGGGCATCGCGATTGTGGCGTCGGCGCTCGTCATCGGGCAGCGCAACCCGATGTACAGCATCATGCTGCTCATCACCTCGTTCGGCGCGCTCTCGGGTCTGTACGTCCAGCTCGATGCGCCGTTTGTCGCCATGGCGCAGATCATCGTCTACGCCGGCGCCATCATGGTGCTCTTCCTCTTCGTCGTGATGCTGCTCAACGCGCCGCAGGAGGACGCGGCCGAGTGGGATCGCACGCATCCGCTGCGGCGGCCGGGTACGGCCCGCTTCGGGGCGCTGCTCGCGGGACTGCTCATCGTGCAGCTCGTCTGGGCGCTGGTGCGCGTCAACGATTCGGCGACGGCGGTTGGCGCGGCGGGCGATGTCGCGACGCTGAGCTCCGTCCGCTCCGTCGGCCGTGTGCTCTTCACCGATTACATGTTCGCGTTCGAGGCGACGTCGATTCTGATTCTCGTGGCGATGGTCGGCGCGGTCCTGCTCGCCGGACGGGAGACCGGCCAGCAATGATTCCGCTCGGCCATTACCTCGTCGTCTCAGCGGTGCTCTTCGCGATCGGCACGGCGGGTGTGTTCCTGCGCAAGAACCTGATCACGATTCTGCTGTCGATCGAGATCATGCTCAACGCGGTGAACCTGTCGTTTGTGGCATTCGGCCGCGCGCAAGGCAACGTCGATGGTCAGATCATCACGTTCTTCGTCATGACCGTCGCGGCCGCCGAAGCGGCGGTCGGCCTGGCGATCGTCATCGGCCTGTTCCGGCATCGCGAGTCGCTCAATCCCGACGCGTTCACGTCGTTGAAGTGGTGATGATCGCCCTCATACCGCTCTTTCCGCTCCTCGGCTTCGCCATCAACGCCTCGATGGGGCGGCGGTTGCCGCAGACGATCTCCGGCGGCCTCGCCTCGCTGGCGATGCTCGCATCCTTTGCCGTGTCGGTGATCGTCGTGCTGCAGGTGGCCAACCTCGCGCCGGCGCAACGGGTCATCGAGCAGACGCTCTACACGTGGATCGCCTCCGGCGACTTCACCCTCGACCTCACGCTGCGCGTCGATCCGCTGTCGTCGGTGATGATTCTCGTCATCACCGGCATCGGTTCGCTGATTCACATCTACTCGACGGCCTACATGCACGAGGAGGTGGATCGCGAGTTCGCGCGCTACTTCTCCTATCTCAACCTGTTTGCCTTCTTCATGCTCGTGCTCGTGCTGGGCGCGAACTTCCTCGTGCTCTTCGTCGGGTGGGAAGGCGTCGGGCTCTGCTCCTACCTGCTGATCGGCTTCTGGTTCGAGAAGCGATCCGCCGCCGATGCGGGCAAGAAGGCGTTCGTTGTCAACCGCATTGGCGACTACGCGTTCATCCTTGGCACGCTGCTCGTGTTCGTCCGCTTCCAGACGCTCGACTTTCAGCGCGTCGCCTCGGCGGTCGCGCCGCTCGGCGTCGAGGGGACGTTCGGCACGCTGTCGCTGGCGACGCTGCTGCTCTTCATCGGCGCCACCGGCAAGTCCGCGCAGATTCCGCTCTACGTCTGGCTGCCCGACGCGATGGAGGGCCCGACGCCCGTCTCCGCCCTGATCCACGCGGCGACGATGGTGACGGCGGGCGTCTACATGATCGGCCGCAACGCGGTGCTCTTCAGCCACGCCCCTGAGACGATGATTATCGTCGCGACGATCGGCGCGGTAACGGCGCTCTTCGCCGGGACGATCGGGCTGGTGCAGAACGACATCAAACGCGTGCTCGCCTACTCGACGGTCTCCCAGCTTGGCTACATGTTCCTGGCGATGGGGGTCGGCGCATTCGGCGCCGGCATCTTCCATCTCTACACGCACGCGTTCTTCAAGGCCTGCCTGTTCCTCGGCAGCGGCGCGGTGATCCATGCGCTGCACGGCGAGCAGGACATCCGCAACATGGGCGGGTTGAAGGCCGGGTTGCCGATCACCTACTGGACGTTCCTGGTCGCGTCGCTCGCCATTGCCGGCGTGCCCGGCCTGGCTGGCTTCTTCAGCAAGGACGAGATCCTCTTCGAGACGTTCGCGCACGGCCACACGATCCTCTGGACGGTCGGCATCCTGACGTCGCTGCTCACCGCGACCTACATGTTCCGGCTCGTCTTCCTCACGTTCCACGGCGAACGGCGCCACGACGCGCCGGCGCCGGAGCATCCCGAAGAGCAGGAACCAGCCGCGCACCAACCCGGATCCGACTTGCACCGACCCGCATCCGACTCGCACCGCCCCGCATCCGACTTGCACCGCCCCGGCGCTTCGCACCACCTGCACGATGCCCCCGCCGCCATGGCACTCGCGCTCGTGATTCTGGCGGTCGGGTCGGTGCTCGCTGGTTACGTCGGTATTCCCGGCGCGCTCGGCGGTCGCAACGCGCTCGGAACCTGGCTGGCTCCCTCGTTCGCGGCGCGATCGGTGACCACGACGGCCGATGCCCGGGTTGGCGAGCCGGGCGAAGCGGGCGAGGCGGGCGGGGAAGTCGCTTCGGGGACCGAGCTGTCGCTGATGGTCGTCTCGAGCGTCGTCGCGCTCGCCGGCATTGGCCTCGCGGCGTTCATCTGGCTGAAGCGGCGCGAGATTGCGGACCGGGCGGCCGCCAGCTTCCCCGGCCTCTACAGGCTGCTGTTGAACAAGTACTACGTCGACGAGGTCTACGACGCGACGGTCGTGCAGCCGATTCGCATCGTCTCGACGGAAGGATTGTGGCGCGGCATCGACGTGAACGTGATCGACGGCGCGGTCAACGGCACCGCCGCGATCGTCGACGGCAGCTCGTCGCTGCTGCGCCGCCTGCAGAGCGGATCGGTACGCGCCTACGCGGGATCGCTGTTCATCGGCGTCGTGCTGATTCTGGGGTACTACTTGTGGCGATAGGCCGGGTCCTTTCGGACCCGGCAGATTTGGCGGCTCCAAAAGGAGCCGCCCTGCTGGTGACTGATTGAACCTACCGCTGCTCACGATTTCGTGGCTGCTGCCGGTGATTGGCGCCGCGCTGCTGCTGTTCATCGGCAACGCCGACGGGCGGCGCAACGGGCTCATCCGCTGGGTGACGCTGATCGTCTCGATTGCCGTCTTCGGCGTGACGCTGGCGATGTGGGCCGCGTTCAATCCGGGGTCGGCGGAGTTCCAGCTGATCGAACGTCACTTCTGGATTCCGGCGTTCGGCATCGACTACTACATCGGCGTCGACGGCATCAGCCTCCTGCTCATCGTCCTGACCGGATTCCTGACGCCCATTGCGGTGCTCTCGGCCTGGATCAGCATCGAGAAGAAGGTGAAGGAGTTCTGCATCTTCCTGCTGCTGCTCGAAGCGGCGATGATCGGCGTCTTTCTCTCGCTCGATCTGTTCCTCTTCTACGTGTTCTGGGACGCGATGCTCGTGCCGATGTATTTCCTCATCGGCATCTGGGGCTACGACCAGCGCATCTACGCCGCCATCAAGTTCATGCTCTACACGATGGCCGGCAGCGTCCTGATGCTGGTCGCGATCCTCGGGCTCGCCTACCTGCACGACGTGGCGACCGGCTCCTACAGCTTCGACCTGCTGAAGCTCTCCACGCTCGACATCGCGCCGAACACGCAGCGCTGGTTCTTCCTCGCCTTCGCCCTCGCGTTTGCCATCAAGGTGCCGCTGTTTCCGTTCCACACGTGGCTGCCCGACGCGCACGTGCAGGCGCCGACCGCCGGCTCGGTGATTCTGGCGGGCGTGCTGCTGAAGATGGGAACCTACGGTCTGGTGCGCTTCGCCTTCCCGCTCTTCCCGATCGCCGCCGCGGAGTTCGCACCGTGGATCGCGGTGCTTGCGGTCATCGGCATCATCTACGGCGCGCTGGTGGCGATGGTGCAGCCGGATATGAAGAAGCTGGTGGCCTACTCGTCGGTGAGCCACCTCGGTTTCGTCGTGCTCGGCATCTGCGCGATGAACGTCAACGGCGTGCAGGGCGCCGTCTACCAGATGCTCGCGCACGGCGTCAGCACCGGCGGCCTCTTCCTCATCGTCGGCATGCTGTCGGATCGGCGCCATACGCGGCTGATCAGCGAGTTCGGCGGGTTGAAGGCCGTGATGCCGCGGTTGACCGCCGCATTCATGGTCATCACGCTGGCATCGATTGGCCTGCCCGGTCTCAACGGCTTCATCGGCGAGTTCCTGATCATGCTCGGTGCCTTCCGCTGGGATCCGCGCTACGTCGTCGGCGCCGGCCTGGGCGTGATTCTCTCGGCCGTCTACATGCTCTGGATGTTCCAGCGGGTGTACTACGGCAAGGTCACGCACGCCGAGAACCGCGGCCTGCCGGATCTGCTGCCGCACGAGTGGGCCTCGGTGATTCCGCTGTGCGCGGTCGCCGTGATGATGGGGGTGTTCCCGGCGCTCTTCCTCAAGCCGATGGAACCGTCCGTCACGCGCGTCGTCGAGCGTCTCCAGAACACGCAGACGCTGCATGTGGATAACACCATGCAAAATTCAAAATTCAAAATGCAAACACGAAGTGGCGGCCGCGTGATGAGTGAATACCGCGACGCCTTTCACCCCGTTGTTGCTCGTAGGTAACGTTTGAATTGTGAATTTTGAATGTTGAATTACGGCCGATGAGCATCCCCGCATCACTCCAAGCCGCCGTTCCGATGATCTCCGTCACCCTGGCGGCGCTCGCCTGCATGGCCGCCGAGGCGTTCCGCGAAAAGGGCGAGCGGATGCCCGTCGGCGGCCTGGGCATCGTCGGCCTGGTCGGCGCGGCGATTTCGGCGGGGCTGCTCTGGAACGGCAACACGACGAGCTTCGGGGTCATCTCCGGGGACAACTTCGGATTGTTCGTGACGCTCGTCCTCGTCGGGGTCGGCATCCTGACGATCATGTTCTCGTCGCAGGTAATCGATCGCGACGGCATTCCGGCCGGCGAGTACTACACGCTGATTCTGTTTTCGATCGCCGGCATGATCATGATGGCGACGGCCAACGACCTGCTCGTCATCTTCATCGCGCTCGAGGTCCTCTCGCTGGCGGTCTACGTCCTGACGGGCATCCGCCGGGAGGATCCGCGCGCCACCGAGGCCGCGTTCAAGTACTTTCTGCTTGGCGCCTTCTCGAGCGCGTTCTTTCTCTACGGCATCGCGTTTACCTTCGGCCTTGCCCACAGCACGCGACTCGACGCCGTCGGCTCGTTCCTCGCCGCGCAGGCGCTCTCCGACAACCCGCTGATTCTCGTCGCCGTCGGCCTGCTGCTCGTCGGCTTCGCCTTCAAGATTTCCGCGGTGCCGTTCCACATGTGGACGCCCGACGCGTATGAAGGCGCGCCCGCCATCGTCACCGGCTTCATGTCGACGGGCGTGAAGGCCGCCGCCTTCGCCGCGTTCGCGCGCGTCTTCCTGCAGGCGTTCGAGCCGTTCAGCGCCGAGTGGGCGCCGATCGTCTGGGTGATTGCCGCGGCGACGATGATCCTCGGGACGGTCGTCGGCGTGGCGCAGTCGAACCTGAAGCGGATGCTGGCCTACTCGAGCATCGCGCATGGCGGCTACCTGCTGGTTGGTCTCGTCGCGGCCAACGAAGTGGGGAAGGCGGCGATCCTGTTTTATCTGGCGGCCTACGCGATCACCAATCTCGCCGCGTTCGGCGTGATCGCGCTGCTCGGCGCACGCGACAAAGGCAACGACGAGCTGCGCGACTACGCGGGCCTGTGGTACAGCCATCCCGTCCTGGCCGCGCTGATGACCATCTGCCTGCTGTCGCTCGGCGGCATCCCGCCGACCGCCGGCTTCATCGGCAAGTGGTACATCTTCAGCGCCGCCGTCAGCGCCGGCTACTACGGCCTCGCCGTCATCGGCGTGCTGACGAGCGTCATCTCGGTCTTCTTCTACCTGCGTGTCGTCGTGATGATGTACATGCAGGAGCGCAGCGCCGAGGCGCCGCGCGTTGAGGTCAATCCAATCAGCATGGCGGCCCTGACGGTGTCGATTGCCGCTATCTTCTATCTCGGCATCCTCCCGACGCAGGTGCTCGATCTCGCGGCGCGGTCCATCGCCACGATTTTCTAGCGCGCTCGTCGCGTGGTGCTACGATTCGCGCGTGGCCCTGATACGCGACCTCGTCCGCAGCGCCAGCGCGATGAACGCCGTCGTGTTGCGCGTCTGGAGCCGTCAGCCCGGATGGGATCCCGAAGCGTTCCTGCGCGATTACCTTCCTGATGTCCAGGCGCCATGGTGGCGTGCGGACGATGCGCATGCCGGCCGAATGCGAGGGGAGGCCGGATTCAATGTTGCCATCCGCCCGTCCAGCGATGTCGCGGACGACGTGATTGCGTGGGTGCATCAGCACCGTCTTGTGTTGCGGGCCCTCCAATCGGCTGATGTGTTGATGGAAGTGGATATCGGACTCTTCGCAGGAAGTGACGATCAATTCACGGCGAGCGTCGTATTCACGTCGGACCAACTGCAGGTCCTGGTGGAGAGCGGGATCGACGTGAAAATCAGTGCATACCCCGTCGCTTCGGAGCCCAAATAGGCTTCGTCTGCCGCGTGACCTAGAATGTTCGGAGGGTGGCGAAACAGGAAGTCTCCGAGCTCGAGCGCGAGCTCGAAGTCCTCGAAGCGGAGCTGAAGCGCCTGGAGGCGGAGTACAACATGTTCTTCGCCGGCCGCATCCCTCGTCCGCCGTGGGAGACGCGCGGCCGCGTCAACGCGATGGTGCGGCGGCTCGACAACACGCACATCCCGAACACCGGCAGCCGCTTCCGCTTCACCTCGCTGCAGACACGGTTTCAGACGTTCAGCGACCTCTGGGATCGCGGGCTGAAGGCGCGCGAGGAGGGCCGTCCCGGACCGTTCCAGAACCTGAGGCCGCCGACGGAGGAGAAGCCGAAGCGGCCGCCGGATCGCATCCTTCACGTCACCACCTTCAGCGACCCGCGGCGCGAGATGGACAAGCTGCAGGACCTGTACGAGAGCCTCGCCGAAGCGCGGCGCGAGGTGGGCGAGGAAGCGATTCCGTTTCACAAATTCGCCGATTTGATCAAGACGCAGGTCGCGACCTTCAAGCAGCGAGGGACGCCTGAAGTCGCGTTCCGCGTCGCGGTCAAAGGCGGAAAAGTCGCCTTCACCGCGCGGGCGATGAAGGGCGCCAAAGATGATGAAGGGTGAGGAGAGTGCCGGGGGATGAGCCCGGCGCCGCAGTGGGCGCCGGGCAGGTCGTGGAGTGGTTCTAGGCCTTGGTGACGTTCCCCGCCTGCGGGCCCTTCGGACCGTCGACGATTTCAAATTCAACCGCCTGGCCCTCTTCCAGGGACCGGAAACCGTTGCCATTGATTGCGGAATAGTGCACGAACACGTCGCTGCCACCCTCGCGTTCAATGAAACCGTAGCCCTTCGCGTTGTTGAACCACTTGACCTTACCTGTGATACGCATCGTTCTTCTTCCCTGCTGAAACATGCCCATCGAAGTCCAGATGAGCTTCCGGGCACAAAAAAAGACCGCGAGTGCTTGCGCGGCCTCGACTGCTACGCTGCGGGAACGCCCCTCAACGCAGCGCCATACTAAGCATCAGGCCAATCCGTGTCAAGCATCAAGGGCTGGAAGCGTCGCTTTTTCAACACTATGGGCGCCCTTACTCCCGTATCCCCGTGAAAATGCGTAGAGCTCTGATCAGTGTCTCCGACAAGACCGGACTGGTCGATTTCGCCCGCGGACTGGCCGCCCGGGGGTTTGAGCTGGTTTCGACGGGCGGCACGGCCAGGGCCCTCCAGCACGCCGGCCTGGCGGTGATCGGCATCTCGGAGGTCACCGGGTTCCCCGAAATGATGGACGGCCGCGTGAAGACTTTGCATCCGCTCGTCCATGGCGGCATCCTCGCGCGGCGCGGCCATCCCGACGATCTCGCGTCCGCCGCGACGCACGGCATCACGCTCATCGACCTCGTAATCGTCAACCTGTATCCGTTCGTCAAAGCGGCGAGCAGTCCCGACACGCCGTTCGAGGGGCTCATCGAGGAGATCGACATCGGCGGTCCCAGCCTGGTGCGCGCGGCGGCGAAAAATTTCCAGGACGTGCTCGTCGTCGTCTCGCCGTCGGATTACGACGCGGTGCTCAACGAGCTCGATCGATCGGACGGGCCGTCGCGAGCATTCCGGTTCGACCTGGCGCGCAAGGCCTTCGCACACACGGGCCGTTACGACACGGCCATCGCCTCGACGCTCTCGACGATTGTGGCGGACGACAATGGATTCCGCCGTGAAGGGCGGGTCCTTTTGGACCCGCCAGATCAGCCGGCGCCCACAATCAACCTCGCGCTTCGCAAACTGCGCGACCTGCGCTACGGGGAGAATCCGCACCAGCAGGCGGCGTGGTATGCGGAGGAACCGGCAAGCGGCCTCGGCAATGCGCGGGTGCTGCAGGGCAAGGAGCTCTCGTATACGAACCTGCTCGATCTCGATGCGGCCGCACGCATCGTGCTCGAGTTCGAGGAGCCCGCCGCCGCGGTGATCAAGCACACGAATCCGTGCGGTGCGGCGACGGGCACCAGCGCCGCTGATGCGTATGTCCGTGCACGCGAGGCCGATGCGCTGGCCGCCTTCGGCGGCATCGTCGGCTTGAACCAGCCGATCGATGCGCAGACCGCGCGGGCGATCGTGTCGACCTTCATCGAAGCCGTGGTCGCGCCGTCCGTCGCTGAAGACGCCCTCGCCATTCTCGCGACGAAGGCGAATCTCCGCGTCGTCACCGCGGATTTCACGGCGCTGGCGCAGGACGGCGGCCGCGAGCTGCGGTCGATTCTCGGCGCCGTGCTCGTGCAGTCGCGCGACCGGGTGGCCGAGGCATCGGCGCCGTGGCCGTCGACCGACCTGCGTGTGGTGACGAAGCGGCAGCCGACGACGGAGGAGTGGCGGGCGCTGCGCTTCGCGTGGCGCATCTGCGGGCACGTGAAGTCGAACACGATCATCTTCACGTCCGCCGATCGCACGCTGGCGATTGGCGCCGGCCAGATGAGCCGCGTGGACGCCGCCAAGGTTGCGCGCCTGAAGGCCGAGGCGGTTGGTCGTGACCTGCTCAGGGGCTCGGTCGCCGCCTCAGACGCCTTCTTTCCCTTCCGCGACGGTCTCGATGTCGTGGCCGACGCAGGTGCCACCGCCGTCGTGCAGCCGGGAGGCTCAGTGCGCGATCAGGAAGTGATCGCCGCGGCGGATGCGCGCGGCCTGGCGATGGTGTTCACGGGACGGAGGCATTTCCGGCATTGAATTTCCCCATCCGCCGCGAGCTGTTCAATGCCGCGTTGATCGCGGGGGGCATTTTCTCGGCGGCGATGGGCATCAAAGGCTTCCTGCTCTCGAGCCGCTTCATCGACGGCGGCGTCACCGGCGTTTCCATGCTGCTCGCGCAGGCGACGGGCGCGCCGCTGCCGCTCCTGCTACCGGCGATCAACCTGCCGTTCATCGTCATCGGCTGGCATCAGATGGGCGCGATGTTCGCGGCGCGCAGCGTGGCCGGCATCGCGGGTCTCGCCGCGGTCCTCGCCTTCGTGCCGTTTCCCGACGTTACGCCGGACCTGGTCCTGACGGCGGTGTTCGGCGGCCTCTTCCTCGGCGCCGGCATCGGCCTGGCGATTCGCGGCGGCGCCGTGCTCGACGGCACCGAAATCGCGGCGCTGCTCATCAGCCGCCGCGGCGACCTCCTGCGCGTCGGCGATATCATCCTCGGCTTCAACGCGGTGCTGTTCGTATCCGCCATCGCGCTGCTCGGCGTCGAGCCGGCGCTCTACTCCATCCTCGCCTACCTCGCGGCGGCGCGGACGCTCGATTTCGTCCTGCACGGCATCGACGAATACACGGCGATGACCATCGTCTCCGATCACAACGCGCAGATCCGCCAGCGCATCATGCACGCGCTGGGCCGCGGCGTGACCGTCTACCGCGGCTTCGGTGGCATGAGTGGCCGCGAGCGCGACATCCTCTACTGCGTGATCACGCGCCTCGAGATCGGCAAGGTGAAGTCGATCGTCCGCGACATCGATCCCGACGCGTTCGTCGTCTATCACGCGCTTGCCGGCGCCGAGGGCGGCATCGTCAAGTCGCGCGGCTTCCACTAGTCAGGGCTGGATTTCCCAGAGCTGGATCGTGTGGTTGTCCCACTGCGCTTCCGACGCCAGCCGCAGCCGCGGATCGCGGCGCAGGATGTCCATCGAACGGTTGCACCCCTCCTTGTCGACCGCTACCGCGCAGTTGACGCTGACGTATGTCACGCCGCGCCGCCGCAGCGCCGCCATGCTGCGTGCGTCGGGGAACAGCGACATCTCCTTTCGAAACTCGACGTAGGACTTCGGGATGAATCCGCTGTAGCCGTTGATCATCGGCGCCCAGTGCGACATCGAGAAGTACATGTAGGGGATGTTCCCGGTGTCGTCGTCGGGGAGCGGCGTCTCGACGAGCCGCGCGTTCGGGACCGCTCTGAGGGGCTCGTAGATGGCGGGCGCCTCCTTCCATACCGGCGTCAGCATCAGCGACGGCCACGCGTCGATCATGGTGAACGCAATGAGCGCGGCGAACATCGCGTGCTGATACAGGGGCGATGCCCGCCAGCGCAACGCCCGCCGCGCGCCGAAGCCGGCGAGAACCGCCAGCGTCAGGCCGACGAGCGCGGCGAAGCGCGACGGCGAACGCAGACCGCGGAACGGCGGAATCACGTCGTAATAAAACGGATAGGCGACACCGTGCAGGCCGAGTGAGCCGTCGAACGCGGTGAGCAGGCCCGCTGCGTAAATCAACCGCATCGTGCCGAACGGCGGCGCCAGGGCGAGCGCGGCGATCGAGAGCGGCGCGGCGCCCGGGAAGAGCGTGCGTTCGGCAACCGAGGGGTGCAGCCGGCCGTTCCACAGGGCGCTGGACTTATTCGCCCGCAGGTAGTCCGACGGGTAGGCGCTGTAGAAATCCACCACGTCGAGGCCGCGCGACCCTTTCATGGGCTCTGCCGCCACGAACGCGAAGGCCATCGGCATGGCGAGGAGGGCGACGATGCCGCCCGTCATCGCCAGCGGCTTCATCAACGGCCGCAGCGCGGCCCGCTGGACGCGCAGCAGCCCGATGCCGATGACCGCCGCGTAGACGAGAAAGAACGTCGCGTAATACATCGACGAGTAGAGCTGCGCGATGGCGGCCAGTCCGAACGCCAGCGCATACCGCGTCCGCGCGGTGGAGACGAACAGGTGCAGCGCGAGCAGCGCCAGCGGCATCCACTGCGTCATCTGCAGCTCGAGGTGGCTGTAGTGCTCGAACCGGTACGAGTAGCAGGCGTAGACGAGTCCGGCGATGAACGCGCCACGCGCCGAGCCGGTCAGCCGTTCGACGAGGAGATACGTGGCGACGCCGGACAGCCAGAATCCGGAGAGAAACAGCAGGTTGTAGGCGACGACCGGATGCACGCCGAGCGCGAGCAGCGGCGCGATCGTCAGCGCCGGCATGATCACCGGATCGGAGAGCGTGAGCGTCAGACGCTCGGGGTAGAAGATGTTGGCGTCGAACAGGTGCCGTGGGTCGGTGGCGAGCTGATGCACGACCCAGCCGACGCGCCACATCGAGAACAGTGGATCGCCAAGGTCGGGCACCGAGTCGAGATGCACGACCTGCTGATGCAGCAGGATGCCGAGGACGGCGGCGATGCCGAGCGCCGCCACCGTGGCGCGGCGCCACACGCCCGGTGCCGGCGCCACGAGCACCGGCTCCTGACTCGTCGCGTCGAGCAGCCGGTGCCACTCCTCCGTCCAGAAGCCGAACGGTCCGATTCGGCGCGCGACGATCAGCCGGACGACGACCACGATGACGAACGCGATCAGCGCGCGATGCGGTGAGCCGAGCGACACGCGCGCGTCGCCGAGATAGAACAGGATTCGCCCGTCGCGGAAGATCGCGCGCGCCAGCAGCAGCAGGGCGAGCGCGAGGACGTCGAGGCCGACGACGACCGATCGACGCGGTGAAGCCATCCCCCGGTCCCGCTATATCTCCGCCGGCGTCGTGCTGGCGCGAAGCAGCTCCGCCGGCGTCACCGTCGCGGCGCCGAACTTGCCGACCGCGATGCCGGCTGCCTGATTGGCCAGGTGCGCCGCTTCGAGCAGCGTGCCGCCAACCGCCATCACCAGCGCCATCGTCGCGATGACCGTGTCGCCGGCGCCGGTCACGTCCGCCACCTCGCGCGCCAGCGCCGGCAGCTGTCCTTCGCCTTCGCGCGGCGCCAGCAGCCACATGCCCTGGTCGCCGCGGGTCATCAGGATCGCCTCGCAGCGCACGCGATCGCGGAACGCATGCGCCGCCAGCCGTGCGTCGGTGATCGAGCGGATCCGCGAGTGGGTCGCCGTTTCCGCTTCATGATGATTCGGCGTCACCACCGTCGCGCCGGCGTAGTAGTCGATGTGCGGGATCTTCGGGTCGACGAGCACGGGAATGTGCCGATGCTTCGCGGTATCGACGACGGCTTCCATCACGCGCTTCGTGACGCACCCTTTCAGATAATCCGAGACGACGATTGCGCCGGCATCGGCCGCCTGCTGCCGGATGCCGTCGATGATGCCGGCTTCGACGTGGCCCGACACCTCCGCGTCGCTCTCGTAGTCGACGCGCGCGACCTGCTGGTTCCGCTCGGTGACAATCCGCACCTTCGTCGTCGTCACGCGGTCGGCATCGGTGGCGATGACGCCGGCTTCGATGCCCGCGTCGCGGCAGCCGCGCATCAGCGTCGTGCCGTTGTCGTCCTGCCCCATCACGGCGACGAGCGTCGCGTGGCCGCCGAGCGCCGTGATGTTGTGCGCGACGTTGGCGGCGCCGCCGATGCGATGCGTGTCGTGATCGAAGGTGACGACCGGCACCGGCGCTTCGGGCGAGATGCGCGTGACGCGGCCGACGATGAACGTGTCGAGCATCGCGTCGCCGACGACGAGCACATGGGCGCGGGGAAAGGCGGAGACGAGCTGCTGCGCGCGATCAGGCGCGAGCGGAGGCAGCTGCATCGGCGTCGCGTGCCGCCGCGAACGGCAGCGTGACGAGGACGAGAAAGAGCATCAGGAATTCGGAGTCGCCGAAGTTGTATTCGAACAGCCCCGCCGCGAGCATCGCGGCCAGCGCCGCGAGCGCGGCGGCCGCGGGGACACGGTCGGTCTGGCGGCGGAACAGGCGCGCGTGCGCGACCGCCAGGGAACCGATGAACCACAGCCAGACGGCGAGCGCCGGCAGGCCGCGTTCCGCCGCAATCTGCAGCGGCACGTTGTGCAGGTGCGGGTTGACCTTGTTGATGGCGTAGTCGGGACGGTACTGCTCGTAGACGCGCGGAACCATGTTCGGCCCGACGCCGGTGAACGGATGGTCGTGGACGATGCGTGCGCCAATCTCGATCATCGCCAGCCGGTCCTGGTTCGTCGGCTCCTGCGGATCGAAGATCGACATCACGCGCCGGCTGACGGTGTTCGGGGCGATCGCGAACAGGATGGCGATGAAGACCGGCAGCAGGACCGTCAATTTCAGGTCCCTCAGCGCGAGCAGCAGCGCGATGGCGACGGATGCGCCGATCCACGCGCTGCGTCCGAGCGTCAACGCCAGCGCGACGATGAGCGCCGGCATGACCAGGGCCGGCCACGTCCGGCCGCGGCGGCCGAAGATCAGCCGCGCCGCCGACGCGCAGATGACGAGCATCAGCAGCCCGGAGTACGTCATGTAGTGCGACATCGCCCCCTCGGGCCGGCGTCCGAGGTTGTCGTAGTGCAGCAGTCCGTACTGGATGATGCCGTAGGCGGCGCTTGCCGCGCCCACCGAGACGATGACATCGACGACCAGCGAGGCGCGATCGCCGCGCGCGATGTGATACACCGTCGGCACGATGATGAAGAGCACGAGCTGCTTGTCGTCGACGAAGCTGGTGCGCGGGTCGAGCGAGAAGGCGGAGATGAGCAGCGTCACGCCGGCGTAGGCCGCCAGCGGCCAGAAGAACGGCGGCACCGCCGGGACGGTCTTCTCCTGGACGATCTGCGCGACCCAGCAGACCATCATCACCGCGAGCAGGATGTTGGCGGCGGCGATCGAGATCTGCAGCGAGGCCACGAAGCAGAGCAGCAGCACGAACGTCGCGCGCTCGAGGCGCGGCGCCGTGCCCGTCTGCGCCATGCTCATCGTCGCTGTCGTCATTCGTCCTCTACCCTCACTCGGCAGCGCGGACCTTTGCCGGCCCGCGGCTGGCGATCGCTCTCTCGGCCGCCGCGGCCACCTGCTCCGCGGTGATGTGCGTCAGGCAGCGGAAGTCGCCGGGCGCGCATTCGCGCTGCCGGCACGGCCGGCACTCGAGCGGCCCCGCATCCACGGCCTCGGCAAACCATCGCGGATCGCGCCACGGCATCGATCGCTCCGCCAGCGTCGGCCCGAGGAGGGCGACGATGGGCGTCGTGGTCGTGCCGGCGATGTGCAGCGGTCCGCTATCCCCACCAATGTACACCGCCGCGCGGGTGACGAGCGCGCGGAGCTCCGCGAGGTCGAATTCGCCGATATCGGGCACGGCGGCGGCCATCGCCCCGAGCGCCAGGCGCGCGCCATCCGCGATCGTCTTTGCGGCGGCGGCATCGGACGGACCCGACGTCAGGATGATGCGGCGCGACGGATCGCGCCGCGCCAGCGCCACGACCAGTGCCTCGAACGACTCGCGCGGCCAGCGCCGGAACGGATTGCCGGCGCTGACGTGCACGACGACGAGTGGATGGGCGGGCGTAATGCGTGCATCGCGAAGACGGCGGTCGACGACGGCGGCGGCGCCGGGATCTTCGACCATTTCGAGAGGATCGCGTGCGGGTTCCGGCGGCGGAACGTCGAGCGGCGCGAGCAGATCCCACTGGTTGTTGACGGCGGCCCGCGGCGCCTCGTCGACGGGGCGCGCGACGACGTGCGTGTACATCCACGCGCGGCCCTTGATCGCGTAGCCGATGCGCATCGGCGCGCCGCTCGCCCACGTGAACCATGCCGCGCGCGGCCCGCCGTGCAGATCGATCGCCACATCGAAGCGCTCGCGCCGCAGCCGGCGCGCGAACGACAGGTCGTCGCGCAGCCGCGCGAGGCCGCGGCCCTTCGGCACCAGCAGGACGTTCGTCAGGTGCGGATTGCCGCGGACGACCGGCGCCGCCGGCGGTTCAACGAGGTAGGTGAGTTGGGCGGCCGGATACGTTCGCTTCAGCGCGCGAAGGAGCGGCGTCGTCAGCACGACGTCGCCGATCAGCCGCAGGCGGACTATGAGGACTCGCATGGTTCGTGGATGGTGGTTGGTGGATAGTGGCTGGAGACGCAACCAGGTTCAGCTTTCGTCATAACCACCAACCACGAACCACCATCCACTAACCAGCCGTTTCGGGCTCGATCGTTGCTTCGTCGATGAGCATGACCGGAATGTCATCCTTGATCGGATACACCCGGTGGCACGCGCCGCACTTGAGCGCCGTGCCGTTTTTCACCAGCTTGACCGGAGTTTTACAGTTCGGACAGGCGAGAATGTCGAGCAGCTCTGCGTCGATCGCCACGGCTGGAAACTATAGCATTCTGAGCTAAGATCGCCTTGCCCATGAGCATCTTGCGCGTCGCCGTCGTTGCTTCCGCCACGGTTGTTCTCGCGCTGCCGGGTGCCGCACGTGCGCAGGCACAGGCACAGCAGACTCCCGCTGATGCCTACTACGACTTTCTCATGGCCCGCCATCTCGAAGCGGCGGGCGATACGAAAGGCGCCGAGTCGCTGCTGCAGAAAGCTGTCGCCGCCGATCCCAAATCGGCGGAGGTGCGCGGCGAACTGGCGTCGTTCTACCTGCGGCGCGATGATGGCGACAGCGCCGAACGCGTTGCCAAGGAAGCGCTGCAGCTCGACGACAACAATTCCGAAGCGCATCGCGTGCTCGGCATGTACTACGCGGCGAAGTCGGAAGACACGCCGCGCGGTCAGGCCGCAGCCGCCGCCTCGCTGGACCTCGTCAGGCAGGCGATCGGGCACCTCGAGAAGGTCACGGACAATCCCGCGGGGCTGACCGACCTCAATCTTCAGTACACGCTCGGCCGTCTCTACACGCGTAACAACCAGGCCGACAAAGGCGTGCAGGCGCTGACGCGCGTTGTCAATGAAAATCCGGTGTCGGTGCAGGGCCGCCTCGCGCTCGCGCAGGCGTACGTCGTCGCGCGCGACATGAACAACGCCATCGCCACGCTGGAAGAAATCGTCGAGGACGAGCCGCGCGTCGCCAACATGCTCGGCCAGTTCCAGGAGCAGGCCGGCCGGCTGAAGGATGCGGCCGACTCGTACACGAAAGCGCTCGCCGTCGCCCCGAACAGCCGCGAGCTGAAGGTGCGGCGCATCGCGGCGCTCATCGGTGCGAAGGACTATCAGCGCGCCGCCGACTTCGCGGCACAGGGGCAGATGCAGCATCCCGACGACCTGCGCTTCCCGCAGCTGCGCGCGCACGCGCTGCAGCAGTTGGGCGATCCGGCGCGTGCGATTGCGGTGCTCGAGCCGGTGGCGAGGACGAATCCGAACGACGCGACGACGCAACTGGCGCTCGCGGATCTGTACAGCAACACGGGCCGGAAGCAGGACGCCGAGCGGACCGTCCGTCAGCTGGTGGCCTTCGAGCCCGGCAACGCCGATGCGCTGAACTATCTCGGCTATCTGCTCGCCGACAGCGGCAAGCAGCTCGACGAAGCGATTCGCCTGGTGCGCAAGGCGCTCGACATCGAGCCGAACAATCCGAACTACCTCGATAGCCTCGGCTGGGCGTACTACCGCCGCGGCGATTACGACCAGGCCGAGAAGTACCTCACGCCCGCCGCGCAGCAGATGCCGCGCAACGGCACCGTGCAGGAGCATCTTGGCGACATCCTCGCCAAGCGCGGACGCTGGGCCGACGCGATTGCCGCCTGGACCCGCGCGCTGCAGGGCGACGAGGGCGACATCAACAAGGCCGCGGTCGAGAAGAAGATCGCCGACGCTCGCGGGAAGGTGCGCTGATAAATCCCAAATCCCAAATCCCAAGGTCCAAATCCCAACCCAACGTATGTCGTTGGGTGTTGGGATTTGGGATTTGGGTTGTGGGATTTTTCATCTCTTCCTGCGCCCACCCACACCTCGTCCTGCCGGCGGACAGCGGCGCCCCTCTTCCTGACTTCAAGGCGATTCACACGCAGCTGACGATGGCGTGTACGGGCGTGCGCACGCTGACGACCGAGATCGGCATGTCGGGACGTGCGGGACGGCAAAAGCTGCGCGGACGTGTCGTCGGCGGATTTGCGCGGCCGGCATCGATGCGCCTCGAAGGCGTTGCGCCGTTCGGCCCCCCCGCGTTCATCCTCGTCGCCCGCGGAACGAACGCGACGCTGCTGCTGCCGCGCGACGAACCGCGCGTGCTGCGCGGCGCCAAGCCGGAAGAGATCCTCGGTGCGCTGACCGGCGTGGCGCTCGGGCCCGCGGACCTGATGGCCATTCTCACCGGATGCGTCGTGCCGATGGGCGACGCGACCGTCGGGCGGCTGCACGCCAACGGATGGGCGTCGATCGATCTCGCCGGCGGCGCGACGATGTATCTGCAACGGTCGAAGGACACCTGGATCATCAGGGCGGCCAGGCGCGCAGGCTGGCAGATCGAATATCCGTCGTGGAGCGGCAACTTCCCGCAGACCGTGCGGCTGCAGTCGGCGGAGCCGGACGTGAACGTCGATCTCACCGCGTCGCTCTCGCAGATCGAGACGAACAAGGACCTCGAGGATGCCGCGTTCAACGTGACGGTGCCGCCAGGCGCCGACGCGATCACGCTCGACGAACTGCGCAACGCGGGACCGCTCGGCTCATGACGGCGATCGCGGTCAAGGCGCACGCCAAAATCAACCTCGACCTGCGCGTCCTCGGCATGCGGCCGGACGGCTTTCACGAGCTGCGCACCGTCTTCCAGGCGCTCACGCTGCACGACACGATTCGCTGCGTTCCGCGCGAAGGCCCGTTCGCGATCGAGTGCGCCGCTGCCGGCGTGCCGCTCGACGAATCGAATCTGATCTGGCGCGCCGCGCAGACGCTGTGGCGATCGTTCCGCCGCGCGGGCGAGGTCCGCGACATCGTCATCCAACTCGACAAGCAGATCCCGCTGCAGGCGGGGCTCGGCGGCGGCAGCGCCGATGCGGCGGCGGCGCTGATGGGGCTGGCGCACGCGTGGCGCGTGCCGGTGAAGCCGTCGCAGCTCACGGACGTCGCGGCACACATCGGCTCGGATGTGCCGTTCTTCCTGTCAGGCGGCACCGCGCTCGGCCTCGGACGCGGCGAGGAGATCTACCCGCTCGCCGATCTGCCGAGGCATTGGATCGTGCTGCTGATTCCCGGCTTTGGCGTCTCGACGAGCGAAGCCTACGGCTGGTACGACGCCGAACCGGAGCTGTCGCGCGCGCCGCGTGAGCCGCAGCACGTCCCGGGTCCCTGGCCGTCGCGTGCCGCGCAGATGATCAACGACCTCGAAGCGCCGATTGCGGCCCGCTACCCGGAGATCGATCAGATGAAGGCGGCGCTGAAGCGCGCCGGCGCGGTGGCCGCGGCCATGACCGGCAGCGGCTCGACCGTTTTTGGCCTGTTTCAGAAGCGGCACGACGCGGTGAACGCCGCGACGAGGCTGAAAGGCTCCGGCTGGCGCGTCATTCTCACCGAGTCGCTCGATCGGGGTGAATACGCACGGGTTGCCGCACCGCGTAAGTCTCGTCTAAACTAAGGGTTTCCACCGCCCCTCGCCGAACGGTCAGCAGCAAAACTCACGTGGTGGGGCGTGGCCAAGCGGTAAGGCGCGGGACTTTGGATCCCGTATTCGAAGGTTCGAATCCTTCCGCCCCAACCAAAGCCGCGCCGTAGCACGCGCGAAGTGCGTGCGAAGGCGGGCAGCTGAGGGCAATCGCAGGGGCGGATCGTGGCCAAAGACGAGGACGGGGCGACAGGGTCGCACAGGATGAGAAGACCGCTCAGCGGCGAAGGGTTGATGTCGACGGGGTTCGGCGACCTGAAGGTCTTTTCAGGCAGCGCGCATCCGCAGTTGACCCGTGAGATCGCCGACTTTCTCGGCATTCCCGTGGGACAGGCGCGGCTGCGCCGCTTCCCCGACAGCGAGGTCTCGTTCCAGATCGACGAGAACATCCGCGGCACCGACGTCTTCATCGTCCAGCCGACGTCGAACCCCGTCGATCAGCACCTGATGGAGATGCTGATCATGGTCGACGCCTTCCGCCGCTCGTCCGCCGCGCGCATCACGGCCGTGGTTCCGTACTACGGCTACGCGCGGCAGGACCGCAAGGACAAGCCGCGCGTGCCCATCTCGGCCAAGCTGGTCGCCAACCTGCTGAGCGCGTCGGGCTGCAACCGCGTGCTGACGATGGACCTGCACAAGGCGCAGATTCAGGGGTTCTTCGACATTCCGGTCGACCACCTGTTCGCGGCGCCGGTCATCATCGAGTACCTCTCGCGGCTGAACTATCCGAAGCTGACGATCGTCTCGCCGGACGCCGGCGGCGCCGAGCGGGCGCGCGCCTATGCCAAGCGGCTCGATGCCGAACTGGCCATCATCGACAAGCGGCGATCGGAAGACGGCACGGCGGAAGTGATGAACGTCATCGGCGACGTGCAGGGACGGACGTGTATCCTGCAGGACGACATCATCGACACGGCGGGCACGATTCAGAAAGGCGCCAGCGCGCTGAAGGCCGCGGGCGCCGAGCGCGTGCTCGCCTGCGCGGTCCACGGCGTGTTGTCGGGACCGGCCATCGATCGCATCGACAACTCGCCGCTCGACCAGCTGATCGTCACCAACACCATTCCACTCGGTGCCAACGCGCAGCAGTGCAAGAAGATCGTCGTGCTCTCGGTGGCGCGGCTGCTCGGTCAGGCGATTCGCAGCATTCACGAGGAGACGTCGGTCTCGTCGTTGTTCGTGTAGAGGACGTATGGACGCATCACTCGAAGCAAAGAAACGTGACGGCCGGGGCAAGAACGAGGCGCGGCGCCTCCGTGCGGCCGGACGGATTCCCGCCGTCGTCTACGGCGCGCGCAAGGAAGGGAGCACGCCGGAAGGCGTGCCGGTTGCCGTCGATCCGAAAGAGGTGCTCCGCATCCTGCACTCGGAGTCCGGCGCCAACACGCTCATCAACCTCAAGCTCGACGGCGGCGAGTCGCGGGTCATGGTCCGCGATTACCAGCTCGATCCGATCACGCACACGCTGCTGCACGCCGACTTCTATGCGCTGGCGATGGACAAGGCGATCACCGTCTCCGTGCCCATCCTCGTCAAGGGCGAGCCGGTGGGCGTCAAGCAGCAGGGAGGTCTCCTCGATTTCGTCACGCGCGAAATCCAGGTGCAGTGCCTGCCGACCGACATTCCCGAGCACATCGACGTGGATGTCAGCGAGCTGGCGCTGCATCAGTCCGTGCGCGTGAAGGACCTCGCCGAGAGTCCCAAGTGGAAGGCGATGACCGACGGCGAGACCATGCTCGTGCACGTCGTGATGCCGAAGGCCGAGGAAGCGGCGACGACGACGGCGGCGGCTGAAGGCGCGGCGGCGGCTCCGGCGGCCGGGGCACCGGCCGAACCCGAGGTCATCAAGAAGGGCAAGACGGACGAGAAGGAAGAGAAGAAATAGATTTGAAACTGATTGTTGGTCTCGGCAATCCCGGACGCGAATACCGGGATACGCGACACAACGTCGGTTTCATGGTCGTCGACGAGATCGCCAGGCGCCACGCGCTGACGCTGGCGATGGCGCCCAGCCAGGTGCCCGACGCGTTTGTCGCGAAGAAGTTCGGCGAGCCGCCGTTCATGATCGCCAAGCCGCTGACCTTCATGAACAACAGCGGTGATGCGGTGACGGCGCTGGCGCGGTATTACGGTATTGCGACGGGCGACCTGCTCGTCGTCGTCGACGAGGTGGCGCTCCCGTTCGGCCGGCTGCGCGCGCGGGCGCGCGGATCGGCGGGCGGGCACAACGGGCTCAAGTCGGTGATTGCGCGGCTTGGGACGACGGAATTTTCCCGGCTCAGGCTGGGGGTCGGGCGCGGCGATGCGCGAAGAGATCTCGCGGATCACGTGCTCGCGAAGTTCGAGGGTGACGAGCAGTCGGCCCTCGGAGAGTTCATCACCCGCGCGGCGGATGCCGCTGAGATGTTTGCCGCGGACAGCATCGAGAACGTGATGAACACGTACAACCCGGGAGCCACGGACCCGGACTGAACTCTTTGCCGCTTCAATGCGGCCGGCGAGCGCGTCCGCCAGGGCGCGTCGAGCCGTCCAGAAGGAGACACATGGCCAGAAAGTACGAACTCGTCTACGTCGTGTCGCCCGACGCGACCGAGGCGCAGGTGACCGAGCTGCACACGCAGGTCGAGCAGATTGCCGAGCGCCTCAAGGGCAAAATCGACAAGACCGACAACTGGGGCCGGCGGAAACTTGCCTACGAGATCGGCCCGCACAAGGAAGGCACCTACGTCGTCGAGACGATTGACGGCGGCGGCGAGCTGATGAAGGAGATCGATCGCCGCCTGAAGGTGTCGGATCTCATCATCCGCCATCTCATCGTCCGCATCGACGAGGAACAGCAGGTCATCGATCGCACGCGCTCCAAGCGCACCGACAACATGCGCCGCCGCCGCGTCGCGCGCGGCCTGCCGCCGGATCGGCAGCCGGGCGAGGGCCAGCGCGGCGAGGTCGAGGAGGACGATCGGTTTGACATGGGCGAGGTGGAGCGATGAACGGCAGGAAGAGCTCGGGCAGCGGTCGCGGCAAGTCGGGCGGGCAGGGCGGACAGCAGGGGAAGGACGGGCAGCGCCGTCCGATGTTCCGCCGCCGCAAGGTCTGCAAGTTCTGCGCGGACAAGATCGACGACATCAACTACAAGGACATCAAGCTGCTGATGCCGTTCGTGCCCGAGCGCGCGAAGATTCTGCCGCGCCGTATCTCGGGAACGTGTGCCATGCATCAGCGCAAGCTGCGGACGGCGATCATGCGCGCGCGTCAGCTCGCGCTCATCCCCTACACGGCCGAATAGATTTAGTTACGATTGGTGACGCTATGGAAGTCATTCTCAGAGACCACGTCGAGAAACTCGGCAAGCGCGGCGAGATCGTGAAGGTCTCGGACGGCTACGCGCGCAACTACCTGCTGCCGCGGAAGCTCGCGCTGCCGGCGACCGAAGGCAACAAGAAGCACGTCGAGCGCGAGCGCAAGATCATGGAGTCGCGCGAGGCGGAGGAGAAGTCGCAGGCGGAGGCCATTGCCGCGCGGCTGTCGACGATCGACATTTCGATCGCCCGCCGCGTCGGCGAAACCGAGCAGCTCTACGGCTCGGTGACCGCCGCCGACATCGCCGAATTCCTGAAGGCGAAGGGCTTCGAGATCGACCGTCGCAAGCTCATTCTGCCCGAGCCAATCAAGGCCGTCGGCGACCACGACGTGCCGCTCAAGCTGCACCGCGAGGTCACGGTCCCGCTCAAGGTCCACGTCGTCAAGGAAGGCGGCGACACGCCGGCGGCGTAGTCGGCCGATGTCCGTAGGCGTCGGCGCGAAAGCGCCGGACTTCACGCTGCCAAACCAGGACCGCACGCCCGTCACGCTCAGCGAGGAGCTGAAGAACGGGCCGGTGGTCCTGGCGTTTTTCCCTGCTGCCTTCAGCGGGACGTGCACCAGCGAAATGTGCACGTTCCGCGATGCGCTGTCGGATCTGACACGCGTGTCCGCACACGTGATGGGCATCAGCACCGACACCTTCTTCGCGCTCAAGGCGTGGGCCGATGCTCACCACCTGACGTTCCCGCTCCTCAGCGATTTCAACAAGACCGTCATCACGCAGTACGGCGTTGTCAATCCCGACATGATCGGGCTGAAGAACATCGCCAAGCGCGCCGTCTTCGTCATCGATCGCAGCGGCGTCGTGCGTCATCGCGAAGTTCTGGAAGATGCCCGCAACGAACCTGATTACGAAATGGTTCGCAGCGCGCTCGCCGAACTGCGTTAGCATTACCCACCACCGACATCGAGATGGCCGAGACGATCGCCACCGCCGAGCGTACGCTTCCGCACAATCTCGAAGCCGAACGATCGGTCCTCGGCGCGATCCTCGTGCACAACGACGCGTTCAACACCGCGGCGCAGGTGATCGACGGCCGCGACTTCTATCGCGACGCGCATCGCCGCATCTTCGATCGGATGGTCACGCTCAACGAGCGCGGCGAGGCGATTGACTTCATCACGCTCAAAGAGGAGCTGTCGCGCGGCGGGGAGCTCGAGGACGTCGGCGGCCCCGCCTACGTCGCCTCGCTCGTCGACGGTGTGCCGCGCGCCACCAACGTCGAGTACTACGCGAAGATCGTCAAGGAAAAGGCGACGCTGCGGAACCTGATCTACGCGGCGAACAAGATCCTCACGAACGCCTACGAGGCGGACCAGGAATCGGACCTGATTCTCGACGACGCGGAAAGCTCGATCTTCGCGGTTGCCGACGACCGCCTGAAGGCCGGCTTCGTCGCCATGCGCGATCTGGTCAACGACAGCTTTCCGAAAATCGAGCAGCTGTTCGAGCACAAGCGGCTGGTCACGGGCGTGCCGACCGGCTTTGTCGATCTCGACGAGATGACCCGCGGCTTCCAGCCGGGCGACCTGATCATCGTCGCCGCGCGGCCGTCGATGGGCAAGACGAGCCTCGTCCTCAACATCGCGCAGCACGTCGCCGTACAGCCGCAGACCACGGTCGGCTTCTTCTCACTCGAAATGTCGAAGGAGTCGCTCTTCATCCGGCTGCTGACGTCGGAGGCGCAGATCGACAGCCACCGTTTGATGAGCGGCCACATCGGCGAGCGGGACTATGGACGCATTTCGCAGGCGCTCGAGACGCTGAGCGGCATGCGGCTGTTCATCGACGACACCGCCAACGTCGGCGTGCTGGAAATGCGCGCGAAGTCGCGGCGCCTGAAGGCCGAGCATGGCCTCAGCCTGCTCGTCGTCGACTACATCCAGCTGATGAGCGCGCGTGGCCGCTACGAGAACCGGACGCTCGAACTGGCGTCGATCTCGCGTTCCCTGAAGGGGCTGGCCAAGGAACTGAACGTTCCGGTCGTCGTGCTGTCGCAGCTGTCGCGCGCCCCCGAATCACGCTCCGATCATCGGCCGCAGTTGTCCGACCTCCGCGAGTCGGGCGCGCTCGAACAGGACGCCGATGTCGTCATCCTGATCTACCGCGACGATGCGTATAACCGGGATCCGAATAACCCTGATGCGGGCACGGCGGAACTGATTCTGGCCAAGCAGCGCAACGGGCCCACCGGCATCGTCCGCCTCGCGTTCCTGCGCGAGCAAACGCGCTTCGCGAATCTCGCCGCCGGCGCCTGACGTGCGCGGCGTCATCCGCAGTACGGTCGCGCACGTCGATCTGGCAGCGCTGCAGGCCAACTTCAAGGCGATTCAGGCATTTCTCAAAGCCGGCGCGGCGCAAGGCCCCGCGCTCCAGAGAAAAAGTCCGCGAGTCATCGCGGTTGTCAAAGCGAACGCCTATGGGCATGGGTCCGAACGCGTCGCGCAGGCGCTCGAAGCGGCGGGCGCGGATCTGCTGGCATGCGCCGACATCGAAGAGGCAATCGTGCTGCGGCGCGCGGGCGTGCGCGTGCCGATTCTCGTCTTCGGCGCGCTCAGCGTCAGCGATCTCGACGGCCTGTTCGAGTACTCGCTGACGCCGACCATCTCGACACCGTCCGCCGCGCGCGCCGCGCAGGCGGCAGCGGCGCGGAACACGCGGACGATTGGCTATCACCTGAAGATCGATACCGGGATGAACCGGCTCGGCTTTCGCCACGATAACCTGCGGCGCACGCTGCCAGAGGTGCTCGCGAGTCCGAACCTGCGGCTCGAGGCGATCTACACGCATTTCGCGACGGCCGACGAGCCGGAGATGCCGTTCTTCGAACAGCAGCGCACGAACTTCGAAGCGGCGCTGCAGGTGATCGCGGAGCTGCGCGCCGGAGCGCCGGCTCAAGCCGGCCCCGACGATGGCGCGGTGCTCATTCACGCCGCGAACAGTGCGGCGACATTGCGCGACTCGCGGGTCTGGTACGACCTCGTGCGTCCCGGCCTTCTGCTCTACGGCATTGTCCCGCCGCCGCTCGCATCGACGATTCCGCTCGTGCCCGTCATGTCGCTGAAGAGCCGCGTCGTCGCGGTGAAAGGCATCCGGCCGGGTGAAGGGGTCGGCTACGGACTTCGCTTCAAGACGGACAAACCGGTGACCACCGCTGTCATTCCGGCTGGCTACGCTGACGGCATCGACCTGCGCGTCTCGGGCCGCTGCAGCGTGCTCATTCGCGGGCATCGCGCGCCGATTGTCGGTGCGGTGTCGATGGACATGATGATGGTGGATGTCACGGATCTCGGCGACGTCTCGCCCGGCGACGAAGTCGTGATCATCGGCCGTCAGGGCGGCGAGTCGTGGCAGCAGATCGACGCACGCGAAATGGCCGCGGCGATTGGGACGATCCCTTACGAAGTCGTCTGTCGCATTGGCTCTCGGATTGAACGCCAGTACGAATCATGAAACCGCCGAAAGTCGTGTTCGTTTGCCAGGAGTGCGGAGCGCAGGCGCCGAAGTGGGGCGGACGCTGCAACGAGTGCGGCGCGTGGAACGCGATGGTGGAGGAGCGCGTCGCGCAGGAACCGGTGGCGGCGGCCGCCGCGGGTAACCGCTACGCACAACTTGGCGCGGCGGGGTCCGCCAAACTCTACGCCGACGTCGAAACGGCGAACGCGACGCGTCTGTCGTCCGGCATCGGAGAGTTCGACCGCGTCCTCGGCGGCGGCATCGTGCCGGGATCGCTCGTGCTCCTCGGCGGCGAGCCCGGCATCGGCAAGTCCACGCTGTTGCTGCAGGCTGCCGCCTACTTCGCACGCGAAGTGGGGCCGGTCCTCTACGCCTCGGGCGAGGAGTCGGAGCATCAGATCAAGAGCCGCGGCGATCGTCTCGGCGTCGGCAACGCGCCGCTCTATCTGCTCGCCGAAACCTGCATCGAGCGCATCCTCGAGGAGATCGCGCGGCTGAAGCCGTCGCTCGTCATCATCGACTCGATTCAGACGGTCTTCTCGATCAAATTTCAGTCGGCGCCCGGCAGCATTGGCCAGGTGCGCGAGGCCGCGACGCAGTTCCTCTTTGCGGCGAAGGGTCAGAACATCCCCACCGTGCTCGTCGGCCACGTCACCAAGGACGGCAACCTCGCCGGTCCGAAAGCGCTCGAACACGTGGTCGACACGGTCCTCTACTTCGAAGGCGAGCGGCATCACTCGCATCGCGTGGTGCGGGCGATCAAGAACCGCTTCGGCGCGGTGAGCGAGCTCGGTGTGTTCGAAATGACCGGCACGGGACTGCGGGCGGTCGCCAACCCGTCGCGGCTGTTCCTGTCGGAGCGCGCGTCGGGCACGCCAGGGTCGGCGGTGCTCTGCTGCGTCGAGGGGTCGCGGCCCATTCTCGTCGAAGTGCAGGCGCTGGTCAGCACCAGTACGTACGGCAACGCCCGCCGCATGGCCATCGGGATCGATCAGAACCGCCTGTCGCTGCTGCTCGCCGTGCTCGAAAAGCGCGCGGGCCTCAGCCTCGCCGGCGACGATGTGTATGTGAACATCGCCGGCGGGATGAGCATAGAAGAGCCCGCAGCGGACCTCAGCGTGGTCGCTGCCGTGGCGTCGAGCGTCCGCAACCGCGGTCTTTCGCCCGCGACCGCTGTCTTCGGCGAAGTCGGTCTCAGCGGCGAAATACGAGGAATTCCGCAGGCGCCGCTGAGAATCCGTGAAGCCGCCCAAATGGGTTTCACCCGCGTGGTGCTCCCGGCGACCAATGTCGACCCCTCGGAGTCCAATGACTGCCAGCTGATTGGCGTCCGAACCGTGGGTGAGGCCCTCGATACGCTGATCTAGGTCACCGGACCCGCTGCCGAGGCGGCTCGCTTGATTTTCACCCCGCGCCGCCATAAGGTTCCATCTTCTTATCGCGGAAGGGTCATTCGGTCATAGACCCCGGGAGAACGTATGGTGTGGTCCGTCATCGCGCGGCTCTTATTCATCCTGGCGGTCGGCTATTCGGCCTATCAGCTGCAACCGTTGGGCGACGAGCCGATTCCCAGCCTCGGCTTCGGCGTCGGCCTCGGCGCGCTGGTTATCTTTCTCGAGCAGCGACTCAAGCACATTGCGATGACGCACATGCTGGGCAGCCTGCTCGGGGGTGCCGTCGGCCTGGGCGCAGCCAAGACGATTGGCGCAGCCCTGTACTGGGCGGACGTCAACGATCATCGTGTCGTCTTCCTGCATAGCCTGATTCTGCTCGGCCTGCCCTACATCGGCCTGGTGATGGGCGCGCGCAACGCCGAGTGGCTCGAGCCCGAGCGCATCGTCAGCCTGTTCCGCAACACGGGACCGCGGCGCCGCTACCGCGTGCTCGACACCAGCGTCATCATCGACGGCCGCATTGCCGACATCTGCGAAACCGGCTTCATGGACGGGACGCTCGTCATCCCGCAGTTCGTCCTCAAGGAGCTGCAGTTCGTCGCCGATTCCTCCGACTCGATGAAGCGCAACCGCGGCCGCCGCGGGCTCGACATCCTGCAGAAGATTCAGAAGATGGCGGGGGTGGATGTGACGATTTCCGACGTCGATTTTCCAGACGTCAAGGAAGTCGATCTCAAGCTGATCGAGCTGGCGCGCACGCTCGAAGGCAAGATCGTCACCAACGACTTCAATCTCAACAAGGTGGCGCAGCTGCGCGGCGTCGCGGTGCTCAACATCAACGAGCTGGCGAATTCGCTGAAACCGGTCGTGCTGCCGGGCGAGTTGATGAAGGTGTTCATCCTCAAGGAAGGGAAGGAATACAACCAGGGCGTCGCGTATCTGGACGACGGGACGATGGTGGTCGTCGACAACGCACGCAAGATGATCGGCAAGACCATCGACGTCGTCGTCACCAGCGTGCTGCAGACGACCGCGGGCAAGATGATCTTCGGACGGTTCATCGATCCGGCAGCCGCCGCGCAGGCGACGCCGGGGTCGGTGCCGGCAGCGCAGCCGCATGCGACTCCCGAGGGAGAGGCGGTGCGACGTACACGGTCACAGATGCCGCCTTCGGCGGCAACGGCGGGAAAGTAATTCAAAATTCAAAATGCAAAATGCAAAATGCAAATTCAGCTTTTGCATTCAATTTTGAATTTTGAATTTTGAATTTTGAATTTCCGACTTCCCCCCTTCCACTGGTGGCGGACGGTCTTCTATCTGATCCCCGCCATTACCGTGTACACGATCGTCCTCGGCACGCTGTCGATCGGCTCGAGCCTCTTTCAACGCAACGGCCGCTTTGCGCACTGGTGCGCGCGCACCTGGGCGCGGCTGATACTGGCGACGACGGGCGTGAAGGTTGAGGTCGTCGGTCTCGAGCGGCTCGACGCCGATCGCGCGTACGTGTTCGTCGCCAATCATCAGAGCATCTACGACATCCCGATCGTCTTCTGGTCGCTGCCGTATCAGGTGCGCATCATCGCCAAGGAGTCGCTCGGCAACTTTCCGTTCATCGGGTGGCACCTGCGGCGAACGGGGCACATGCTCGTCGATCGCCGCCACCCGACGCGCGCGCTGAACGTCTTCACGCGTGCGTCGAAGCTGATGCGCGAAGGCCTCTGCCTGATCGTCTTCCCTGAAGGTACCCGCAGCCGCGACGGCCGGGTCGCCCCGTTCAAGGGAGGCAGTTTTCTGCTCGCGTTGCGCACGGGACTGCCGGTCGTGCCGCTCTCGGTCGTTGGCAGCCGTCACGTGATGCTGAAAGGGCGGCTCGCCACCTATCCGGGCGATGTGAAGCTGATCGTCCATGAGCCGATCGATACGCATGCGCTGACGGACGCGGATCCAGCCGCCGCCCGCGCGTTCGCCGCGCGGGTGCGTGACGTGATTGCGCCCGCCGCGGAAAGCGATGTCGCCGTGTCTGCAGCATGACGACGACGTTCACGCTCGATCCGGCGCTTGCGTCCATCGTTCGGCCGGGCGTGCTCTGGCTCGAGGGCACAACCGTGATCGAGCACGATCACCGTCTCGACGCGCCGCTTGCCGAAGCGGAGTCCGCAGTGCGCGTCCATCCGCCGGTGGAAACAACCGCCGTGCGGACAATGTACAAGCGCGTCGGCATCGATCCGACCAAGACGCGTCCATCCTCGGAAGCGCTGCTGCGGCGCGTCCGCAAGGGCGACACGCTGCCGCGCATCAACTCGATGGTCGACGTCTGCAACTGGTGCTCCTTCGAGTTTCAGCTGCCCTACGGTCTGTATGATGCCGCGCACATTCAGGGCGATGTCACCCTGCGCATCGGCCGCGAGAGCGAGTCGTATCCCGGCATCCGCAAGGACGACGTCCATGTCGGCGGCCGCATTGCGCTCGTCGACGCGCTCGGTCCGTTCGGCAACCCGACGTCCGACTCCGCGCGGACGATGGTGACGACGGCGACCAGGCGAGGGCTGCTGGTCGTGTTTGCGCCACGGGACGTGGACGTTCCGCGTCTCACACGCGTCCTCGATGTCACCTCCCAACGGATGCAGCAGTACACCGGCTGCCGTGAAACCGCGCGAATGGTTGGCAGTTAGCGACTAAAATCGAATTCCGTGCACGTATCAGCGATCATCGCGGCCGCTGGCCGCGGTTCGAGGTTCGGGGGCGATCAGCCGAAGCAGTTCCAGTCGCTCGCCGGTATCCCCATTCTCAAGCGCACCATCGATGCGTTCCTCAACGGCTACGCGTTCGACGAAGTCGTCGTCGCACTGCCTGCCGACCTGGCGGTCAATCCGCCCTCGTATCTCGATGACGTCATCGTCGTGGAAGGGGGCGAGCGCCGGCAGGATTCGGTGGCCAATGCGGTGCGCGCGGTGGCGCCGAGCGCGCAGGTGATTGTCATTCACGATGCGGCGCGCCCGCTGGTGACGCCGGCGTTGATCGGGCGGACCATCGACGCGGCGGTGCAACATGGCGCGGCCATCGCCGCGCTCCAGGCGCGCGATACGGTGAAGCGCGGCGACGCGTCGCGCGTGATTCGCGGCACGCTGCCGCGCGACGAGATCTTCCTCGCGCAGACGCCGCAGGCGTTCCGCGTCGGCGTGCTGCGCGATGCGCTGGCCATCGCCTCGACCGCCGCCGACGCAACGGATGAAGCGATGCTCGCCGAGGCGGCCGGGCACCGCGTGCATCTCGTCGACGGCGATCCGCGCAACATCAAGATCACGACGCGCGAGGATCTGGCGATAGCGGAAGTGTTCGCGCAGTCCGGCAGCTCACGTCCCGCGCGTACGGGACGAGCCGGCACGGGCTACGACCTGCACCGGCTGGTCGAAGGACGCCCGCTGGTCCTCGGCGGTGTGACGATCCCGTCCGATCGCGGCGCGCTCGGCCATTCGGACGCCGACGTCGTGTGCCACGCCGTCACGGATGCCGTGCTCGGTGCCGCCAGCCTCGGCGACATCGGACGGCATTTTCCGGATACCGATCCGCGTTGGCAGGGTGCATCGAGCGTCGATCTGCTCGAACGGGCGGTGGCGATGCTCGCCGACGCCGGACTGCAGGTCGGTAACGTGGACGTCACGGTCGTCCTCGAGCGGCCGAAAATCAAAGATCACATCGAGGCGATGCGCGCCGCGGTCGCGGGCGCGCTCGGCATCGACGTCGACCGGGTGAGCATCAAGGGCAAAACCAACGAAGGTCTCGATGCGGTCGGCCGCGGCGAAGCGATTGCCGCGCACGCCGTCGCGCTCGTGCGAAGTCGATGAGAGTCCGATTCGCGCCGAGTCCCACCGGTCAGCTGCACGTCGGCAATGCACGTACGGCGCTCTTCAACTGGCTGTGGGCGCGCGGTTCGGGCGGCACGTTCGTGCTGCGCATCGAGGACACCGACTTCGCGCGATCGACCAAGGAAGCGGAGGGCTCGGCCATCGACGACCTGCGCTGGCTCGGATTGAACTGGGATGAGGGCGTCGAAGCCGGCGGCGAGTACGGGCCCTATCGGCAGTCCGAGCGGCTGCACATCTATCGCGCGCACGCCGTGGAGCTGCTGTCGAAGGGACAGGCGTATCACTGCTTCTGCTCCGAAGAGCAGCTCGAGATGGACCGCTATCAGGCGCTGCGCAACATGCAGCCGCCGAAGTACGTCGGCCGATGCCGCAACATCTCGCGGGAGGACGCGCACAAGCGGATGGAGGCGGGCGAAACGGCGACGATCCGTTTCCGCGTGCCCGATGGCGATCGCGAGGTGGCCTGGAATGACCTCGTCCGCGAACGCGTCGCGTTCAACACCGAGGTCATCGGTGATTTCGTGCTCGTGCGATCCGACGGCATTCCGGCGTACAACTTCGCGGTGGTCGTCGACGATGCGCTGATGGCGATTAGCGACGTGATTCGCGGCGAGGATCACATCTCGAATACGCCGCGGCAGCTGCTGCTCTACGAGGCGTTCGGCTGGACGCCGCCGCGCTTCGGCCACGTCTCGATGGTCCTCGGGCCCGATCACGCGAAGCTGTCGAAGCGGCACGGCGCCACCTCGGTCGGCGAGTTCCGCGAGCGCGGCTACCTGCCGGAGGCGCTGGCGAATTACCTCGCGCTGATCGGGTGGTCGCCGGGCGAGAACGAGGAATTGCTGCCGCTCGAAGAGCTCGCGAGCCGTTTTCGCATCGAAGACGTCGGCAAGAGCGCTGGCGTGTTCGATCCGGAAAAGCTCGCGTGGGTGAACCGGCATTACCTGAAGGCCGCGCCGCCGGAGCGGCTCGCGGAACTCGGCGCGCCGTTTCTGGACCGGCAGGGGTGGGTGGCGGGCCGCGATCCGCGGGTTCTCGAGTTCCTCTCGCGTGCCGTCTCGATCGCCGCGGCGTCGATCGATCGGCTCGATCAGGTGCCGGCGAGGCTGCATTTCCTCTTCGACTATTCCGCCGCCGCGTCATTGAGCGATCCGGCGATCCGCGCCGAGGCGAGCGGAGCGCGCGCTGTGATTGCGACGCTGGCCGACGAGCTCGCGAAATCGGGTCCGCTCACCGACAAGGAAACGTTTCGCGCGCTGGCGGGACGAGTGCGCGAGAAGAGCGGGGCGAAAGGAAAGGCGCTGTTTCATCCCATTCGGCTCGCGTTGACCGGCGAGCAGGAAGGCCTCGAGCTCGACCTGGCGGTCCCGCTCGTCGAGGCGGGCGCGCGCCTGGCGGACGCCGGCATCCGGCGCATCTTCAGCGCCGCCGATCGCGCCGCGTCGTTTCTGGCCGAGCTTGAGAAACCAGGCGTCAACGCGTGATCATCTATGGAATCAACCCAGTTTTCGAGGCCCTGCGCGCCGGACGCGTGAAGGCGCTTCGCGTCGGTGACCGTGCCGACGATCGGTTGAAGCAGGTGCTCGCGCTCGCGGCGGAGCGCGGCGTGCGCGTCACGCGCGTCCCTGCCGACGTGCTCGATCGCCAATCACGCCATGGTGAACAGCGGGGCGTGCATCAGGGCGTCGTCGCCGATGTCGAGCCGGCGGCGGACTACAGCGTCGACGAGATTGTGCGCGCGGCGCCGGGTGCGGCGCTGCTCGTCGTGCTCGACGGCATCGAGGATCCGCACAATCTCGGCGCGATCCTGCGGACCGCGGATGCGGCTGGCGTCGATGGCGTGGTCATTCAGAGCCGGCGATCGGCGGCGCGCGACGGCGTGGCGGCGAAGGCATCGGCGGGCGCGCTGGCGCACGTGAAGATCGCCGACGTGGTGAACATCGCGCGCGCGGTGGAGGAGTTGAAAGACGCGGGCGTGTGGACCGTCGGTCTGGCGGGCGAAGCGACCGAGTCGTACGACGCGATCGATTTCACGCTGCCGACGGCGGTGGTTCTCGGCTCAGAAGGCACGGGGCTGCGGCGTCTGGTTCGTGAACGGTGCGACCGCCTGGCGTCGATTCCAATGCGCGGCCACGTTTCGAGCTTGAACGTGTCGGTAGCGGCAGGGATTGTGTTGTTCGAGGCAGTGCGTCAGAGAGGCCGGAAAACCAAGGAATAGCGGTGTGCTACGGCTGAGATGGCGTGCACCGTGATGGGGCCGCCTGCTGGTTGACGTGGCACGGGAAGTGCTATAATTCGCTCTTTGTCTGGCTGGCGTAGCTCAGTCCGGTAGAGCAGCTGATTTGTAATCAGCCGGTCGGGGGTTCAAATCCCTCCGCCAGCTCCACCGAAGTGAGCCCCGCCTGCCGCATCCTCTGAACTCATTGTTCGACGGCGAGGTCTTCAGGAACACTCTGAACGCACGGATTCCAAACATAAGAATCGCTACGACTGAATTCGGGGAGGTGGCAGAGCGGTCAATCGCAACAGGCTGTAAACCTGTCGCCTTCGGGCTACGGAGGTTCGAACCCTCCCCTCCCCACCAACCTTTACCCGATGCGGTGAGGTTGGACGCGTCTATGAAGGTTGGTGGGGAGGGGCTCCCCTCCTGTGTTTTTTGGCGCCGCGCTGACGCGCGGCGCGATGAGCGCAACGATTTGATCGACGCGAGGGCGGGCTTGCCCCGCCGACTTGTCCACCGAAAGCGCAGAGCGCGAAGGTGGAAGCGACGAGGAAGCGACAGAGTGCGAGTCGCGGAGGCGGGAGTAACTCAGTGGTAGAGTCACAGCCTTCCAAGCTGTTGGTCGCGGGTTCGATCCCCGTCTCCCGCTCCATCCTTCGCTCGCTTCGCGAGCGTCGGATGGCAAGCCAGTCTTCGCATGTACGCGGAGGCCGACGTGTCGGCCGCAGCGTTGACGGCGACAGGTGAACGCGGAGGCCGATGTAGCTCAGTTGGCAGAGCGCGTCCTTGGTAAGGACGAGGTCACCAGTTCAATCCTGGTCATCGGCTCCACCCTTCGCTCGCGCGGCACCGCGAGCGAGCTACGGGTGGCGAGCCAGCGAGCGCTGGCGAGGGGTGCCCACCGAAGCGCGAAGGTGGGCTGGTGGTAACGGATACGGACTAATCGACATGGCTAAAGAGAAATTCGATCGTTCGAAACCACACGTCAACGTCGGCACCATCGGCCACATCGACCACGGGAAGACGACGCTGACGGCGGCGCTGACGAAGGTGGCGGCCGACAAGGGGTGGGCGAAGTTCGTCCCGTATGACGAGGTGGCGAAGGCCTCCGAATCGCAGGGGCGGCGCGACGACACGAAGATTCTGACGATCGCGTCGAGCCACGTCGAGTATTCGACGGCCAACCGGCACTACGCGCACGTCGACTGCCCGGGGCACGCCGACTACATCAAGAACATGATCACGGGGGCGGCGCAGATGGACGGGGCGATCCTCGTGGTGAGTGCGACCGACGGGCCGATGCCGCAGACGCGGGAGCACGTGCTGCTGGCGCGGCAGGTGAACGTGCCGTATCTGGTCGTGGCGCTGAACAAGGTGGACATGGTCGACGACCCGGAGCTGCTCGACCTGGTGGAGCTGGAGGTGCGGGAGCTGCTCTCGACCTACGGGTTCAAGGGCGACGACGTGCCGGTGATCCGCGTCAGCGCGTTGAAGGCGCTGCAGGGGGAGAAGGAGGGCGTCGACAGCGTCATCAAGCTGATGGAGGCGCTCGACACCTACATTCCGCTGCCGGAGCGCGAGGTGGACAAGCCGTTCATGATGCCGATCGAAGACGTGTTCTCGATCTCGGGGCGCGGCACGGTGGTCACCGGGCGGGTGGAGCGCGGGCAGGTGAAGGTGGGCGAAGAGGTGGAGATCGTGGGCTTCAAGCCGACGGAGAAGAAGATCGTCACGGGCGTGGAGATGTTCCGCAAGCTGCTCGACTCGGGGCAGGCGGGGGACAACATCGGGGTGCTGCTGCGCGGCGTGGAAAAGACGGACGTCGAGCGCGGGCAGGTGCTGGCCAAGCCGGGGTCGATCAAGCCGCACACGAAGTTCAAGGGCGAGGTCTACATCCTCTCGAAGGAGGAAGGGGGACGGCATACGCCGTTCTTCAACGGCTACCGGCCGCAGTTCTACATCCGGACGACGGACGTGACGGGCATCCTGAAGCTGCCCGAGGGGGTGGAGATGGTGATGCCGGGCGACAACACGCAGATCACCGGCGAGCTGATCACGCCGGTGGCGCTGGAGAAGGGCGCGCGCTTCGCGATTCGCGAAGGCGGCCGCACCGTGGGCGCCGGCACCGTCACGGAGATCCTGGAGTAAATCATGCGCGACATCGTTCATCTCGCGTGCGGCGACTGCAAGCGCCGGAACTACAGCACGACGAAGAACAAGAAGAAGACGACGGAGCGGATCGAGTTCAACAAGTACTGCCGCTTCTGCCGCAAGCACACGGCGCACAAGGAAACGAAGTAGTGGGCCGTGGGCAGTCGGCAGTCGGCAGTAAAGACCTCGAGTTTTTCCTGCCCGCTGCCCACTGCCCACTGCCTGCTGACGTAGGTCAGTAGCTCAATTGGTAGAGCATCGGTCTCCAAAACCGAGGGCTGGGGGTTCGAGTCCCTCCTGACCTGCCAACCTTCGCTACTGGATTCCGGCGACGGTTGCCTTCCGCAGCGGCGCAGCCGCGAAGGAGGGCCGATTGGGACGAGGACGAAGAGACGGACGGTTATGAGCACGATCGAGCAAGTCAAGCCAGCACCCCCCGTTCGCACCGGTGAGCGCGCCGGTCCGCTGGGATGGTGGGACAACGGCCGGGCGTTTCTGACCGAGGTGCGCAACGAGATGCGCCGCGTGACGTGGCCGTCGCGCAAGGAGGTCTACGCGACGACCATTGTCGTCATCATCACGTCGGCGTTTTTCGGGCTCTACCTGTTCGGGCTCGACATCTTTTTCAACTGGGCGATCACCTGGATCTTTGCGACGTTCGGTGCGGCATGACGGAGACCGCGACGAAGAACTGGTACATCGTTCACACGTACTCAGGCTTCGAGAACAAGGTCAAGGAGTCGCTGCTGCAGCGCGTGCAGGCCTACGGCCTGCAGAACGAAATCGGAGAGGTGCTGATCCCGACGGAAGACATCGTCGAGAAGCGCGGCGGGCGCGAGGTGAAGAGCGCGCGGCGGTTCTTTCCCGGCTACATCCTGGTCGAGATGAACATGTCCGACCACGCCTGGCACGTGGTGAAGAACACGCCGAAGGTGACCGGCTTTGTCGGCGCCGGCACCAAGCCGACGCCGCTCAGCAAAGAGGAAGTGGATCACATCCTCGAGCAGGTCAAGTCGGCGGCCGAGAAGCCGAAGCCGAAGTACACGTTCGAAAAGGGCGATCACGTGCGCATCAACGAAGGGCCGTTCACCAGCTTCAACGGCGTGGTCGACGAGGTGAACCTCGATAAGAACACGCTGAAGGTGATGGTGACGATCTTCGGCCGCGCGACGCCCGTGGAATTGGATTTCTTGCAGGTCGAGAAGATTTGAGAGGAGGGCGGGTCCCGACGAGCGCTGCGCAGCCAGGCGACGTCGGACCCGCCGGAGCGTAAGGACAGATGGCGAAAAAAGTTCAGGCGATGGTCAAGTTGCAGATCCAGGCGGGCAAGGCGACGCCCGCGCCGCCGGTGGGCACCGCGCTCGGCCCGCACGGCGTGAACATCATGGACTTCTGCAAGAACTTCAACGCGAAGACCGCGAAGGACGAGGGCCTCATCATCCCCGTCGTCGTCACCATCTACGCCGACCGCAGCTACACCTTCATCACCAAGACGCCCCCCGCCTCGGTGCTGCTGAAGAAGGTCGCGAACCTGGCCAAGGGATCCGCGGAGCCGAACAGGAACAAGGTCGGCACGGTGACCGCCAAACAGGTCGAGGACATCGCGAAGCAGAAGATGCCGGATCTGAACACCACAGACCTGCAGTCTGCGATCAAGACCGTCCGTGGAACGGCGCGCTCCATGGGCATTGACGTACTCGGGTAAATCGCAAATCCCAAAACCCAAATCCCACATCAAAAGTTGGGGTTTGGAGCTTGGGATTTGGGGCTTGGGATTGAACGCGCGCGAGTGGGAGGACCGCGAGCGGTCCGCCAAAACCACAAGGAGGAACATGGCAAAGCACGGCAAGAAATTCACGGCCGCCGCGGCGCAGGTCGGCGATCGCCAGTACTCGATCGAAGAGGCGATTCCCCTGATCCAGAAGGTGAAATACGCCAAGTTCGACGAGACGGTCGAGGTCGCGATGCGTCTCGGTGTGGACCCGAAGCACGCGGATCAGATGGTCCGCGGCACGGTCGTCCTGCCGCACGGCCTCGGCAAGAGCAAGAAGGTGCTGGCCATTGCCGGCTCCGACAAGCAGAAGGAAGCGCAGGAGGCGGGCGCAGACTTCGTCGGCGGCGACGATGTCGTCGAGAAGATTCTCGGCGGCTGGGTCGACTTCGACGCGGTCGTGGCGACGCCCGACATGATGCGCGCCGTCGGAAAACTCGGCAAGGTGCTCGGTCCGCGCGGACTGATGCCGAACCCGAAGACGGGCACCGTCACCCCGAATGTGGCGCAGGCCATCAAGGAGATCAAGGCGGGCAAGGTGGAGTTCCGCGTCGACAAGACCGGCATCATCCACGCGCCGCTCGGCAAGACCTCCTTCCCGGCCAAGAGCCTCATCGACAACGCCCACGCGCTCGTCGACTCCGTCGTCAAGGCGAAGCCGCCGGCCGCGAAGGGGAAGTATCTGAAGTCAGTCACCGTGTCCTCGACGATGGGGCCGGGTGTCGCGATCGACACCGCGCACATCGATGATCGGGCGAAGGCGCAGTAGGGGGAACGATGGCTGTCACCAGAGCTGACAAAGAACAGGAACTGCACGACCTCGAGTCCGCCTTCGGCGCCTCCGACACGGCGATCGTCGTCGACTACAAGGGGCTGAACGTGCCGCAGGTGACGGAGCTGCGCCGGCAGATCCGCGGCGCGAAGGCGAGCTACAAGGTCGTGAAGAACACGCTCGCCAAACGCGCGAGCAAGGGCACCAAGCTGGCGGCGCTCGAATCGTACTTCGAGGGCACGACGGCGGTGGCCTACACGCACGATGACGCGGTCGCGCTCGCCAAGACGCTGACCACGTTCATGAAAACGGCCCCGGCGCTGAAGATCAAGGCGGCGGTGGTGCAGGGCGAGACGATCCAGCCGGCGGCGGTGACCGACCTCGCCAGCCTGCCCGGCCGGCCGGAGTTGTACGCGAAGCTGCTCTTCCTGCTGCAGGCGCCGATGCAGCAGTTCGTCTCGGTGCTGGCCGCGGCACCGCGCGATCTGATGTCGGTGCTGGTGCAGTACGAGAAGAAAAAGTCTGAGGGTAGTGAAGCGGGCGCGGCGTAGAGCCGTCCCCTACCAATAACCGCACGTGTAGGGGCGGGTCTTCAGACCCGCCCGCAGGAGACAGAGATGGCCGAATTGAATCAGCAGCAGGTGGTCGATTACATCAAGGGGATCAGCGTCCTCGAGCTCTCGCAGCTGGTGAAGACGCTGGAGAAGGAGCTTGGCGTCTCCGCCGCGGCCGCGATGCCGATGGCGATGCCGGGCGGCGGTGCCGCCGCCGGCGGCGGCGCGGCGGCGCCGGCCGAGGAGAAGACCGAGTTCAACGTCACCCTGTCGGAAGTCGGCGCGGACAAGATCAAGGTCATCAAGGTCGTCCGCGAGGTCACCAGCCTCGGTCTGAAGGAAGCGAAGGACCTCGTCGAGAGCGCGCCGAAGCCCATCAAGGAAGGCGTGAACAAGGACGAGGCGGCGGCGATCAAGAAGAAGTTCGACGAAGTCGGCGCAAAAGTAACGATTTCGTAACGCGACGGCCCGGGCAACCGGGACCGTCGGTCTGGCGTCTTAAGGGGCAGGCCCCGGTCCTGGGGCCTGTCCCCGCACGTTTTTAATCGTCGGTCCTCGAGGATCAGTCACCGATGTACAGCCTTCCTAAGAACATCTACCGCGAACGCAAGGACTTCTCGAAAATCAAGACGACGGTTCCGATTCCGAACCTCATCGAGATTCAGCGGAAGTCGTACGAGCGGTTCCTGCAGATGAACCGCCTCCCGTCGGAACGGGAGGATGCGGGACTGCAGTCGGTCTTCAAATCGGTCTTCCCGATCAGCGATTTCCGCGAGAACTCGTCGCTCGAGTTCATCGAGTATTCGATCGGCAACTGGGAGTGCAAGTGCGGCAAGCTCTCGGGCCTGCACCACCTGCGCAAGCCCTGCAAGAACTGCGGGGCGACGCTCGTCGCCGATCCCTACGGCGATCACGAGGTGCTCTGCCCGCGCTGCGGCGTCGCCAACCAGGCGCGCGGCGATGTCTGCGACATCTGCGGCCATACGGTCGGGATGAAGCTGAAGTACGACGTCGACGAGTGCCAGGAGCGCGGCATGACCTACGCCGTGCCGCTCAAGGTGACGATCCGCCTGGTCGTCTGGAACAAGGATCCGGACACGGGCGTGAAGACCATCCGCGACATCAAGGAGCAGGAGGTCTACTTCGGTGACATTCCGCTGATGACGGACAACGGCACGTTCATCATCAACGGCACCGAGCGCGTCATCGTCTCGCAGCTGCACCGTTCGCCGGGCGCCTTCTTCCACTCGGAAGACAAGACGCTCTATGTCGCGCAGATCATCCCGTATCGCGGCTCGTGGGTGGAGTTCGAGTACGACCAGAAGAACCTGCTCTACGTCCGCATCGATCGCAAGCGGAAGTTCCTGGCGACGGTGTTCCTGCGCGCGCTCGGGCTGCGCGGCGCGGATGAAATCATCCGCACGTTCTACTCGGTCGACCGCGTGTTCCTCAACCACGGTCCGTCGCTCGTCTGGGCGGTCAACGATTCGCTCGTCGGGCTGCGCGCCGCCGCGGACGTGAAAGCCGGCGACTTCTCCGTGCAGAGCGGCAAGAAGATCAGCACCAACGCGATTGCCGCGCTCAGGAAGGCGGGCATCGAAACGATCCCCGTTGTCGACGAAGCGCTCGAGGGCGCGTACGCCGCGGCCGACATCGTCGATCCGGAGACGGGCGAAGTCATTCTCGAAGCGAACGAGGAGCTGACGCCGCGCGTCATCTCGATGGCGCAGGAAAAGAAGGTCGACAAGATCGAGGTCTTCTTTCCGGAGCGGGACGAGGTCGGCGCCATCATCGGCCAGACCCTCAAGAAGGATCCGATCCGCACGCACGAGGAGGCGCTCATCGAGATCTACCGGCGCCTCCGGCCCGGCGACCCGCCCACGCTCGACAGCTCGCGGTCGCTCTTCGAGAACATGTTCTTCAACCCGCAGAAGTACGACTTCTCGCGGGTCGGCCGGCTGAAGCTGAATACCAAGCTCGGGCTGAAGACCCCGCTCGACGAGAAGATTCTGCACCCGCAGGACTTCTACGAGGTGCTCAAGTACCAGCTGAAGCTCCGGAAGAATCCGCAGAACGTCGACGACATCGACCATCTCGGCAACCGCCGCGTGCGGTCGGTTGGCGAGCTGCTCGAGAACCAGTTCCGCATCGGCCTGGTCCGCATGGAGCGCGCCATCAAGGAAAAGATGTCGGTCTACCAGGAAATGGCGACCGCCATGCCGCACGACCTGATCAACGCGAAGCCGGTGATGGCCGCCATTCGCGAGTTCTTCGGGTCCTCGCAGCTGTCGCAGTTCATGGACCAGACCAACCCGCTCTCCGAGATCACGCATAAGCGGCGTCTCTCGGCGCTCGGGCCAGGCGGTCTGTCACGCGAGCGCGCGGGGTTCGAAGTCCGCGACGTCCACCCGACGCACTACGGGCGCATCTGTCCGATTGAAACGCCGGAAGGTCCGAACATCGGACTGATCTCGTCGCTGTCGTGCTACGCGCGCATCAACGAGTTCGGCTTCATCGAGTCGCCGTACCGCAAGGTCAAGGACGGCCGCGTCATCGACTTCGTGCAGGTCACCAACGCCGGCGGCAACCCGAAGTACAAGGTCGCCGACATCGTCGAGGCCGACGAGCTCGTCGGCTCTGACGGGCGCTCGAAGAAGAAGGGCGTCGAGTTCGAGCCGTACTCCTACTACCTGTCGGCGTGGGAAGAGGACCAGTACATCGTCGCGCAGGCGAACGCGCCGCTCGACGACGACGGCCGCTTCAAGCAGGACCGGGTGAACGCACGGCGCGCCGGCGACTTCATCCTCGCGCCGCGCAACGAAGTGCAGTTCATCGACGTCTCGCCGAAGCAGCTCGTCTCCGTCGCCGCCTCGCTCGTCCCGTTCCTCGAGAACGACGACGCGAACCGCGCGCTGATGGGGTCGAACATGCAGCGCCAGGCGGTGCCGCTGCTGCGGGCGCGCAGCCCGTATGTCGGGACCGGCATGGAGTACATCACGGCCCGTGACTCGGGCGCGGTCGTCGTGACGCGCCGCTCGGGCACCGTCGACTACGTCGACAGCCAGCGCATCGTCGTACGCGTGGAAGGACAGAGCGAAGGCGACGATCTGAGCAAGGAGATGGGCGCCGACATCTACCCGATGACGAAGTTCAAGCGCTCCAACCAGAACACCTGCATCAACCAGAAGCCGATCGTGCGCGTCGGGCAGCGGGTGAACAAGGGTCAGGTGCTGGCGGACGGTCCGTGCACCGAGCTCGGCGAGCTGGCGCTCGGACGCAACGTGCTCGTCGCGTTCATGCCCTGGCGCGGCTACAACTTCGAGGACGCGATCCTCGTCTCCGAGAAGATGGTGAAGGAGGACTACTACACCTCCATCCACATCGAGGAGTTCGAGATCGAGGCGCGCGATACCAAGCTCGGGCCGGAGGAGATCACGCGCGACATTCCCAACGTGTCGGAGACCTACCTGCGTGACCTCGACGACAGCGGCATCATCCGCATCGGCGCCTACGTCAAGCCGGGCGACATCCTGGTCGGCAAGGTGACGCCGAAGGGCGAGACGCAGCTGACGCCGGAAGAGAAACTGCTGCGCGCGATCTTCGGCGAGAAGGCGGGCGACGTGCGCGATGCGTCGCTCATCTGCCCGCCGGGCATCGAGGGAATCATCGTCGGCGTGAAGATCTTCTCGCGCAAGGGCATCGAGAAGGACGATCGAGCCAAGGCGATCGAGGCCGAAGAGCTCGAGATGATGGAGAAGAACCTGCAGGACGAAATCCGCATTCTTCACGACGAGGTGAAGAAGCGCGTCATGCAGATGCTGAACAACCAGTCGCTGCGCGCCGACGCCTTCGACGAGTACGGGCGCGAGCGGCTGCTGACCAAGGGCACGCTGCTGACGCAGGAGGTGATGCAGACCATCCCCTATCAGCAGCTCGTTCGGCTGAAGATTCAGACGGACGATCCGCGGCTCGAAGGCGAGCTGCGGCTGCTCGAGGAGCGCACCGAGCGTCAGGTCGAAGTGATCCGCCAGCTCTTCGAAGAGAAGAAGGAGAAGATCCGCCGCGGCGACGAGCTGCCGCCGGGCGTCATCAAGCTGGTGAAGGTCTACGTGGCGATGAAGCGCAAGCTGTCGGTCGGCGACAAGATGGCCGGCCGCCACGGCAACAAGGGCGTCATCGCGCGCATCCTCCCCGAGGAGGACATGCCGTATCTGCCGGACGGCACGCCGGTGGAAATCGTGCTCAACCCGCTCGGTGTTCCGTCGCGTATGAACGTCGGCCAGATTCTCGAGACGCACCTCGGGTGGGCCGCGCATGCGCTCGGTCTCTACTTCGCGACGCCGGTGTTCGACGGCGCGCGCGAGGACGAGATCAAGAACTGGCTGGAGCAGGCGGGGCTGCCGAAGAGCGGCAAAACGCAGCTCTACGACGGCATGACGGGGCAGACGTTCGAGCAGAGCACGACCGTCGGCTACATCTACATGCTGAAGCTGTCGCACCTGGTCGACGACAAGATCCACGCGCGGTCGATCGGGCCGTACTCGCTCATCACCCAGCAGCCGCTCGGTGGCAAGGCGCAGTTCGGCGGCCAGCGCTTCGGCGAGATGGAGGTGTGGGCGCTGGAGGCCTACGGCGCCGCCCACATCCTCCAGGAGCTGCTCACGGCGAAGTCCGACGACGTCACCGGTCGCGCGAAGATTTACGAAGCGATCGTCAAGGGCGATGCGTCGTTCACGCCGGGATTACCCGAATCGTTCAACGTCCTTATCCGCGAGCTGCAGTCGCTCTGCCTCGACGTCGAGCTGATCTCGACCAAGAAGAAGTCGGTCGAGCCGCTGCCCGTGAATGACGGCGAACCCGTATTGGAGCAGGTGTAAATGAGACCTAGTTTCCACGACAGCAAGACGACGCTGCGCGCCGACTTCGACGCCATTCGCATCTCGCTCGCCTCGCCCGAGAAGATCATGTCCTGGTCCTTCGGCGAGGTCACCAAGCCGGAGACGATCAACTACCGCACGTTCAAGCCGGAACGCGACGGCCTGTTCTGCGCGAAGATCTTCGGTCCGATCACGGACTGGGAGTGCCTGTGCGGCAAGTACAAGCGCATGAAGCACCGCGGCGTGATCTGCGACAAGTGCGGCGTCGAAGTGACGCAGGCGAAAGTCCGTCGCGAGCGCCTCGGCCACATCGCGCTGGCGACGCCGGTGAGCCACGTGTGGTTCTTCAAGGGGCTGCCCAGCCGTATCGGCCACCTGCTCGACATCTCGCTGCGCGATCTCGAGCGCATTCTCTACTTCGAGGGCTACGTCGTCATCGATCCGGGCGAGAGCGATCTCAAGCAGAACCAGCTGCTCAACGAGGAGCAGTACCGCAAGGCGCGCGAAGACTTCGGCAGCAAGTTCCGCGCGCAGATGGGCGCCGAAGCGATCAAAGAGCTGCTCAAGCGCGTCAACATCGAGAAGCTCGCCGAGGAGCTGCGCGTGAAGATGCGCAGCGAGAACTCGGTGCAGAAGAAGCTGAAGTACGCCAAGCGCCTGAAGGTCGTCGACAGCTTCCGCAAGTCGAACAACCAGCCGCACTGGATGATTCTCGACGTCATCCCGGTGATCCCACCCGAGCTGCGTCCGCTCGTGCCGCTCGACGGCGGCCGCTTCGCCACCTCGGATCTGAACGACCTCTATCGCCGCGTCATCAACCGCAACAACCGGTTGAAGAAGCTGATGGAGCTGAAGGCGCCGGACGTCATCATCCGCAACGAGAAGCGGATGCTGCAGGAAGCGGTCGATGCGCTGTTCGACAACGGCCGCCGCGGCCGCGTGCTGCGCGGCGCCAATAACCGGCCGCTGAAGTCGCTGTCCGACACGTTGAAGGGCAAGCAGGGGCGCTTCCGTCAGAACCTGCTCGGCAAGCGCGTCGACTACTCCGGCCGTTCGGTCATCGTCGTCGGGCCGGAGCTGAAGCTGCACCAGTGCGGCCTGCCGAAGAAGATGGCGCTCGAGCTCTTCAAGCCGTTCATCTACAACAAGCTCGAAGAGCGGCAGCTGGTCGCCACCATCAAGCAGGCGAAGGAGATGGTGGAGCAGCAGCGTCCCGAGGTGTGGGACATCCTCGAAGAGGTGATTCGCGAGCATCCGGTCCTGCTCAATCGCGCGCCGACGCTGCACCGCCTCGGTATTCAGGCGTTCGAGCCGGTGCTCGTCGAGGGCAAAGCCATCCGCATCCATCCGCTCGTCTGCACGGCGTTCAACGCCGACTTCGACGGCGACCAGATGGCGGTGCACATCCCGCTGTCGCCCGAGGCGCAGATCGAAGCCTCGGTGCTGATGATGTCGTCGAACAACGTGTTGTCGCCGTCCAACGGCGCGCCGATCGCGGTGCCGTCGCAGGATATCGTCCTCGGCTGCTACTACCTGACGAAGGCGAAGAGTGGCGCCAAGGGCGAGGGACGCGCGTTCGGCCACATCAACGACGTCGTCCTCGGTCTCGAGGCGGGCGAGCTCGAAACGCTGACGCCCATCCGTCTGCGCTTCACCGGCCACCTGCTCGACCTGACGACCGCGCGCGACGACCAGGACGTGCTGCACACGGAAGTGACCGAGGTGAAGGGCAAGATCATCAACACCACGGTCGGACGTGTGCTGCTCAACGAGCAGCTGCCCAAGCAGATGCCGTTCGTCAACGGCCTGCTGAAGAAGAAGGGGCTGCAGCAGCTCGTGCAGAAGTGCTATCTGGATTTCGGTCTGGAGCGCACGGTCGACATGCTCGACGCGCTGAAGAACCTCGGGTTCACCTACGCCACGCGTTCGGGGCTGTCGATCGGCATCGACGACCTCGTCATCCCGGGCAACAAGGGACAGCTCGTCGAAGCCGCACGCAACGAGGTCATCAAGGTCGAGCAGCAGTATCTCGAGGGTGCGATTACCAACGGCGAACGTTACAACAAGATCATCGCCGTCTGGTCGGAGGTCACCGAGAAGGTCGCCGACGAAATGTTCGGCGAGATGGCGGAGCTCGATCGCTCGGGCCGCAGCTTCAACCCGGTCTACATCATGGCCGACTCCGGCGCACGCGGATCGAAACAGCAGATCCGTCAGCTCGCCGGCATGCGCGGCCTGATGGCCAAGCCGTCGGGTGAAATCATCGAGACGCCGATCACCAGCAACTTCCGTGAAGGCCTCACGGTGCTGCAGTACTTCATCTCGACGCACGGCGCGCGCAAGGGTCTCGCCGACACGGCGCTCAAGACCGCCGACTCGGGCTACCTGACGCGCCGCCTTGTCGACGTCGCGCAGGACGTGATCATCTCGGAAGACGATTGCGGCACGCTCGACGGCATCGAGGCGCGCGCCATCGTCGAGTCGGGCGAAATCATCGAGCCGCTGCGCGACCGCATCGTCGGCCGCGTGACGCTCGAGAAGATCGTCGATCCGTTCGGCGCCGGGACCATCGTCGATCTCAACGACGAGATCGACGAGGACAAGGCGTCGGCGATCCAGGAAAGCGGCATCGAGAAGGTGAAGATCCGCTCGGTGCTGACGTGCGCCGCCCGACGCGGCGTCTGCAAGCGCTGCTACGGCCGCGACCTCGCCACCGGCCGTCTCGTCGAGCTCGGCCAGGCGGTCGGCGTCATCGCCGCGCAGTCGATCGGCGAGCCCGGCACGCAGCTGACGATGCGCACGTTCCACATCGGCGGCACGGCGTCGCGCGTCTCCGAGCAGAATACGCTCGATGCGCGGCACAAGGGGACGGCGCATTACGAGGGGTTGCAGGTCGTCGAGACGCACAAGGAAGGCGGCCAGCTGATCGTCATGAACCGCAACGGCTCGATCGTCGTGAAGGACGAAAAGGGGCGCGATCGCGAGCGCTACCCGATCGTCTACGGCGCGCGGCTGAAGGTGAAGGACGGCCAGAAGGTCGAGCAGGGACAGACGCTGGTCGAGTGGGATCCGTACACCTTCTCGATCCTCACCGAGGAGCCGGGCACGATTCGCTTCAAGGACATCATCGAAGGGATGACGGTCCACGAGGAAGTGGACGAGGTCACCGGCCTCTCGCGCTTCATCATCGTCGACTCGCCGGATGAGAAGAAGCAGCCGACGATCGAGGTGAAGGACAAGAACGGCAAGACCGTCCGCAAGTACCACATGCCGTCGCACGCGCACCTCATGGTGCAGGACGGCGAGGCGGTGGAAGCGGGCGACGTGCTCGCCAAGATCCCGCGCGAGACGACGAAGACGAAGGACATCACGGGCGGTCTGCCGCGCGTGGTCGAGCTCTTCGAGGCGCGCAAGCCGCGCGACCCGGCGGTCATCTCCGAGATCGACGGCATCGTCAAGGACGGCGGCGTGGCCAAGGGACAGCGCAAGATGATCATCGTCCCCGACGACGGGACCGAGCCGCTTTCCAGCACATTGGGATCCTAAGCTTAGAATTCCACGTGGACAAGTTGTCGCG